>Ga0208851_1000024_pt1 | contig 66738 bp, 57 predicted proteins | sample NGESurshal092012_FD_184481 | JGI IMG/M metagenome (GOLD analysis project Ga0208851, IMG submission 184481) | Arctic peat soil microbial communities from Barrow, Alaska - NGEE Surface sample 415-2 shallow-092012 (SPAdes) | ecosystem: Environmental > Terrestrial > Soil > Wetlands > Peat ... | reverse complement strand
TGGAAGCCTTCGACAGCCCCATTTTCCCACGTCAGAGGGCATCACCCCGTTCCCGACACGACCCAAACGGCGCTCGCTACCCACGGATCTGGGTCTGAGGGAAGGGCCGGGAGGTCGGGGCCGAGTTGGGGCGAGAAACAGCCCGGATCGACGGCGGCAGTGCTCGAAACATCGCCTCAACGTCAGCGGGGCTGCGCGGCTCGGGTCTCGCTGTGCGGGCGCAGGTCACTCCATTGCTGCGCAATGCGGGCAATACCCAACTGGCGCACCACCTTCTGCGCCGCCATCCCGACCGCCTCGGTGAACGTGGGAAAGGCGAACGGCAGGTCGGCGAGTTGCTCGACCCGCATGTTGGTCGCCATGCAGGCGGCCACCATCTGGATCAGCTCCGCCGAGTACTCGCCCAGCACGTGCGCGCCCAGGATGTAGTGCCGGTTCGACTCGACGATGAGCTTGCAGAACCCACCCGATCGGGCGTCCACCACGGGTCGCAGCAGATCGTCGTAGCGGACCAGGGCCACTTCGCAGTCGAACCGCGCCCTGGCCTCCTCCTCGGTGAGGCCGACGCTGCCGTACTCCGGGTCGGTGAACGAACCGGTCGGCACGATCTCGTGGCTGTTGCGGCGGCTGGTTCCCATCACGGCGTTCTCGGCGGCGACCAGGCCCTGCTGCCGCGCGCTCGGCACCAGCATGCTGATTCCGTTGACGTCGCCCGCGGCGAAGATGTGATCGATGTTGCTGACCAGCCGGTCGTTGACCTCGAGATACCCGCGGTCGACCGCGAGCCCGATCGCGGCGGGATCGAGCGTGCCGGCATTGCCCGGCCAGCCGACCGCAAAGAACACCAGGTCGGCCACCACCGATCCCGCCACGCCGTCCCGGACGTAGTTCACCAGGTGAACGTCACCGTCGCGCTCGATGGATGTCGCCCCGGTCCCGGTCAGCACCCGCATGCTCTTGGCCTGGAATGCGGCGGCCAGGCCGGCCGAGACGTCGTGGTCGGAGCGGGGTTTGATCCGATCGGCGAACTCCAGCACGGTGACCTTGGAGCCGAAATCCAACAGTATCGACGCCAGCTGGCAGCCGGTGTCCGACCCGCCGATGATCACCGACGACACCGGCAACTCGTCGAGTTCCCTGATGTCCTCATAGGTCAGGGCGAGTTCGGCCCCCGGAATCGGCAGCCGACCCGCGTGCCCACCGACCGCGACCACGATCGCGTCGCCGGAGAACCGCCGGCCGTCCTGCACCTCGATGGTGTGCTCGTCGACAAACCTTGCGGGGCCGGCGTTCTGCACCAGCTCCACGCCGCAGCCGGCGATGTAGTCGCTCATTCGCTTCACGTCGTGCGAGTAGTCGGCCACCCGGGTGGCGTTGGCGACCGCCGCCCGGACATCCACCGCGGGCGGGGCGCCGCGCAGCCCGAACGTCTCCCAGGAGCGGGAGTCCCGGACCAGCCTGGCCGCCCTGGCCAGCGTGCGGATGGGGGCCGGCCCCTCGTTGACGCTGGTGCCGCCGATCCGCTTTCGCTCGACCAGGGTCACTGTGGCGCCGAGCTCGGCCCCCTGCAGGGCAGCGGACACGCCGGCGGGTCCGCCGCCGATCACCAGCAATCGCATGTGCTGCCTCCTGAGTGAGTGCTGCGGCCGCTCGCGCGAGGCGGACCAGCACGGTCCCTGCCTGCGCTGCCCCGACGGCAACGCACCGCATCCATAGTGCCTGTCCGCTCTGCGGCACCCTCGTCACCGAAAACCCATCCCAACAGTGGAAGCGCTCCCACTTGACACCGGCAGGGCAGCCTCCGAAGATCGATCGCGGGGGATATGCGCAGTTCCGGCGCGGTCATCGCCGGGATCCGGGCGACGGCGCCGGTGCTGATCTCCGCTCGGAGGCCCGCCGGAGACGGAACGACGACATCGACCGGCCGGGCAGGCAGCAGGCGTTCCACCGATGAAGGAGTCCGCGTGCGCACTTCAGTAGGCGGGCCGTCGCAGTTCCCGGGCGGCACCGGTCCGTGCGGGCGCGGCCGATCGCCGCGGCCGGCGATCGCCTGGATGCGGTCCGACGTGCGCTCGACGGTCTCCCCGTGACGCCTGGCGGGCATCGTTCGCAGGGTCGTTCGCCGACCCTGGAGGACGTCGCGGCCGCGGCCGGCGTGTCCCGGTCGACCGCGTCCCGGGCCATCAACGGCGGCAGCAGGGTCAGCCCGGACGCCCAGGCCGCGGTCGACGCCGCGGTGTTGAACCTGCATTTCACCCCGAACCGGGCGGCCCGCGCCCTGGTGACGCACCGCGCCAACTCTGTTGCCCTGGTCATCCCGGAACCCGACGAGCGGGTGACCGGTGACCCGTTCTTCGCGCAGATCATCCAGGGGCTCGGCCAGGCACTGGGGGAGACCGAGTTCCAGTTGGTGTTGCTGATCGCCCGGCAGCAGGACAGTGCCGAGCGGACCGTGCGCTACCTCCGGCACGGGCACATCGACGGTGCGGTCGTGGTCTCCCACCATCAGGCCGACCACATCGAGAAGGCTCTGCTGTCAGCGGCATTGCCGAGCGTGTTTGTCGGGCGGCCCTGGTACCGGCCCGATCAGCTGAGCTACGTGGACACCGACAACCAGCTCGGTGCGGAACTGGCCACCCGGCACCTGATCGGACGCGGCCGGACGAGGATCGGCACCGTCGCCGGGCCCGCTGACATGATCGCGGGCAGCGATCGGCTGGTCGGCTGGACCGCGGCGCTGGCGGCGGCCGGGCTGCGGGTCGATGCCGTCGAACACGGCGACTTCACCACCCCCGGCGGCGTGGCCGCAACGCAGCGGCTGCTGGAGCGGCATCCGGACCTGGACGGGCTGTTCGTTGCCAACGACCTGATGGCCGTCGGTGCGCTGGGCGTGCTCAAGGCGGCCGGCCGGTCGGTTCCGGTGGATGTCTCGCTCGTCGGGTATGACGATTCCGCGGTCGCGGTGCTCACCACCCCCCCGCTGAGCACGGTGGTCAACCCGGTGGCGCGGATGTCGCGGGCGGCTGGTCTTGTTCTGCTGGAACGGATCTCGGGCCACGGGTCGGTCGCGCCGCCGACGATCTTCCCGCCCGAACTCGTGGTCAGGTCGTCGAGCTGATCCGTCCGGCCGGGCGGGGTGCGCGCCTGCTTGCGGCGCCGGGTCGGCGGGGGCGGTGGTCTTTCCCGGCGAATCGTGAGACACTTTTCGTGGTTACCGTTCTTGAGTCCGTTCCACGCGACGCCAAGATGTCGCCACGGGCTTGGCTCCAGGGGTGTTTGCATCCGAGGTGTCGAAATCGTCGACTAGCCCGGATTGGCGCACAGTGCGCCGGTTCGTATCGGATTCACCCCGCAAGGAGAGCACCATGGCACAGGGCACCGTCAAGTGGTTCAACGCTGAGAAGGGCTTCGGGTTCATCACCCCCGAGGGTTCCGGGCCGGACGTTTTCGTCCACTACTCGGAGATCCAGGCGGGCGGCTACCGCTCGCTCGAGGAGAACCAGAAGGTCAGCTACACCGTGACCCAGGGCAACAAGGGCCCGCAGGCGACTGCGGTCACCGTCATCTGACGGTTGGTCCCAGACGCACCTGAACTCAGTTCCACCTGATCCACCGTCCGGCCCCTGATCCGCTCAACGCGGAACCGGGGCCGGACGCATGTCCGGGGTCGGCGGCAACCAGGACCGGACGCCGACCCGGAAGCGACCGCCCGGACCGGACTCGATGGCCGACCCGTCGCTCCGGCCGCCGTCGCCTCGGACGCCGTCGTCAATGGGGATGGACGCATGAGTACTCCGACGAAGGTCGAGCCGGCGCAACCGGTCTCACCGGTCCGCCGCACCTGGGACGGCGTCACTGCGTTCGCCGCCCAGCAGCTGCGCGAGGCCCGCCGGTCGCGGGTGACGGTCGCTCTTGCGTTGATCCTGTGGGTGGTCGGCGGGATCACCGGCAGCCTGCTCGGTGGGCCGTCGCAGGACCTGCAGCAGAACGTCGCCGCCGGCGTGCCGGCCATCCAGGACGGCAACTGGTGGACCCCGTTGACGTCGGCCTTCTTCGCCGGCGACCTGGCCACCTATCTCGGCGTCACGATGCTGCTGCTGGTGGTCGGCAGTTTCTGTGAGCGACGGTGGGGCAGCGTCCGGATGCTCTGGATGACCCTGCTGGTGCAGGTTGTCGGGGTGGCGCTCGGGGTCGGCCTGGTGGCGCTGGCCAACGCGATCGTCGACTGGCAGTGGGCCGACTACCTCGCGCAGGATTTCGCAGTCGGCGCGACACCGCTGATCGCCGGTCTGCTGATGGCCTTCAGCGGCGGATTGTCCGTGCTGTGGCGGCGCCGGATCCGGATCGCTGTGCTGACCGGGTGTCTGGTGGCGCTGCTGTACGGCGGCCAGCTGCAGGACGTGCTGCGGATGAGCACCGCCCTGGTCGGCCTGCTGGCCGGGGCGCTGTTCCTGCACAGCGGCGATCGCAAACTGGTCGGTCACCCCAGCCGCCGGGAAACCCGCGTCCTGGTCGCGGTTGTCGTCGCCGCGACCGCGCTCGGCCCGATCCTGGTGGCGATCACCGGTTCGATCGAAGGGCCGTTGTCCGCGCTCGCCGACCTGTACGTCGGACCGAACGCCTACTCGGACACCAGCCCGCACCGGGATCTCGCGGACATTCTGATGTCCGTCATGCCGGCGCTGCTGGTGCTGGTGCTGGCCGCCGGGTTGCGCCGGGGCCGCAGGTTCGCCTGGTGGGCGACGATGGTGTTCCACGTCCTGCTGCTCGCCCTGGGTACGTTCTACGCCATCGACTACTACAACTGGGCGGTGGACAACGACCTGCTGGGTGACGGCTTCAGCTGGGTGGCCTGGCTGGTGCCGCTGATGCTGCTGCCGGTGTTGATCATCATCGGGTTGCTGACGACCCGGCGGTCGTTCACCGTGCAGGCGCCGGTCGGTCTGTACCGCAGGCTCGGGTTGTCCGTGCTGGGCGTCGTGCTGACGCTGTGGGCGGTGTACGTCATCGTCGGGTCGATCTTCGCCGATCAGTTCACCCCGGCGGCGAGTGTCCCCGGGCTGATCCAGGACTTCCCGATCCGGTTGCTGCCCAACGGGTATCTGTACATCATCGAATCGGGGTTCGAGCCGAACGCCGGGATCGGCCGGTTCCTGGTCAACTGGATCCCGGTGCTGGTCTGGGCGGTCATCCTGCTCGGGCTGCTGCGCAGCTTCGTCGCGGCCAGGGTCTCCTCCGATGCCGAGGACAAGGCCAGGGCGCGGGCGATCCTGGAGCGGAACGGCACGACGGCGCTGGCCTACCTGACCACCTGGGACGGCAACAGCTACTGGTTCGCGGCCGACGGTGGCTCGTTCGTGGCCTACCGGGTGGAGGGCGGGGTGGCGATCACCACCGGCGACCCGGTTGGGCCGTCGGCGCACCTGGCTTCGACGCTGGAGGAGTTCGTCGCCTTCTGCAATGCGGAGAACTGGACGCCGTGCCTCTACAGCACGACCGAGGCGGTGAAGGAGGTCACCGACGGATTCGGCTGGCCGAGTCTGCAGGTGGCCGAGGAGACCGTGCTGCCGCTCGGCTCGCTGGTCTTCTCCGGCAGGAAGTTCCAGGACATCCGGACCTCGATCAGCCGCGCCGGCAAGGGCGGCATCACGGCGGAATGGATCCACTATTCGGACGCGCCGCTGGCGATCCGCGATCAGATCCAGGCCATCTCCGAGGAATGGGTCTCGGACCGGGCGCTGCCCGAGATGGGCTTCACCCTGGGTGGTCTCGACGAATTGGACGATCCGGCGGTGCGGTGTCTGATCGCTGTCGACCATGACCGGACGATTCACGGCATCACCAGCTGGATGCCCTGCTATCGCGACGGAGTCGCCGTCGGCTGGACGCTGGACTTCATGCGCCGGCGCGGAGAGGGCTTCAAGGGCGTGATGGAGTTCCTGATCGGGACGGCGGCGCTCGACCTGCAGAAGGAGGGTGCCGAGTTCGTCAGCCTGTCCGGCGCCCCGCTGGCCCAGGCGAACCCCGGCGAGGAGCAGAGCGGTGTGCAGAAGCTGCTGGCGGTGGTCGGCAGGACGATGGAGCCGGTCTACGGTTTCCGGTCACTGCTGAAGTTCAAGGCCAAGTTCCAGCCGGTGTACCAGCCGCTGTACCTGTGTTACCCGGAGGCGGCCGTGCTGCCCAGGGTCGCGCTGGGGATCTCGCACGCCTACCTGCCGAACATGACCTTCGGGCAGGCCGTGCGGATGATGGGCCAACTCACCTGAACGTCGCCGACGGCGTGGTGGTGAGCAGCTATGTTGGGCGGCGGTCCCACCGGGACGGGCGGGCGGACGGCAAGCGCCGACCGCTGCGCGCGCGACAACCGCGACAACACAAAGGAGCTGGCATGGCGTCACGCATTGCACGCACGCAGTGGAGCGGTGGACTCACTGACGGATCCGGTCAGGTGGAGCTCGTCAGTTCCGGGGTCGGGACCTTCGATGTGTCCTTCCCGCGCCGGACGGCCGATGACGCCGGTGGGGTCACCAGCCCCGAGGAGCTGATCGCCGCCGCGCAGTCGTCGTGTTACTGCATGGAGTTGTCCGGGGTGATCGGCAACGCGGGCGGGACGACGAAGAGCCTGGTCGCTGACGCCTCGGTCAGCCTCGGCCCGGACCCGGCGGGTGGGTTCCGGCTGACCGGCATTCAGCTGACCGTTCGCGGACAGGTCGAGGGGCTCGACGCCGCCGGCTTCGCGAAGGCCGCTCAGCAGGCCAAGGAGACCTGCCCGGTTTCCAAGGCGCTCACCGGTGTCGAGATCACCCTGGACGCTGCGCTCGCCTGATGAGGCGCCCGCCGGCCGGTCGGTACCCGACCCGGCCGGTGGTGACGTCCTCTGCCCCGCGATAAAGCCGGGGGCGCAACAGGTGTGGTCGGCGCGTGATCAGCCCACCAATGAATACGGGTCGACGGACTCCAGGCCGTGCGCCTTTGCCACCTCGAGGTTGGTGACGGCGCCGTGGTGGGTGGAGAGCCCTGCCGCGAGCGCATGGTCGAGCGAGATCGCCCGCTGCCAACCGAGTTCGGCCACCGCGGAGACGTAGGGCAGCGTCGCGTTGGTGAGCGCGTAGGTCGACGTCCGCGGCACCGCGCCGGGCATGTTGGCAACGCAGTAGAACAGCGACTGGTGCACGGTGAACGTCGGGTCGTCGTGGGTGGTGGGTCGGGAGTCGGCGAAGCAGCCACCCTGGTCGACGGCGATGTCGACCAGCACGGACCCCGGCTTCATCTGGGCAACCAGTTCGTTGGACACCAGTTTCGGCGCCTTGGCGCCGGGGATCAGCACCGAGCCGATCACCAGATCGGCGCCGCGGACCGCCTCAGCGATGTTGAAGGCGTTCGAGGCCACGGTGTTCACCGCGCCGTGGAATTGCCCGTCCAGCCGGCGCAGCGTCGGCAGGGACAGGTCGAGCACCGTCACCTCGGCCCGCATACCGAGCGCGATGGTCGCCGCGTGCGCGCCCGCGACGCCGCCGCCCAGCACGGTGACCTTCCCGTTGACGACGCCGGGTACGCCGCCCAGCAGGACGCCGCGGCCACCCTCGTTCCGCATCAGATGGTAGGCGCCGACCTGCGGGGCGAGCCGGCCGGCGATCTCGCTCATCGGCGCCAGCAGCGGCAGCGAACGGTCGGGCAGTTGTACGGTCTCGTAGGCGATGGCGGTGGTGCCGGCCTCGACCAGCCGGTCGGTCAGAAGTCGGTCAGCGGCCAGGTGCAGGTAGGTGAACAGCACCAGGTCCTCGTTGAGCCGGTGGTATTCGGCGGCAACGGGTTCCTTGACCTTGAGCACCATCTCGGCCGATCCCCAGACCTCGTCCGCACTGTCCACGATGCGCGCTCCGGCCGCGACGAAATCCGCATCAGCGATGAGAGAGCCTGCCCCGGCGTCCTTCTCGATGACGACCTGGTGCCCGGCTGCGGCCAGCTGGTGGGCGCCCGCCGGGGTCAGCGCGACCCGGTACTCGTGGTTCTTGACCTCACGGGGGACACCGATGCGCATGCTCAACTCCAGGGTGGACGACGGGACGCCCCGAGGGGGTCAAGGATCCGGTCCAGTATGAACTTTAGGTCCACGGAAGGGAACAGAAATGCTCATCATTCGTTAATATGCCACCGTGGCCGTCAATAGTTCAGCAGTTGGGACACCTTCGCCTCGCCGCGCGCAGGATGTTCGGTCCACCGCGGCCGGTGAAATCGCAGCGGGCGGCCCGAGCGGAATCCTCGCCGCCACCCGGCCGGTGCTGGATCGGGTGGATCGCCGGATCCTGGCCGTTCTCGTTCGGGACGCCCGGATCGCCAACAACGCGCTGGCCGCCGAGGTCGGGATCGCCGCCTCCACCTGCCTGGGGCGGGTACGGGCGCTGCGCGAATCCGGCGTCATCCGCGGGTATCACGCCGACCTCGATCCCGACGCGATCGGGGTGCCGCTGCAGGCGATGATCGCCGTGCGGCTGCGCGCGGGCGCGCGGGACCGGATGCGGCTGTTCACCGATCGAATGCGCCGCCGGCCGGAGGTGCGCAACATCTACTTCCTGGCCGGCGCGGACGATTTCCTGCTGGACGTGGCGACAACGGATTCCGCCACGCTGAGAACCTTTGTGGTGGAGCAGCTCTCGGAACAACCGGAGGTTGCATTGACCGAGACGAACTTGATCTTCGAACACGTCAGGGGACTGGCCGGGCAATTCTGACCCGCTCCGCGTCCGGTGGGTCAGCGGCTCCTATGGCGGGCGCCGCTGCCGTCACCCCCGGTCGTGGTTCGGGTGGGCCGGACCCGCCGGGTGCCCTACGCTTTTTGCCATGAGCCGCGACGGATTGCAACAAGCCCGCGACCTGATGGCGAAGGGAGGAGTGCACCCGCGTGCGATCGCGGTGTTCGCCCACTCCTACGGTGTGCTCGCCTCCGGCGAAACCGGAATGCTCGCCGAAACCGACATCGAGCCGGTGGCCGAGCTGCCGAAACTGACCGACCTGGACTTCGACGCCGAGGCCGCGAAGGCCGCGCTGGCCGTCACGGCGGTGGTCAAGCTCAACGGTGGCCTGGGCACCTCGATGGGCATGGACAAGGCGAAATCGCTGCTCGAAGTGCGCCCCGGCCGCAGCTTCCTGGACATCATCGCCGAGCAGGTGTTGGCGCTGCGCTCCGAATACGGCGTCCCGCTGCCGGTGCTGTTCATGAACAGTTTCCGCACATCGCAGGACACCCGCACAGCGCTGGCCCTGCACCCCGGACTGGAGACCGACGGACTGCCGCTGGACTTCCTGCAGAACCGCGAGCCCAAGCTCCGTTCGGACGACCTGACCCCGGTCAGCTGGCCCGCCGACCCGGCCCTGGAGTGGTGCCCGCCCGGGCACGGTGACATCTACACCGCGCTGGACGCGTCGGGCTTGCTGCGCAGCCTGCTCGACCAGGGCTACCAGTACCTGTTCGTCTCCAACGCCGACAACCTCGGCGCCCGGCCCGATCCGCGGCTGGCGGCCTGGTTCGCCGGGTCGGGCAGCCCGTTCGCCGCCGAGTTCTGCCGGCGCACCGCCGCCGACCGCAAGGGCGGGCACCTGGCCCGGCGGATCAGCGACGGGCAGTTGGTGCTGCGCGAATCGGCGCAGACCAGGCCGGAGGACCAGGATGCCTTCGGCGACATCAACCGGCACCGGTTCTTCAACACCAACAATCTGTGGCTCAACCTGCCGGCGCTGGACGCCGTCCTGCAGGCCAACGACGGAGTGCTCGGGCTGCCGATCATCCGGAACGTGAAAACCGTTGACCCGTCGGACTCCTCGTCCCCCGAGGTGATCCAGATCGAAACCGCCATGGGCGCGGCCATCGGCGTGTTCGAGGGGGCCGGCGCGATCGAGGTGGACCGGTCCCGGTTCCTGCCGGTGAAGGCGACCAGCGACCTGCTGGTGCTCCGGTCCGACGCCTACGAGGTGGCCGACGGCGCGCAGGTCCGGCTGGTGCCCGAGCGCACCGCTGCGCCGCTCGTCGACCTGGACAAGCAGTACAAGCTCGTCAACGACTTCGACGCCCGGTTTCCCAATGGCGCGCCGTCGCTGGTGCGGTGCCAGCAGCTGACCGTCAAGGGCGACTGGACATTCGGCCGGGACGTGACGGTCGTCGGGGTCGCCGAGGTGGCGGCCGCAGGGTCGCCGGGGACCATTGCCGACGGGTCGGTGCTCGGCGCGCCGTAGCGGCCGACTGCGGGTCCGGGCCTCACCGGCCGGGAGCCGGGGTGGCCGGCCGGCCGCTCGCCAGCGTGATCAGCCGGGCGGCCTTGAGCTCGGTCTCGTCCCACTCGGCGAGCGGGTTGGAGGCGTAGGTGATCCCGGCGCCGGTGCCGAAATTGAGCAGCTGCTGACCGCCGGTGCCGTCGGGTGAGGTGAAGAACGTGCGGATCCCCACCGCCAGTTGCGCCTGCCCGGCGTCGGCGTCGACATATCCGATGGCCCCGCAATAGGGACCGCGGGGGACCGCTTCCAGTTCTGAGATCAGCTGCTGCGCGCGGATTTTCGGCGCCCCGGTGACCGATCCCGGGGGAAAGGTCGCGGCCAGGATCGCAGCCCACCCGACACCGTCGGCGAGCCGGGCCGTCACCGTCGACACCAGGTGTGCAAGACCCGGGTGTTCCTGCCGGGCCAGCAGCTCGGTCACCGTCACCGAACCGGCCCGGCCGATCCGGCCCAGATCGTTGCGGACCAGGTCGGTGATCATGATGTTCTCCGGGAAGTCCTTGTCCGCGAACGGTTCTGCCGGTCGCGTCGTGCCCTTGATCGGCGAGGAGGCGACGAGGTCGCCGGTCCGGGACAGGAACAGTTCCGGGGACGCGGTGACGATCCATTCCTCGCCCAGTTGGAGCACGCCCTGGTAGCGCGCTGGATTGCCGGCGGCCAGCACCCGGGCCAGGCCGACCGGGTCCGACCGGCCGGGCAGCGGCGCCGACAGCATCCGGCAGAGGTTCACCTGGTAGACCTCGCCCGCCTCGATCCAGCGGCGGATCCGCTGCACCCCCTCCCGGTAGCCGCCCTCGTCCAACGACGAGCGCCACCCGCCGCGATCCGGCCCCCGCCAGGGCGTCAGCGGATCCGGCAGGGCGGTGCGGACGACCGTGGCGAACCGGTACCCGGTCATCCGACCCTCGAAGGTGGCGACCACCGCCCACCAGCCGCCGTCGTCCAGCACGTCCGGGTCGATCGTCAGGTCGGCCACCTCGACCAGGTCGGTGGCCAGCAACCCGCCCAGGTGGGCGAACGGGGCCGGGGCGGGTGCGGTGGACATCGCAGACAGCGTAGGGGTGCCGGCTCGGCCGGCCGGCGGTCCCGGACGGGTGGTCCCGAGGTGATACCCGATACTCGGCGGATGGCACCCGCGCGTTATCAGGACCGGCCGGCGCCCGGCCGGCTCACCACGACGACCGTCTACGAGAACGACTGGATGCATGTCCGCGAGGACACCTACGTCCAGGCCGACGGCAGCGAAGTGACCTACGGTGTGGTCGACAAGACGGACTTCGCGCTGGTCATCGCCGAGACCGACGGGGCGTTCCACCTTGTCGAGCAGTTCCGCTATCCGATCGGCCGGCGCTCGTGGGAATTCCCGATGGGCACCTGGCCGGCCGGCGCCACCGGGTCGGCGGAGGAACTCGCCCGGCAGGAATTGCTGGAGGAAACCGGGGTCACCGCGGCGACCTGGCGGCGGCTCGGGCCGCACTTGCACGAGGCGACGGGGTTCTGCTCGCAGGGTTTCGATGTGTTTCACGCCACCGACCTGACCGACGGCGAACACGCGAGAGAGGCGACGGAGGCGGACATGGTGTCGGCCCTGGTCAGCGAGGACGAATTCCGGGCAATGATCCTGGACGGTCGGATCGTGGACGCGCCGACCATTTCCGCCTACGCCTTGCTGCGACTGCTGGACTGACCGTTCCGGGGCCCCGGACAGCGCGCGCGGGCGGCGCGCGCGGGCGGCGCGTCCACTGCGCTGACCTAGACTTTGCGCTGTTCGTCGGGCCGAGAGCAGCAGGCCGGGCCGCCGCGCCGGTCACCGTCCGGGCCGGGACGCGACCACTGGTCCGAAGATGCGAGGGAGGCAGGGTGTCCGAGCCCGCTGCCCGTCCGGTGGTCTCCGATCGCATCCTGACCATCCCGAACCTGCTGTCCTTCCTGCGCCTGCTCGGGGTGCCGCTGTTCCTGTACCTGCTGCTCGGGCCGCAGGCGGACGGGTGGGCGCTGGTGGTGCTGGTGATCAGTGCGATCACCGACTACGCCGACGGCAAGCTGGCCCGGCTGCTGGACCAGTACAGCCGGCTGGGTGAGTTGCTCGACCCGGCGGCCGACCGGCTGTACATCCTGGCCGCGCTCGTCGGGTTCGTCATCCGCGGCTTCATCCCGTGGTGGGTGGCTGCCCTGATCATCGGGCGCGACGTGCTGCTTGCCGCGACCCTGCCCGTGCTGCGCCGGTACGGCTACCGGGCGCTGCCCGTCCACTACCTGGGCAAGGCGGCCACCTTCTGCCTGCTGTACGGGCTGCCGATGCTGTTGCTGGCCCAGGGCGAGAACGTCATCGCGCAGGTCGCCCTGCCGGTCAGCTACGCCTTCATCGGGTGGGGGCTGGTGATGTACCTGTGGGCGGGCGCGATCTACTTCCGCCAGCTCGGCTGGATCATCAAGAACTGCCCACTGGCGCCGCGGTTCCGCGGGCCGGCCACCGGTGTCGTCGGTGGCTGAAACGCGGCCCGCGGACAGCGGACCGGGCGATGCCGGTGCCGCCGCCCCGACGGCTACCGCCGCCACGGTTCGCAGCAACCCGGTGCCCTCGCTGCTCGAATCGCTGAACCACGACATTCTCGACCCCGGCTACGCCGCGGCGGCCAAGCGCAGGGCGGCGGCCCCCGCCGGTGATCGGCAGGCCTACCCGGGGCGGACCTGGACGATCGCCGCGGTGGCGGCTGCGCTGGTCGTGGTCGGTGTGCTCTTCGGGGTGTCGGCCGGGACGACCGAGTCGAATGCCCCGCGAACCGAGAAGGCCAGGTCCGGGTTGCTCGACGACGTCGACCGCGCCGAGCAGCGGCAGTCCGAGCTGGCCACCTCCGCCGCGTCGTTGGCCGAGCAGTTGCGGGCGACGCAGTCCGAACTCGGCGCGTCCGGGCCGCTGCAAACGGTGGCCGCACTGGAGAACGCGGGGCAGATCACCCCGGTGACCGGTCCGGGACTGCGGATCGTGCTCGACGAGGGACCGGTGGACGCGAAGGCCAGCACCGGGTCCGGCGGGGTGATCCTCGACCGGGATGTGCAACTGCTGGTCAACGACCTGTGGGCCTCGGGTGCGGAGGCGATCTCGATCGGCGGGGTGCGGCTGCAGCCCAGAAGCGCGATCCGGCAGGCCGGCGGCTCGATCCTGGTGGACAACCGGCCGGTGTTCTGGCCGATGACCATCGACGCGATCGGCGACCCGTCCGGGATGCAGGTGAAGCTGATCAGCTCCCCGGGATACGGCCGGATGTCCTCGTTCGCGCAGCTGTACGGCATCCAGTTCGACGTCTCGGCGCAGCCGGACCTCAGCCTGCCCGGTAGTTCGGGGGCCGACCTCCGCTACGCCACGGCCCTGGCGTCCTCGTCACCGATCGCGCCGGAACCGCCGACCACCGCATCGCCCGGCCGGCCGTCGTCGGAGCCGTCCGGCGCACCGAACTCGACCGCGACTCTCCCGCCGACCGGTTGACGGTGGCTCGTGGCGGTCGCCGATTCTGGCATCGTCTTCCTCGCCGGGCCGAACCAGATCACCGCACCACCCGCCAAGTCACACGACCGAGCCGATCCGTCAAGGAGTGAACCTGTGTATGCGCTGCTGGCGCTGGCCGCCGGGGTGGCCATCGGGCTGTTCGTGCACCCGACCGTGCCCGACTGGCTGGGGCCGTACCTGCCCATTGCGGTGGTGGCGGCGCTGGACGCTGTCTTCGGCGGACTGCGGGCGAAGCTGGACGACATCTTCGACGCGAAGGTCTTCGTGATCTCGTTCGTGGCCAACGTGCTGGTCGCGGCGTTCATCGTCTTCCTCGGCGATCAGTTGGGGGTCGGTGCCCAGCTGTCCACCGCCGTCGTCGTGGTCCTCGGTATCCGGATCTTCGGCAACGCGGCCGCGATCCGCCGGCACATCTTCAAGGCGTGACGGTGACAGATCCCACCGGCGACCTCGACCGCACCGGCCCCCCGCCGGGAGCGGCCGAGCAGCTGTCGGCCGAGTCGACGCCGGCGGAGCAGGCGGGCGCACCGAGCGCCGAGCCGGCGACCATCGAACCCCCGCCCGAGCGCCGCCGCACCACCGCGGCCAACCGGGTGGTGGTTGCCCTGCTCTGCGCGTTGCTCGGGTTCGCGGTCGTCCTGCAGGTGCAGCGCACGGCGTCCGGCGACAGCCTGGCGACGGCCCGGCCCGATGACCTGGTGCAGATCCTGGACGGGCTGCAGCGCCGCGAGGACGATCTGAACGTGGAGATCGCCGAACTGCAGAGCACCCTGGGCCGGCTGCAACGCAGCGGCGCCTCCTCCGAGGAGGCACTGGCCGAAGCGCAGCGGCAGGCGGCGGCGCTGGGCATCCTGACCGGCACGGTGCCGGCCACCGGGCCCGGCGTCAGCATCGTGATCGACGACCCCGATCGGCGGATCCCGCCGGAAGTGCTGCTGGACGCCATCCAGGAACTGCGCAACGCCGGCGCCGAGGCCTTCCAGGTGGGCACCGTGCGGGTCGGGGTGGACTCCGCCTTCACCGGCTCCGCCGGCGCGATCACCCTGGACGGCGTCGTGCTCACCCCGCCGCACACGATCACCGCGATCGGCGATCCGCCGACACTGGCGGCGGCGCTGGCCATCCCCGGTGGGGTCTTCGACACCGTTCGCCGAGCCGGCGGAACGATGCAGGTCACCCAGTCCGACACGGTGGTGATCGACGCCTTGCGGCCGTCACGGACGCCGCTCTACGCTCGCCCGGCCCAGTGACGACGGCCCCGCCGTCACGGGGGACACTGGCTCATCCGACCCCGCCCCGTCACCGCACCGGAAGGCCGTCATCGTGATTCCTGAGGATCTTCGTTACAGCTCGGACCATGAGTGGGTCCGCACGCTGGACGGCGCCGACTCCACCGCGGACACCGGCGGCATCACGGTCGCCAGGGTCGGCATCACCGACTACGCGCAGAACTCGCTCGGTGACATCGTTTTCGTGCAGATGCCGGAGCCGGGGACCACCATCGAACCGGGTGACTCGATCGGCGAGGTGGAATCCACCAAATCCGTCTCGGATATCTTCGCGCCGGTCAGCGGCACCGTGGTGGCTCGCAACGACGCTCTGGACGGCGCCCCCGAGCTGGTGAACTCCGACCCCTACGGCGACGGCTGGATGATCGAGATCGAGCTGGCCGACCCGGCGCAGATCGACGACCTGCTCGACGCAGCCGGATATGCGGAGACGATCGGCGAGGGCTGAATCACGCCCGCGGACCCGTTCCGAACGGTTCGGGGCCGGTTGGATGCGTCCACGGTGCGTCCACGGTGCGGCGACGGGGAGCGGCACGGTACGGTCGTCCCCACAAGCAGATCCCGGTCCGGTTGTCTCAACCGCAGAACCTGTGTGCCTGACCCGCGAACGGGACATCGGATCGGGCGGGGGCAATCCGTAGATCGCGAGATGCCACGGTGATACGAAGGAGTGTCTGGTGACTGAGAGTGACCGCGGGTCGGCGGCGTCGGATTCCACTTCGATCTTCGCCGGCGGTCTGTTCGGTGCGGCCGATCCCGAGACCAGCGAAGAGGTGCTCGGCGTCGACGGGTTGTCCTCCGGCTCGGCGTTGCTGGTGGTCAAACGCGGGCCGAACGCCGGCTCCCGATTCCAGCTCGACCGGGACAAGGTCACCGCCGGCCGTCACCCGGAGAGCGACATCTTCCTCGACGACGTGACCGTGTCCCGTCGGCATGCCGAGTTCCGGCGCACCGCTGAGGGTTTCGAGGTTGCCGACATCGGCTCGCTGAACGGCACCTACGTCAACCGGGAGCCGATCGAGGTGTCCGCGCTGACGAACGGCGACGAGGTGCAGATCGGCAAGTTCCGGTTGGTCTTCCTGTCCGGCGATCAGGCAGAGGGCGACTCGGGGTCATGACACCCGCCGGTCTGCCCAGCGGACCGACAGCGTCGTCGGGATCACCAGAACTGACCGCCTGCCTGATGCGCATGATCACCACCGATCACCTGTACCGCGGTCCTGCGGCCACAGCACCTCCCGCGATGGCTTTGTGATGACAACCTCGGTGGCCGACATGTCCTCGAACCCGTCGTTCAGCATCGGCGCGGTGCTCACCCGGCTCAAGCCCGAGTTTCCCGACCTGGCGATGTCCAAGATCCGCTTCCTGGAGTCCGAGGGTTTGGTGACTCCGCACCGCACGCCGTCCGGCTACCGGCAGTTCAGCGCCGCCGATGTGGAGCGGCTGCGCTACGTGCTGGCCGCCCAACGGGACCACTACCTGCCGTTGCGGGTGATCAAGGACCAGCTGGACGCGATCGACCGGGGTCTGGAACCCGGCACCCCGGAGGCGCGGCTGCCCCGCTCGCTGCAGGTCGCCGACGGTCCGTCGCCGCGCGACTTCGCCGGCACCCCGCAGGTTCGGATGACCAGGGCCGAACTGCTGGCGCAGTCGGGCCTGACCGCGACGTCGCTGGCCGAGCTCGAGCAGTTCGGGCTGATCGGCGCCGGCCCCGGTGGCTATTTCGACGCGGACTCGGTGCTGGTCGCCGGCACCGCGGCCGACCTGCTGGCGGTGGGCCTGGAGCCGCGGCACCTGCGCTCGTTCCGCACCTCGGCCGACCGCGAGGCGACGCTGATCACCCAGCTGGTGTCGGCGCAGGCGCATCAGCGGGATCCCGATGCCAGGGAGCGAGCCGTCGCCGAAGCAGCCCAGCTGGCGGCCACCATCCTTCGACTGCACACCCAGCTGGTGAAGGCCGGATTACGGCGCGATCTCGGTCGCTGACTCACCGCCCGGGCGGTCGGTATGGCTGCCCGCGCGCAGTCCGCACGGCGTGTAGCGTTTCGAGGTGACGGAGAAAGGCACACCGAGATGATCGAGATGCGCATCGTCGGCGTCCGGGTCGAGATGCCCACCCAACAGCCGATTCTGATGCTGACCGAGGTGGATGGCCCGCGCAGCTTGCCCATTCTGATCGGCTCCGCGGAGGCCACTGCCATCGCCATGCATCAGCAGGGTGTCCGGCCGGCTCGGCCGTTGACCCATGACCTGCTCGGACATGTGATCACCGCGCTCGGCCGCTCGGTGGTTCAGGTCCGCGTCGTCGACTTTCGCGAAGGCACATTCTTCGGTGAGCTGGCCTTCGACGACGGTACGACCGTGTCGGCCCGGCCGTCGGACGCGATAGCGCTGGCCGTCCGAGTGGAGATCCCCGTCTTCGTCGAGGAGGCGGTGCTGGCCGAGGCCGGCATCGTGGTGCCGGAGGACGCCGACGAGGACGAGGCGGTCGACGAGTCGGCCGAAGCGGGCGACGCCGAGGACGAGGTGGAACGCTTCCGCGAGTTTCTCGATTCCGTCTCGCCCGACGATTTCGGTGGCGAACAAAAGCCCTGATCCACCATCCTGACGTCGTTCTTGCTGTTCGCCCTACCCGTTCGTACTAACCCTTAAGCTCAGGTTGAGGACACGCCGGGTCGAACGTTGACCACCGGCTGGTCGCGGGCCTACCGTCAGGAGGAGTCACGCGCTTGTGATTCGTCCGGGTCCTGGTTCGGTAACGGTCGCCGTCGATCCGAGCCCGTGACATCGTGCACCGGCCGGCGGTGATCACCGGTGGGATCGTTCAGAGAGGTGGCGGGATGCCCGAGCAGGAGCAGGCTGCACTGTTTCCCAATACTTCGGTCCCCGACGAGTACGCCGGGTATCGCGGCCCGACAGCCTGCCAGGCGGCCGGCATCACCTACCGCCAGCTCGACTACTGGGCGCGTACCGACCTGGTCGTCCCCACCGTGCGCGGCGCGAGCGGCTCGGGCAGTCAGCGGCTGTACTCGTTCAAGGACATCCTGGTGCTGCGCGTCGTCAAGCGACTGCTGGACACCGGTGTCTCGCTGCAGAACATCCGGGTCGCGGTGAATCACCTGCGGGCCCGCGGAGTCGACGACCTGGCCGGCGTGACGCTGTTCTCCGACGGCACCACGGTCTACGAGTGCACGTCCCCGGAGGAGATCGTCGACCTGCTGCAGGGCGGTCAGGGCGTCTTCGGGATCGCCGTCGGCGGCGCCATGCGGGAGATCACCGGCTCGCTCGCCGAGTTCCCCGCCGAGCGGGTCGAGGGCGATCGGGTCGTCCCCGTCGAGCCCGACGAGCTGGCCCAGCGCCGGCACGCCCGCACCGCAGGCTGATCCGTCCAGGGGTCTCCCGGCACGGCGCAGCACAAACCCTCTTCGCCGGAGCTGACGCGCTGCAGGGCCGGGTCGCGTCGGTTCTCGGTTGCCTTGTGCCGCCCGTTGGGGCTGAGCGTGGAATATCCGTCCGCCCTGCCCGGCACGTGTTTCCACGCTGGGCACCCGTGTGCGGCTGCCGCCGTGCGACGCCGGCGTATCGGCGTATCGGAGTACCGGAGTTCCCTCCCTCAGGTCCCTCGCTCTTTCGTGAGGCGAACTAATGAGGTAGACTAACGGTATGCCCGAGATTGCCGACGAGGAGACCGTTGCGGCGCTGCGTGCCGCCGTGCTGGTCCTCGCCCGCAGGCTCCGCTACCAGCTCGCCGGTGACGACGTTCTGTCGGCCACCGAGCTGGCCGTGCTCGGCCGGATCGGCCGGTGCGGTCCGATGACGCCCGGCCAGTTGGCCAGGGCCGAACACGTGCGGCCGCCGTCCATGACGAAGGTCATCGAGAGCCTCGAGGGCCGCGGCATGCTGAGCCGCGAGCCGCATCCGACCGACGGCCGGCAGTACCTGGTCTCGCGCACGCCGGCGGCGGAGGCCTTCGTCGCCGCCTCGAAGCAGCTGCGGACCGCGTGGCTGGCCAGTCATCTGGCCGGCCTGTCCGTATCCGATCAGCGGGCGATCATCGCGGCCGGGCCGGCGCTGGCCAGGTTGGCGGAACTGCCGTGAGCCTGCTGACCATGCGTCGCTCCACCGAACACCAGCCCGATCACACCACGGGGGTCGACGTCACCGAACAATCCACCGCCCACGGCAGTCAGCCCGCGGAACCCACCGGCCATACCTCCACCTTCGCGGCGCTCCGGATCCGCAACTACCGGCTGTTCTTCGCCGGCCAGGTGGTGTCGAACACCGGCACCTGGATGCAGCGGATCGCGCAGGACTGGCTGGTCCTGCAGATCACCAACTCGCCGCTCGCCGTCGGCATCACCACGGCCTTGCAGTTCCTGCCGATGCTGCTGTTCGGCCTCTGGGGCGGGCTGCTGGTGGACCGATACCCCAAGCGGCGGCTGCTGCTGATCACGCAGACCGCGATGGGGCTGCTGGCGGTGGTGCTCGCCGCGCTGACCCTGACCGGTGCGGTGCAGGTGTGGCAGGTGTACCTGATCGCCCTCGGGTTGGGCATCGCCACGGTGGTGGACAATCCGGCGCGGCAGACCTTCGTCAACGAGATGGTCCCCAAGCACCTGGTGCGCAACGCGGTCGGCCTGAATTCGGGCAACTTCCAGCTCGCCCGGATGCTCGGCCCGGCCGTCGCCGGCGTGCTGATCAGCGCGGTCGGGATCGGCTGGGCGTTCGCGCTCAACGCGCTGAGCTTCGTCGCGGTGGTGGTGGCGCTCGCCCTGATGCGGACCTCGGAGCTGCGCGTGACGCCACTGGCCCCCCGCGGGCCCGGCCAGTTGCGGGAGGGCCTGGACTACGTGCGGCGGACTCCGGCGCTGCTCTGGCCGATCGTTCTGGTCTTCTTCGTCGGGACCTTCGGCTACAACTTCGCGATCATCCTGTCCGCCTACACGAAGGACGTCTTCAACTCCGGTGCCGATGTGTACGGGCTGCTGAACACGATGATGGCCGCCGGCTCCGTGGTCGGTGCGCTGTTCGCCGCGCGTCGCACCACCGCGACGCTGTCCGTGCTGTTTCTGGCTGCCGCGGGGGTCGGGGTCGGCCTGGTGCTGCTCGGCCTGACCCCGTGGTTCATCCCGTTCGTCGGGCTGCTGGTGCTGATCGGGTTCGTCTCGGTCACCTTCAACACCCTGGGCAACTCGTCGGTGCAGCTGGCCAGTTCGCCGGAGTTGCGCGGCCGGGTGATGAGCCTGTACATGCTGGTGTTCATGGGCGGGACGCCCGTCGGCTCACTGGTGGTCGGCTGGATCACCGAGCAGTGGGGCGCGCCGATAGCACTGGTCATCTCCGGTGGTGTGTGTATTGCCGCTGCCGGGGTGGCTGCCGTGCTCGCCGCCCGGTCGGCCGGGATCTCGGTCCAGCTGAACCTGCACGGTGGGGTGCGTCAACTGGCGTCTGTGCAGCGGTCGTCCTGATTCGTGCGGGCGGTGTTGGCGGCGGTCTCTGGACAACCTCCGAGTGTTCGTCACAACATCTGCGCGCGTTGCGCCGCCGCGGGTGGGGGTGTGGCGATCGACCCGTGCGGACTACGACGGGACTGAGGCGCCCCGGCGACTGTCCTCCACTGCCGCGACCAGCAGGTCCACATCCTCCACCGGGAACAGCTGCTCCGGCCCGGTGGGCGCACGACCGGCGCTGGGCGATCCGGGAGACAGCAGCTCTCGTAGGGTCGTCTGATGAAAACCACCCGGCTTCGTGTCACCCTGCTCGGCGTCGAACCCGTGGTGATCCGGGTGATCGATGTGCCCGCCGTCAGCACGCTGCCGGAGTTGCACGAGCTGCTGCAGGCCGCGGTGGGGTGGACCGACAGCCACCTGCACCAGTTCGTGACGGGCGAATCGCGTTACGGCGTCCCGGATCTGGACGCCATGGAGGACGAGCGGGACGAGGCCGGGGTTCTGCTGCGGGACCTACCGGCTCACTTCAGCTACCTGTACGACTTCGGCGACGGCTGGGACCACACGGTCGAGGTCATCGGTCGCGGCGACGACGAGCCAGGCTGCCGGTATGGCGAGGGCATGTGTCCGCCCGAGGACGTCGGGGGCGTGAGCGGTTACGCCGAGCTGTTGGCGGTACTGGCGGATCCCGCTCATGAAGACCACGGCCAGATGCGGGAGTGGGCCGGAGAGTTGGTCGATTTCGATCTCGCGGCCACCGATCTGCTGGTCCGGCAGACAGTGGGCGAGGTGCCCCCGAGCGTGCGGCTGGTCCTGAACATGGCGAAGGACGGAGTGAAGCTGACCCCCGGCGGGCGGTTGCCAAGGGTGTTCGTCCGCCAGGTCCAGGAGCATCGGCCGCACTGGCACCATTTCGGGCGCCCGGCCGCGACGGAGAACGACCTCCTGCCGCTGGCCGCGCTGCACGATGTCTTACGAAGCGTCGGATTGCTGCGGCTGAGCAATGGAGTCCTTCGGACGACCCGGGCCGCAGCCGATGATCTGCAGGTGGTGCGCCGGCTCCGATCGTGGTTCCTGCCCGATGACGGGTTCGAGGCGATTCTGGCCGGAGTGACCGTCGCCGTCCTGGCCACCAAGGGCCCGCTGCCCTCCGCAGAACTGGCATCCACGGTCTTCCCGATGCTCGGGCATCGCTGGGTGTCAGACGGGCATCCCTTGACCGCAGTGGATGTGCGGATGTCCATCGCCAGGTCCACCTCGGTGCTCACCGGTTTGGATCTGATGGAGACATCCTGGCCGGTCTATCGGGCGGGACCTGCTGCACGCGCCCTGCTGCCGCGCGCGACGGCGCTCGCACATTTGTGGTCCGGGTCGCCTGGATGATGCGGCGCTGCGGGTGTCCGAGCGTGTCACAGCTCGATGTCACAGCTCGATGTCACAGCTCGGTGTCACAGCTCGTCGGCGGCACTGCTTGCTGCGCGTCGGTGCAACCTGCGCGGGTCGGTGCAACCTGCGCACCGGTTGCGTCGTACAGCTGGGGTTGTAGCGATGGGTGGCCCGGGCGCGGACCGCCGGCTGTGACACAGACCGCGGCACCGGCGCCGGACACCTCCTGGCTGGTACCGTCGGCGTCGTCAGTGACCCCTGGCGGGAGAGTTCTGCGCTCACGAATTCGGGCAGCGGGACGCCGAAGGAGCAAGTCCTCCCCACAATCTCTCAGGCCACCGAACCGCCGGGGACAGACACCTCTGGAAACAGGGCGACCGCGCTGCGCAGGCCCGGACCGCTCGCCGACGGACGGCCGCCGCACCTCGCGGCCCGCTCGCCGGCTCCGATGACAGAGGGGGAGACCGGGTTCGCCCGGTTCGGCCATGTCATCAGTTCGACGCCGGCGCCGGCGCGGACCCGGGAGGCCCGGCGATCGCCGGGCGGAGGTGGACATCATGAGCACAGGTCACGTCGTGGACGAACCGGCCACCGACCGTTCGTCATCCCCGGACCCGCGTGCGTCGGTGACTTTCGCCGATCGACACATCGGCCCGGACTCACCCGGCATGGCGACCATGCTGCACTTGCTGGATCAGCCCGATCTCGACGCGCTGGAGACCGCGGCGGTGCCCGCCAGCATCCTCGGCGGCGCCCCGTTGCAGCTGCCGGCGCCGGCGTCGGAGACCGAGGCGCTCGCCGAGCTCCGCAAGCTGGCCGCGAAGAACCGGCCGCTGGTGCAGATGATCGGGCTCGGCTACCACGACACCATCACCCCGGGAGTGATCAAGCGGAACGTGCTGGAGAACCCGGCCTGGTACACGGCCTACACGCCGTATCAACCCGAGATCTCGCAGGGCCGGCTCGAGGCCCTACTGAACTTCCAGACCGCGGTGTCCGACCTCACCGGGTTGGACATCGCGAACGCCTCCATGCTGGACGAGGCCACTGCCGCGGCCGAGGCGATGACGCTGATCAAGCGGACCGCGACGTCCAAGTCCAGCCGGTTCGTGGTGGACGCGGACACCCTGCCGCAGACCATCGCGGTGATCCAGACCCGCGCCGAGCCGATCGGTATCGAGGTCGTCGTCGCCGATCTGTCGGCCGGTGTCCGGGCGCTGCCGGTCGGCGATTTCTTCGGGTTGCTGCTGTCGTACCCGGGGGCCTCCGGGGCGGTGCGTGACCAGGCCGAACTGATCGAGGCCGCCCACCAGCGGGAGGCCAAGGTCGCCGTCGCCACCGACCTGCTGGCGTTGACTCTGCGGCGGCCGCCGGGGGAGATCGGCGCGGACGTCGCCGTCGGGTCCTCGCAGCGGTTCGGCGTGCCGCTCGGTTTCGGCGGCCCGCACGCCGGGTTCATCGCCGTCCGGGCCGACGTGCAACGGCAGCTGCCCGGCCGACTGGTGGGCGTGTCCCACGACGCGCACGGCACCACCGCGTTCCGGCTGGCGCTGCAGACCCGCGAGCAGCACATCCGCCGGGAGAAGGCCACGTCCAACATCTGCACCGCGCAGGTGTTGCTGGCCGTCATGGCGTCGATGTACGCGGTCTACCACGGGCCGGACGGGCTGAGGCGGATCGCCGAGCGAATCCAGGCTCAGGCTCGCGAGCTGGCCGGTCGGCTGCACAACGCCGGCATCGAGATCGAGCACGACCTGTTCTTCGACACCGTCCGCGCCGTGGTGCCCGGCCGCGCCGACGAGATCGTGGCGGCAGCCCGCCGGCGCGGGATCAACCTGTGGGCCGACGGCGAGGACGCCGTGCAGGTCTCGGTGTCCGAGGCGACGACCGATGAGCACCTGCGGCTGGTGGTCGAGTCTTTCGGCGGAACCCCCCGGCCGTACTCGTCGAGGTTGACGATCACCCCGGGCGGCATCATCCGCACCTCCGAGTACCTGACCCACCCGGTGTTCCACGCCCACCGCAGCGAGACGGCGATGCTGCGTTACCTGCGCCGGCTCTCGGACATGGACCTCGCGCTGGACCGGACGATGATCCCGCTGGGCTCCTGCACGATGAAGCTCAACGGCACCACCGAGATGGAGGCGGTGACCTGGCCCGAGTTCGCCGGCCTGCACCCGTTCGCACCCGTCGAGGACGCCGCCGGGATGCTCGAGCTGATCGACCAGCTCTCCGACTGGCTCTGCGAGATCACCGGCTACGCAGCGGTGTCGCTCCAGCCGAACGCCGGCTCGCAGGGCGAACTCGCCGGGCTGCTGGCGATCCGGGCCTACCACCGGTCCCGCGGTGACGACGGCCGGACCGTCTGCCTGATCCCGGCCAGCGCGCACGGCACCAACGCGGCCAGCGCGGTGATGGCCGGCATGCGGGTGGTGGTCGTCGGCACCGACAGCGGCGGCAACATCGACCTGGCCGATCTGCGCGCCAAGATCGACAAGCATGCCGCCGAGCTGGCCGCGATCATGGTCACCTACCCGTCGACGCACGGCGTCTTCGAGGACACCGTCACCGAGCTCGCTGACGCGGTGCACGCCGCCGGTGGCCAGGTCTACGTGGACGGCGCGAACCTGAACGCCCTGGTCGGGGTGGCCCGGCCAGGGGCGTTCGGCGGCGACGTCTCGCACCTGAACCTGCACAAGACGTTCTGCATCCCGCACGGCGGCGGCGGCCCCGGCGTCGGGCCCGTCGCGGTTCGCGAGCACCTGGCCCCGTTCCTGCCGAACCACCCGCTGGCGCCCACCGCCGGGCCCGCGACCGGGGTCGGCGCGCTGTCCGCGGCGCCGTGGGGCTCCGCGTCGATCCTGCCGATCAGCTGGGCGTACATCCGGATGATGGGCGCTGACGGACTCCGGCGGGCCACGCTCACCGCGATCGCGGCCGCGAACTACATTGCCCGCCGACTCGACGAGCACTTCCCGGTGCTCTATACCGGCGCGCGCGGGTTCGTCGCACACGAATGCATCCTCGATCTCCGGCCGATCACCGCGGCCACCGGCGTCACCGTCGATGACGTGGCAAAGCGGTTGGCGGACTACGGGTTCCACGCGCCGACGATGTCCTTCCCGGTCGCCGGGACGCTGATGGTGGAGCCGACGGAGAGCGAGGACGTCGGTGAGCTGGACCGGTTCTGCGAGGCCATGATCGCGATCAAGGCCGAGATCGACCGGGTCGCGGCGGGGGACTGGCCGGTGACGGACAACCCGTTGCGCGGTGCGCCGCACACCGCGGCATCGCTCGTCGAGGACTGGGATCACCCGTACTCGCGGGCCGAGGCGGTCTTCCCGGCCGGGGTGTTGCCTGCGCACAAGTACTTCCCGCCGGTCGGCCGGATCGACGGGGCCTTCGGGGACCGACACCTGGTCTGCTCGTGCCCCAGCCCCGAGGCCTACGCCTGACAATGGAACAGCAGCGGTAGGACCATCTGAGTTTGCGGGCCAAACGGTCGGATGTCGGACTAATGTCTTGTCATGCACCGGCGGCTCATGGGAGCGCTGTTGGTCATCGCCGCGATGACCGCGGCGATGGTGGTGCCTGTCGGCGGGGGGCTCCGCATCGCCGGAAATGCGACAACCATTGAGCTGCCCGGCGCGCCCACTGTCGGCGACTGCATGCTCGAGACGACCACCGAGTTCGTTCAGGCGGCCGTGCACGCCCGTTCCAGGACCGCGCCGAGCCCGACCGTGCCAGCGACGCCGAACCTGCTCGCCCCGACCTTCGGGTCATGTCAGGGACAGTTGGCCGCTGGTGAGGTGGTGGCGCTCGTCTCGGCCACCGGTGATCCTCGGGCCCGCCGGGCGTGGGCCGAGGGCAGCGGGCTCGACTGCCGGACCGCCGCTCTGCTGTACGCGGGTCTGGTCCCGGCGGCCGGCCGGTTCGTGATCCCGGACCAGCCGATCGGTCCGGTCGCCTGGAACCTGTCGGTGAACCTGCGGGCAACCTGGGTGTTGCCCTCGCGCATCCTGCAGGACTCCGGCCGGACGTGGGTCGCGTGCATCGTCGCGCCGATGAACGCCGGGAAGTACCAGGGCCGGATCGCCGGCGCCTATCAGGGGGGTCGGCTGCCCGACGAGTTGGGCACCTGCTGGGACCAGCCGCGGGTCGGCGCAGGCATCAACCCGGTCGACTGTGGGCGGCCGCATCGTGCCGAACTGATCTCCGCCGGCATCATCACCGACGTTGCCTCGACGACCACTGCGCAGGTCCTCGAGGCGTGCCGGCAGCTGGCGGCCAGGTCGGTGGGGACCAGCGATCCGACGTTCGGGGGCGCGCTGGCCGTCACCATCTCGCCGGGCGACATCACCCACCTGCCCGACCACGGCTCGGAGCCGAGCATCCTGTGCTTCATCTCAGCGCCTGACGGGCCGTCGCTGAACGGCACCCTGATCGGCGTGGGTGACGGCCCCCTCCCGTACACCGGGTGACCGCTGGGCGCAGGGTTACCGTGGCGGGAATGGACCGTCGGCTGGCCGGGATCGCAGTAGTTGTGGTGGCGCTGCTGGCCGTGGTTGTGGTGCCGTCGATCAACGGGAAGAGGGTTGCCGGATCGGCAGTTGCCAAGGACTTCCCGACCCCACCCCAGGTCGGGGACTGCCTGGTCGACCCATTCCCGACGACCATTCGCAGGTCCGGCCTCCCACCCGAGATTCCAGTCACCGCAACTCGTTTCGGTTCATGCTCCGGACCGATCCTGGGTCAGGTGGTGGGCGAGTGGCCGGACCGGGCGGCGGCGGACGCGGAGCTGGCCGGGCGTTCGCAACGGTGGGGTGCGTGCTACCGGCAGGTCGCCGGGTTCGCAGGTCTGCAGGTCGGCGGGCAGCAGGTTCTGGTGCCCGGCGCGCCGCAGACCGACCCGGTGTCCTGGAAGCCGACCATCGGGTTCGACGCCTATTACGTCGTCCCCGGAGACGAGGAACGCGCCGCCGGCCGTGACTGGGTCGCCTGCCTCGCGGTGGCGACCGGGCGTCAGCCGTACCGGGGAACGCTGGCCGCCGCGTATACAACCGGCACCCTGCCCGACAAGTTCGGCCTGTGCTGGGCCGGTGACGACCTCGATGTGCTGCCCTCACCGCTGGCCTGCGATCAACCGCACCCCGCTGAGCTGCTGGCGACCGGCTGGATCCGGAACCGGTCGCTGGTCACCAGGACGGAGATCGAAGCGTCGTGCGTGACGATCGCCGGCCTCATCCTGCGGACCACCGACCCGACCAGGGCCGGCGCGCTGACCATCGTGCTCGATCCGGTGCGGGCCGACGGTGCGTCCACCCCGGACGCGCCGATGATGGTCAACTGCTTTGCCGCGCCCGCCGGAACTCAGGCGTTGAACGGCACCGTCATCGGGCTGGGGGACCATCCGGTGCCGCTGACCGAGTGAACGGCGCCGCCCGGTCGAGCTCCCGGCCGGCTCCCTGCCGGTGCTGCGGTCCGGCCAGCGGCCGGGCCTGCCTTCGGACCCACGGCCCGGCCCTGCGGACCCACGCCCCGACCATTCGGACCCACGCCCCGACCATTCGGACCCACGCCCCGACCATTCGGACCCACGCCCCGACCCTTCGGCCGTGCGCCCTGTCCCTTGGGCCGCGCGCCCTGTCCCTTGGCATCCTCGTCCCGACCGGTCAGCGGGACTCCGACCTACTCTGATCTGGTGACGCGTCGGGTGGCAGGAGTGCTCGTACTTGCCGCCGCGCTGGTCTGCTCGCTCCTGGTCGCCAGGATCGGCGGGCTCCGGGTCGCCGGCACGGCCATCGCCCCGCCCGGCCTGAGCGCGCCGGCGGTCGGTGACTGCCTGGTGACGCTGACCGGCCCGTTGGCCACCGACGCGATTGCGGGGAAGAGTCCGCCGCAGACGGATCTCGGCGCCGTGCGCGAGACCTCGGTGACCTTTGCCGATTGCGCCGGGCGCCATGTCGGCGAGGTCATCGCCTACCGAAGGATGCCGAGCCAGCTCGACCCACAGGCCACCCCGTCCGTGCAGCAGCCGCCGATCGGACCCATCACCGGGTCCACCCCACCAGACCCCGTCACCCCGGACGGTCAGTGGTGCGACCAGGTTGCCGCCGACTACCGCGCGCACGAGGTCTCGCGGTTCCAAGCCGGTGCCGGCCACGGGTGGGCACCGGCCACCGGGCAACGGTTCCTGACCGTGCTGAGCAGGCCGAACGCTGACCCGGCGGAACCGCGGTGGGCGGCCTGCATCTTGCTCGCGCCCGATCTGGAGGTCTACACCGGGTCATACCTGCAGTCGCTCGCCGGCGCTGTGACGCCCTCGCCGTTCGGTCTGTGCCGGTCCGGTGGCGTCCCGGATGGGTGGGTGTCCTGCGACGCGCCCCATCAGGTGCAGGAGTTCGGCAGCGGCACGGGACAACCCATGACGGCCAGGGACGCGGTGGACAGCTGTCGCGCGCTCGCCCAGCAGATGACCGGTCTGCAGGACGTCTCCGCCGGTGGGGTGCTGCGCGGCGTGGTGATCGGTGGCGACGGCGGTGCAGCCGGTGCGAGCGGGCAGCCGGCCACCGCTTGGAGTTGCCGGCTCGAGATGGTGGGCGACGCGCGGCTGGTCGGCACGCTGCTCGGGATTGCCAACCGGCCGCTGCCGCTGGCCTGACGCGGGTCGTCTCTGCGACGACCTGGCTCGATTTCGGGTCGCCCGCACGAGCTTCTGCCCCGGCGGATCGGCCGGTCGACTCGGCTACACGAGCTTCTCTCCGGTCGGGTCGGCCGGGCGGGGCAGCCCGTCGGGTCAGCCGGTCGGGTCAGCCCGCCGGCGCCGCCCCGACCGCCGTGCCCAGGGCGTCGGCGACCTGCTGGCCGGCGTCGGGCAGCGGCGTCGATCCGATCAACCCCGCTGCCGAGGTGCCCGTACCGCCCGTCGCTGCGCCGCTCGACGCACTGCTTGCCGCATCCCCGGTCGTGGCCGAGGCGGCGGCCGTCGACCCGGCGACCCGCAACCCGTTGCCGGTGAAGGCGGCGGTCCCGCCGGGGCCGCGGAGGTAGGCGAGGAAGAGTGCGGAGGCATCCTCGAGCGTCGGGGTCACCCACGGTGCGGTCAGCCCGACCGCGTACACGGCATCGCCGACGGTCGCCCCGACCGGTGAGATCGCTGTCAGGCCGGGGGTTGTCGCAGAGAACGTTGTCAGCTCCGATTCGACGACGGGCACCGCGTTGAACTCCCCGGTGCCCTTGGCCAGCTGGGCCAGGGCATCGGAGGTGCTGGCGGGTTGGGCCGGCGGTCCACCGGTACCGATGGTCGCCAGATCGCCGACGGCAGCGCTGACTGCGGCCGGGTCGACCGCCGCGCCGGTCCGCGCGGCGAGCACCGACTGCAGTGCGTAGCTGGTCGCCCGGTTCGTCGCGGGGTTCGGCAGGGCGATCACCAGGTGCTGTCCCGAGGGCAGCGTGACCGTGCCGTCCGGTCCGGTCGCGGCAGGAAGGTCCTGCCAGCTCAGACCGGCAGCGGTGACGGCGGCGGCGTCATCGCTGCGGACCGCGATCACCACCGGCGAGGTGGCCAGCGGGGAGGTGTCGCGCCCTGCGGTGAGCCCGGAATCGACGGTCTCCACGGCGGCGAGATCGGCGTCGCTGTCCGGCACCCACACTGCCGGGGCGGCCGCTGACTGCTGTGTCCGGGTCCAACCGTCCGTCAGCGACTGGCCGGCCTGGCCGCCGGGCACGCTGGTGACGGTGGTGCTGACGCAGGCCGATCTGGCGGCCGGGGCGGTGGCGTCGAACGCGGTGGCTGCGGCCTTCAACGCAGCGGTCGCGCCGGGGGAAGAGACGACCGGCAGCACGACACTCGATGTGCACGAGGCCCGCGCCTGGTCGTCGCTGCCGCGGACGATCAGCAAGTAGGCGGTGGTGGCGGCCACGACCAGCGCCGCAACGACGGCGGTGACGATGATCCAGGGGGCGACGCCGCGACGGCCGCCCCCGGAAGCATGGCGGGACGTCATGAAGCCTCCTGATCACGATGAACTGCCTGGTCGCGGTGGCCGGACCGAGAGTGGGCGGGCAGCGGCGGTCCGGTCACGCAACTGTAACCAGCGGGCACCCCCGGCTGATCCGATCGGGTCCCACCGTCCGCGCGTCCGATTTCACCGATTGACCGGACCGGTACCCCGTCGGGGTGATCCCGGAGTCCGGCTTGCGGCGGGTCGGGGAGAAGCCGTAAATGTCCCCGCGATCGGACCCGCCGGGTGGAAGCTGGTTGGATCACCTGCAACGATGGGACTACCGCGACTGTGCGCGGGGGTGCTGTAGCGGGCAAGAAGGCGAGAGGACATCACCATGGCGAATCCGTTTTCCAAGGCGTGGAAGTACTTGATGGCGCTGTTCTCCTCGAAGGTCGACGAATACGCCGATCCGAAGGTGCAGATCCAGCAGGCCATCGAGGACGCCCAGCGGCAGCACGCAGCGCTGTCCCAGCAGGCCGCCGCGGTCATCGGCAACCAGCGTCAGCTGGAGATGAAACTGACCCGGCAAATGGGTGATGTCGAGCGGTTGTCGTCGTCGGCCCGGCAGGCCCTGGTGCTGGCCGACGAGCAGCGGGCCAAGGGCAACGCTGCGGAGGCGGACAAGTACGAGCAGACCGCGCAGGCGTTCGCGACGCAACTGGTCGCCGCCGAGCAGCAGATGGAAGACCTCAAGACGATGCACGACCAGGCGCTGCAGGCCGCGCAGCAGGCCAAGAAGGCCGTCGAGAACAACGCAATGCAGCTGCAGACCAAGTTGGCCGAACGGACCAAGCTACTCTCCCAGCTCGAGCAGGCCAAGATGCAGGAGCAGGTCTCCGCTTCGCTGCAGTCGATGTCGCAGCTGCAGGCTCCCGGCAATGTCCCGTCCCTGGACGAGGTGCGGGACAAGATCGAGCGCCGGTACGCCAACGCTCTCGGCTCGGCGGAGCTGCATTCCGACTCGGTAGAGGGACGGATGCTCGAGGTGCAGAAGTCGACCCTCGACATGGCCGGCGCCTCTCGGCTCGACCAGCTGCGTGCGCAGTTGCACCCCGAGCTGGCCGCGCAGCAGCCGAGGTCGATCGATGCGGCCGCCGGTGCGTCCGCTGATCCGCTCACCAAGGCGACGCAGCCGGCCCCGCTGCCCAACCAACAAACCTGATGCGTAAGGCCGCCGCCGCGGCGGTGACGTCGAGCGCCGTGGTCTCGCACGGGGTACAGCTGGCCGTCCAGGTCAGTGCCACGGCCGCCGATGCGCTGCGCACCCGCCGCGATCCAGCGGTAGTCGCCAGGCGGCGACGCAGGGCCGCCCAGCGCCGGCTGCGGGCCTGGTCGGCGGGTGCGATCGTCAGCGCGGCGGTCGCCGCCTCCAGCACGGTCTCGGTCGTTCAGGGCGGGGTGAGCGCCGGCGCGGTCGGCCTGCTGGTTCTGCTCATGGCACTGCTGATCTGGTGCGTCGTCGGAATTGTCCGGGGGGCGTCGGACCTGCGGGCGCGGACGAGGATCATCGCGGCACTGCCCGCCGCGTCCCCGCGACGACCAGCGGTCGACCGCGAGATCCGGCCGGAAATGGCCAGGCTGGATGGCTATTCCGACGGCCTGCGGCACCTGGTGGGAATGATCGGCATCGTCGACGACGCCGCCGTACGCGCGTTGCGTGCCGAGATCCTTGACGCCGCAGACACTTCCGAGGCCCGGCTGCGGCGGCAAGCGCTGGACCTGACCGGATTGATCAGGGCCAGGCGAACCGCGCCCGCGGACACGGCGGCACAGCTTGACGCGACTTCCCAGCTGCTGCGGCGGCAGATTCGCGACGGCGTCACCGGCTACGGGCAGCTGGTCTCGGCCGCCGGTGAGGCCGTAGCGGCGTCTCGGTCACTGGCCGACCACGCCGTGGGCAGCGTGCCAGGTGCGGCCACTTCGTCGGCCGGGACGCTGCACCCAGAACTGGAGCAGCCGATCGATCAACTTCGCTCGCTCGCCGCCGGAATGCGGGAGCTCACCGGGCTCTGATGCCCACTGCTCTGATGCCCACTGCCCTGATGCCCACTGCCCGGATGCCCACTGCCCGGATGCACATCCCGGCTGACCCCCGCGACCAGCCCCGGCCACAGGATGTCCATCAGTTGCTCCGGCAGGTCAGCGTTCGGTTGCCGCCGGCCGAGCGTGTGCACCTGCAGGATCACCGGTCCGACGATCGACATCGTCGCCACCTCGACGTCGAGGTCGGCCCGCAGCTCGCCGCTGGCGATGCCGTTCCGCAGGACCTGCTGCAGGAGTTGCCGGCGTGGAACGATGACCCGCTCGAAGTACTCGGCGTACAGGTCGGGTTCGCTGACGCTGTAGACCATCATCCGGGGCATGATCCGGCCAGCGAGGGTGTTCGGGTCGCGGTTCGCCATGTGCCGCATCGCCTTCAGCAGGCACTCCCGGGTCCCGGGCCCGGTTCCGGACAACGAGGGGAAGTCGTCGTTCAGGGTGGTCAGCGCGTCCAGGACCAGCTCGCGCTTGCCCGACCAGCGCCGGTAGATGGTGGCCTTGCTCACTTCCGCCCTGATCGCGACGGCTTCCACCGACATGGCGTGGTAGCCCTCGTCCGCAAAGAGCTCCAAGGTGGCGGCGACGATGGCGTCATGGGCCCGCTGCTCCCGCGGACGCCCGGCCCGCCGGCCGGGATGGCCGGCGGGTTCGGTGGGCGTCATGTTCGCTGAGCGGATCCTGCATCACCCGCTGCGATGATCCGGTCGCCCTCGGCGGCGTGCCGGCCGACCGAGACGCGCTGCCGCGTCGACGCGGGCTCGGCAACGGCCAGGGCGGTCGCGGGCTCGGCGGCACCGTGCCGGGCGTCGCCCACTGCGTGCCGGCCGGACGGGTGCTCGAGGGGCGCCGCGTCGACGTCCGAGAGATCGTCCCCGGACTCGTCAACGGTGTGCACGCGGCTCTCCGCGTCACCGTCACCGTTGCCGGACATCCCGGGCGGAGTCGACCCGGGACCCGAACCCGACCACGCGACGGCCTCGGCCTTCGCCGGGAGCCGCAGCACGATGACGACGATGGCGATGACCAGCAGGCCGGCGGACACGAAGGCCGCCGTGTGCAGGGCCGGCATGAACGCGTCGTTGGCCGCCTGCCGAAGCTGCTCGATCGCCGAGGCCGGCACGGTGCCGGACGCGGCCAGCGTGCTGGCCACCTCGTTGGTGCCGCCGATGGAATCCGTTGCAGCGGCGAGCGCCTCGGGCGGCAGGCCCTTGCCTTCGAGCACGGGCGTGATGTTGTTCGAGTACACCGAGCCGACAACCGAGGACAGGATGGCGACGCCGAACACGGCCCCGACCTGGCGGACGGTGTTCTGCACGGCCGAGCCGGAGCCCGACCGCTCCGGCGGGGTGGCCAGCGTCATCCGGGTGGTGGACGGCGCGATGGTGTTGCCGAGGCCGAACCCGAAGACAACGCCGATGATGACCAGGAACCACACCGGTGTCTCCGGCGTGACGAGCGCGAAGCAGATCATCCCAGCCAGTGCGAACACCAGCCCGGTGGTGATCACCGTGCGGGCGCCGAAGCGCTTGACCATCTTCGCGCTCCGAGGTGCGCCGAGCAATTGGCCGATCGCGAACGGCAGCACGAGCAGACCCGCCTGTAGCGGTGACCAGCCGCGCACGATCTGGTAGTAGAACGTCAGGAACAGCAGCGTGCCCTGCATGGCGGCGAACGCCAACGAGACACCGGTCAGTGGGATGGAGAACGATCGGATGCGGAACAGCGACAGGTCGATCGAGGGGTGGCTGCTCTTCAGCTCGTACACGCCGAAGGCCAGCAGCACGATGACGCCGAGGATGATGTAGCCGTAGGTGGACGGCGACGCCCAGCCGACCGACGAGGCGTTCTGGATCCCGTAGACGACGGCGAACAGGCCGGCGATGGACAGCACGAGGCCGATCGGGTCGAGCTTGCCCGGCCGCGGGTTCTTGGTCTCGGGGACCAGCATGATGATGCCGATGATGCCGATGATGACGATCGGCACGTTGATGAAGAAGACCGAGCCCCAGTCGTTGCCGGTCAGCCACTGGAACCAGTTCGGGTGCTCGAGCAGCAGCCCGCCCAGGACGGGGCCGAGTGCGACCGCACCGCCGACAGCGGCGGCCCAGACGCCGATGGCTTTGCCGCGCTCCTGCGGCGGGAAAATGACCGTGATGATCGACAGCGAGATCGGCATCACCGAAGCGCCGCCGATGCCCATCAGGGCGCGGAACGCGATGAGCTCACCTGGGCTGGTGGCGAACGCGCAGAGCGCGGACGCCAGGCCGAACAGCACCAGGCCGATCAGCAGGATCTTCTTGCGACCGAACCGATCGCCGAGCACCCCCCAGGTGAACAACAGGGCTGCGAACGCCAGTGAGTAGGCATTGATCGCCCAGATCAGCTGGTTCTGGCTGGCTCCGAGGTCCTCCTGAATGGTCTTGAGCGCCACGTTGAGGATGGTGTTGTCCAGGATGACGACCAGTAGCCCGACAACGAGGACTGTGAGCGCCTTCCAGCGCTGGGGATACATCCCGGTGGTGATCGTCTGGGACGCCACGCTTCCGGTGCGGGGGGCTGCTGAATCGGACATGAATGATCCTTCGTCGTTGCGGTGGCGGCGCGTAGGTGCCTGGTCGTCGTACGGGGGCATCGCCATGCATGCAGTGTGGCGCCCAGCACCGACAACGGGGTCCCGGCCGGTTCTATTCCGAAACGCCACCGTCTCGTTTCGTAATCGGGCTCACCGCCGTCCGAGGCTGCGCGGCTGATCAGCGCCGGCGACGCAGCCTGACGACCAGCACGACGATGGTGGCGATCAGCATCGCGGCGATCACCACTTGTCCGAGTGGGCTCGACAGGCCGGTGGGATCCATGCCTGCAGTGTCCCTCCGCCGCGGGCCGACAGGGCGGGGAAGCGTGGATGAACGACTCGGGACGGGGTCGGCGGGACCCGGGCCCTGCTGGGCGCTCGGTAAGGTCGACGTCGTGCGCCTGACCGAATTCCGTGGCCTGATGCAAGCCCAGTTCGGGCCCCTCCGGGCGCCGTCCGTGGCCAGCGACCACGTGTTCTCCGCCCTGGACGGCCGGACCGTCGACGAGGCACTGGCGGCGGGGGAGGACCCCAAGGCGGTCTGGCTGGCGGTGTGTGACGACTTCGACGTCACGGACTCCTTGCGGTACGGCCTGCCCGACTGACCCTGCCCGACTGACCCTGCCCGACCGACCCCCGACCGACCGACCGACCCGGCCCGCGGCGGTGGCCGGGGGGATGCCGACCCGACGTGCGGATTCGGGACTCCGGCCGCGCGCCGTGCTGGCGAAACACGCCGAAACACCTCTCGCACATCGAACACCTGTACGTCTAAAGTTGTCCCCATACCCGGAACCATCCACAATTTCGTGGCGGTCAGGGCGGCTGTCGGTGGCTCGTTCTAGCGTCGGCAACGACAAGCAGGACAACAGACTTTCGGCTGGCTCTGCGAAGTACCAGCGAAGTACCAGCGGAGTACCAGCGGACATCGGACGAAAGGCACGGGGTGGGTTATGTCGGCACCGGATCGTGAGAAGGCACTCGGAATTGCGCTCGCGCAAATCGAGAAGAACTACGGCAAGGGCTCGATCATGCGATTGGGTGACGAGGGTCGCGCACCGGTCGAGGTGATTCCCACCGGCTCCATCGCGCTGGACGTCGCGCTGGGCATCGGCGGGCTGCCGCGCGGCAGGGTCGTGGAGATCTACGGCCCGGAGTCCTCCGGGAAGACAACGGTCACGCTGCATGCCGTAGCCAGCGTGCAGGCGGCCGGCGGCATCGCGGCGTTCATCGACGCCGAGCATGCGCTGGACCCGGAGTACGCCAAGGCGCTCGGCGTGGACACCGATGCCCTGCTGGTTTCCCAACCGGACACCGGTGAGCAGGCGCTGGAGATCGCGGACATGCTGATCCGCTCGGGTGCCATCGATCTGGTGGTCGTCGACTCGGTGGCCGCGCTGGTGCCCAGGGCCGAGATCGAGGGCGAGATGGGCGACAGCCACGTCGGCCTGCAGGCCCGGCTGATGTCGCAGGCGCTGCGGAAGATCGCCGGTGCGTTGAGCAACACCAACACCACGATGATCTTCATCAATCAGCTTCGGGAGAAGATCGGCGTGATGTTCGGCTCCCCGGAGACGACGACCGGCGGCAAGGCGCTGAAGTTCTACGCCTCGGTGCGGCTGGACATCCGCCGGATCGAAGCGCTCAAGGACGGCACCGACGTCGTCGGTAACCGGACCAGGGTCAAGGTGGTCAAGAACAAGATGGCCCCACCGTTCAAGCAGGCCGAGTTCGACATCATCTACGGCCTGGGCATCTCCCGGGAGGGTTCGCTGATCGACGTGGGCGTCGAGCAGGGACTGATCCGCAAGGCGGGTGCCTGGTACACATACGACGGCGAGCAACTGGGTCAGGGCAAGGAGAACGTGCGCACGTTCCTCCGCGAGAACCCGGACATCGCCAACGAGGTGGAGAAGCGGATCAAGGAGAAGCTCGGGGTGGGTGCCCGTATCGACCTGGACGAGCCGGTTCCCGCGCCGGTCGACTTCTGATCGGTCGTGGCAGCGCCGAACATGGCCGGGCACTACCACCCCGGTGAACACAGTCAGGCCGACGGTCGGAACGACGAACAGGCACGATCCGAGCGGATCGCCGAGCTCGCCGCGAAACTCGCGGCCATCGAATCCCGTGATAGCGGTGCCGCCCACAGTCCACCGGCGGCTGCACCGGGCCGGCTCTCGGGCACCCCAGTGGCCACCGCCGGATCGAGCGGAGCCCGGCAGGGGGAGCAACGGCGACGCGACGCCGAGCCGGGCGGTCATCCGGACGACGAGCCGGGAGACCCGGAGGCGGTCGCCAAGATGATCTGCCTACGGCTGCTGACCGGTGCCGCCCGGCCGAGATCGGCCCTGGCAACCGCTCTCCGCCGGCGAGGGATTCCTGACGACGTAGCCGCCGGGGTGCTGGACCGGTTCGTCGAGGTCGGCCTGATCGATGACCGTGCCTACGCCGAGGCGTTCGTCGCGGCCAAACACAGGGAGCGTGCACTGGGGGTGACAGCATTGCGGACCGAACTACGGCGGAAAGGCATCGACGAGCAGATCGTCGACACCGCCGTGCTGGCCGTCGATCAGGAGGCCGAGCGAGCCCGGGCGCGTGCGCTCATCTCGCGTCGGGTGGACGCCGCGATGGGCAACGGCGCCACTGCCGCCCGCCGGCGGCTGGTGGGCTTGCTGGCCCGCCGCGGGTACTCGGCCGAGCTGGCGTGCCAGGTGGTCGACGAGGCACTGGCGGACTAAGGCGTCCAGGACGGCGAAGGGTGGCCGGGTTGACGCTCTCCTGCGACTAATTGTCGCCTCGACGACCGATGTCGCGATCCTGGACACCCGCTGGGGTGGTTGCTTGCCCGACGCCGAACGGAGCTTGGACCTGCCCTGTCGGGATGACGGCAGCGGGTCGGCTTGACCCTCGGTGTGCGGCTCCCTAACCTCGTTGGTAACAGGAGAGTCACATAACGCGCACCGAAGGGCTGCGCGGCCGATAGCGGTGAGCGTGCCGCACCTGCCCGGGCCTTGCCTGGGTCGTATGTGTTGACGCCGAAACGGCGTTGATGTGGTTGTTGGTCGTACCCGCTGGTCGGTGGCGTCCGCGACCCTCCTGCCGTCCTGCACCATAGGACGGCGTGCCCGCCCGGGCTGCCGTCCCCACGCGGCGCCGATGAGGGAGGGTGAGATGTCCGAGGCTCTCGTCGTTGTGTTGATAGTCGCGCTCCTCGCCGCGGTCGCCGCCTTAGTCGTCCTCGCTCGACGCCGGCCGCCGGCCGGTCCGGTGCTCGACGAGGACGCCCTCCGCCGGTTGGTGGAGCAGGCGGTCGGTCGCCCGGTCACCGGCCAGGCCCCGGCCGAGGTCGGCCCCGCCGAATCTGACCTGGGCCGATTCGCCCTGCTCAGCCACGAGGCGGCGGCTGCCGCGGAGGCCGCCGACGCCGTCCGCAGAACCGCATCCGAGGCCGCGGATGAGCTGCAGGCACGGTCCCGAAGGGACGCCGATCAGGTCCGCGCCGACGCCAGGGCCGAAGCGGAACGCACCCTCGCCGCCGCCCGCGCGCAGGCCGCCGAGCTACGGTCCGGCCTGGAATCCGAGCGCAACCGGGTCACCCTGGAGGCCACCGCAGCGCTGTCGGAGGACCGCCAGGAACTCCAGGAGGCCGAGCAGCGGCTCCGCGCCGCCGCGCAGGCGCTCGCCGACGAACAGCAAGCGCTGGTTGCGGACCGTCGGCGGATCGGCGCCGAGCAGGGCGAGCTGACCTCGACCAAGAAAACTCTGGAGAGCCGATCGGAGGAGTTGGCCGCTGAGGCCGCCACGTTGGCCTCCCGCGGCCAGCAGCTGGATCAACGGCAGAAGGACCTGGCCACCGTCGCCGCCGCGCACGAGGCCGAGCTGGTGCGGATCTCCGGGCTGACCACCGAGGCCGCCCGCGCTGAACTGCTGTCGGGCCAGGAAGAGGCCGTGCGACGGGACGCGGCCATGATGATCCGGCGGATCGAGTCCGAGGCACAGGCCTCCGCCAAACAGCGGGCCAGGGCGATTGTGGCCGAGGCCATCCAGCGGGTCGCGTCCGACCAGACCGCACAGACGGTGGTCGCTGTCGTGCAGCTGCCCGCCGATGAGGTCAAGGGCCGCATCATCGGCCGGGAGGGCCGCAACATCCGCGCCTTCGAGACCGTCACCGGTGTCAACGTGATCATCGACGACACCCCGGAAGCCGTGCTGCTGTCCTGCTTCGACCCGGTCCGCCGGGAGATCGGCCGGATCACCCTGGAAATGTTGATCGAGGACGGCCGGATCCACCCGCACCGCATCGAGGAGGCCTACGAGCGGGCCCGTGACGAGGTCGACGTGCTGTGCCAGCGCGCCGCCGAGGACGCGCTGCTGGCAGTGCGGATCACCGACCTGCATCCCGAACTGGTCACCCTGGTCGGCAGACTCAAGTACCGCACGTCCTACGGGCAGAATGTGCTGGGCCACCTCGTCGAGACCGCGCACATCGCCCGCGGAATGGCCGCTGAACTCGGCATCGACCCGACCGTGGTCAATCGGGGTGCGTTCCTGCACGACATCGGCAAGGCGCTCACCCATGAGGCGCAGGGATCGCACGCCATCGTCGGTGCCGAACTCGCCCGCAAGTACGGCGAATCCGACGACGTCGTGCACTGCATCGAAGCTCACCACGACGAGGTGCCGCCGTCCACCGTCGAGGCCGTGCTCACGCAGGCCGCCGACGCCTGCTCGGGCGGCCGTCCGGGGGCACGACGGGAGTCCCTGGAGTCCTACGTGCAGCGCCTGGAGAAGATCGAGGCCATCGCCGGCGCCAAGCGTGGGGTCGAAAAGGTGTTCGCCATGCAGGCCGGCCGCGAGCTGCGGGTGATGGTCAAGCCCGACGTGGTGGACGACCTCGAGGCGCACGTGCTGGCCCGCGAGGTCGCCAAGCAGATCGAGGAAGAGCTGACCTACCCCGGTCAGGTCAGGGTCACCGTCATCAGGGAATCACGGGCCACCGAGATTGCCAGGTAACTCGGGCCCGACCACAGCGGCGGCGACCCCGACTACCCCGCACCCTCGCCCGGGCTACCCCGCACCCTCGCCCGTCGGCAGCACCGTGACCCGCTGCCGGGCGGCCATCAGGTCGTCCTGCGGGCCTTCGTCGATGTGGACGACCTTGCCGCCGCCGCGCCGGGTGCGCAGCTTGCGTTCAAGCCAGTGCGACAGTGAGCTCAGTGCCATGTTGATCACGATGTAGATCACCGCCACCACCACGTAGGTGGGCAGCAGGTTGCCGTAGAAGCTCGCCGAGGTGTTCGCCGCGCGCCGCAGTTCCACATAGCCGACCAGGATGCCGCCCAGTGCGGTGTCCTTGACGATCACCACCAGCTGACTGACCACCGCCGGCAACATGGAGGTCAGCGCCTGCGGCAACAGCACGATGGTCATGGTCTGCGACTTGCTCAGCCCGATGGCCATCGCGGCCTCGGTTTGGCCCTTGGGCACTGCGAGAATGCCGGCCCGCACCACCTCGGCCAGCACCGAGCCGTTGTAGAGCACCAAGCCGATGACGACGGCGGCGAACGGGCTGGAGACACCCAGCACGTAGAACCAGAGCTGAAACGCGAACAGCATCAGGATAATCACCGGGATCGACCGGAAGAACTCCACGACGACGCCCGCCGGCCAGCGGATCCAAGGCCGCTCGGACAGCCTCGCGGTGCCGAGCAGGGCGCCGATCGGCAGCGATATCACGACGCTGACGGCGGCCGCCTGCAGCGTCGCCCAGAGCCCGGGCAGCAGGTACGCCGTCCAGTTCTGCCCGTCCAGGAAGGGCTTCCACTTGTCCCCGGTCAGCTGGTTCTTGCTGGCCAGCACGGTCAGCACCCACCAGATCAGCAGGGCCAACACGACCGCGAAGATCACGCTGATGACGAGGTTGAACCGCCTGGCCCGAGGCCCCGGGATGTCGAAGAGGACCGTTGCCCGCTCGCTCATTGCTTCACCGCGTTCCGCTTGGCCAGCGCGCCGAACAGCAGCCCGGTCGGCAGGGTCAGGACGATGAAACCGGCGGCGATGACGATGAACACCGCGGTGAACTTGTCCGACTCGTTCTCGATCAGGGTGTTCATCAGCAGGGCCGCCTCCGCCACCCCGATGGCCGAGGCCACCGTGGTGTTCTTGGTGAGCGCGATCAGCACGGAGCCCAGCGGGGCGGTCACCGCGCGGATGGCCTGCGGCAGGATCACGATCCCGAGCACCTGGGTGAACGTCAGGCCGATCGCCCTGGCCGCTTCGGCTTGGCCGGGCGGCACGGTGTTGATGCCCGACCGAATCGCCTCGCAGACGAAGGTCGAGGTGTAGATGATGAAGCCGAGCACGGCCAGGCGGAAGTTCTGGTTGTCCAGGAACGCCTGCGGATTCACCCCGGCCACGCGGGTGGCCAGCCGCAGCCCGAGCTGGTTGGCCAGCACCTGCGACATCATGATGATGATCAACGTCAACGGAATGTTGCGGACCACGTTGACCACGCCGCCGCCGAAGCCGCGCATCAGCGGGACCGGGCTGACCCGCATGGCGGCCAGGATCACGCCGAGAATGAACGCTCCGATGGCCGACCAGAAGGTCAGCTGCACGGTCAGCCAGAACGCGCCGAGAATGTGGTACCTGGGGTCGGACAGGAAACTGAAGTTCACGGGTTCCTCTCACACAGGGGATCTCGTCCACTCTCGGCCGCCGCGCCCATACTCGTGCCGGGGCCAGCCCGGCGGAGGACGCCGGTGGCCGGCGGCCCCGAAGGATCTCGTCCCTGGGGTCGCCGGCCGCTGCCGTCAGCTGCTGGGCGTCGGGGGAGCCGGGATGGTGAAGCCGGACGGCCCCACCGTGCTGTCCAGCGCCTTCTTCCAGGAGCCGTCGGCGATCATCGCGACGATCGCCTTGTTGATGGCCGCCGTACCCGCGGTGTCGCCCTTCTTCAGGCCGATGCCGTAGTTCTCGGTGGAGAAGCCCTTGCCGACCACCTTCAGTTCGCCCGGGTACTGGGCGGCATAGCCGGCCAGGATGACGTTGTCGGTGGTGACGGCGTCAACCGCGCCGGAGCGCAGCGCCTCCACGCACTCGGTGTAGGTGCCGTATTCCTGCAGGGCGACGTCCGCCGCGTACTTGTCCTTCACCTTCTGCGCGGAGGTGGAGCCGGTGACCGAGCAGAGGATCTTGCCGGCCATCGCATCCGGTCCGGTGATGTCGGTGTTGTCGGACTTGACCAGCAGGTCCTGGGCCGCCACGAAGTACGGGCCGGCGAAATTGACCTTCTCCTTGCGGGTGTCGGTGATCGAGTACGTCGCGACGATGTAGTCGACCTCACCCCGGTCGATCAGCCCCTCCCGCTCGGCGGACTTGGACTCCTTGAAGGTGATGTTCGCCGGGTCGACGCCCAGGCTGTTGGCCACGTACTTGGCCACCTCCACGTCGAAACCGGAGTAGGTGCCGTCTGGGTTCTTCAGTCCCAGGCCCGGCTGGTCGAACTTGATGCCGACGGTCAGCTTGCCGCCCTTGGCGTTGTCCAGGACCTGCGAGGACCCGGCGATGGCGGATCCGACTGCCGAGGTCGCGGATGCCACCTTGCTGCTGGCCGCGCTGGCGGCACTACTGAGTGCCGTGCCGGCCACAGAGGCGGCGCTGCCGGCCGCGCTGGTCACGGTGCTGGCCGCGCTGGAGGCGGAGCCGCTGTTGCTGCCGCAGCCGGACACGACGAGCGCGAGCGCAGCCGCTCCAGCAACGGCCGTTGCGATCTTGCGGAATCTCATGCGGTGGTTCCTTCCGTGATCTCGGCGTGGGTCGGTCCCAGGCCGTAGGTCAATGAGTCAGGATCTTGCTGAGAAAATCTCGCGCGCGGGTGCTGGTCGGGTTGGTGAAGAACTCATCGGGCGGCCCGTCCTCGACGATCTCGCCGTCGGCCATGAACAGCACCCGGTCGCCCGCCTTGCGGGCGAAACCCATCTCGTGGGTGACGACCACCATGGTCATCCCCTCCTTGGCCAGCGAGACCATGACGTCCAGCACCTCGTTGACCATCTCCGGGTCCAGTGCGCTGGTCGGTTCGTCGAACAGCATCACCTTCGGCTTCATGGCCAGCGCCCGGGCGATGGCGACCCGCTGCTGTTGACCGCCGGACAGCTGGGCCGGCAGTTTGTCCTTCTGCTCCGCGATGCCCACCCGTTTGAGCAGCGACACCGCAAGATCCTCGGCGTCCTTCTTGCTCATCTTGCGGACTTTCATCGGCCCCAACGTCACGTTCTGCAGGATGGTCTTGTGCGCAAAGAGGTTGAACGACTGGAAGACCATCCCCACGTCGGCGCGTAGGTGCGCCAGCGCCTTGCCCTCGGCCGGCAACGGGACACCGTCGATCGCGATCCGGCCGGAGTCGATGGACTCCAACCGGTTGATGGTCCGGCACAGCGTGGACTTGCCGGAGCCCGACGGGCCGATGACGATGACCACCTGGCCCGCCGGCACGTCGAGCTGGATGTTCCTGAGCACGTGCAATTGGCCGAAGTGTTTCTCGACTTCGTGCATGCCGATCATGGGTCGGCCGGCGGTCGGTGCTGCGGTTCCGGCGTCTGCGCTCACGAGCCCTCCAGGGGTTCTCCCACGTCAGCTACGGGTTGTGTCGAGACTGTCACACGAGTCGGCCGCTGGGCACCGTTCGGGGTGTCAGAAACCGAACCTTTACGCATTTGGTTCCTGTGTGTGTGCGCCGGGGAGTGCCGACCGACCTGGTTGGTCCGTCACCGCTGGGTACGGCGGGCCGCCGGAAACGGTTCGCGGCAGTTTTCCGGCGGTTCGGGCGGGCGGCTTTCCGGCGGTCCCGCCGGCCACCGACGGCGACGTACCCTGATCGTCGTGAGTTCCGCCCTCGACGACCACGCCGCACCCGCCCCGACCGCAGCCTCCGCAGCCGGGCGCACCTACCAGGTGCGCACCTTCGGCTGCCAGATGAACGTCCACGACTCCGAGCGGCTCTCCGGCCTGCTGGAGCAGGCGGGCTACCGGATGCCGGACGCGGGGGAGCGGGCCGACGTCGTGGTGTTCAACACCTGCGCCGTGCGGGAGAACGCCGACAACAAGCTGTACGGCAACCTCGGCCACCTGGCGTCGGTGAAGGCGAAGCATCCGGGCATGCAGATCGCCGTCGGCGGCTGCCTGGCCCAGAAGGACCGCGGCCGGATTCTTCGCCGTGCGCCCTGGGTGGACGTGGTGTTCGGCACCCACAACGTCGGCTCGCTGCCGACGCTGCTGGAGCGGGCCAGGCACAACGCGGCGGCGCAGCTGGAGATCCTCGACTCGTTGGAGGTCTTCCCGTCGTCGCTGCCGGCGAAGCGGGACTCGCAGTACTCCGGCTGGGTGTCGATCTCGGTGGGCTGCAACAACACCTGCACGTTCTGCATTGTGCCCTCGCTGCGCGGCAAGGAGGCCGACCGGCGGCCCGGCGATGTCCTGGCGGAGGTCGAGATGCTCGTCGCCGACGGGGTTCTCGAGGTCACCCTGCTCGGGCAGAACGTCAATTCCTACGGAGTGGAATTCGGCGACCGGGCGGCGTTCGCCGCGTTGCTCCGCGCCTGCGGCGGCATCGACGGCCTGGAACGGGTGCGTTTCACCTCCCCGCACCCGAAGGACTTCACCCATGACGTGATCGACGCGATGGCGCAGACCCCGAATGTCTGCCACCAGCTGCACATGCCGTTGCAGTCCGGCTCGGACCGGGTGCTGCGGGCGATGCGCCGCTCCTACCGCAGCGAGCGGTATCTGTCGATCCTGTCCGAGGTGCGGGAAGCCATGCCGGCCGCGGCCATCAGCACCGACATCATCGTCGGTTTCCCGGGGGAGACCGAGGACGACTTCCAGGCCACCCTGGATGTGGTGTCGGCCGCACAATTCGCTGCCGCCTTCACCTTCCAGTACTCACCGCGGCCCGGCACACCGGCCGCGACGATGGCCGACCAGGTGCCGCGCGAGGTGGTCACCGAACGGTTCGGGCGGCTGATGGCGGTGGTCGACGAGTCCGCGCTGGCCGGCAACCGGGCGCTGATCGGCAGCGAGGTCGAGGTGCTGGTCGCGGCCGGCGAGGGCCGCAAGGACCAGGGCCGCGGGCGGCTCAGCGGGCGGGCCCGGGACGGTCGGCTCGTGCACTTCCTGCCCACCGGGGCGATTGATCGGGCCATCCGGCCCGGCGACGTGGTGACCACAACGGTCAGTTACGCGGCGCCGCACCACCTGGTCGCCGACACCGGGGTGCTGAGCCACCGCCGGACCAGGGCCGGCGACCGGTCCGAGGCAGGCACCGCGTTGACCACACCCGGGGTCGGGCTGGGTATGCCCGGCCTCGGCCGGCCCGCACCGTCGACGTCGCCGGTGGTGGCCTGCGCCGCCCACTGAGGTCGCCCGCGGGCGCGGGGCTCGGATTTCCTGGTCCCTCCGCGCACTCACCGCAGCAGGACAGTCGCCCGGCTCCGCGAGGCGAGTACCAGTTCCGCGTTGCGGCCGTCCGACCCGTGCAGCGCGCGGTCGAGCGCAACGTCCGGTGCGCGGCCGAACTCGACATGGCGCCGCGCCAGCCGTTCGACCCGTACGGCCGGCGGCGTGTCCAGGAACCAGGTCTCGGCGAGCAGGGAACGCACCCGGCGCCAGGGGGCGGCGTCGAGGAGTAGGTAGTTGCCCTCGGTGACGATCACCTGCACCTCCGGCCGGATCGGGACGGCCCCGGCGATCGGCTCCTCGATCTCCCGGCGGAATTCGGGGGCGTAGATCACCGTCCGGTTCGGTGGCTCGGTCAGCCGCTCCAGGAGTGCGAGATAGCCTGCGGCGTCGAAGGTCTCCGGCGCGCCCTTGACCGCGACCAGCGCGAGATCGGCCAACACCGCCTGCGCCAGGTGGAACCCGTCCATGCCGACCAGGACGGCGTCAGGGCCGTACGCGGCGACGACCTGCCGGGCGAGGGTCGACTTGCCGGCGCCGGGTGCGCCGGCGATGCCGACGATCACCCGCCCCGCGGCCGGTCCGCTGCGGGCGATGAGCAGTCGTCGAGCGCGGTCGGCGAGCAGGGCCGAGTCGGCCGGGCACTCGATCTGCCCCGCCGGTTCCCTCACCCGTCGACGGCGCCCTGCGCCGTCCTCAACCACTCTTCCCACTGCACGGCCTGCGCCTCGGCCTCCCGGGCCTTGCGCTCGTCACCGGCGGCCTTGGCCTTGGCTGCCTGCGACCGGTAGGAGTCCACCCGGCTGCGGAACTGCTCGACCCGCGCCGTGGTCTCCGGGTCGGTGCGCCGCCAGTGCCGGTCCTCTGCGGACCTGAGTTTGTCCTCGACGGCCCGCAGCCGGGCGTCCAGCTCGCGGATCCGCTCCCTCGGCACCTTGCCGGCCGCTTCCCATCGTTCCTGGATCGACCTCATCTTGGCCTTGGCGGCATCCAAACCCGTTGCGGGATCGATTTTCTCGGCTTCCTCGATGAGGTGGTCCTTGATCGCGGCGTTCGCCTCGAACTCAGCGTCCCGGTCGGAGAAGGTCTTGTTCCGGCGGGAGAAGAACTTCTCCTGCGCCGCCCGGAACCGGCCCCACAGGGCATCCTCGACGTCCCGCGGCGCCCGGCCGGCGGCCTTCCACTCCTCCATCAGAGCGCGGTACTGCCCTGCGGTCTCGCCCCAGTCGGTGGCGTCGGAGAGCGCTTCCGCCTTCGCGATCAGCGCCTCCTTGGCCTCCTTGGCGGCGCCGCGCTGCTTGTCCAGCTCGGCGAAGTGCGAGCCGCGGTGCCGGGTGAAGGTGTCCCTGGCCTTGGCGAACCGCTTCCACAGCGCGTCGTCGGTCTTGCGGTCGATGCCGCGGATGGTGCGCCACTCCTCGACGATCGCCTTGAGCCGGTCGCCGGTGGACTTCCACTGGGTCGACTCGGCCAGTCCCTCGGCTTCGACGCAGAGCGCCTCCTTCGCCTTGATGGCCGCCGCACGGGCGGCGGTCCTGGCCTGCGATGCGCCCGCGATGGCCGCGTCGGCCGCCCCGATGACGATCTCCAGGCGGATCGCGGCAGTGTCGAGATCGCCGATGGCGGGCAGGGTCTCGACCGATTCACGGAGCGCGATGGCCTGCGTCTTGGTGCTCTTGGGGTCGCCGGTGCCGGACGCCAGCCGGGACTCGAGCAGGGCGATCTCGGTGGAGAAGTCGTCGAACTTGCGACCGAAATGCGCGAGCCCGGCCTCGTTGTCGCCGGCCTGCCAGTTCCCGATCGCCCGTTCACCGGCGGACGAGGTCACGTAGACGACTCCGGCGTCGTCGATGCGTCCCCACAGGTGCGGGTCGACGGCCTCGACAGTCGGCTCGACAACGCCCGCGGGCAGCGGCGCCGACGGCACCGGGCTCGGCCGGCCACCCGGGCGGGACCCCGGCCGGCCGCCGGGACGGCCGCCCTTCTGCCGCCCACCCGGTGGCCGCGGGCCGGGCTCAACGGGCGCTGCAGGGGTAGCAGGGGCGGCGGGGGTAGCGGGCTCGGCGGGGGCGGCAGGCTCGGAATCGCCGGTCGGGGTGACGTCGACCTCACTGACGGCCCCGCCGATCAGGTCCGCGCCGGCAGTCGCCGGCGCCGCATCGGCCGCCGGCCCGGTCCCTTCTACGGCCTGCAGGGCGGGCGCAAGTTCGCCGGGTTCGGAGTCGCCGGTGGGGGTGTCCTCGATGTCGAACAGGTCGGCGTCCACGGGTTCGCGGTCGCCGGTTCCGGCGTCGGTGCCGGCGTCGTCGAGGTGGGAACCCGCGGCGACCGCGGGTTCGGAGTCGCCGGTGGGGGTGTCGTCGATGTCGCCGATGTCGCCGAACTCGGGGGCCGGGGCCGTGCCGGCATGGGCGGGTTCGGAGTCGCCGGTGGGCGCCTGCTCCACCTCGGAGGACGCGTCGGACGCGATGGCCGTCCAGATGTCGGGACCGGCGTCAGGCGCCGGTGCGGCCGGCGCGGGCGGTGGGGAGACTGTCGGCATCGGCACCGGCGAGACCGGGTGAACCGGTACGACCGTCGGCATCGGCGAGACCGGGTGAACCGGTACGACCGTCGGCATCGCGGACAGCGGGGCGTCCCGGTCCGCGGCGCTGATGGCGCCGGTGGCGGACGGAACCTGCCCGATGCCTGGCACGTCCGGCAGGTCTGGGATCTCCGGCAGGTCAGGGACCTCCGGTGCGGGGTCCGGACCGGTGGGATCGGGCGCGGGAATGTCCGGCGTCGCGGGCGGCTCCGGGATCGTCAGGGCGGGCGCGGTCACGTCTGTGATCCCGGAGTCGGGAACGGCCGAGTCGGTGTCAGGACCGGCCGGGTCAGGAGCCGGGGCGCCGGGGACAGCGGTCACGCCGCCCTGGGCCACGGGTGGTCGATCGGCGTCGTCGTTTCCCGGCACGAAGCGATTCTGCGGGTCTGGCGCATCGGCGGGCCGATTGCTCGTGTTGTCCTCTGACATCGACGGGGACCTTCCTGGTGCTCGAGGGAGTCCTGCGACTCCCGGGCACCTGCGGTGCCCCCTGATGACCTCCGCGGCCGGCCTGGCCGACATCACGTCCAGTGTGCCCGCCTGGTCCGGTTGGGGCGAGACCGGGTCAGCGATGAGCCGGGGACCGACCCGGCCGACCGGTTCTGCCCGGCCTGGCCGCCCCGGCAGCCGGTTAGCCTGCAGGAATGATCGTCGGAGCCGCCGTGTGTCCGGGCGCGCCTTTCCTGGTGCCGGGGGTGGCCGACCCGATCGCCGGCCGGCTCCGGCCCGTGCTGCAGGCCTGCGACGCGGCGCTCGGCCGGCTTGCGGCCGCTGACCACCTGCTGCTCATCACTGCCGGGGCGGCTGGCGTCGATGCGCCGGTCGCACACCGCCTGCTGCCGCCGGGCACACTCGTTCCCACCACATCCGTCCGGCGGAGCGACCTGCCGGGCCCCGCGCCGGTCCTGTTGCCCGCCGACGCCGGCCGGGCCCCGGGTGCCCCGGCGGTCAACCCGGCGGTCGCCACCCTTGTCGGGGCTTCGCTGCTGGCCACGGTGTCGATCGACACCCCGGTCACCGCCGCGGAGATCACCGGGGATCCGGCGGAGGCCGCTGCCGCACTCGCCGGGCTCACCGATACCGCTCGGCGGACGGCCCTGCTCGTCATCGCCGACGGGTCGGCGTGTCACGGCGATCAGGCTCCCGGCAGGCGGGACGACCGGGCCGGCGGGTTCGACGCCGCACTGGCCGCCGCTCTCGCCGCCGGCGACCCCAACGCGCTGCTGGTGGCCTGCGCCGACCGCGGCCTGGCCCGCGACCTGCTGGCGACCGTCGACCCGTTGGCCGTGCTCGCCGCGCTCACCACCGCGCACCCGCCGGACTCGGCCGAGCTGCACTACGCCGGCGCCCCACTCGGCGTCGGCTACTTGGTGGCGTCCTGGCAATGGGCCGAATCGTGACGGCCGCGACCAGCGGCGATGGCCCGGAGTGGGATGGCGATCGGCGGCTCATCGTGGTCGCCGGCCCCACCGGGACCGGTAAGTCGGAGCTCGGCCTGGAGCTGGCCGAACGACTGGACGGGGAGATCGTCAACGCCGACTCGATGCAGCTCTACCGCGGGATGGACATCGGCACCGCCAAGCTGCCGGCGCTGGAGCGACGCGGGATCCCCCACCATCTGCTCGACGTGCTGGACGTCACGCAGATCGCCACCGTGGCGTCCTACCAGCGGGACGCCCGGGCCTGCATCGAGGACATCCTCGCCCGCGGCCGGACCCCCGTCCTGGTCGGCGGGTCCGGCCTCTACATCCAGTCGGTCGTCGACGAGATCGATTTCCCGGCAACCGATCCGGCGGTCCGCGGCCGGCTGGAAGGCGAGCTGGCGCGGCTCGGCATCGACCCGCTGTTCCGGCTGCTGACGGAGCAGGACCCGGCCGCGGCCATCGCGATCGGTCCGGCCAACGGGCGAAAGATCGTTCGGGCGCTCGAGGTCATCGAGATCACCGGCCGGCCGTTCACCGCGACGATGCCGCGGCCCGGCGTCCCCCGCTACGGAGCGCTGCTGCTCCGCCTCGACCGGCCCACCGAGGAGCTCGATCAGCGGTTGGAGCTGCGGGTTCGCTCGATGGTCGACGCGGGGTTCCTGAACGAAGTCCGGGAGCTGGACCGGGCGGGACTGCGCGACGGCGTCACCGCGTCCCGGGCGCTCGGCTACGCGCAACTGCTCGCGGTGTTGGACGGGCACAGCAGCCTGGCGGAGGCCATCGTCGCGACCGCGGCCGCGACCCGCCGGTTCGTCCGCCGGCAACGGTCCTGGTTCCGCCGGGATCACCGGATGATCGACCTGGACGCCGGCGCACCGCACCTCGCCGATCGGGCGCTCGCCGCGGCGCGCGGGACTTCCGCCGTACGCTGATCCGGTGACCCGTCCGGTGCCCACCCCCGCGGGCGTGCCGTTCGTGAAGGGCCACGGCACCGAGAACGACTTCATCCTGCTGCCCGACCCCGACGGCACCCTGGACGTGACGGCCGACCAGGTACGGGCCGTGTGCGATCGGCACGCCGGACTCGGCGCCGACGGCGTGATCCGAGTCGCCCCCGCCGCCGCGGGGGGCGAGGCCACCTTCGTCATGGACTACCGCAACGCCGACGGCTCGCTGGCCCAGATGTGCGGCAACGGGGCGCGGGTGTTCGTCCGGTACCTGGTGGACGCCGGATGGGCTCCGCCCGGTCGGTTGGTGTTCTGGACCAGGGGCGGCACCCGCACCGCGGACGTGCCGTCCGCCGGTGACATCACCATCGGGATGGGGCCGGTGCGAGTCGGCCAGGCGTCGTCCACCCACCTCGGTGGCAGCGAGATCTCCGGCCTAGCAGTCGATGTCGGAAATCCGCACCTGGCTTGCCTGACCGACGTCGAGCTGTCGACGCTGGACCTGACCAGGCAGCCCGACTTCGACCCGGCAGTGTTTCCGGAGGGCGTCAACATCGAATTCGTGACGGTGCTCGGCCCCGAGGCGATCGCCATGCGGGTGCACGAGCGTGGGGTCGGCGAGACCAGGTCGTGCGGCACCGGCACGGTGGCCGCGGCGGCCGCCTACCTGGCCTCGACCGGTCGGTCGGCCGGGTCGGTGACGGTCGGCGTCCCCGGCGGGTCCGTGTGCGTGACGATCACCGAGGACGACTCCACCCTGGCCGGTCCCGCTGTGCTGGTCGCCAGCGGCACGATCGATCAGGGGTTCTGGGAGCGGCACCGCTGATCCGGGTGACGCCAGGCGGGTGTTCGGCGGGTGGATCGGTACCCGGCATCGTGGTTCCGCCCAAAAGAATTGCTATCCGTGGCACCCTGGACACATATGACGATTCACCTTCCGGATTCCGCCGACAGGCCAGGCGCCGCTGACGGCGCCCTGCATGCCGACAGTGCAGATGGCGCCGAGCGCGGCCAACGAATCCACCAGCATCGATCCATTCGCTCAATAGAGGAAACAGAGGGCCCGCCCGTGCGCATCAGTCCCAATCGCGAGTTCGGGGACGGCCGAGACTTCGTCGACGGTGATCGCGCGGACGGCTACACCACGCAGGGCGATCACGACCTCGCCGATCGCGCGGCGCTGCGCCGGGTCGCGGGCCTGTCCACCGAGCTCACCGACGTCACCGAGGTCGAGTACCGCAAGCTGCAACTCGAGCAGGTCGTCCTGGTCGGGGTATGGGCGGGCGGCACCGCCGCCGACGCCGAAGCCTCCATGGCCGAGCTCGCCCGGCTCGCCGAGACCGCCGGCTCGATCGTGCTGGACGCCATCGTCCAGGGCCGCAGCCACCCCGACGCAGGCACCTACATCGGCTCCGGCAAGGTCACCGAGCTGCTGGGAATCGTCGAGACCACCGGCGCCGACACCGTCATCTGCGACGGTGAGCTGACCCCCGGCCAGCTCCGCAACCTGGAAGAGAAGTTGCGGGTCAAGGTGGTCGACCGGACCGCGCTGATCCTGGACATCTTCGCCCAGCACGCCAGGTCCAAGGAGGGCAAGGCGCAGGTCGAACTCGCCCAGCTCAACTACCTCGTGCCGCGGCTGCGCGGCTGGGGTGCCGCGCTGTCCCGGCAGCGGGGTGGCCGGGTCGCCGCCGGCGCCGGCATCGGCTCCCGTGGCCCCGGTGAGACCAAGCTGGAGATCGATCGGCGTCGCATCCACAAGCGGATCTCGCAGCTGAAATCGGAGCTCACCGGCATGCGCCGGGTCCGCGACACCAAGCGTTCCCAGCGCCGTGCGAACGCCGTGCCCGCGGTGTCGATCGCCGGCTACACCAACGCCGGCAAATCCTCGCTGCTGAACCGGCTCACCGACGCCGGAGTGCTCGTCGAGGACGCGCTGTTCGCAACCCTGGACCCGACCACCCGCCGGTCCAGGACCACCGACGGCCGGGTCTACACGCTCACCGACACCGTCGGGTTCGTCCGGCACCTGCCGCACCAGCTGGTCGAGTCGTTCCGCTCGACACTGGAGGAGATCGCCGATTCCGACCTTCTGCTGCATGTCGTCGACGGCTCCGACGTGCACCCCGAGGAACAGGTCGCCGCGGTGCGCGAGGTGCTGGGTGAGATCGACGCGCTGGCCGTGCCGGAGATCATCGTCGTGAACAAGATCGACACGGCGGACGAGATGACGCTGACCAGACTCCGACATGCGTTGCCGGGCGCTATTTTCGTGTCCGCTCGCACCGGTGAGGGGATCGAGGAACTGCGCCTGCTGGTGGCCGGCGCGCTGCCCGATCCGGCCGTCGCGGTGCGGGTGCTGATGCCGTTCACCGAGGGCGCGCTCGTCTCCAGGGTGCACTCCGAAGGCACCGTGCTCACCGAGGAGCACACCGCGGACGGCACCCGGATGCACGCCAGGGTTTATCCGGACCTGGCCGGCGTGCTGGCGCCGTTCGCCGCGGTGGGCTGAGCGTGCTGCTCGTAGCATGATCCCCACATCCCACGCTGTCGGTGATGGGGCGGGGAGGCGTCATGGGGTACCACCTGGGGGTAGACCTCGGGACCACATTCACCGCCGCGGCGGCGATGAACGGCGGCGCGCCCACCATGGTGGGTCTGGGTAACCGCTCGCTGCAGATCCCTTCGGTGTTGTACTTCCACCCCGACGGCACCGTGCTGGTCGGCGAAGCCGCCGAACTGCGCAGCAGCTCCGACCCGACCCATGCCGTGCGGGAGTTCAAGCGCCGCATCGGGGATCCGGTGCCCATCCTGGTCGGCGGCCGCCCGTTCTCCGCCCAGGCGCTCAGCGGTCGGCTGCTGCGCTGGGTGGTGGACAAGGCGACCGAGCAGCTCGGCGCGCCGCCGTCGGACATCACCCTGACCTACCCGGCGAACTGGGCGCACTTCAAGATCGACCTGCTGCGGCAGGTGGCCGTGCTGGCCGATGTCAACGCGGTGCGCGCCTGTTCCGAACCGGAGGCGGCCGCGCTCCAGTACGCGTCCAAGACCACCGTCAACCCCGGTGACCGGATCGCGGTCTACGACCTCGGTGGCGGCACCTTCGACGTCTGCGTGTTGGAGAAGACGGCCATCGGGTTCCGCATCCTCGGCCGGCCCGAAGGCATCGAACACCTCGGTGGCATCGACTTCGACGAGGCGGTTTTCCGGCGCGTCATCGGCCAGCTGCCGCCGGACGCCTTCGAATCCGGTTCCGACGATGATGCGCAACTCGCCACGCTCGGCCGGCTGCGCCGCGACTGCGTCGAGGCCAAGGAGGTGCTGTCCACGGACGTCGAGGCCGTCATCCCGGTGGCCCTGCCCGCATCACGGACCTCGGTGCGGCTCACTCGCGGCGAATTCGAGGACATCATCCGGCCGGCGCTGGAGGAGACGATCGGAGCTACCCGCCGGGCGCTCCGGTCGGCCGAGACCGATCCGGCGCGGCTCACCGCGATGGTGCTGGTCGGCGGCTCGTCCCGGATTCCGCTGGTCGCCGAGCTGCTGGGCAACGAGTTCCGCTGCCCGATCGCGGTGGACACCCACCCGAAGAACGACGTCGCGATGGGCGCGGCCCGGGCGGCCACCCTGCAGGACGGCACCGCTGAACTCGTTGCGCCGAGCCGCCGGATCGGCCCGTTCCTGGCCGCGGACGTGACCCCCGGGGTGTTGCGGGCCGCCGCGGTGACCAACCCGGAGTCGTGGACCGGCTCGGCTGCGTATCCCGGCGCCTACCCGGGCGCGATGCCGACAGGTCAGCCTTCCGGGGCGGCTGCCACCGGCTATCAGGCCGGTGGGCCCCGCCATGGTGGGCCGGGACAGGCAGGTGGGCTCGACCCGACCACCGGTCCGCACGACACCGGATCGACGGTCTGGCCGCAGGGCAGGCCCGGCACGCGGAGCGGCCTCGGCACCGGCGGCGGACCTGGGCCATCGGGCGGTCCGGTGAACCGCGCTGAGCCGCCGGTTGGACCCGGTGTGGGTGGACCGAGGCCGGCCGCCGATCCGGCGCGGCGCCGACGGATCCGGATCGCCATCGTCGCCGGTGCGATCGCCGTCCTGCTGGCCGGTACGGCTGCCGTGGTGTTGACGCGTTCCGGCGGGGACAACACCCCGGCGGCGCCGCTGGGATCGACTCCGGCCACCGCCGGATCCGCTGGCTCCACCCCGGCCGGCTCGTCGGCCGCGGTATCCGGTCCGCCGGCCACCGCTGGGTCGTCGCCGGCCCCGAGCGCACCGACCTCGGCCGCTTCCACTGTCCCGCCGTCCGGGCCGCGGTCCGCCACAGTGTCGCCCGTCGGGCTGCCGGCCTCGACGCCGCTGCCCGACAACCAACTCGTCGTCGCCCGTCAGGTGGACAAGAACGTCGATCTGTACCTGGTGGACGCGGCGGCCGGCGGCGTGCTCAACCGGCTGACCACCGCGGCGTCCGAGAGCCGCTCGCCGGTGCTGTCGCCGGACCGCGGCACCATCGCCTACACAGAACAGACCGACACCACCAGGGTGCTGCGGGTGATGGCCGCGGACGGCGCGGGTGACCGGCCGTTGTTCGCGACCCCACCGAACGGGTGCGCCAGGATGAACCGACCCGGCTGGAACCCGGTCTCGCCGGGCGAGTTGGCGCTGGTCTGCCTGGACGCCGCGGGGAAATATTCGCTGCAGATCGTCGGGGTCGACGGGCAGGTCGTTCGGGTCCTCGACACCGGCCTGCAACGGATCGACGACCCGTCCTACTCGCCGGACGGTACTCGGCTGACGTTCTGGGCCAGCGATCCCTCGACGTTCGACGGTGGGTCGATCTTCGTGATGCCCGCGGACGGGTCGGCTCCGCCGACCGCCCTGACCACCGAGCCGGTCGGCACCGACGCAGACCCGGTCTGGTCGCCCGACGGAACCCAGATCGCCTTCCGCCGCCGGTTGCCGAACAACACCCCGCGGGGGAATTTCGACGTCTTCCTGATCGGCGCCGACGGCCAGGGGCTGCGGCCGCTCACCACAGATCCCGTGAACGACTCCGACCCGAGTTTCTCCCCGGACGGCAGCCGGATCGTCTTCATCAGCGAGCGGTCCGACTCCGGTGCGGCGGGACCCGGACGGCTGTGGATCATGAACGCCGATGGGTCGGATCCGCGCCTGTTGCTGCCGGACGACGCCGCCACCGAGGACGCCACACCCGGCTGGAGCAGGCGCTGACCGACCGGACCGACGCCGCCGGGCGGCCTCCTCCTCGCCTGGAACACCGTGTCGTCTCCTGGTGAATTGGGCGACTGTGGCCCTCGTACGCAAACAGGGCAGTGTCCGCGGTCCCCGCCGCGGGTAGCCTGAACCCACGCGCACTCATCGGTAGCGCGCCGCACCCATCACGGGGTGCTAGGACCACGAACCACCATTGATAGCAGCGACGACGGAGCGATGCTCAGGCGGCACCGTCGATAGGTCGAGGAGGCACAGCATGGGCGGGTTGTCGTGGTGGCACTGGGTGATCATCCTCGGGGTGTTCGTATTGCTCTTCGGTGCCAAGAAGTTGCCGGAGGCCGCCCGCGGTGTCGGTCGCTCGCTGCGCATCCTCAAGTCCGAGGTCAGCGCCATGCACGACGACGACGAGAAGGCCAAGCAGGCTGCGACCGGCGAAACGGATGCGACCGCGTCGATGGCCACGCCCACCGCGCAGATCACGGGGGCGCCGACCCCACCACCTGTCGCACCGCCGACTGCGACCACCACCGTCAACGGCATCCCCGTCGAGGAACGTCGCAGCTGAACGAGTTGTCCCCGCAGGTGAGCGAGGCATGCGCGTCTGCCCGAGGACTGCGTGCTTGGACTCCGCGATTCGTCAGCGGACCGCATTCAGTCGGGCGCTGACAGAGTTTCGAAGGCCGATTCGTCGTTGACGACACGCCGGTTGCGGTGCGTCCCGCGGCATCACCCGCCGAACGCACCGCGGCGATTCAGAGCTTGCGCAACACCGTGACGACCCGTCCCAGGATGACCGCGTCATCGCCGGGAATCGGCTGATAAGCGGCATTGTGCGGCATCAACAGCACATGCCCGTCCTTGCGGCGGAACGTCTTGACAGTCGCCTCTCCGTCGATCATCGCCGCGACGATGTCGCCGTTCTCGGCCACGGGTTGCTGGCGGACCACGACCCAGTCCCCGTCGGTGATGGCAGCGTCCACCATCGAGTCGCCGACCACCCGCAGCAGGAACAGCGTGCCGTCGCCGACCAGATCCTTCGGTAGCGGGAAGACATCCTCGATGGCCTGCTCGGCCAAGATCGGCCCGCCCGCCGCGATCCGGCCGACCACCGGAACATAGGTCGGGGTCGGCTGCTGGGGCGACTCTTCCGGGACATCCTCCATCGGCCGGATATCAACGGCTCGGGGTCGATTCGGGTCGCGCCGCAGCAGGCCGCGCTTCTCCAGCACCTTGAGCTGGTGGGCGACGGAGGACGGGGACTTCAGGCCGGCGGCCTGGCCGATCTCCCGGACACTGGGCGGGTAGCCCCGCCGCTCCACCGAATCGCGGATGACCTGCAGGATCTTGTGCTGCCGCATTGTCAGCACCCGGCCGACTGGCGGCACCGCATCGGGAAAATCAACCACCTCGGCGCCCTCCTCCGGCTCGATGACGTCGGCGACGGCCGACTCCTCGATCGTCACGCCGTCGAGTGGATCGTCGCTCTGCCCGTTCTTCGTGTGGTCGGTAACCACGTCGTGCCCTCCCTGGTGTTCATCGCGGCCGGTGCTGAGGTGGGCCCTTGACGGCCCAGGCCCTACCCGACCTGCACCCAGCTTAGTTTCGTCAAGGTCACAATTGAAACATGCGTTCGATTGACACGCCGAAGAATCTTCCCACTGTCGGTGCCTCGGTGTAGAAATCGTTCAGACGTTCGTTAGAACGCGCGTTCGACCCGGGTGGCCCGCAGTGGGCGTTCCTGGAGCGGGCGCTGAGCGGCGATGAGGACCGGCCCGCCGGTCAGATTGGTCGAGGTGAGCGATATGAGGACGCAGACGGTCAACGCCCTGTCCGACGGTCGGGAATGGCTGGCTCGGCCGGTAGATCCGACCGGCTGGCTGGCCGCCCCCTCAGCCGGAGCCGGGGACGGGAACGGGGAAGACCGTGCCACGGCGCCGGCTGCAACCAGCGGTAGGCGCGCCGTCGACTGCGACGGCGGCAGTGCCACCGTCGCCGGCGAGCGTGCAGCCAGGCGGGCGCGGGTGCGCCGGCGACGCCGGGGCACTGCGCGCGTGCTGTCGGGACCGGCGAAGCAGACCTACGCTCGTCGACGCGCGGCGCAGGGCGCCGCGGAGCGAGTGTCCGCAGCGTCGGACCGAGCTGCCGCGCCGGTGGACGGCTACCGAATGGGGCGGTGGGCCCGGTTGACGCTCACGCTCACCGCGCTGACGGCCGTCGCGGTGGTGACGCTGTCGCTCACCGCCGGGTCGGGCAGCACGGCGATGGTCGACGTCACCGTCGCCCCCGGCGACACCCTGTGGTCGATCGCGGCGCGGGCCGCCCCCGACCGGGATCCACGAGGGGTCATCGACGAGATCCGTCAGTTGAACGACCTGCCGGGCACGGTGCTCCCGGTGGGCGTGGTGCTCCGGGTGCCGAGCTCCACCGAGTAGCGACGCCGCGCCGGCCGAAATTTCCTTCGACGACACGCCGCCGGCGCTTGCCAGGCTGTGGCGAGGGATCTAGCGTCAACCCCTACATCTGGTACTTACACAGATGTAAGATATCAACAGGTTGTGCCACCTCCCAATGGTAGTTGTCCACAGGACAGCGCGGTTGCCCACCGGAAGTGCACATCCTGGTCCACATAGGTCAGTCGGTGAGCGGTTCCGGTGGTGGCGATCTCAGTCATCCACAGGGTCGTCCACACGGTGTCAACACAGCGGTCCACATCAGCGGTCCACATCAGCGGTCCACATCAGCAGTCACCATCGGACTTGTCAGCGGCGAACGGGAGGTGCGCTCATGCGATGCCCGTTCTGCCGGTACCCGGATTCCCGGGTCATCGATTCCCGTGAGGTCGATGACGGCCAGGCGATCCGTCGCCGCCGGTCCTGCCCGGAGTGCTCCCGCCGGTTCACCACCCTCGAGGGCTCGTTGCTGTCGGTTGTCAAGCGCAGCGGGGTCACCGAACCGTTCAGCCGGAGCAAGGTGATCGCCGGGGTGACCCGGGCCTGCCAGGGCCGGCCCGTCGATGCCGATGCGGTGGCCCAGCTCGCCCAGCTGGTGGAGGAAACCGTCCGGGGTTCCGGTCAGGCGGAGGTACAGAGCCAGGATGTCGGGCTCGCCATCCTCGGCCCGCTGCGCGACCTCGACGAGGTGGCCTATCTCCGCTTCGCCTCGGTCTACAGGTCCTTCAGTTCAGCGGAGGACTTCGCCGCCGAGATCCGCGATATGCGAGCCAGGACGGTTGGACACGGAGCAGGCGCTCCGGGCACCGGTGCCGCCGGTTCGGCCCCGGGCACCGCTGCTCGGGACCAAGCGGCCGCCGACCCCGGCAGCTCGGCGGATTCCGGGTCCCAGACGCCCGATTCCCGAGCCGGTTCCGTTCGGTCATCGGCCGGTCGCGGGTCCGGCCCGACACCGATTGTCGATCGCCTGACCATTCATCCGCCGGCGCCCGGCCGGCCACCGCCCGCCGGGGTCGGATAACCACTCGGCCACCGCGAGCGTTCGGGCTCGGTGGCCCGCGCCCTCGCCGACCGACCGCTCCAGTCCCGCTCCGCACGACACGTCGTCACCGCTCCCACCGCGCCCGGGGGAGTGCCGCAGCAGTAGCCGCCAGGCACAGTTCCATCAGGGGAAGGAATCACATGACAGAGACCATCGGTGCGCCCGGATCGTCCTCCGCAGGAGGGCAGGCTTCGGGTGCCAAGGGTCGCCGGCCTCGTTCGGCGCAGTCCGGCAACGGCACCGGGGGTTCACCTGGCATGCGGCTGGAACGGCTGTTCACCACGGCCGGTGTGCATCCCTATGACGAGGTGACCTGGCAGCGTAGGGACGTCGTCATGACGAACTGGCGCGACGGCACCGTCAACTTCGAGCAGCGCGGCGTCGAGTTCCCCGAGTCCTGGTCGGTCAACGCCACCAACATCGTCACCAGCAAGTACTTCCGCGGCGCCGTGGGCACCCCGGTGCGGGAGTCCAGCCTTCGGCAGATCATCGACCGGGTGGTCGGCAAGTACACCGCCGCCGGCGTCGAGCACGGGTACTTCGCCACCGACGAGGACGAGGTGATCTTCGCCCACGAGCTCACCTGGATGCTGCTGCACCAGGTCTTCGCGTTCAACTCCCCGGTCTGGTTCAACGTCGGAACGCAGTCCCCGCAACAGGTCTCGGCCTGCTTCATCCTGTCGGTCGACGACACGATGGACGCCATCCTGAACTGGTACCGGGAGGAAGGGCTGATCTTCAAGGGTGGCTCCGGCGCGGGCCTCAACCTGTCCCGGATCCGGTCCTCCAAGGAACTGCTCTCCTCCGGTGGGACGGCGTCCGGCCCGGTGTCCTTCATGCGCGGCGCCGATTCGTCGGCCGGCACCATCAAGTCCGGCGGCGCCACCCGGCGCGCGGCCAAGATGGTCGTGCTGGACGTCGATCACCCCGACATCGCCGAGTTCGTCGAGACCAAGGCGAAGGAGGAGAACAAGATCCGGGTGCTCCGGGACGCCGGGTTCGACATGGACCTCGGCGGCGAGGACATCATCTCCGTGCAGTACCAGAACGCGAACAACTCCGTCCGGGTCTCGGACGATTTCATGCGTGCAGCTGAATCCACGACAGACACCGGCGCCGCATTCTCCCTGCGTGCCCGGCAGACCGGTGAGGTCATCGAAACCGTCGACGCCCGTGAGCTTTTCGGTAAGATCACGAAGGCCGCGTGGGACTGCGCCGATCCTGGGATCCAGTACGACGACACCATCAACGACTGGCACACCAGCCCGGAGTCGGGGCGGATCAACGCCTCCAACCCGTGCAGCGAGTACATGCACCTGGACAACTCCTCGTGCAACCTCGCGTCGCTGAACCTGATGAAGTTCCTGTCCGACGACGGGGTCTTCGATGCCCCAACCTTCGCCAAAGCGGTGGAGTTCGTCATCACCGCGATGGACATCTCCATCTGCTTCGCCGACTTCCCGACCCAGCCGATCGCCGAGACCACCCGCGCCTACCGCCAGCTCGGCGTGGGGTACGCGAACCTGGGCGCGCTGCTGATGGCCACCGGCCACGCCTACGACTCCGAGGGCGGCCGCGCGCTGGCCGCTGCGATCACCTCACTGATGAACGGCGTCGCGTACAAGCGGTCGGCCGAACTCGCCGGGGTGGTGGGCCCGTACGACGGCTACGCCCGCAACTCCGATGCGCACAAGCGGGTCATCCGCAAGCACGCCGCGGCCAACGACTACATCCGGGCGTTGGGCGGCAACGACGCGGCCACCCTCAAGCTGGCCACCTCGGTGTGGGCGGAGACGATCGCCACCGGCGAGCGGAACGGCTACCGCAACGCGCAGGCCTCCGTGCTCGCGCCGACCGGCACCATCGGCTTGATGATGGATTGCGACACCACCGGCATCGAGCCGGATCTCGCGCTGGTCAAGTTCAAGAAGCTGGTCGGGGGCGGCTCGATGCAGATCGTCAACCAGACGGTGCCGCGGGCGCTGCGCTCCCTCGGATACCAGGAGGAGTCGATCGAGGCGATCGTCGAGTTCATCGCCGAGAACGGGCATGTCGTGGACGCACCCGGCCTCAAGCGGGAGCACTACACCGTCTTCGACTGCGCCATGGGCGAGCGGTCGATCGCGCCGATGGGTCACGTGCGGATGATGGCGGCGGTCCAGCCGTTCATCTCCGGCGCCATTTCCAAGACCGTCAACATGCCGGAGAACGCCACCGTCGCCGACGTCGCCGAGATCTACCAGCAGGGCTGGAAGATGGGCCTCAAGGCGCTGGCCATCTACCGCGACAACTGCAAGGTCGGCCAGCCGCTGTCGGCATCGAACAAGAACCACGGCGAGAAGTCTGCCGACGCTTCAGCTGTCGAGGTCGCGGCGCCTGCCGCGCCGGTCGTCACCGGCCCGGTTCGCCGCCGGCTGCCCAAGAAGCGTCCGTCGCAGACGGTGTCGTTCACCGTCGGCGGTGCCGAGGGGTACCTGACCACCGGCTCGTACCCGGACGACGGCCTGGGCGAGGTCTTCATCAAGCTGGGCAAACAGGGTTCCACCCTGGCCGGCGTGATGGATGCGTTCTCGATCGCGGTGTCGGTCGGCCTGCAGTACGGCATTCCGTTGGAGTCCTACGTCGCCAAGTTCACCAACCTGCGGTTCGAGCCGGCCGGCATGACCGACGACCCGGACGTCCGGATCGCCACCTCGGTGATGGACTACCTGTTCCGTCGGATCGCGCTGGACTACCTGCCGCGGGACGCCCGCGCCGAGCTGGGGATCTTCTCGGCCGAGGAACGGGTGGCGCAGGTGTCCTCCAGCTACGGCACCGAGATTTCCTCGGACGCTCAGCATCTCGTGGAGGATCTGCGGACCACCGTGGACGCCACCCCGGTGGTCCGGCCCGCGGTCGAGAAGGGAACGCCGACCGGCGGCACCGAGGCCAGCGACACCAAGCAGGTGGCCATCCGCGGCACCGCTGGGGCCGGATCGTCCACCGAGCTGCTCGAGTTGGTGATCGGGAAGTCGGCCGACGCGCCGCTGTGCTTCACCTGCGGGACCAAGATGCGCCCGTCCGGAGCGTGCTACCTCTGTGAGGGCTGCGGCTCCACGTCCGGCTGCAGCTGACCTGCCCCACAGGTCCGACCTACTCGCACGGCTCCGGGCCCGGCCACGTCCTTCGCGACGCGGCCGGGCGCGCAGCCACTTCCGCACCAGCGCGGGCTTGGCCTTGCGCTGCCGCGCCTGCGGCCCACCGAGCAGGGAGAAATGCGGTGAGCGGCACCTGTCCCTGGTGTGCTGGCTTTCGGTGCTGACTCGACGCCCCTGGCTGACCCGTCCGGCGTGCGTGCGCGCGGATTGCCGGACCGCTCGTCGGGCGGGCACTCGATTCGGCCCGGCGGGCCTGTTGTCCAGCGAACTCGGACGGTGACACCATCGACGGATGGGCAAGGTTTTCGACGAAATAGACGACAAGCTGACCGGCTGGATCGCGCGCCAGCACATGTTCTTCGTCGGCACCGCACCGGCGGGCGGCGACGGCAGCGTCAACGTCTCGCCCAAGGGGATGGCCGGGACGTTCGCGGTCCTCGGCCCGCGCCGCGTCGGGTATCTGGACTACACCGGCTCGGGTACCGAGACCATCGCGCACCTGCGGGAGAACGGCCGAATCGTGCTGATGTTCTGTGCGTTCGACGGGCCGCCGAAGATCGTCCGGCTGCACGGCACCGGTCGCGTGGTCCTCGCGGGCGATCCCGAGTTCGCCGAGTTACGAGCGCGTTTCGGCAAGAACCGGACGGTGGGGCAGCGGTCCATCATCGTCGCTGATCTCACCCGGATCTCAGACAGCTGCGGATACTCGGTGCCGCTGATGGGATTCCAGGGCGACCGCGACGTCCTCGATCGGGAGCAACTCCGCCGGGACGAGGACTACTTCCCCGAGTACTGGCGCACGAAAAACGCCGCGAGCATCGACGGCATCCCCGGCGTGCCGACCGGGCCGACCACCGCCGGCTGAGCCGCCAAAGTAACCGGCCTCTCCCGGTCGCCGCAGCAGATTCACCGGGGTGGGGCTGCCCGCCGAGCGACCGGGCGGCTGATCCCACCACAACCCGCGCCGGACCCCGAGCAGATCGGCGGCCAGCGCCCTGACCTGCGGCTCGACGAATTTCTACGGTTGTCTTCAGTTCCATCACCTGATGGAAACGGAGTCCAGCAGGACAGCAACACCGGCCCCTGCCGGAACCCACTCGATCACCCAAGGAGTTCGCCATGACCACCACCGACCACCAGCCACCGTCCGGCGACTACCAGCCGCCATCCGGCCCCTACGTGCCGCCGCCCATGCCGCCGATCACCCACCGGGCGCAGCGCTCGACCGCGGCGATGATCATCGGCGCCGTCATTCTGGTGACCGGTCTGCTGACCGCCGTCTCCGGTGGCGTCCTGCTCGCACTGTTCGGCTTCGGCAACACCCTCGGCTCCGGCGGTCACGTGGTCACCACCCCGACGGCGGCGATTGTTGCCGATCTGGGAGCGATCAAGAGCACCAATGAGGTCGCCTTCCTGGCCGGCAGCCCGACGATCCATGTCACTGCCGACAGCTCCGGCGGCGCACCGGTGTTTGTCGGCATCGGGCCGGCCGACGCGGTGGATGCCTACCTCGCGAACGTCGCGGTCGATCGGGTGACGGATGTGCAACTGTCGCCGTTCCAGCTCGGCACCGAGCGGCACCAGGGCTCGGCCACCGTCCGAGCGCCAGCCGACCAGAACTTCTGGGTTGCGTCGGCGCAGTCGGGCACCGGTGCTGATCTCAGCTGGCCCATCCAGAACGGCCAGTACCGGATGGTGATCATGAACGCGGACGGGACCGCCGAGGTGCACACCTTGGCCTCGATCGGAGTCAGCCTGCCGAACTCATCCGCACTCTGGTTCCTGGTGATCGGTGTCGGGGTCGCGTTCACCATCGGCGGCGCTGCGCTGATGGCCCTCGGCGCCCGTCGCCCGCTGGCCGCAGTGTGACACCCGTTACTGCACAACAAGTGTGAGAATCCTCAACAGGCAGCGACCACGCGGGACCCATGACCGAGCATTCGACTGAGTACGCCCCACCAGCAGCGCCGGGTCACCAACCGGCGCTGCTGTCGGCGGCTGGTTCAGCCCGCTGGTGCTCCAGGCCGCGGAACGGCACGGGGCAACTCCGGCCCGGATCGGGCCGCACCCGCGGTCGGCTCGATGTCGGGTCGGGTGCGGCTGAACCGCAGGTCCGCTCCCGCCGCCGGCACCATGGATCCAGACCGGTGCGGAGCACCTGCGCTCAGCCCGCTCCCAGCGCGCGGTCCAGGTCCGCCCAGAGGTCCTCGACGTGCTCGATCCCAACGCTCAACCGGAGCAGTCCGGGTGGAACGTGTTCCTGCCCAGCCAGTTTCGCCCGTCGTTCCATGGTCGACTCGACGCCGCCGAGGCTGGTGGCGCTGGTCACGATACGCACCGCGGCGCAGACCGCGTCGGCCGCTTCCGCTCCGCCACGCACCTCGAACGACAGCATCGCGCCGAACCCGTCCATCTGCGTCGAGGCCAGCTCATGCCCGGGGTCGTCGGGGAGCCCGGGGTAACGGACTCGGCTCACGGCGGGGTGCGAGCGCAGCCGCTGGGCCAGCACGCCGGCCGACTCCTGGGAACGAGCCAGTCGGACCGGCATCGTCCGCAGCCCGCGGAGGGCCAGGAACGCCTCGAGGGCACCCGGCAGTGCACCCGCCAGTTTGCGGCGGGTGATCAGCCGGGAGACCAGCGCGGGATCGGACGCCACCGCCAGACCCAGCAGCAGGTCGGAGTGACCGCCGATGAACTTGGTCGCGCTGTGCAGTACCACGTCCGCGCCGTACGCCAGTGGGCGCTGCACCAGTGGCGTGGCAAAGGTGTTGTCCACCACCACAAGTGCACCGGTGCTGCGGCCGAACCGGCACAGTTCGGGGAGGTCCGCAACGTCGATCAGCGGGTTGGTCGGCGATTCGAGCCACAGCAGGTCAGTCGACCAGGTGGCTTCCTTGGTGGCCGCGGTATCGGTGATATCGACGGTGCTGACCTTCCATCGGCCGTGCAGCGCGCCGTCGTTCAGCAGCGCGCGCACCCCGGCGTAGGAGTCGTTCGGGACCACCACGCTGGCGCCGGTCGGCATGAGGTCAAGGATGGCTGCAGCGGCGCCCATCCCCGACCCGAAGGCCACCGCGGTCCCGCCCTCGAGCGCGCCGACGGCGTCCTCGAGGGCCCGCCAGGAGTCGGTGCCGCCGTCCCTGGAGTATTCGGTCACCGGGGCCTGCGTCGTGCCGGCCCGAAAGTTCGACGCGAGCACCAGCGGCACGTTCATCGGCTGCCCGGGGGCTGCCGGCGGTCGGCCCGCCGTCACGGCGATCGTCTCCGCCCGGTACTGCGGGTCGCGCTCGCCAGTTGTCCGCTCGTCCATGATCAGCAGCTAAGCACGGCGGACCGGCGCACCAACGAGCCGGTCACCGGTTCATCTGTCCACGCAGTCATTGTGGCCGTCATCGCGCCCGACGGCACCAGATGCACGAAAGATCCCGGATTCGCAGGGATGCCCGACCCCGCCGCTGCTTGACGCTGGAGACGCACACACCGGGCGCTCACCAGCAGAGCCCATGTCCACGATCATCACCACCACGCTCACCACTGCGACAGCCACCCGGACCCTGTGTTTCGCCGCGCCGCTGCCCGGGCGGGACCGCGACCGATCGCGAGGAGATGCTGTCGTGTTTGGACCGGCGAGCGCAGGCCGCAAACCGGGAATCCCGCCGCCGCCACGGCATCACCCAGGAGGCAGTGTGGATCCAGACCACCCCTGCTGGCGACATCGCCGTCGTGCTGATCGAGTCCCCGGACATCGCGGCCGCGCTCTTGGGCCTGGCCAACTCAGCGAATGACTTCGATGTGTGGTTCCGCGCTCACCTCGCCGACAGGCACGGCATCGACCTCGCCGCCGGGATGGCGGCCCCCGAGCAGGTTCTCGACTTTCCGCTGGTAGGTAAAGCCCGGTTCAGAGGTGATCAACGGGGGTTGGCGCGGTCTCTTCTTCGAGGCGGGGGGAGCCTTGTCCGTGAGTGAGCGGTCCGGTGAGTTGCCGCAAAACTTGGCTCCGGCCACTCTAGTACAGGTGTACTGGATAGCTGCTTGAGTCAAGCGGGAGATCATTCAGGCAGATGCGGGCGGGGGGTGTGAGCCGCGGCTCCGGCGCGGGCAGTGAGGACTGCCGCGAGGAGGGCCAGTGCCGCACCGGTGGCCAGGGCGGCAGGGATGCCCGCGGATCGGACGATGAGCCCGAACAGGATGGGGCCGCCGCCGAGACCGAGATCGACCATGACGCTGAAGGTGGCGGCAGCCGTGCCTCGTTGTCCGGCGGGCAGGCGGGACATGAGCACCCGGTAGAACGCCGGGGTCAGGAACGCCACACCCACTGCCAGCACGGCCGCCCCGGCAACCAGGGCGAATGGGGTGCGGATGAGGCTCATCACGGCTAGCCCGGCGGCGCAGGCGGTCAGGGCCGCCGCCGACATGGGGACGGCCGGCGCGCGGTCGGAAAACTTCGCGAACAGGATCCTGCAGACGACGACGACGGCGCCGTAAACGAAAAGCACCCCTCCCGCCCCGGACATGCCGAGGTCGCGGGCATACAAGGCGGCGAAGCCGAGGAACCCTGCGGCCCCCGCCAGTCCGGCGACGAACGCCAACCCGGGCGCGATCAGGCGCCGGGGAAGCAGCGACGCGCCGGAGGCCTCTCCGGGCCGTCCGGGCAGCGCAGGCAGCCGGGTGGCCAGCAACGTGGCGAGCAGCCCGAGGGCCGCGGCGCTGACCCACGCCGCCGGGTATCCACCGATGCCAAGAAGCCAAACGCCCAGAGCGGGGCCGGTGGTGATGCCGAGGTAAAGGCCCAGGGAGTTGTAGCTCAACGCCTCCCCCAGCCGCTCGGCCGGCGCCAGGTCAGCGAGCGCGGCGACGCCAGCTACGAAGAAGGCCGCCTCGGCCACGCCGAGCAGCACCCGAAGCCCTAAAAGCACCCAGAACTGCGTGACCAGCAAGTGCGCG
>Ga0208851_1000022_pt1 | contig 67677 bp, 70 predicted proteins | sample NGESurshal092012_FD_184481 | JGI IMG/M metagenome (GOLD analysis project Ga0208851, IMG submission 184481) | Arctic peat soil microbial communities from Barrow, Alaska - NGEE Surface sample 415-2 shallow-092012 (SPAdes) | ecosystem: Environmental > Terrestrial > Soil > Wetlands > Peat ... | reverse complement strand
GGAGGGAGGGATTCGAACCCACGAATGCCTTCGCAACAGGATGTCTCAAACAACAGTTCTTAAGTCCTGCGCCTTTGACCTGGCTTGGCTACCTCCGCTGTAAGTTGACTAACGCATAAACATATAAAAGCTTATTTTGGCAGCTAGTTTGCTGTGAGAGGTTGACTGCTGAGAGCTTTATTTAATACGCCCGTCCAAGAGGCACTCTATCCAACGCTAAAACGCCGTCGAAAGTGACGTTCACCTGTTCTTCGCCTTTTTGATGTAGCTCTCGAACTGCTGTACGCCACTCCTGATAGTTCCATTTTCTATAGGGGCGTCGATACACAATTCTAATAGTACGTTAAATAACATAAATATGTGTTTGATGCGGTTCAATCGGAAGCGTACTTAGTTGAACCAGTTCCGGGTTTCCCGACCATGAGCGAGGATTCGACAAATGATTGCCCCCACATTGTGCGTGCCATTTGACAAAGTTCAATCATTAAGCTCTTTTGATAATACTTCAAGGATCGCCCGCCGACACACGTTTCAGGGTTAAAAAAGACGCGCTATGCAATATGACTGACAAGATGTAACGACAAACTGATAAGATGCTCCGGTCGGGATTCGAACCCGAGTCGTTGGCTTGCTTCACTTTATTAAGTTCGAAAGGCCAACATGATTGGCCGGACTACACTACCGGAGCAATATCTCATTTTCGGGAGAACGTAGCGAAAGCGCTTCGCTTTTTCACCCGATCGATGACAACGATAAGCTTCATAAAATATATTTTTTTCTGACTTTTTTAACGGGGTTTCAAGATAACGCATCACTGTGGTTACATTAAATTTTGCCATACTACTTCAAAAACGATTTCTATCAAAAAAGATAAGAGACTATTGACAATGTTTCCTCAAGTTGCAGCTTAGTACAAGACAGCTGATATTAATAACCTAGCAAAGTTCGATAGGAGGGATCATGAGAGTATTGATAACTGGCGGCGCTGGATTCATAGGTAGTAATTTCGTACGTTACATGCTCAACACACACCAATCTGCGGAACTTGTGGTCCTAGACAAACTGACGTACGCTGGGAACGTGGACAACCTGAAAGACGTAGTAACTTGTATCGAATTCGTCAAAGGTGACATTTGCGATGAGAAACCTGTAAAATTGGTAATGAAGGACTGCGACTGCGTGATTAACTTTGCAGCTGAGACGCACGTCGACAAGTCTATTCTTAAAGCCGCTGCATTCGTTAGAACAGACGTCTTAGGAACTCAAGTCTTGCTTGACTCGGCGAAAGAGCACCAGATTGAGCAGTTCATTCAAGTGTCTACAGATGAAGTTTACGGCAGCAGTCGTAGTGGGTCCTTCGGCGAGTCCGATAAGTTAAATCCTTCAAGTCCTTATGCGGCGAGCAAAGCAGGAGCAGATTTGTTGATGTCAGCCTATTTCAAGACGTACAACTTTCCTTGCGTCATTACCCGCAGTGCTAACAACTATGGGCCATATCAGCATCCCGAGAAACTGATTCCGCACTTTATTACTAGCGCTATAAGAAACAGCAAGCTAACACTTTATGGCCAAGGAGACAACATCCGAGATTGGATCCACGTTGAAGATAACTGCAAAGCTATAGACTACGTTCGCCAGATGGGCAAAGCTGGAGAAATTTACAACATTGGCGCTGGTAACGAGAAGAGCAACTTGGACGTAACGAAAGCTATCCTACAACTTCTGGATAAGCCTTCAACGCTTATGACGTTCACAAATGACCGTCTGGGACACGACTATAGGTATTCCCTAGACTGTTCGAAGATTCAGGCTCTTGGATGGCAGCCCCGAATTTCATTTGGAGATGGGTTGGCACAGACTGTCCGATGGTATCAAGAGAACGAGCCGTGGTGGTCATCGCTAGTTTAAAAAAACGCTTGAGCTGGTTTTCACGGAAAAAAGGTTCCTGGAGAGCTGAGTTTCAGAGTGCGTTAATATACCTGATCATCGATTCAAAGACTGTATTCCCATCCACAGAGCCCAGAAGTTTCTCTGAGGCTCGTTCCGGGTGCGGCATCATAGCAAGTACGTTTTTTTCCAAATTGCTAACCGCAGCAATGTTATCTTGCGATCCGTTTGGGTTTACAGCAGAAGTCGGGCGTCCTTTGTCATCGACGTACTTAAAAACGACCTGATCATTTTCGTAAAGCTCTTTGAGCAGTTCAGGGGGAACGACGTATCTTCCTTCTTTGTGAGCTATGGGAAGCTTCACTACTTCGCTTGAGAGTGATGTGAAGGGGGATCTACCTATCTTAAGGAGTTTCACCCACTTACAGATGAATTTCGGATACTGATTTAATGTAAACGTTCCCGGCACAAGGTTTGATTCAGTGAGGATTTGAGCCCCGTTACATATACCCAAGATGGGTTTCCCATCCGAAGCCATCTCCCGGACCGACTGCATAATCTTAGTTCGCGCGGCAATGGCGCCTGCTCTTAAGTAGTCCCCGTATGAAAAGCCTCCAGGGATGACCGCGCCATCAAAACCCTCTAAGGCTTCTTTGTACCAAACGAGTTCTGCATGAACCCCTAAGTTATTCAAAGCTTTTTGGACATCGAGATCGCAATTACTGCCACCGAAGCGAACAATTGCAATCTTCATTAGCACCTTCGTAACTCCTATACGAGCACTATGCTGTAATCGTGTATGATGGGATTCGCGAGTAGTCTCTGGCACATTCCTTGAGCGACATCGGTTGCATTCTGGCGCGAATCTGCTTCGAACTCAAGCTCGAAGATTGCCGCTTGTTTCACGGATCGACAATCATATCCAAGATGCTTAAGGGCCTTTTTTATTGTGGCAGCTTCAGGATCCAACATGCCATTCTTGAGCTTAACGGTTATCTCGGCGCGGAAAAGCATAGGATGACTGTTGGATCGTAATAGTAAATATTAGTTGTTAATAGGTCGTCGTTTGGCAACTTGATCGATCTAACGCGACGACGCACAAATAACGGTGGTGCCCAAAAAACGACCTGAGTGCCCTATTAGACACATTTACCTCGTTAGACGTCAATCCGAATAACTTTAAGCCCACCCTATTGTGGTCAGGAATGTGCTACCGGAACCTCTGAACGACTAGCGTTAGCGCAACAGCGATCATCATTCCAGCGACTGAAAGGATTGCTTCAAAACCAGGCACTCCTGCAGTTTTGGCTGAATAGCTCGGGCCTACAGTTGAGGTATTCGATGTAGGCGCTGGGGTGTTTGAAGGATTCGCAGTCGGAGAATGAGAGGCAAACGGAGCTTCCGCGAGTACCTTGCGTTGCAGGGCAGTCACCTCGGAAGCCGATAGTTCTGTATTATATTTCTCTAAGACTTTTCCTTGCGGGTCACTGAGCACGATCAGTGGCGGCTTGCTGTAATTGTATAACTTGCCTTGTTCATTCCCAAGCACATTGATGTTTACGAAGCTTGATGAAAGCGCAACAACTTATGTGTTGTTCCACGTGTTTTGATCCATGTTTTTGCATCGCGGACACCATTGTTCGTGTATATATATCAACACGGCTTGTTTTTCTCGGCTGCTGTTTTCATCCCCGTTGGATAATCATAAACCCACGCGACTTCGTTTTGCGCTTTGACGCTGACCGTTAGAGAGCAGGTTATTGTTAAAAGAAGTAGAGCAAGAACGGATAATAGCGTTGCAGAACGAATTGTGAATGACATACCTATGACACTATCACTGTGCTATTTAATTCTTCCAATACTGGACGTTAGAAAACCCAAAAGCGCGTAAGTGCGACCCGATCCATTCGACGGTGCGAAAAGGTTTCTAACTCTTTCATTTCGAGCTGTTCAAATCAATGAAAGTCGACGCGAGCGATTAAACTTCACGATAAATTATTCAACTCTTACGCGCACAATAAGGTGAATTTGCGTGAGAATCATCCAAGCCTCCTCGTATTTCTATCCGCATATTGGTGGCGTAGAGACTCATGTCTTTGAGCTAGCTCAAAGCTTGCAGGATATGGGTCATGAAGTCATTGTATTATGCGCTGCTGTCCCGAAATCAAATCATAAGGACGCTGTGAACGGACTCCGCATCCACAGATTTCCAGCTCTAGATCTCCCATATGTTCCCCTCGTATATGCCCTACGACGGCGGATTGCGCAGTTCAGCGCTGATATTGTCCATTCGCATTATCCGCCTCCATTCATGTCTTATGGCGCAGTTAAGGGGTTGCCCCAAATCCCACACGTCCTCACATATCACTGTGATCTAGTGGTCCCTGATTATATCGCAAACCTAAGAATTCCGAGAGTCTTTAAAAACTCTATTCAAAGAGTCAACAATAGCCTTTATGCAAAACCCGTCCTCGATAAGGTTGACCAGATAATAGCTACAACTCGCTCCTACGCACGAAGCTCCCCGGTTCTGCGTAACTATCAGTACAAAATCGTGCCTAATGGGGTCAGGCTGCAGGCTTTTGACAGGCTACAAGACACAAGCGAGAGAAAGGTTAAGCAAGTGCTCTTCGTCGGTCGGCTAAGCTCTGTCAAGGGTATCGACTATCTCATCAAAGCTGCGAAAATCGTACTGAAGCAGCATAAGGATGCAACTTTCCTGATCGTTGGCGATGGAGAAGAGCGACAAAGCCTCAAGGCGCTTGCCAAAGGCTATGAAAATTGCATCAAGTTTTGCGGGCATATATCAAGACGTGCTCTCGTGGAGCTTTATAAGAGCTCGGCGGTGCTCGTCCTCCCATCTTTTACACGACTTGAAGCTTTTGGCGTCGTCCTTTTGGAAGCAATGGCATGCGAAACGCCAGTCATTGCGTCTCGAATTCCAGGCGTGCTCGACGTGGTCGGCGAGGGGGGTTTTTTAGTAAAGCCGTGTAGCTCACAATCTCTAGCAACAGCTATTCTAGAGATTTTTGAAAATCCAGAAAATGCAAGGCGAATGGGTAAAAAAGGTCGACAGCTTGTCGAACAGAAGTATGACTGGAAAATAGTGGCGCAAGAGGTCCTGGGCGTATACGCAAATGTTCAAGACTTAACCGTCAGACCGTAGGCTAAGCGCAATTGCGACGATTTAATATATATTAATCGAATTCCATTCTGAGATGAAAATCTGCGCCATTGTCCCAATAGCGCCATCTGAACCATTCACACTTATCGAAAAATCGATTAAGAGCCTAAACGACCTAGACTGCGGCGGGCTAGATTTTGAAGCCTACTACGTCATTGATAGTGGCGGAGAAGATCATAACGCTCTGTATCGGTTGCTACCACCGCATTTTCATATAGTTGTCAGAAGTGACAACAGAGGCCGGCGGGCAGGTGCTATCAACGACGTTCTTAATGTCATAGAGGGGGCGGACTACATCGCGTTGTTTGACGTTGATAGCCGCCCCAACATTGATTTTTTGACTGAATGCGTACGTGCGCTGACAGAAACGAGCAACGGCGTGCTTGCAAGCGGTTGTCGCTTCGTCACCAACAAACTGAACACACTTACGAAGATTGGTTCTATAGAGTACAAGTTCTTCTGTGATATTTATCGCCTCTGTAGGTGGTCAGGGGGTTTCATTCAATTCAACGGATTGATAGGGGTGTCAAAAGCAACCTTTCTTCAGAGCACGGGTTTTGACGAACAGTGTGCTTGCGAGGATCTAGACATCAGCGAACAGATATATCTCTCGGGGAGCTCTGCGCTTCTCGTTAATACAAACGTGGGCGAACAAGCCCCTACTTCTATTCAAGATTTATACAATCAAAGAGTCCGGTGGTTCCGAGGAGCAGTCGAAGGACTGAAAAAATATTTCCCCCAGATGTTTACAGCAAACGTGCCGATCATAGTAAAAATCACGTGGTTTAGCTCGCTCACAGTTCCATTTTTTTCCTTCTTGCTAGCACCTTTTGTTCCGCTATACTTACGTGCAATAAGGGCAGAAAGTGACTCGCTATCGGAATCACTTGGGATTTTATTTGGCGTAATAGGCTATATGTGCTTAATGACGCTCTGTGGCACAGTGGCAATCGGACAACATCTCACTTCGCGAAAGAGCGAGTGGGCTGCGGTGACCCGATCGGAGGTCTAGTTGAGGGGAGATATATCGTGAAGGGCTTACGCAAGTGGCTTGCGGTTTCGTTAACTTTCAGCATAGTCTCGATAGTTGCGCTGCTGCTGCTTACGATCACACCAGGCCAACTCCGCAGCCTCATTCAAATCCATCCAGCCTTCTTAGCTGCCGCGTTGATTGTTCAGCTCTGTTCTTGGCTTGTCTGGAGCGCCCGAATGAAGGTCATGGCAGAAGCACTCGGAGGCGAGGTTCCTTTCAAAAAATCAGTCGAGATAATATTATCAAATCTGTTTGCCGCGGCAATCACCCCTGGGCACGCTGGCGGGGAAATTACGAGAGTGCAGTTGTTAAGACGCTGCAACCTCTCTGTGGGGGATGCCTCTGCTGTCGTTCTAGGAGAGAGAATGTTGGATGCGCTTTTCTTAGGCATAGCCGCGCCGATCGGATTTCTGTTATTTACCAAGTACGTCGAGAGCGGCGCAGGTTTGATAGCCCTTTTTGGCGGCGCGGCCCTAGTTTTCGGCATACTCTTTTTCATCCTCCTCTACGTCATCGTAAAGCCACGAAAATTGAAGTCTCTCGTTGGAAAAGCACGTTGGTTGTTCGTCAAAGTGCAGGGCGCTGACAAGGCAGACCAGTCTATGCAAAAATTCTTGCGAGAGATCGATGTCTTTCACAATAGCACAAAACGGTACCTGAAGGAAGAACGTCAAGCTTTAGCCAAAGGTTTTCTTTTTACGACGGCGTTTTGGCTTCTGCAGTTTTCTATCGCTTCTCTCATCCTCGTTGGCCTCGGATCATCTCCGTGGATTTTGGCATCCTTTTCTGCCCAAACAGTCCTGATGATGATCGCCACGATCCCGCTTACCCCGGGAAACAGCGGCATAGCTGAATTGAGTACTGCTACGATTTATTCAACCTTCGTAAGCACCTCCGTATTAGGCATCTTTATTCTCGGGTGGAGAGTCGTCACTTATTATCTGAATATAGTCGTGGGCGGGCTGGTCAGTATAAGGGTCTTACGAGGTCGTGCCGTAGTGGAAGGGGCAGTTGACGGCGTCACCTAACGATATAAAGATGGCTCGCTGCCCGGGGCGAGGACCTGCCACTTAATAAGCACACCATCCCCTATTTGACGTATTTGCCACAGTTTGAGCTTAACGAAGTCAGAAGTCAGGCCATCGCCATCGGCGAGCGTCGGCGCTAAACTGCCTCCGATGATGATATTCCCCACATAGGTATAGAGCTCATCGACTAATCCCAAACTCAGAAGGGCGAAATTGAGCGTTGCGCCACCTTCAACCAGCACAGAGTCTACCCCTCGATCTTTCAATCTCGTAAGGAGCGCGCCCAGATCCACCTTGCGCTCTCCAACAACAAGTACCTCAGCCTTTGTGCCCAGTTCTTCGACCTTATGACGAGGGGCTTGTTGCGCTACCGCTATTAGCGCGTTTGGCCCCAGAATTGCCGCCGTCGATGGAGTTCGTGCGTTGCTATCAACAACGATTCGCAGCGGATTTTCAGTTCTTCCCTTCGCTACTCGTTCGTGCTTGAGTATATCTGACTTAACGGTCAGCTTCGGATCATCCGCGAGCACTGTTCCGACTCCGACCATAACCGCATCGGTGCGTGCTTTTAACGCATCGACGCGTTGCATGTCCTCTTTTCCAGAGATTCGCACCTGTTTTCTCGCTACCGTTGAGATCTTACCGTCAGCACTCATCGCCGAATTAATAATGACAAATGGCCTCATTGATTCGCCCCAGCTGATGAATGTATATTAACTTGTGGTTCATATCCTACACGATAACAGCATGCTAAAATACGAGTTTGTTGAGCACACAGCCGATCTCACTTTTAAGGCTTGCGGAAGAGACTTGAACAAACTATTCGAGAATGCGGCAGAAGCCCTGGAAAGCACGCTTATTATGCTCGAAGGCGTGGCGCTTAGAGAGACTACCACAATTGAGATGACTTCCGACAGTTGCGAGGACTTGCTTTACGATTGGCTTGCGGAGCTTCTCGTTACGTTCGAAGTCAATCGCTTTGCCGTAAAAAAGTGTATCGTCAATATCGCTGGTTTATCATTGCATGCGGAGTGCTGGGGCGAGCGAATCGATCCTAACAAACACACGTTAAACATGGAAGTGAAAACGGTGACATATCACAACCTACAAATAAAGAAGAATAACGTCTACCACGCAGAAATAACGCTCGACGTCTAGGAGGTTGAATGACGCTCGCAGAATTGCGAAGGGAAGACGAGTACATTTGGGAAGTGCCAGAGGGTACCGTGCCAGGAATGCGCGTCCCTGGGCGAATCTTCTTATCAGACAAGCTTCTTAAATACCTCGAGCCTGGAGCGATCCAACAGGTGGCTAATGTTGCGACGCTTCCTGGGATCCAGAAATGGTCACTAGCGATGCCAGATGTGCACACCGGGTATGGCTTCCCCATTGGCGGCGTTGCTGCTTTTGACGCTACCGAAGGTGTACTATCCCCAGGAGGGGTCGGTTTCGATATAAACTGCGGGACGAGGCTTTTAGCAACGACGCTGTTCAAGGAAGAAATTGAGCAAAGAATTGATGAATTCCTAACAGCTTTATTTCAAGCGATTCCCTCAGGACTCGGTTCGAAAGGACCGCTGCGGCTCTCCGAAACGGAGCTAGACAACGTATTCTCTAGCGGTGCAAAATGGGCCGTCAATCATGGATATGGAGACGCTGCAGATCTTACACATTGCGAGAGCGATGGGTGTTTAGATGGTGCCGATCCCTCAAAAGTGAGCCCGCTGGCGAAAAAAAGAGGCAAGCCGCAACTTGGGAGTTTAGGAAGCGGAAATCATTTCTTAGAGATTCAATACGTCGATCAGATTTGTGAGAGGCAAGCCGCGAACTTGTTTGGTTTGAAAGAAGAGCAAGTTTGTATCATGCTTCATTCAGGGTCACGAGGAGCTGGCCATCAAATCTGCACAGACTACTTGAAAGTGTTTCAAGGGGCGAGCCGCAAGTATGACATCAAACTTCCCGATAAGCAACTTGCTTGTGTTCCTGCAGAGTCGCCAGAAGGTCGAAATTATTTCGGCGCCATGGCAGCAGCTGCAAACTATGCGTGGACGAATAGACAAATGATGTCTTTTTGGGTGCGAAATGTCGTTGAACAGAAGTTTGGCGCGACTGCAACCCTCGTTTACGATGTTGCACACAATATCGCTAAGCTTGAGAGACATTCAGTTGGGGAAGCGCGTAAGGAAGTGTATGTGCACCGCAAAGGCGCTACAAGGGCATTCGACAAGGACTCGAGTTACGGAATTGGGCAACCAGTGCTTATCCCAGGTAGTATGGGGACCGCTTCATACGTCCTACACGGCACAAAAAAAGCAATGGCCGCTACTTTCGGTTCAACCTGTCATGGAGCAGGTCGTGTTCTCAGCCGCAAGGCCGCGAAACGCTCACTGACTTGGAAAGCAGTTACGGAAAACCTAAAGCAAAAACATATCACAATAAAAACGGATGATTTGTCGGCTGTGCCAGAGGAGGCACCGGAAGCTTACAAGCCAATAGACGAAGTCATTGAAGTCGTTTCTAAGCTCGGCATTTCGAAAGCCGTTGCGCGGCTCGTCCCCATGGGTGTCATCAAGGGGTAACGAGTAATCGCTCTGCTAACGCCAGTCAGATTCGACTAGACCTTTGCTAAAGATCTAGAAACGCGTTCAGCGATAATTTTATGGATGATTGTGATCACATAATAGCTGGGCTAGCTTGGATGGCTCGGCGTCATCTGTGACCCAAAAACGTCGATAAGTGGGGAGCGAAGCAGAAGGAAGGCATTTTGACAGTTTGACCATCTAACAATTCAGACGATGAAATTCCGTCCTGCGGGGTCACCGGCAGTATACCACTGATTGGAGAACCAGTGATATACGCTTACCGTGAGCACCGGTTCAGGCCCGGAAGGGAGCAAACCTATTGCGGACGCGTGACGCTCGGAGGGGTGCGGGATAGAGAATGAGTTGGGAGCTCTGACAAGCTGCGAAGTGACGACCTTTCTGTGCGCCCTCATAGCAATGTTGGGGTAGCCAAGCTTGGTCTACGGCGCTGGTTTGCTAAACCAGTGTCCCTCCGGGACTCGTGGGTTCAAATCCCACCCCCAGCGCTTTCTGCGCGCTCCATTTCGGCTAAGCTGCAGCGCTCCTTCGAGCTATCGCAAAAAAAGGCGCGCCTAACGTGCCTACCTATAAATACGATGATAGGTTAAAAACCACACACACGAGGTATTAATGTGCCCAAGGGTGACCCGGAATCGGCTGAACACGAGATCAAATATATAGTTAGAATAGCCCAAACAGACCTGGATGGCAAAAAAGCAGTTCAGTATGCGCTCACAGGATTGAAAGGCGTTGGTATACGAACAGCGCGGATTCTAACTCAACGCGCAAGCATAGACCCCAACGACAGCATGGGTTATTTGGATGATGAACAAATTGAACGGTTAAGGGAGTCAGTTGCTAACTTTAATCAGAACGTTCCTGCGTGGATGTTTAACTATCGAAAAAACCCCGTTACTGGCGAGGACCAACACCTGCTTGGGCCCCAAGTGGATTTGACGCTTCGAGAGACGCTCAATCGAATGAAAAAGACGCGAAGCTATACGGGCATTCGCCACGAACGGGGACACAAAGTCCGCGGACAGAGAACCAAATCGACAGGAAGGAAAGGTACAACCGTCGGCGTCCAGCGTAAGAAACGCTAGTCTAAAAGGTGCGAATTATGGGGTATCCAGGGAAAAGCAGAAAAGCGTTTGACACGCCACGTCACCCATGGCAGGGAGCAAGAATCAGCGAAGAAGCTGAGGTCGTAAAGACGTTCGGGTTGAAGAACAAAAGAGAGGTCTGGAAAGTCGCCACGACATTGAGGAAATATAAGCGTGAGGCACGACAATTGCTCTTCAACATTCAAGAGGTAGGCGAGCGCGGTGAGCACGCCAAGTTTGAGACGGAGAAATTCCTCGACAGATTAAGACGTATAGGGCTCATCAAATATGACTCTACGTTGGATGACGTGCTTACGCTAGCAAACGAGGATTTAATGGAAAGGCGACTACAAACACAGGTGCAGAAGCAAGGTCTTGCCAGTTCAGCGAAGCAAGCGAGGCAACAAGTTGTTCACGGACATATAGCAGTGGCAGGACGAAGGGTCACTATCCCCAGCTATATCCTCTCAACAAATGAGCAGGAACTTATTGGGTACTACGAGGGGTCGCCGCTACGACAGGTTGGCGATTCCGAAAAACAAGTGAGCAACGGAGGGTGATGTGAATCATGGCTGAGAGAAAGTGGGGAATAGCGCACATCTTTGCGTCGTTTAACAATACGATCATAACCATCACAGATTTAAGCGGGGCGGAGACGATTGCCAAATCCTCAGGTGGCATGGTAGTCAAGCAAGATCGTAACGAAAGTTCACCGTACGCCGCCATGCAGCTTGCCACGAGCGCAGCTGAACAGGCACTCGATAAAGGGGTGATGGGCGTACACGTAAGAGTTAGAGCGCCGGGTGGAAACGGACAGCGAAGCCCAGGTCCCGGAGCGCAAGCTTCGATTAGAGCGCTCTCAAGAGCTGGATTGAAAATAGGGAGAATAGAAGATGTGACCCCCATTCCTCACGATGGCACTCGCTCACCCGGAGGACGACGGGGACGCAGGATCTAGAAACTTCGCGTACACCATGGATTTGAAATTCCTCGAGCTTACAGACAGACAAGCGCGTTTCATAATCTCAGGCACTACACCAGCGTTTGTGAACAGCATTAGACGAAGCCTGATGGCTGACATCCAATCGATGTCGATTGATGATGTGAACTTCTACAACAATACGTCTGTCCTCTTCGACGAGATGTTGGCACTTCGCTTAGGACTTATACCGCTCACAGGAGGGGAACACTATAAGTCTCAGTCAGAGTGTTCGTGCGACGGAGAAGGGTGTTTTCAGTGTCAAGTATCCTTTACGCTAAACGTGCAAGGGCCGGCTACAGTCTATTCTAGGGATCTAACGTCGGCCGACGCCGAAGTGGTTCCCGCAGACGGCAACATACCTATCATTAAACTATTCAAGGGCCAAGAATTGATGCTTGAAGCAATTGCACGAAAAGGCAGTTCCAAAACGCACGCGAAATTCCAGTCTGCAATCGCCACAAGTTACAAGTATTTGCCAAAGTTTGCTATACACGAATGCAACGGATGCAAGGAGTGTGTCGAAGCATGCCCGAAGCGCATCTTAAGATATGAAGATGGATCGGTGCACGTTACCGACGAGCTTCAATGCACCCTGTGTAATTTGTGCGCTGAGGCGTGTGAAGCGGGAGCGATTACAGTAACTGGTGATCCGCAATCCTTTGTGTTTTATACGGAGTCAGACGGTTCAATGAGCTGCAAAGATCTATTACTTCGTTCAGTTGAGTCTTTGATGAAGACGGCTAGCGAATTAGCAGAGTTTCTAGGAACGTTTGGTTAGCGGGGGTTGCCAAGCCAGGTCAAAGGCGCTAGGTTGAGGGCCTAGTCTCACAGGAGTTCGTGCGTTCAAATCGCACCCCCCGCATTTTTGATCAAAGATGCCAAATAGGAGATAGCATGGCAAAGCAAAAAACAGAGAAGGCCAACCCCCAGTTGAAACCGCTGATAGAGAAGCTGAAAGCGTACGCGAGAGAACATCAAGCAGATGTTTGGAAGGAGTTCGCCAGAAGGTTGGAAGCGCCTTCTAGCAACTATGCAAAAGTAAATTTGAGTCGCCTTAACCGACATACGAATTCGGGCGACGTCGTCATAATCCCAGGCAAGGTCCTTGGCGCCGGGTCAATAGATCACCCGATATCTGTTGGCGCGCTCAATTTCAGCGCTAACGCGCGACTTAAACTCCTTGCAGCATCAGGAACCGTTATGACGATCGACGAGATCCTCAACGGATCTCCAAAAGGCAGCAATGTAAAGATCATACGATGATATATATGTAGGAGTGGTGATTTGTGACAGTAATCGATGCTAACGGTTTAATACTCGGGCGTCTCGCAAGCATAGTAGCTCACAGGTTGTTGTCAGGAGAACAGATCGATATCATTAATGCAGAAAAAGCGGTCGTCTCAGGGTCGCCAGTGACCACAGTGTCAAAGTACCAGACGATGCGGAAAAAAGGTTCGAAAGAACGAGGACCATATTACCCCAAACGTTCAGATATGATTTTGCGGCGGACTATTCGAGGAATGTTACCTTATAAGAAAGCTTTTGGCAAGACGGCATTCGGTCGACTTCGCGTTTATATGGGTACGCCAAAAGAGCTGGCAGACGTAGATGCAGAAACGCTCAACAGCGCACATAAGTCGAGGTTAAGCACTATTAAAGTCACTAACTTAGAGAAGATTTCCCAACGACTGGGGGCAAAAAATCAGGTGAGATAATTGGCGAAAAAAACGATTAGTTCAAGTGGAAAACGCAAAACCTCAACAGCGCGAGCTTCATTTAAAGAGGGCCCCGGCGTTGTACGGATCAACAAGCAACTTTTAGACGTCGTTGAGCCAGCACTTGTACGAGAGAAGATTCAACAACCACTACACCTCGCCGGTGACCTCGCAAAACGACTAAATATCTCGGTGACTATTCGGGGTGGCGGAGTGATGGGACAAGCAGATGCTGCACGAACAGCAATCGCCCGGGGGTTAATCGACTGGACGAACGACCTAAGTTTGAAGGATCTTTTCCTCAAACAAGATCGTACTTTGCTCGTCAACGATTACCGACAGAAGGAACCGAAGAAATTTGGCGGCAAAGGGGCACGCGCGCGGCGACAAAAATCCTACAGATAACAAGGCAAACGATGATACCGGTAAGATGCTTCACGTGTGGCGCGGTGATATCCAAACACTGGGATGAATATAAAGACAGGATAAGTGCCGGAGAAGACCAAAAGACGGTGCTCGATGATCTGGGCGTAAAGCGATATTGTTGTCGCAGGATGCTCCTGACACACAAGGAACTTGTTGATATTTTTGCTCCATATCAATGATAAGGGGTTGTGGGGTAGCCTGGATATCCTACGGCGTTCGGGACGCCGTAACCTGAGTTCGAATCTCAGCAACCCCATGTAGAGGCCCTAGAAAGGAGGAGAGTCGTTGAAAGAAGTTGTTGAAGAACTTACTCGTTATGAACGGGCCAGAATCATCGGGGCGCGCGCTTTGCAGCTTTCCATGGGCGCTCCAACGTTGATTGAGTCTAACACAACTGATCCGATCGACATGGCGCTTGATGAGCTCAAGAAAGGGGTCATTCCAATAACAATTAAGCGCCGCGGGACCCCGAAATGAACTCGATCGAAGCAGTATCAGTCAGCAAGATATTTGATGTAAACTCGACAGACGCAATAGAAGTGGAGATAGTGACGACTAGCGGCTACGGTCGATGCTCTTATCCGGCCCCAAGCGACGCAGTCAAAAAAGCACGAGAACAAGTTTCAGCGCTTATCGGTTCAGAAGTGAATCAGCAGGTAGAAATCGACGAGTTACTCCAAGGACTCTTTTCGTTGTCCAATATGAGCATGGCGTTTTCGGTTGCCGTGGCTAATGCAGCAGCGGCTTCCCTTGGAATGCCGCTGTATCGCTACCTGGGTGGCCTTTCAGCCAATTCTATGCCCTACCCTTTGATGAAGATCTTTAGCGCAGAAGTTGATTATTTCGCCGTTCCTACAGGAGCAGGTTCATTTGCGAACGCAATTGCTGCTTCGGTTGGCGCCTATCGTGAGTTTAACAAATCAAAAATGCCAAGCTATACCACTCAACTCGACATTTTAAGTCGGTTGAGTATGATCATAGAGGGAATTAGTAGAAGATTTGGGTTCGACGTGAAGCTAGGTGTAGATTTCAAAGCATCCAAACAGGCCCAAAATACACTCAGTCTCAATGAACAAGGCCAAATGACGGCAAATGATCGATTAGAACATATTCTGACCCTCGCCACTCAATACGGTCTTTACTTCATTGAAGACCCATTCAACGAAGCAGAATATGAATTTCAGAGTCAGTTGGCCGATGAGCTTCGGGCGACGTGTCTCGTAGCATCTGGGCAGAATCACGACAGAGGCATTACTGGCTCAAACGTCGTCAGTAGCGATAGAGGGGCGAATCTAGCATTGATCGTACCAACGAAAACAGTTTCGAGCGTTTTTGAGGATTATGCCAGGGAGAAGGCTAAAGGACACAGCTGTGCGTTGCTCACCGACAATTCAACGACCTGCGAAGCATCAACTTCACACGTCGCAGTTGCATTGTCTGCCCCCTTCATTAAGCTGAGCGTTAAAGGCAGGCAGAGCACAGCAAAAACGAATGAACTTATCCGCATAGAACAAGAACTATTTGAAGGAAAAAATTATAGAATGGCAACTAAACCGATTTAACAAGAGGTTGAGCGATGGAAGAAGTCACGGAATACGAATCACTCATACCAGTGGACGAGTACCTAGCTGCTGGTGTCCATATTGGCACTCAGCAAAAAACAGAAGACATGAAGCGTTTTGTTTACCGCGTCCGAGCAGATGGACTTTACGTATTGGACGTCAAGGCCACAGACGACCGAATAAAAACTGCAGCTAAGTTTCTAAGCAAATTTGACCCAGCACGTATATTAGTGGTTTCGGCACGACAATACGGCCAATTCCCGGCAACGATGTTTGCCAAAGTGATAGGGGCAAAATCAATGGTAGGACGCTTTATACCGGGCACGCTTACAAATCCTGAGTACAGGGACTTTGTAGAGCCTGATGTAGTGGTTGTCACAGACCCTATCGGAGATCTGCAGGCAGTCAAGGAGGCCGTCGACATTGGAGTTCCGGTAGTCGCAATGTGCGACACAAATAACATGACGATGCATATTGACGTCGTTATTCCGACCAATAACAAAGGGCGGAAAGCCTTGGCGCTCATCTATTGGCTACTTGCGCAGGAGATTACTAAGCTTCGCGGCCAACCGATGAACTACGCTGTAAACGATTTCGAAATCGAAATCTAAAAGAGTACTAATGAGGAAGCCTGCAAAAGCAGGATCGTGGTATCCCAGTGACCCTCAAGCGCTGGAAGGACTCCTGCATAGTTTCATTCAAAAGCGAGAACCGCGTAAAATCAACAGCGTAGTGGTTCCTCACGCTGGCTACGCTTGTTCTGGTACAACCGCAGGAAAAGTTTTCTCCGTACTTCCTCAGGCGGATACGTACATTATCATAGGGCCCAACCACCAATACCCAATTGTCTCAGTATCGAACGAACCGTGGCTTACTCCTTTCGGCAAAGTGCGCGTTAATACACGTGTCATCGAGGCACTCGATATCGAAATAAATAATGAGGCTAACAAAGAGGATAATTCTGTAGAGCTTCAGCTACCGTTTCTTCAGTTTCTTTTCGAAAACTTTGAAATCGTCCCAATTACCATGGGGGTTCAAGGGCCTGAAAGCATAAAACAGGTTTTCGACGCCGTCCGACGGGGTGCAGACGAAAAAACTGTGGTCATTGCCTCTAGTGATTTTACGCATTACGAGCCAGAGTCCACTGCTAAGACGGTTGATAAATGGGTAATAGAACCCATTTTAGAGCTGAATACGCAAGAATTTTTAGCACGGTCTCGCTCAACTTCTCTTTGTGGCTATGGGCCTATAGCAGTCGCAATTGAGTTCGCTAAATATAAGGGCAGCGAGCGCGGGGAACTTGTCGATTATTCAACTAGTGCAGACACGTGCGGTAACTCGGCGGCAGTAGTTGGATATGCCGGAATAGTTATGGCGTAGCGCTCGAGAAAGCTTTGAAGGAACGAGTTTACAACACAAACCTAAAGATGGTAACGTGTTCGGCGCCTGGTAAGGTCTATCTGTTTGGTGAGCACGCTGTTGTCTACGGAGAGCCAGCGATAGCTTGCGCAATAAACAAGCGAATAAGCACATCAGTAAAGCTCGTGTCCTCAGGAAAAATTAAGATAGATGCGATGGGCAAGCGCTTAAACTGTATGTGTGAGGAGTTCAGGTATGCCTGTTGTGCTGCTCAAACCATAAAACGATTATTCAATACAGACTTTGGCGCAGAAATCACGATAAAATCGCAACTGCCTCCTCGTCAAGGGTTAGGTTCCTCAGCGGCCGTGACAGTCTCGACGATAAAAGCGCTTGCTGAATGTCTAGGTATAGAGCTGAAAAATGAAGCAGTGGCAAAGATCGGACATCAAGTAGAGACCGCTGTTCAGGGGAGGGCCAGTCCAGCAGACACATTTGTCTCTTCAACCGGGGGCGTAGTGCTAATAGAGCAGACTAAAACTTGCCATCTTTCATCGCTCAATATACCGATCATAATCGGCGCAACAGGCATTGAACGGTCAACCAGTGACGTCATTGCTTCAGTAACAAGATTAAAACAGAAGTATCCTACACTGATTACGGACGTGTTGTCTTCAATAGGGGACATAACGCGCTTAGGAAAACAGAAGCTTGCTGACGAAGACTTTGACGGCTTGGGCGAATTGATGAATATTAATCAAGGACTGCTCGAGTCAATCGGGGTGAGCGATGAAGCGCTGAGCAGACTTATTTACGCATCGAGGGCGGCAGGAGCACTCGGAGCTAAAATTACAGGCGCCGGACGAGGGGGCTGTATGCTGGCAATTACGCAAGATGAAAACGTCAAGAATGTCTCGCAAGCTATCGAAAAGCACGATGCCAAAGTGTTAAACACGGAATTTTCTGATTCAGGTCTTCAGACAGAGTGAAAACGGCGTGATTCAATGTGATTCTGCTTAAAATCGGAGGCTCTGTCTTGACGGACAAAGCGCGAGCGAGCACTGTGCGAAAAGATTTCGTGCGCATGGTGGCTCAACAGATAGCCAACGCAAAGAGAGCTGATCTCGTGCTTGTCCACGGCGCTGGCTCATTCGGCCACCCGCAAGCAGCGGCGTACTTGTCTAAAGGCCGAAGCGTTAGTGACGTGTGGAAGACCCATCGAGCGGTATCCTCATTGAACACCAAGTTTATAAACGAGTTACATTCCCAAAGTGTGCCTGCACTGCCTATTCACCCGTTAGATAGCATCACGCTAGATGCTGGCAGAATTGCACATTTCGACATGACTGTGTTAGGCCTGATGCTCGAAAACGATACCATTCCGGTGCTTCATGGCGACATCGTTATTGACAGCGCTGACGGTTTCAACATATTATCAGGAGATCAAATAATAGCATTTCTGGCACAAAGGATGCAACCTGAAAGAATAGGTATCGGAACAGACGTTGACGGAATTATATACAAAGGCGAAAAAATCTCCCATCTCAACGCTAGCGAGTTTGAAAATTACAGCAAAGAAATCGTCGGTTCAAGCGTCGTAGACGTCACTGGGGGTATGCTCCGTAAAGTTTCAGAACTTGTGGAAATCGCGAAAGCTGGCATTCAATCAGAAATATTCAACGCTACTCGTGATGGCAACATAGCTAAGTTCTTGATGTCAAACCAACAGGTAGGGACGATTATATCCATGGAAACAAAATGACAACGAAAAGAAAAATAGAGCACTTAACGATTTGCGCTGCTGAAGACGTAGAATCAGGAAAAACAGGCCTCGAAGATATTAGATTCATTCATAATGCAGTTCCGGAAATTGCAAGGTCAAAAATCGATGTGACTGCTGAATTCTTAGGAAGACGTTTCACAGCCCCCATCTTTATTGCAGGAATGACAGGTGGACACAGGGAAGCTATCGCTGTGAATGCTGCACTTTCAACGGCAGCAGAGCAACTCGGAATCGGCATTGGTGTCGGGAGTCAACGCGTAGCGATTGAACATCCTGAACAAATCGAGTCATTTAGCATAGTCAGAGAGCGAGCGCCTAATGCCTTCGTGGTAGCCAACATTGGTGCTACTCAAATCAAGGAATATGACCTAGATATTATCGAACGCATAATCGAAATGGTGGACGCAGACGCACTGGCAATTCACCTAAATTTCCTACAGGAGGCTGTGCAACCAGAAGGGAATACCGACGCAGAAGGCTGCCTCGACGCCATAAAATCGCTCAGTGAATCCCTGCGGGTGCCGATTATCGCCAAGGAGACCGGTGCTGGCATCTCTAGAGAGGCAGCAACTCTACTAAAAAAGGCAGGAGCGTCTGCGATTGACGTGGGTGGTGCTGGAGGTACAAGCTGGGCCAAAGTTGAGACTTACCGTGCACAGACAGACCCTCTGCTTGAGAGATTAGGAGAACTATATAGCAACTGGGGGATACCTACTGCGATATCCATCTTAGAGTCTTTGATCCTGCCCGTTATCGGAACCGGGGGAATCAGGCACGGCCTTCACGTGGCCAAAGCAATTGCTCTTGGAGCGTCGTTGTGTGGTATTGGGTTGCCTTTATTGAAACTCGCAATAAAAGGTCCAGAAAATGTAATAAGCGAGATCACAGCGATAACTGAAGAATTGAAAGTTGCTATGTTGCTCACGGGATGTAGGACACTCGCTGATCTTAAAAGATGCCCACTTATTATCACAGGCGAAACCAAAGAGATCTTGCAGCAACGTGGATTTAACCTAACAGAGCTTCAGACAAGGAGGTAGTCTAGTGGAGATAGAAGTTAACGCAATTGGCGGCTACGAAGAAGTCGGGCGCAATATGACTGCTATTCGGGTGAAAAAAGACATCGTAGTCATAGATATGGGGCTCAGGCTAGACAGGATTGCGATTCACGAGGATGCAGAAATAGAGAAGATGCATCCTATTGACTTAATCAAGATGGGAGCGATACCAAATGACGCACCACTGAGTCAATCCAAGAGGGCTGTAAAGGCGATAGTCTGCACGCACGGACATCTTGATCATATAGGCGCAGTGCCGAAGCTCGCACACAGATATGACGCCCCAATAATCGCGACACCGTTTACCGCTGAACTGATAGCACAACAGATCCAGGCCGAGAAGAAGTTCGGCGTCGAAAATCCCCTTTATACGCTTGAAGCGGGACAAGTGTACCAAATAACTCCCGATATAGCAGTTGAATTCGTAAGAGCGACACACAGCATACCCGATCCAATATTTGCCGTGCTACATACGCCGGCCGGCGCTCTCGTCTATGCAAACGACTTCAAGCTCGATCGAACTCCTGTGATTGGCAAACCCCCAGACTTCAATCGCCTTAAAAGTCTGGGAAAAGAGGGAGTGCTCGCTTTGATCGTAGAAAGCACTCGAGTCAAGGAGGTCGGCAAAACCCCGTCAGAACAGATTGCTAAAGACCTAGTTCGCGACGTACTGCTTGGAACTGAAGAAGAAGACAAAGGGGTGCTTGTCACGACGTTTTCGTCACATATCGCCCGCGTAAAGACAATCTTCGAAGCGGCTCAAGAGATGGACCGGCGCCCACTGATCCTCGGCCGCTCTATGGAGCGATATCTGGGAACAGCTGAAAGGATGGGATATGTAGAGCTTCCAAATGATATTGGTGTGTACGGAAACAGGAGATCGGTAGACAAAATATTAAGAAGAGTGATGCAGGAGGGCAAAGACAAATACCTTCCGATAATCACGGGTCATCAAGGAGAACCCGAAGCTATGCTCACGAGGGTCGCACGCGACCTGACGCCCTTTCAAGTTACGCCTGGCGACAAGATCGTGTTTTCTGCTGACGTGATCCCCAACCCCATCAATGCGGGCAACCGATATTCGCTCGAAACAAAGCTCAAAATGCACGGTTCGCGGCTTTATACCAACGTCCACGTCTCAGGACACGCGGCCCGTGAAGACCATTGGGAAATGATCAAGATGCTCAAACCAAGCCACATTTTTCCAACACACGGAGATCTGACGATGACGAGCTCTTACGTAGAACTGGCGGAAGAAGCGGGTTACAGCCTGCGGGACAATATTCACCTTTTGAGAAACGGCCAGAACATTTCGGTAAAACCTTAGAAGCCAAGAGGAAGCCGCATATCGTTAGCGAAATCGCAGCGCTTTCATGGAGATGCCAAAAATGAGCAGTTTGAGCCACGACTTAGGCAAAAGAAAGGATATGATCGACAATGCGCTAAATGACTATGTCCAGGTAGTTTTTCCCGAAGAATTGTACAGAGCTGCCCGGCATCTCATTGAAGCAGGTGGGAAGAGGCTGCGGCCTTCAGTTTTGCTAATGGCTGCCCAAACGGTGGACCCGGACATCGCTATAGACACGATAATTCCCGCCGCGGTCTCCGTAGAACTTATCCACAATTTTACGCTAATTCATGACGATATCATGGATGCTGATGAGACGAGACGCTCCATTGAGACCGTTCACAAAAAGTGGGGGATGTCAGAAGGCGTCTTAGCAGGCGACGCACTGTATGCCAAAGCCTTTGAAGTGCTTTCTTATACAAGAAAAGAACCAGACAAGGTAATAAAATGTCTTCGGCTACTCGCGAAGGCATGTTTACACGTCTGCGAAGGACAATGGCTCGACATCGCGTTCGAGCATAATCGGAACGTATCGGAGGCAGATTACCTAGACATGGTTCAAAAAAAGACAGCTGTCCTTTACGCAGCTAGTCTTGCCATGGGAGGCATACTCGGGGGCGGCACTGAGGATGAAGTGCACGCACTTTGGGAATTTGGCATTGCTGTCGGTATTAGTTTTCAGATCCGCGATGACGTGCTCGACCTAATTACACCATACGAAGTGCTTGGAAAAGACAGAGCAAGCGACCTCACAGAAGGCAAGATGACGCTCATTATGATACACGGGCTTAAGCATGGGATAACCATTGACCCATCTAAACTTACGACAGAAAATGAAATCGACAAAGCGATTGAAGCTTTGCAGAATGCTGGATCGATCGATTACGCCATGGAAAAGGCGCGAGAGTTTCTAAAAGTCGGCAAGTCGCGACTCTCTGTTAGTGCCGATTCAGAGGCAAAAGATAATTTGCTCGCATTCGCGGACCATATGATTTCCAGAGTATATTGATTGTTATCAGTCGAGGCGATCGAGTGGATCCTCAGGTTTTAAGCACGGAGATCAAGACACGAGCCCTCCAAAATGCGATTCGACACGGAGGCAAGGCAGACCGACGTGCCGTTATCTCAAAGCTTATTGGAGATTATCCCGAACTTAGAGAGCAAGCTTCAGCAATATCAAGCTCAACGGACTATATCGTAGCTGAGGTCAACGTCCTGACTCTCGATGAACAGAGAGAATTGCTCGAAGAAATAGCCCCAGAACTGCTGCATCACGAAGGACAGCAGCAAGGTAAAAAGACCGATCTCCCGGAGCTGCCGCACGACGAACGCGTGATCATGCGATTCGCACCTAATCCTAATGGGCCCGCGACTCTCGGCAGCGCACGCGGAATTGTTGTCAATTCTGAATACGCTAGAAGATACGACGGTACATTTATTTTGCGTTTTGATGATACCGACCCTCAAACGAAGCGGCCAATGCTTGAAGCGTACGCGTGGTACCTCGAGGATTGTGAATGGCTTGGTGCAACCCCCAACGTCGTGGTTAACGCTTCCGACCAGATGGAGGTATATTACCGTTACGCTGAAAAACTCATCGCAATGGGTGCAGCCTATATTTGTACTTGCCCCCAACAGCACTTTAAGACGCTTAAAGAAGCAGGATTGGCGTGTCCTGATCGCGACAATGTACCTAAACTTAATATGAAGCGTTGGAAACAAATGCTCGACGGACATTTTAGCGAAAAAGAAGCTGTTTTAAGAATTAAAACTGATATAACTCATAAAAACCCTGCTTTACGAGACTGGATAGGCTTCCGAATTGTTGATCTGACGCACCCCCGAGGACTGACATTTCGAGTGTGGCCGCTGCTTGATTTCGAATCGGCCATTGAAGACCACGAGCTAGGAGTTACGCATATAATCAGAGGAAAAGATTTACGTGACAGTGAAAAAAGACAGAAGTTCCTTTACGACCATCTAGGGTGGGAGTACCCGTTCACCTTGCACTGGGGGAGGATTAGTGTTCACGAATTCGGCAAGTTCTCAACAAGTGCGCTGAAGAAGCAGATTAGCGAGGGACTTTACAGTGGGTGGGATGATCCTAGACTTCCAACACTGAGGGCTTTGCGGCGACGAGGTTTTACTCCAGAAGCGATCAAGCGCTTTATTTTGAAGCTTGGCGTTAACGAATCGGATATTAGCGTGAGCCTAGAGAACCTCTATGCTGAGAATAGAAAAATCGTGGACCCGGTTGCTCATAGATATTTCTTCGTAGACAATCCGGTCCTGATGCACATAGCCGAAAGCGCCCCTACGATAGCCCATGCACCGCTGCACCCGTCAGATCCTAGTGTGTACAGAGAGATTCCCGTCGAAGCAGACGTTTGCATAAGTGCAAAAGACAATGCGTTTTCTCTAGGCGATTTCTTGCGATTGAAGGACCTTTATAACGTTCGAATTATAAGCAAAGAGCCTCTTGAAGCAGAATACGCCGGCCACGAAATAGTGAAAGGCACGAAAATAATCCACTGGGCCCCACCTGACGGGCCTCTGGTTCAGGTACTGACGCCGAGCGGAATCGATGTAGGAGTCGGCGAAACTGGCATTGAAAATGAACTAAACAACGCAGTGCAATTTGAACGTTACGGATTTGTTAGAGTTGATCGGGTGGAACGAGACGGATTGACAAAAATAACGTGCTACTTCACCCATCGGTAGATCTAAGCGTTATTTCATCTCTAAACGGTGAACGGTGCCGCGCTAAGAATTGAACAGAACGAGTAACAACGAGATAGCTACAGACGCAATAATCACGGAGATTGCCAAGGCGCCGCCCATTGCCATTATAGCATTTACTGTACTTGCGAGTTGTGCAGTCTTTTGCGAGCCAAAAACAGATACCCCTGTAGCTTGTTGGGTGTTCATCCCAAAAGAAACCGGCTCTAGATCCTCCTCTGCCTCATCAACAAGCTCTATGATCGTCTTCAACAGAACGCCGTTGTCGGCTTTGAGCCCCAACCAGTTCGCACCACCAAAGGAGTTCACGACGTGGTTGTCAGTGGTCATGATTTCCGCTTCATCGACTTTCAAAGCGCTAACGATCATTTCCCGCAAATTTGGCACCATGTTGTTAGCATCCGCCAAGATGTACGCTGTTCGCTGTCCTGCAGCGTCAACTAAAGCAACCTGAATTCCGAGATCGCCCATACCCTCGTCTCGTCTGAAAATAGGCCCCTTACTAGCTATTCCAAGCTTTATATCAGTTTCAAGGGGTTCTGTTAGCATCAGTCGTGACGAGGCCTCCCTAATCGCGTCAATCAGATCGAATGAATTCTTCGTGCCCGCCCATATGGATGACGCGTATGGAGCCGTGCAGTTGTGTGCATCAATCAACGCAGAACATCGCACACCCTGTGTTCTCGCTTCAGCACTAGCAACCAGACCAAGCCCAAATTCAATATCCTCTGTAGATTCGGGCGACAAAGTCGATATAAACAGAATTGAGGTGCCAAATCTTTGAGCGAGAAGTTTTACCTTACCTTTCTTTACTCTAATTGATTTTGATGCGTCTGTGCTATATTGGGTGTTTTCCAGCGCGCGTGCCGCAGCTTCAACTATTTTCAGTGACTCTTTTGCCGAAACTAAATTGAAATCGTGCGTCGCGGTTCCGTGGGGAACTAAAACCTCTCCGCCATCGAGATTCTCCACTATCCTCACGGGCAGATTCCCGCCGCCAAGCTCACCGACTGGACCTGGATGTACGGCTGGGATAACAAAAGTGGCTTTAAGCTGTTCTTTGGACCTAAAGGAAAGGGTAGTGACGGGAACTGTCACAGATTCGCCTATCTTTTTAAAGAAGTCTTCCATCCCAGGGGCGCCGTCGACTGCTTGCGCAATGTAGCCGCGTATGAAATCTATGCCGCTAACGCCGAACGACTTTCTTAAAGGTGCATCGATGTACCGTATGAATACTAGCGTCCCCACCGTGAAAATGATGCTTATTATGACTAAATTCACGACGAAGCCCGTGACCCCGAATAACGGCAAGAAAATAGCCCCAAATATAGTTTGAAGTGAAGCAGGGCCTACATTTCGGGCAGCGCCCTTCATCGTCGTGGCCATCAGCACTAAAAGCCTGAAAGCAAAAACTACGCCTAATGACATGACGTACGCTGGAAACGTCAGTTGCCAACCTGTAACAAACGAAATCACCGCACCGATGATACAAAAAATGCTAATAATTATGGCTCCAATGAACGCCAACAAAGCGGAACGATTGATGGTCATAGTTCCTTGCAACAGCCGAGCCAGCGGATGTGTAAAAACGGCGGCCAGCACTGCTGGGATACCAATAAGGACCAAGCCAGCGAGAAGATTTTCTCTCAACCCAAGGTTAAAGACACCCGCGCCGACCACGAGAGACAATGCAAGCGTAAATGGGATCGTGTTTTTCCATCGTGGCGCTGCGAAGACATATTTCATCAGTCCAGCAGTCCGCTCTTCCATCCCCTTTACGACTTTCTCCTTCGGACTAAACAACCTAAACTTCATCTATCCGCCCCGCCCTTTTCTTGAAGTTCTAGCTTACGAATCTCTATATACCCTCTGCACTGTCCGTCAAACCACTTCTTTTCATAACTGATTATCTTAATGCGTTTGTGAAAGATCGGCGCATCGAGGACGAGCGTTTCATACTCCCCCCCTTCCCCCATAATATGCACTCCGTATCTTTGATGCAAAACAGATAAATCGTTAACCGCTTCTTCATCCATTGAACGACCTAGCCACGATTCATCCAATCCATACGCCGCGACCTGAACGATAGTAATCTGCATTAAGCGCGCCATTGCTCGTAGCAGATGTTCGCTACCTTTGTTCCAGAGGGGTGCATACAGGTCCAATTGCAGCTGTTCGCAGAGCGTTTTAAATCGACTCATCTGGTAGTTTGATGCTATCGTACCCACTACAACCCCGTCCACTTCGAGATCTTGCAGCAAGCTTCTTAGTACGACTAACTCGTCCTCATATGAAGAAGATACGCCCGATGTTAGTGGGATGTCGACAGCTTGTGAAATTAGAGGGGTGACATTTACACACGGTGTGTGATACATAAATGAGTCTTCTACCGGTTGAATGTTCACCAATTGCACCACTTCGTGTGCGTAGGACGCGCACGTTAGTGCGCAGATTGAGTCCTTGCCCCCCGAAATCAAAGCAGCTAAACGCATCCAGTCTCCGTTTAATTAGAACAGGCAAGTGTCAGTCTTCTTTTAGAACAACGTCAATTGCTTTAAGCGGCACGTCTACCAAAGCTTTGCCTATTACTGACTTTGCGATTTTTGCTGCGTGGGACTCGTTTTCGGCATTCAATATTTTGATTTCAAGTATCAATCCGACGAGGGCTGTTTTCGCCACTAAATACGCACTGTCTAATATTTCTCCGCACGCGGGACAAGATATCGACCCGACTGCGACTTCAACCTTGCTGAGCTTCGGGTTTAAACGCTTACCAGTCTCCGCTATCGCTATACCTATAGCATCATCTACCGATTTGACGTCTTTTACCAGCCATGCTGCCTCGAGCGTGACATAATAGTCGGGCATACTTTCTCTTAAGCCTGCACTGTTAATTAATATTCTTATAGCGCGAGTCTTCCAAAGACTAACACGTGTTCGATCGAAGAGCTGCCGTTTAAGCTGTTTGTTCAGTCCGGAGTGCCCCTACGCGAACTCCTGCATCAAGCCATCCATGGCCATAGCTAAAGCACACCAAAGCATTGACTAAATCGCCGATAGCTCGAAAATGGAGGCCATCTTTATAGTAAGACCGCGCCATGACTAAAAAATCTGTTGAAGCCTCATTGTTGGAAATGATTTCTACGCGTTCAAGCTCAACGCGAAGCATTGCTTCATAACGTTCCACCTTCTCCACGATTTCCGACATTTTAAGTACCAGCAAACGTTTGAAGCGCCTCTTTTTCTACAAAATGAAGTGATGCCGGAATGACAAGAACGTGCATCGGGGGGCCGAAATCGTATTCTTTAAGCTTCCCCAGCGTGTCTGCTCTCACGGTCGGTGTGCGCGACCCCGCCCTAGCAATGCCTACACCTAGCAACGACTCCAATTTATCCCGGCCTTTCTCGTGTTCACTGTGAAGCAGCAATTTTATTCCCTGTTCAAGCGTCATAAATTCTTCTTTTATATCCAAAAAGAGCAACGTATGGAGGTCATTCCTTAGATTCAACATGACTGTATTGTAGGGCATATCTGAGATTTCTTTGTACGGAAAAGCAATGGTCGCCGATTTGCCAAAACGATAGTTTTGAAGGCCAGTCAATCCACAAACTGCGGTAGAGATCGACGCTCCGTGAATAATTTGTGTGCTTATTCCTTGATTGTGCGCCTGTATCCTCAAAGCGACGTGTGTTGTTGAAATCATCGCGTCGCCCCCAGTCAAGAAGGCAACGTTCTTGTGCTTAGAATCTCTTAGAATGTTCCTGTCGGGGGCTTGCTCTACGTCGTCTCTACCAAGCAAATGGATTTCGCGCTTATATATCCCTTCAAGTTTTTCAATTGTTGTTCCTATCAGCTTTGAAGTATAAAACTCAGCGTATATCACATCGGCGTTTTCGATCGCTTTCAGTCCCTTCACTGATATATCGTCTTCATCAAATAGACCCAGACCAACGAATATCAGCAACGAACTACCTCGATCCGAGAAAGAATCCGGCAAATAGCTTGGTGTCAAATGCAATAGCTTTTTCTCTCTCAAATTAGTGGCGTTAGTCCTGTTTGCATGCGCAGCTTGTCGAAAACCAGAAAAAAGATAACTTCAAGCGTTCTTATATCGAGGGGATGCTCGAGTCACAGAAAAAATGGTGCGTCACCGTACCAAAACAAGAAGGCGAGCGGGTCAGGAGAGAGCTCAAGGAGCTTCGCCTCCTGGATGAAAGATACAAAATAGAAGAACGAAACGGACGGCTTTATATACCGTTCAAAGGAGGGCCGCACGAACACCGCTATAACGTCGAAGCATGCCTAGTTGACGTTCGGCCACAAACGCTTCGGAAGAGGCTTGGAATAAGATACGATACAATTGGGGACATTGCTATAATCGGTTGGTTCGATGGTGCTCGAGCTGCCGCGACAGAACTTTTGGAGACGCAAAAACACATCAAAGTTGTTCTCGCTGCGGTTAGCGGTGTGAGTGGCGAGTACAGACTGAAAGACCTCATCATCGTTGCTGGCGAGAGACGGACGGAGACAGAACATAAAGAGCACGGCTCCAGAATGCTGGTCGATGTCTCGAGAGTCTATTTCAGCCCACGCTTAGCGACAGAAAGACACCGCTTGGTTGAAATGGCGCAGTTGGATGAGACCGTTGCTGACATGTTTGCTGGTGTCGGGCCTATTACCGTATTACTAGCAAAGAAAGTAAAAAAAGTAATTGCCTTTGAATTGAACCCTGCTGCTTTTCGTTACCTGAAAAGGAACATCGAATTGAACAAGTTGCATAACGTCAAAGCTTGCTTGGGCGACGCAAAAGACCTAGCACCAAGATTTGCAGGTGCAGCAGATCGTGTTATTATGAATTTGCCGCACAGCGCCTTCAATTTCTTAGGCGACGCCTTGGCCATACTCAGCAGCAGCGGCGGCTTTGTCCATTACTACGACGTGAAACCTGAAAACGAGTTTCCTGAAACCATTAAAAGAGTCAATGAGTTTGTCCAAAATCTTGATAGAACCGTTGAAATGATTCATCTTAAGAAGGTAAGATCATATGCCCCACATCAATATCATATCGTGATCGATCTAAAAATCGCTCCAAGTTGACTTGACGCGACTTCTTCGTTTGAGCGACGCCAACTCGAAACGAGATTCACCTTATGTGTGCAACCAACGGGGCTCGCCTTTTGTGTGTAGCGCGCTGTACTTGCTCGGAGATTGCTTGAACTTGACGCGATTCCACACCCAACAGCTGGGCTGTTTCCTCAACAGTTTTCTTCTTATCTATTAGTTCACACAAAATTCGATCGAGCAGCGAATAAGAGATGCCTAGTTCTTCCTCATCTGTTTGTCCTAACCACAGTCCAGCTGAGGGTGCCTTCGAAATTATTCTTTCCGGAACATTTAGATGCCGCGCTAGCTGAAAAACTTGAGTCTTGTAAAGGCCACCGATAGGCAGAGCATCCACGCCGCCGTCTCCGTACTTGGTGAAGTAGCCAGTGAGGAGCTCTGTTCGGTTGCCTGTTCCCAAGACTAGTCGGCGATCAGCGTTCGACGCGACATAGTTGAGAGCCATTCTAATTCGAGGCTTCAAATTTGCCTCGGCTAGCGAAAGTTGGTCGAGTGTGTGAGCAGGTAGGATGGACTTCGCCGATTCCTTGAAGCAATTGACTAGGTCATTGATGTCAATTATCGTGAACGAGAGCTTATACGCTTCAGCGATAGAAGTTGCATCGAGCACGTCTTGCTCCGACGTAACTCCTCTTTCAGGCAATATCAACGCTTTCGTATTTACGACGTCGTGCGCCAATGCCGCGACAACTGACGAATCAACTCCGCCGCTTAAAGCAACAACTGCGCCTTGAGCATTGGCAGATTGTACTCTGGCTTTTATGAAGCGTTTGAGCTGCCTCAGGATTTTACCTAAAGCATCTTCATTCAACGCAAGCGAATACATGGTTAAAAGTGGTTCAATCGCTAGCGCCAAAAACATCTTTGACTGTGCTAAAGACTTTGGACTTACGGCTGGCTTTCACGACTGTTTCGCCGCTTATAGATGCAAGCTCTTGAAAAAGCGCTTTTTCCCTTTCGGTCAGAATCTTTGGAATCTCAACGATTAACGTCGTGTATTGACTGCCCCGACCACGCCCGTGAATGCTTGGGGCGCCCTTATCTTTCAAACGTATCGTTGTGCCGCTTTGCGTTCCTGCGTGAAGATCTACCTTTAAAGCGCCATATACAGACGGTACTTCGATTTTCCCGCCCAACGCTGCCGTTGAGACGCTTATAGTTACGTCACAATAGATGTCATCGCCTTCGCGTTTGAACACGGGATGTGGTCTAACGTGTATAACTACAAGCAAATCACCCGGGGGCCCGCCACGGACCCCCACAGAACCTTCACCCGCTTTTCGGATGTGTAAGCCTGAATATACCCCTTCTGGAACCTTGATAGGGACTGTCTTCGTCGATCTGATCCTTCCAGTACTCTTACAATGCTTGCATTTGGTCTCGAATATTTTACCCTCACCTTGACACTCAGGGCAAGTTTCGATCCTGATAACCTGGCCCCCAAAGATGTTCTGAGCACGCTGTATCTCGCCTCTGCCACCACAGGAAGGACACGTTTTTATATCACTGCCTGGTTCGGCGCCGGTTCCTGCGCAGTCATCACAGCGTTGATATCGAGATACTTTTAGTTTGACTTCAGCCCCAAAAATAGACTCTTCAAATGACACTTCGACGTCGGCTTGTAGATCAGGACCCCTTCGCGGACCTGTCGGACGCGTCCTTGTTTGGGTTCCAAATGGACTGGTACCAAAGCCCCCTCCGAAGAATGTCTCAAAAATATCTGAAAAGTCGCCAAATCCGCCGTAATTACTGAATCCTGCGCCAGATGAAGCTTGCTCGAAACCGGCGTGGCCAACCCTGTCGTAGGTTGAGCGTTTGCTTGGATTGCTGAGTGTCTCATAAGCCTCAGTAATCTCCTTAAACTTGTCTTCTGCCTCGCTTTTGTCGGGGCAAACATCAGGATGATATTTTAAGGCAAGTTTTCGATAGGCTTTCTTTATCTCTGCCTCTGTGGCAGTTTTGTCAACTCCTAGCACTTCGTAATAATCACGATTCATGAGGTCTATTAACGCACTACTTCTCGTCGACTACATCGTAGTCCGATTCTTCGGTCGGGGGTTCTTGTTTTGCATCTTCTGCAGTCTTAGCGTAGAGCTCGGTCGTAATTTGATAAATCGTGTTCGTTAGTTGTTCTGTTGCCTGTTTAATGGCTTGGTTGTCTGTACCGTTGAGGGCCTCTCGCACTTTTTCGATTTCGGTCGAAACCTTGCTCTTATTAGAAGCGTCGACCTTATCTCCAGACTCTCTCAACGTTTTTTCGGCCGTATATACCATAGAATCAGCGCCATTTCTGATCTCCGCTTCTTCTTTCTTCTTTCGATCCTCATCAGCGTGGGCCTCAGCATCTTTCATCAAGCTGTCAATCTCTTCTTTACTGAGACCGCTCGTCGACGTGATGGTAATCTTCTGCTCATTGCCCGTTCCCAAATCCTTTGCCGAAACATGCACAATACCGTTAGCGTCTATATCGAAAGTGACGTCGATTTGGGGAACGCCTCGCGGCGCAGGGGGGATTCCGACTAACTGAAATCGCCCGAGGGTTTTGTTGCCGACAGCCATTTCCCGTTCACCCTGAAGCACGTGAATCTCAACAGAGGTCTGGCTATCAGCTGCAGTCGAAAAAACTTGAGATTTCTTGGTAGGAATGGTGGTATTCTTTTCAATGAGTTTAGTGAATACGGCGCCGAGGGTTTCTATTCCCAAGGATAAGGGAGTGACGTCGAGCAGCAACACGTCTTTCACCTCGCCGACAAGAATGCCGGCTTGGATTGCAGCGCCGATTGCCACGCATTCGTCCGGGTTAATGCCACGATCGGGCTCTTTGCCTAAGTACTGCTTTATCGCGTTTTGCACCGCAGGAGTGCGGGTAGAGCCCCCGACTAGTAGGATGCGGTTGATATCCTTTGGCTCAAGCTTTGCGTCTTTCATAGCCTGTCTCATCGGCCCCATCGTCTTTTCGACCAAATCCTCTGTAAGCTTGTCAAACTGCGCCCGCGTTAACGACGTATCTAAGTGCTTTGGGCCGTTTTGATCTGCCGTGATAAATGGGAGGTTCACCGCCGCGGTGGTCAGCGTTGACAACTCGATCTTAGCCTTCTCTGCCGCCTCCTTGAGCCTCTGCAAGGCCATCTTGTCGTTTCTGAGATCGATGCCAGAGTCCTTCTTGAACTGATCGGCAAGATAATCAATAATCCTTTGATCAAAGTCATCGCCACCGAGCAGGTTGTTGCCGTTAGTAGCTTTTACGTGAAATACCCCGTCGCCGATATCCAATATCGACACGTCAAATGTTCCGCCGCCAAGATCAAAAACCAAAATCTTCTGATCTTCTGCTTTATCCAAGCCGTACGCGAGGGCAGATGCTGTTGGTTCATTTATAATCCGTAAGACTTCAAGACCTGCTATAGTACCTGCGTCTTTCGTGGCTTGACGCTGACTATCGTTGAAATACGCAGGGACGGTGACAACAGCTTGACTTACCTTCTCACCAAGATAATTCTCAGCATCTTGCCGCAATTTCTGTATGATCATTGCTGAGATTTCTTGTGGTGTGTAGGTCTTACCTTCAATGGCGACCGTGAAGTCGGAGCCCATCTTCCTTTTTATAGACGAAATCGTGTGATCTGGATTAGTAATCGCCTGCCTTTTTGCAATCTCGCCTACAACTCGTTCATTCTTCACGAAAGCTACTATGGAGGGCGTCGTTCGATTTCCTTCTGCGTTTGGAATTACTACAGGTTCTCCCCCTTCCATGACTGCGACGACAGAGTTAGTCGTTCCTAAATCTATGCCTATTACCTTGCTCATCTGTCCACCTTATTTGTGCTTTTGTTAACCTTCACTTTGGAAGGCCGAATCACTTTTTCATGAAGCTTATAGCCCTTTTGGATCTCCTCAGTTATCACGTTATCTGGCAGGTTAGTATCACCTTCAGTCATAATCGCTTCGTGCAAATGCGGATCAAACGACTCTCCGACCGACTTTATGCTCATGACGCCGCTCTTGCCAAGAATATCGCATAGCTGTTTGTGTATCAATTCGATTCCTTCAGAAATGCCTTGGTTGCTTTCAGTCCGCAGTGCCTGAACGGCTCGTTCAAGGTTGTCAGAGATAACAAGCAATTCCTTAATCAGTTCAACAGATGCGTACTTTGAGAGATGCTCGCCTTGTGTCTTAGTTCGCCGCTTAAAGTTTTCAAAGTCAGCCTGAAGCCTTTGTAGGCGCGAGAAGTATTCTTCATTCTGTTTTTTGACGCTGTCAAGTTCCGTTAAAAGAGCTGTTTCTTCAGCGGGGATTTCAACTTCTATAAGCTCTTGATCATCATCTTGTGGAATCGGCGATACCCCCTCCAGAAAAAGACTGTATTTTTTTATATGTTTGCACTTCTATATAAAAGCTTTTAAGACAGCTAAATTGAAAAAGATCGAGGCTGTGCGCTTTTTTCAGTTCTACTTTCACATCTAGTCGTTCTGGTTAGTTGCTCCAATTCTGCTACGTCCTACCTCTAAACCGTAAAACTCACTTCAAAATTTCATCGCAGGATTGCGTTGACGGAACTTCTAGCGCCTTAAACAATATTGCTATAATTGTCGATATCCTTTCTGATTGTCGTTGCCGATTCAACGGTGCAGTGTACTCCAATGATTTTTCCCGCCTCGACGAGAATTCCATGCCCAAAACGACAGTTCTCTCCAATTATGGCGCCCAAGTTCATTACGTGGTGGAGCTCTCCATCGAGAAACGGCATTGCAATCTTTGTTTGCTCGGTAATGAAATGCGAACCGATCATCGTATTTTTACCTATGATCGAGTTTGCGACAAGCGAATGAGAGCCTAGCCGCACATCATTCATTATCAAAGAGTTACGCACTTCAGTAAAAGAGTCAATCGTAACGCCGTTGCCAATGCTCGTTGACGGTAAAATGGTGACATTAGGTCCAATCTCAACATCTCTGCCTATCACAACTGGTCCAAGAACGTAAGATCCTGATCTTATGATTGAATTCTCTCCTACGATAACGCTACCTCGCACTTTCGCATCGTCTTCTACCTGGCCATTCTGTTGCGAGGACACATCTTTGATGGAAGAAAGCACCGCAGCATTTGCAGTGAGTAGATCCCACGGATAGCTCGCGTCGATCCACATAGATGTCGTATGAACCCCAGTAACATCGTAATGCTTCTCAATCATCCGCTGAATGGTGTCTGTGATCTCATATTCTCCTCTTGGGGATATCTTGGTGTAGGGAATTTCGTTAAATGCTGCCGGCGCGAAAACATAGATCCCTGTGTTTACATAATGGCTTATATCTGTGCCAGGTTTTTCGACTATTTGCGTTACGCGGTTTCCTTCTGTTGTCACGACTCCATAACCCTTGACGTTTTCTTTGACAGTCAAAAGCAGCGTTACGTCGCCGGACGCATTTCCCAAGACCTCTTCAATGGCCTCCGGACTGGTTAAGTTATCACCATTAAGAACTAAGAATTTATCTTCGATTGAATCTTCAGCTAGCTTAATAGCATGAGCCGTTCCGAGCTGTTGTGGCTGCTCAACATATGTTATTTCTACGCCGAATTTCTTCCCACCTTCGAAGTAATTCATTACTTTTTCTTTCTTGTAACCTACTACAAGACTTATGTCGGTAACACCGCTCCGAGCAAGAGAGTCAATCACATATTCAAGGATAGGACGGTTAGCTACAGGCACCATTGCTTTGGGTTGAGTCAATGTAAATGGCCTTAAACGCGTTCCTTCGCCTGCAGCTAAGACAATAGCTTTCACTGTACCCCTTCGCACATCTATACGGAAAATAACTATATAGCCGTTACTTATCATGCTGATTGGCGCAGAAGCTGAAGTCTTTGTTGTTGTAGGAATGCTAACGCTGCAGACGTGGTCAGTTATGAAAGGAGAGCAATGCAAGAACCTTGATGAGCTTACAAGAGCTGTCGTAGAAAACGCCATTTTCCCTGATAACGAAATGTTAGGCAAGCGCAAAGAGTTTGCCAAACACATCGAAGCGTTTCACAACGATTCCCAAGTCCCGCTCTGCATAGACTATGGTGGAATCGTCGTGATGACTGCCCACCAACCGAATTTCTTACCGTACAGTGGAGTTGTACGAAAGGCAGTACTAATGCACGCTGTGGCAGAAAATTTGCGAGAGAGGCTTAACTGTCCTGTTGCGGAGTTATTCTGCTTTGCTGACCAAGACTTCGCGGATGAAAGATGGTTCCGAGAAGCGCAACTCCCGAGCGTTAGAAACAAAGACGGAACTCTCAGCCTCCATTTGTCAGTCGCTGACATTTACAATAACAAGATCCTCCGTGCTGTTCCGAAACCTGAAAATGACGAAATTGAAAAGATAAAAAATGAGATTCAGCGGTGGGTGTCTGAATCAAAAGAATCAATATTAAAAAGCTCGAAGCGATTGGGGTTATATACCCCCGACGTTTGCTTCGAGACAAGATCTGTCTTCGAACTTATTGATCGCGCTGGAGAGCGAAGCACAAACGCGGCTGATTTTAACGCTTTTTTTTTAGCGTACCTTATTGAACAGTCAGGTTACAAAACTGCTTTCGCACGCTTTTCTGAATGTCAACAGGTATTCCGTGATGAAATCGCTTTTATGTTAGAAAACGTCGATCAATACGCAACATTGATGGCTGGATCACAGAAAAAACCCACCCCAATACCCCATATCCCGATCTGGTACCATTGCCCTTGTGACGGAAAAGCAGACGTTGAGGCAATGTCAACTCACGACTCCGGGCTCGTCACTAGGTGTCGTGCGTGTAACGCGACCTCCGAGTTTAAAGGTAACTTGCGCTCAGTATTGCAGCAGATGTTGCCAAACGTGTCGCTGCGAGCAGAGGCCATGCTCATCGCTTTCAGCGGCATCGGTATTACATTCTATGTTGGGGGCAAGGGAGGTGCCGAATATCTCCGTAGAGCCGCAAAGATCGCCGAAGCCCTTGGCGTACGTTTTCCAGTAGTCTCAACGTGGAGGCCCAAAGATGTTTACGCAGGCATCGGCCAGTTGGATGCAATGCTCGAACTGTTGAGGATTAAGGCTCAATACAATCTTGTTCAGAACAACGAGAAGTGCGACGTAGCAATTCTGCAGCGCGAGTTGGATGACATGTTAGCGGACATAGACGGGGGGATCTGCGCGCTCGACAATCTCAAAAGTGCCACTGCAAATAGGAAAGTTGATGGGTTTAAAGAGAAAATAGGTTTCATTGTTAATATGCAAACTCAGTTGAAGACGCAATTTGAGAGGAATAAACTCGCAAGAGATCGTTCAATTGCGGCCAATACAAAAAAAACACTCAATATAATCCCCTCTATCATCGATTATGCAGTCAACATCGGCGTGCAATCGACGGCCGCACAATGGTTGACTGCACTGGAACAAAACACGCTTTTTGACGAGACGTTGCTATTGAAGACCAACACTGCAATGGACGCGTTGTTCGACATGACAAGACAATTATGCGTCGGTGATTTGTTTGAATAAAACAGTGCTAGCGATCGGAGCTCATCCTGATGATTGTGAATTAGGCTGCTATGCCACGTTAGCCTATCACAAAAACAAAGGCGACTCAGTTCACCTCCTAGTGCTCTCAAAAGGTGAGGCAGGGGGACCAAGTGAAAAAAGAGTCTTAGAGAGCAAAGAAGCATCCCGAGTACTTGGTGCCGACAGTATCACTATCGGGGGGCTGAGAGATCGGATGATTACAACTGATTATCAGACAATCGAGCTTATTCAGGCAAAGATGGAGGAATTGCAGCCCGACAGGATATACACTCATAGCCCGCACGACAATCATCAAGATCATCGAAACGCTGCGCTTGCAACTATGACGCTTTATCGGCACGTTGACGATATATTTCTGTATGAGTCCCCGAGCGTGTCGCTTGAGTTTACCCCACGGGTTTTTGTCAATATCACGAAATTCTTCCATGTCAAAATCGCTGCTTTGAAACTCCACGAAACGCAGAATGACAAATACTATGTTAGAACAGAAGCGATCGCCGGTCTTGCTCAGTATCGAGCTTTTCAGGCTGGAATGCTAGCTATGCATAATCACAGCAAAGCCGAAGCTTTCGATCTAGCAAAACTAACTCTATAACCATCTGCCCCCTAACCAATAAAGAGGGCTAAGCACCTTTTCGAGGTTTAACCACCTTACGCCTGTCTTTGACCGCCAAGCCCGCTGCTCTTAATGCCCATACAATTAAGAAAAAGATGGTTGCGAGGGTAAGGGCGGCTAGCAGGCTGTAAGCGGTGATTCCGCCGGTGAGATTTATCAGAGATTGAGTGTAGCCCATGAGAAGCCCAAGCGTAACTAAAATTGTAATGCTTAATCCGATAGATATTGCCAGCCGCTCGGTCACTTCCAGTTGATTTAATCTTGGAAAAAATGCGAGCGACATAGCGAACCCGGGAACTACAAGGACAGCAATGAAAGCAAGGGCAATTTGTATGATGCTCGACATGACTCCTCCAAACTCATATACTTCAGATAAACGTGGAACCCTCGGACATGCTTTACGCAAATAGAGGCTGAACGAACCTAAACTTTTTCTTCTAAAAATGAAGCGAAAAAATCAATCTTTCTAGCTCATAAAACGATTTAACTTTTCAAGACCATCAGCGAGTTTAGTTTCTGGCTCATAGTTAATGAGCTTCTTTGCTAAGCTGATATCTGCCAGAGATCGCCTCCCATCGCCAACCCGCGGCGTTACATGTACGATACGTGCATCCGAGGGCAAAATCTCTTTAATTTTTTCAGCGAGGTCGTTTATGGACGTTTCTACCCCACTTCCGACGTTAATGGCAGTATTTGTAGCTTTACTTTTTGCCGCTAGCAGATTTGCCCTGGCGACGTCCTTCACATAGACGAAATCACGAGTCTGCTTACCGTCTCCAAATATCTGGATTTGGGCATTTGATCTCGCATCATAGAAAAACTTACTTATCACACCAGAGTATGCGTTTTCGGGTCGCTGATACGGCCCATAGACATTGAAATATCTCAACGAAATCTCGTCAATGCCGTACAAGCTATGATAGGCGGCCAGATACAGCTCGCCGGAATATTTACTAGCTGCGTATTGCGAAATGGGCCGGATCGGTTGCATCTCGTTAATAGGAAAAACATCTGCATTTCCATAAACAGCAGCGCTCGATGAATAAATTATCTTAGATATATCATTCTTCCGAGCAGCTTCACACACAGAGAGAGTCCCTAAAATGTTATTTTCCAAATCTACAAATGGCTCTCGCGTGCTAGCAACGACATCTATTTGCGCAGCAGTGTGGAAGACTACATCTACGTCTTTGAGTGCCTCAAAGGTTGTTTCAGCGTCTCGAATGTCACCTTTTATAAAATGAACATTAGGCAATCGAACCACTCGTGCTACACTACTAAGATTGTCCAAAACCCGTACTTCTGAGAACTCGTTTGAAAGCAATCCAACGAGTTGATTGCCGATAAATCCGTATCCGCCTGTAACTAGCCCAATCATATCACGAAAACACAAGACAAGTTCATTCCCGTCGGCTAATATTTAAAAGCATCGTCAGGCTTAAAGTGGCTTTCTTTAGGATGAGGTCCGTTTAGTTTTGGGCCGTCTGAGGGTTCCCCATTTATAAGGATACTCCGTCGCAAGCTTCTTGTTTTGACACAATGGAGCGGCTTTGTCTGGGCACGAAGTTAGGCAGTCTCCGTTACAAATTGGCGTGAAATGCCCGCGCTCGTCCCTCACAGTTAATTTACCGAGCGTTGTGCATTGCGTTGGCCGGAATAAGGCAGGGTCATACTGCTCCAAACATATTGACAGGGTCATTTCGTACTTCCCACAAAGCGATTCAACTTGCCTATATAACTTTAAGCGATCCACAAAATTGAGTGAGTGGTTCCCATCTTTGAGCGCATATTTGGCTTGTATTTGAGTAACCAAATCTGAGAATGGGCTATTCTCTATCCTAGAGGTTAGTCTTTCAAAAACCCGCGCGTTGAATTTGCCCGTCGATATAGTCACATCCCTAATTCCTACCGAATTTAACCTCTCAAAAAGCTCGGTCAGTTCGTCGTGATTATCTGTAAACCCAGAGATGATCGGATCGACTCTTGCCACCACATCTACACCTGCGTCTAAGAGCTGCTCGATGGCTCTAAACCTTCTGAAGGCAGATGGTGCCTTGCTTAACACGTGCAGTTTCTTCTCATTAATGCTCTCACACGTTAACGAAACGCGAAGTCGTTTGTAGTCGGCCCAATTGGTGTCAAGAATTTTAAGCACGAGGTCTGACTTGGTGACGATGGTGAAGTAGACATTGTGTTTAACAGCAACGCTCATGGAGCGTAAAGCAGTATTACATACAAGGTCAAGTGGTTGGAAAGGATCCGTAACTGCACAAAAATAGAGCGGGGGGCAGATCGCCACGCTACTTAGCTCAGCATCAAGCAATTCCGGCGTGTTTTCATATACTTCGATCGAGCGCCCAGAACCAGACCACGGGTAACCTTTGGCGTAGCAATAAACGCAGTCAAAAATACAATTTCCGCTTTTCGTTACGTTCACAATTGCTGCGTGCGGACATTTCCTTTGATTGGCACGATACGGGAAATCATGGATAAGTCTGCTGCGTCGCTCTATTGGGACTGCTGTAAACATGCTGCTGTCTTTGTTATGTTTATGTATCCAACCCTCAATAATAAACAATATTCTCAAAGCGCGAGCTTACGATTTTTTTTGGTTGTTCTAGGTCTACAATCAGACAATCGAAAAGTTGAAGGCAATAACTAGTTAAAGACCATATATATGTGACTCTCTGCAGCTGCCTGATGTTAAAATACTCGAGCAACGATTAAATGAACTGGCTAGAGAAATTTTTTTACAGATTAAATATCGGTTTATTCCGAATTTCCACGGGTAATGCGCGAGTATACTTAGCACGAAGACTAGGAGTGCGGATTGGCAGCAACTGTCAACTCTATTATTGCAACTTAAGCACCGAACCGTATCTGATCTCGATAGGCAACAACTGTAAAATTACGTATGGGGTAACCTTCATGACCCACGACGGCGCGAAGTGGGTTTTGGAGCAAAATCACGATTTCGAAGGCACCAAGTTTGGCCCTATTACTATCCGCGATAACTCCTTCATCGGCGTAAACTCAATAATAATGCCCAATGTGGCGATTGGCCCAAACAGTGTCGTCGGGGCTGGATCCGTCGTCACCAAAGATGTGCCTCCAAATACGGTGTACGCGGGGAACCCTGCAAGATTTATTTGCAGTTATGAAGAATACTTAGAAAAATGTCGACTCAAAAACACCGGCACCATCCCTCGAGAAAACATGAAAGATATTTTGACTAAGATGTTTGAAAAAGAACTCGAACAATGAGTTGAGTCCAGAGATTAGGCGCTTAAGATTTGAGGCCACGCAGATTAAAAAACGGAGATATGAAGTTGTTATATATATCGCGGAGCTACCTTGTCACTGCTGAGCAAATTTTACTTTCTGCAAGCTATGCTGAACTTTATTATCGCATCAATATAACTTAGAGAGGTCCCCTTACTCGCGACAAACTATTGAATCGGGCCACACTCGCAGACTGCTTATCAAAGTGCGCGCCAACTTGTTGTATACTGTCTGCGTACTAGAAACGTTGGATTCGTGACCTCGGTAAGAGCTAGGCAAACGCTACGGCACTTGGGCTGACGCTAAACATAATCCAAGCCACGTAAAATTTCCTCTATTTCTGCACGAGTGATAAAAATTGGCTCTTTAGGCGTGTAAGGCTTGATGTCTCCGCAAGCTGCTAAATCGCTGTAATGCTTCCGGACGTGTGACAGCTTCTCCATCTCTGGCGCGACTATGAGCATGTCCTCTGTTTCGTAAGCGCGCATCTGCTCGCTCTCCGTCATAAGCTCTTCTCGGAGTTTTTCTCCGGGCTTAACGCCGATGATTTTGGTGCTAACAGCACCGGGCTTATTTCCGTACTTAGGTGCTAATACTTCGATCATAACGCTGGCCACGTCTGTAATCCTCATCACCTTCATTTTAAAGATGAATACTTCCCCCCCTCGAGCGATTTCCACGCGTGCAAAATCAGCTTAAGGGCATTGGGCATAAGGATTCTAGGCCGTACCATCTCCTGGTGTGTGATTGTAACCGGCCCCCCAGTTTCAATCTGTCGTCGGAACAACGGGAATATGGACCCGCGCGAGCCGAGCACGTTGCCGAATCTAACGCTGGCAAAAACTGTTCCCGTTGTCGTACAGTTTGCAATCGCCATTAGGCGTTCTGTGAAGAGTTTAGAGGCACCATATACCGTGGTTGGCTTGACAGATTTGCCCGAGCTCGGAAACATGACTTTCTTAACATTTTGTCGTAAACAGACCTCGATCAGGTTCTGGGTCCCGATGATGTTCGTTTTGACTGCTTCGTAAGGATTATCCTCGCACATCGGCACATTCTTAAGCGCCGCAAGATGGAAGACGTAATCAACTCCTTCAAAAAGAGGGTCAATCCGTTCCTTATCCCGTATATCAGCCACAAAAAACGACACTTTTTTCGATTTGAGCTCTTGCTCAAGATCATAAAGCGCGCCTTCGTTGTTATCTAAAAGCACTAAAGCACGAGGGTTACCATTTAATAAAGCTCGAACAAGCTGCTGCCCTACTGAGCCGGTTCCGCCTGTCAACAATATAGTCTTATTGGCATAGAACGAGGATGTAGAGGTATCCATGTTCTTCTTAAAACTTGAGAAGCTATTTTGTGTGTCTCAATATTACTCTTATACCTTTCTTCCGATTGTGTCGTTACCGCCTTAAGCTTAAATCCCAGCAGTTGTCGTTCTACCTAAGAGCTCTTAATCAGCATAACGCGAAAGGATCAAGTAGATCGTGTAAAGTCCTACTACCATCATGCGCTTTCCAGCTGGCTAGGGCGTTTAGATCATAAGTCTAAGTAATATTTTTAGATCTCGACGCTTCTGAGACGAAAGAGCGTCATCCTCATTCTTAGTTACCGCTCAGAAGCTCTTCAAACAGGGCCTTTTCTTTCGCTTCGCAAAGTTTGTTTGAGTATTTTTTAAGTGCAACTGATCTACACATTTGTGGAAACTCTTTTTTCTCCAAGGCCTTCATAATCTTCTCCGCAATGTCACTCGGATCATCAGACGCAAGGTATCCGGTAACGCCGTCCTCGATCGTATCTCTTATTCCAAAAACGTCCGTACCGACGGCAGGCGTTCCACAAGACATCGCCTCGATCAGAACTCTTGGCTGACCTTCAATTGAACTAGTCATCACTATCAAATCTGCCATATTCATAAACTTCGGCACCTCAGAGTAGGGCACGGCGCCGGTAAAGAGAACCCTATCAGCAACCCCAAACGATTCTGCCATTTCTTCGAGTTCATTTTCAAGAGAGCCTGTACCAACGATAAACAGTTTACATTTCTCATCAAGCTGCTGAACGGCCTTTAGTAGTAAATCAAGCCTTTTTACCGGATGCAACCTCCCAACAAAGATAAGGATTTTTTCATCCCGAATGCCGAATCTTTTTTTAAGCTCTGTGACGTCAATTCCAGGCCGAAAAACGTCTTCATCAAAACTCAATGGAATAATAACTACTCGCCTAGCGCCTCTTTGATGAAGCTCATTTTTAAGAGATGCATTGCGTGTGACCACCACGTCAGCATTTTTGATGACATAGTTTTCGATCAAGCTAGCTAAGGTTCCTAAGGCTCTTCCTTTGTTTACATGCGTAACTTGATATGCCCAGTTATATTCATAAAAAACTACTGACGGCTTTTCTTTAAGTTTAGCTGCCAAGACTGCCCCGGGACAGGCAGCGCTAAAGCCTCTTACAAGGGACCTTCCCTTCAATCGCTTGGCAATCTTGAAAGCACTCAAGATGGTATAGGAAAGGTGCCAAAGGCCAAATCTGTGAAAAAGCGCCGAGGGAACATGTTCGATTGCTGATGCCAATTCAAACCTGCGAGTGTCCCCAGTAAATAAAAAAAGATCGCACAAACCTTCGTATCGCAGCAAACTATCCTTAAGAAGCTGAATCGCACTGCCGTCTGTATTCACGCTATCAACTAATCGAACATCAAATGAAGTTACAAAAAGCAGCCTACAGCTGTCTTGAGTCATCCGATTGGTAATAGCAGATGGACGTTAATAATCTTTTAGATACACTAACAGAAGTATATTTAACAAGAGTGGGCTGAATAATTGACCGATATGGCCAACACTGTCTCGAGATTTGCAGCTGCTTTCCAAAAAGCGCGAGACTTGCTTTCTCTTCACTTTATCCGCAGCATCGTGCGAGGGCTCTCTGTTTTGGGAGCTGGGTATGCGCTGGCGAAAATCATCTCGCTTGCAGAGGAACTTTTCATTGGCCGCTACCTTGGGGTCGAAGTTTATGGGACATATCTCATCATTCTTGCTATAGCTGCCATTTTAAACGCAGTGATGATGCTTGGGATTCCGAAAGCAGTCGTGAAGCTCGTCGCCGAACGAAATGAACGCATTGTTGACGTGCCGACAAATGCATTTTTGATGGCTTTTTTTCTCGCGGTTGTGACGTCTGTGCCCGTAATCATCATCGGGTATTCGGACAGCTCTTTAGCGTTACTAGGAATTACTCGGTATGAGCTGGTTTTTGGCTATATCATAGCAGTTCTTCTCACACTATACGCCGTCACACAATCCTTCAAGCTAGCACTATATAAGATTAGGTTTGTTGTCGTCGCAGACGTTCTGTATTGGAGCGTTGCGCTCATCTTTTTCGTAATTTTTCGTGACTTATCGCTGGGCTTGATTGGCATATGTGTTGGCTCTTTGCTCGGCTCTCTCATCCTCATTTACCGGGTACCAGTCAGTTTCGCACGCATCTCGATTCCAGGGATTAAATCACTCATCCCACTTAGTATGTACCTAGGTGCGGACAGCGTACTTGGCATTTCAGCGCAACAGATTAGCTTTCTCTATCTGAACATAATAGCAACAGCTTACGCTGTCGGAGTCTTTGGCGCACACTACCGATCAAGCGTATTTCTGATCGTGCCCCTCGTAACTGTACTCTCGATGGCCCTTTATCCGCGCTTCTGCTCAATTGACCAGAGCTTACGACCACGCGTTGGGAGATATCTTGCCTATGGTGGCATTCCAATTTTTATCGCGGCGTTTGTTCTATCGTTTATAAGTGGCTGGTTCTTCCTGCAAATTTTTAGAGTTTCACTAATCTTACCACTTCTGCTTGTTCTCGCAATTTATTCAGGGCTCTTCGTCTACAACAGAATCTGGGACAAATTAGTAACAGCGTGTGAGGGCGCAAAGATGGTCGGCTGGGGAATCGCATTTGGGACTTTAACGTTCTTGTCAGTTATGCTTTTACTCACCCCGTACGTAGGCGGTATGCTCGCAATCGCCACCGGGATGGTCGCCAACGAGATCGTATATGCGGTCTTGCTGCTCAGCTGGTTCAAGCTTCGCGTCGCGACATCGGGAACCACAAACTATAAGTGACTCGCGCATAGCGATTCAATAGGAAAGCTTGATCATACATTATTCGAGGTAGTCTACTTCTAATGCGAGCGCGATACGAGCAGAATCAAGATTATTCTAGCTTAAAATCTTCACAGTCCCCATCAGCGCAACATAGTCAGACGGGTGCGTCCGCCTCTTCGAGAAAGTTAGGCAAGAAAGTCTCAGTCGGCATTATGCTGACGACTCTCGCCGTCCTCCTTATCACGGTAGGTTACGCCGGATATTGGAATGGCGGTACCGATTTAATCGATCACGATACTTCAACGTACATCGCGCTCGCAAAATATATCCAACAGAACGGCGCTCTAAGCGCTACCAATCCAAACGCAGCGCCCGGTGACGTCTGGTACAACGGCCAACCGCCTGGCCTTCCGATCATTTTCAGTGCAGTTGCCACGCTTGGCGGCGTCAATATCAACTTAAATTCTGATCTACTCCTATTGCTACAGGGATTTTCCGCTTTCATATTAGTTTCCTTCGTCCTCACTACTTTTGTAGTTGTAAAGAAGATAACCGGCGACACGCGAATAGCCGCGTTGGCATCATTTTTTTCAGCAACTTTTAGCCCGAACCCGGCCATATTAGGACCCCAGTATATCGTGCCGTCAAGCTTCGGACTCATTCTAATGTACCTCGCGACGTACTACCTTTACAGTACAATCAATGATGATGCGGGAAAGTCTCTCTTGAGCTCAAAATATACGTTGTTAGGCGCTTTCACCGTGACTACACTCATCTTTACTCACAGGTTTTCCACTACTACGTTTTACTATATTTTCACCGTATTCATCATATTATACGTGTTGATTAATCTCGGCACCCGGATGCATTTGAAACAGATCAGCGCTATGATTGTGCTTCCAGTCATAATAAGCGCCCCGTGGTGGCTCTCCATGTATAACCAGTATCAAACCCTTCCTTGGAGCATTCCAGAAGTCTTAACGTTATCAGCAGGGATGTTGGGACTCAGCGCAGTCGGCTTGCTCTTTAGCGGAAGCGCCGATACGAGATCGGCACATAAACGCCGCGATAGACTGTTTGCTGTTATCGGTCATTCGACAAAAAACGTGTTGAATTTGATCATTATTTTAGTGTTAGTCGCGATTGCAGGAGTTATTGCTATTTCTCTTGTATTTTCGGCTCAGACAGCATTTTCGCTAGCTTTCATGATTTCAAGTCTAGGCCTCATTCCAATTCTTGGCCTTCTTGTCTACAAAACGTCGCTCTGGGATCGCCCTGAGACTAATCTGCGGAACATGCTTGTCTCAAGCTGGCTGCTCGTTGCCTTGGTACCTACTATAATAGGGGTAATTGGGATAGCGGCCCCTAATTTGCCGTGGCTCGTTCAACGTGTCATACCATACGCGCTAAAAAATGCAGACGGGGTGCGCTCGATACTTTATCTCGTGCTCCCTTTGTCCATACTCGCCTCGCTCCTGGTTTTCAGGTTGGCATATGAGCCACAGCCCCGCGTTCAAGGCTTGCGCCGGAGGGGGGACAGAAGGGCCTTGCGTTCGATTCTTATAATCGTTTTTGTGGTTATTTCGGTGCTCTCCCCCGTGTTTCACATCGCCACCACCACTGCCCTCGCTTCTCATTCTCAAGATCCAAAGCTCACTACCAATGAAAAGGTTGCGCTGCAGTGGCTTAACGATCATACGTCGTCAAATGACAGAGTTTTGTCAGATCCAACTTTCCTGCAATACGTCAACACCTTCACTAACGCGCGAGCGGTATTGTCCACCGATTCTGAAAATTCGTACGTCGTCACCCATCAGCTATCGCAGCTCACCGACCTCGCCAACTTTATGAACGGCTCTACAAATTCCGCCACTAAGCTGCTTATTGCGAAAAAAATGAACATAAACTACTTCGTTTATGATCGTGTAAAGGCAAAATACTCGAGCGACCTTTGGAAATTTCCATTGCCAGACTTTGTTCCTGATACCGGAATTATGACGGAAGTCTTCAAAAACAGCGACGTCGTTGTGTACAAAATGGACCAAAGCAAGCTCTCCTTAACGCCAACACAATATGCGTCGATTAGCAAGGTCGTGATAAACGGCGATTCGGCAGTTGTCTATGTAACGAATCACGCGAGCGACCCAATAAGCTTGCACATCGCATGGCAAGACAGGTACAAACCGGTCACCCTAAACGGCGGGGAAACAAAGCCAGTGACCATAGACCTGCCAAAAAGCAGCGGGTCGAGCAGATTCGGATTTATGCCCACATTAGGCTCAACAAGCACGTTGTACGTGAGTTTGTGGATGGATCCACCCTCCGGTAGTAGTAACTCAACGACAGACGCGAGATATACTTACCCCGTCGATGCGATCAATATCAATTCACAACAGCTAGTATAGCTGCGGTTTAGAAGACGCGTAGGGATTGTCAACTACAGTATTTTTTTTATAAGATCCCTATAATTACGCGACTAACTCCGCTAACCGAAGACTATTGTAAAGGGTATTCTGAGCACCTACAACATCGTGGGAGTCCCGCACTCTTTTTTCTTGCTGATGCCCCGCCAAAGGTTCACAAAGTTGACAGCACTGCGAGCACTATGGCAGCGGCGCAAGATATACCGCAAAACACCCACATCAGTTTGACCAGTCCTGGCTCTTTCATGGATCTGCGGCTTAAGATGAAATCAGACAAATTCTTTCGAACAGAATATGATTTCGATGGGATCAAGTACCCATCGTCCGTAACTTGGGTGGCTGTATATAGGTGACTTTCTGTAACCTTTCCAACAGAGAGCAGCACCATTGCATAGTTGATGATGTAAGGCAAAGCTGCGATAACAGCGAAAACTTCGATTTTTAGCGCTATTGCGCCGACGGCGATAGCGCTACCTACGCAGAGCGTTCCTATATCGCCTGTGAATATGCGGGCAGGATACTTGTTATACGGAAAAAAACCTAGAAGTGCTCCGAGTAGCGCCGCCAATATTATTAGCCCTGCTATGTCACTAGTCGGCGATAACATAACCCCGCCGACGATTATTAGAGAAGAAGTCAGTATAGCGCCGCACCCGATCTCCATTCCATTGAATCCAGCAAAGGTGTTTACAGCATTAGCTCCAGCGGTAACGGCAAAGGGTACAAGAGGAATCCATGCGAGCCCAAGCCATAGGGCCCCCGCCAAAGGTATGAAAAGATAAGGATCACGCCCAGCAGCTAATATGAGCGGAATGCCAGCGAAATAACCGAGGAGGGGCTTTTCCCAAGCACCGAGGTGCATTACATCATCTAGGGCCCCCACCATTGCTGATAGGGTCACCACTAACAGCGAGATCAATATCAGGTCTACACTTATGCCCAAAAAAGTAGCAACGACTAACGATGTGGCAAACCCCGCGTAAATTGCAAAACCACCCATTTCCGAGATCTGAGGCTTATCAACTTTGTGAACGTCGATGCCAGATACGCCCGCAGATTTCATTCTCGAGATGAGAGGCGGCGCTGCAGCAAATGCGACAACAAATGAAAGAAGAATAGAGATTATAAGTAAAAATAGCGTATAGCTATCGATCATCTAGAATGTCACTTTATTCAAGGTTCTTAAGTCTTCTTAGTTGGTCCAAATGTGCGCACTACCTGAGCACGCGTAGTGTCTAGGGTGATGGCTCCTGTCTCGTCGAACATAGCCTGCACCGTACCTTCTGCTTGAGATGCAGCGAGCGTGCGCATACCCATAAAACCCTCCGAAAAACACGTAAGGTGGGTATAAAAGCCCGTTTTTGCCACTTGCGGAGAGATCGTGAGGTTCCCTTCTTCAAAAAGCTGAATGACCTTGGAAACTATTCGTTCTGACGATTTTCCGTCGTAAAGAGAGTCATCTATCATTTTTCCTGACGCTGTGGATCGTATGGCGTCAGTCAAGACACCAGGATCCGGACTCTTGCCTACTAACCTGTTCCATCCGTTTTCGATAGTTTCTATGTAGTAGGTGCTATCAGACAGCGTGATACACGGAGTTTGCAAAACCGCGCTTTCCTTCTGAGGCCCCCCAGAATCGGTGATTAATACATTGCAGTCCATCATTAGTCGTAAAAAATCTGTGTAAGGAAGAGGATTGATCAGATGGATATGCTCAGAGGACTCCAGTTTGTCCATCAGACCATACTTGATGAGATGGTTTCGCGTGTTTGGATGCAAGAGCATGATGACGCTATAATCATCGAGATTGACCGCAACTTTCACGATTCGTCCTAGTGCCTCAGGGTTTCCAATGTTCCACGGCAGCCGCACGGCGAATGCTGCAAGCGGCCTTTCGCCTTCGCGATATACATTAAAAGAGTGCGCCTTCAATGCTCTTGGCTTGTAGTCAAGGAGCGAATCTATTAGAGGATCTCCTAAATAGTGGATGAAATCAGGATCATAGCACTCTTCGAGCAAATTCAGATACGCCGTGTTACATACGGGAAAGAATAGCGTCGAGCACATTTCGATTACCTTTCTTCTTACATCACTATGCAAGTCGCGTAACGAACGGTACCCCGACTCAATATGGCCAACCGGAACGAATCTCATCGAAGACGCGATAGCTGCGCTAAACGAGGAGATGACATTACCTTGAACGAACACGAAATCAGGTCGAGCTTTTTCTAGTATATCGTCGATCTGACTGATCATAGCGGAGATCTGCGTATTGTAACTCATATTCCCAAGCGAGAGGCTATAATCGGGCTCTCTAAGACCCAAATCGATTAGCAGGTCTTCATACATCCCGCGGTCAAAGTGCTGTCCCGTATGAGCGAAAATGAGTTCAGCCTTATCGTTCTTGTCAATCTCCTTAAGAAAAGAAGCCATCCCTATTAGCTCCGCTCGCGTTCCAACAAAAACAGCAATCCGCATAGCTCGTCTCCTTTGAGCTAACAAGCGCCATCGGCTAAATAGCTTATCATCTCGAAGTGAGCGGCACGCATTATCAGTGCGTGGCCCCTTTCCTTTCGATTTGCGAACCTGGCGGATAGACTCCGGCAGCTAGGGCGCCAACGCCGACAATCGATCCGGGACCTATCGACGTTCCGACATTTATCATGCTATTTATGCCTGTGTGTACGTCATCGCCCATAATGACGCCAAGTTTTCGTCGTCCGGTTTGAACTCCGGCGATCTTAATGGGCTTTTCGTTAAAACGGAGGTTAGCTACCAACGTCCCCGCACCGAAATTACATCGCTGCCCGATGACGCTATCGCCGACGTAGGATAGGTGCCCAATTCGACTGTCCTCCATAATTACGCAATTTTTTACTTCAACAGCGTTGCCGATCTTGACTCCGTTTCCTATACACGTAATAGGACGGATACAACAGTTTGGCCCTATTTCGCAGCGTTCTCCTATTATTGCTGGGCCCATGATATAAGCGCCATTTCTGACAATCGAGCCACGTCCGATTTTCACAGCGCCTTCTATAGTTGCAAAGGGCTCAACAATACCTTCGTTTTTGCATTCAAGTGTTTGGAAAAGGAGCTCATTGGCATACAGCAGATCCCAAGGCCTCCCAATGTCTATCCACTGTTCCCTGACGTCAAGATACCGCACTTTATCACCTTGGTCTATCACCAACTGTATCGCGTCGGTAATCTCATACTCGCCTCTTGTAGACTTTGGGATCTGAGCAATAGCATCGAATATCATCGGGTTAAAAGCGTAAATACCTAAATTCGCCAAATCGGAAACCGGTTTACCAGGTTTTTCCGTAATTTTTAAAACAGCATCACCAACTACATCGATTATGCCATAGTTAATAGGCTCTTTCACTCTCTTAGCCGCGATAACAACTGCTGAATCTTTTTGGGTCTCAGCCAGCGATTTCAACGTAAGGGGGTTTACCAGACTGTCGCCGTTGAGAGCGAGAAAGCGCTCATCCACGAGGTCTTTAACCTGGCCAATTGCGTCCGCCGTCCCGCGCTGTTTTTCTTGCGTTACGAACTCAATTTGAGCCCCGTGCTGCGCTTCATGGAAATGAGAGCGAATAAACTCCTCCTTATACCCAGTGACGATTATCACGTGCTTAATGCGTGCTTCGACACACGAGTTCACGATGTGTTCAATTATGGGGATCCCTAGCACCGGTAGCATGACTTTCGGACGGGTGTATGTAAGCGGCCTCATCCGTGTCCCTTCACCTGCACCGAGTATGACCGCTAACATTACATGTGCCTCTTCACTATGGTCATGGCGGTTCTGTAGAGCTCTTTTGCCGCCGACAAGTCTTGCGCTTCAGCAGTTATCCTTAACTTTGGCTCTGTTCCGGATTTTCTCACCAAGAACCAGCCTTCCTCAAAATCAAGCCTCACACCGTCTATAGTCGTCATTTCGACGTAGTTAAGCGAGTGCAGTTCCTGAGCAATCGCCACCATCGGATCTTTGTCACTTTGGTGCTTACAGGATCCTCGCAAAACGTGATACTTAGGAAACCGTGCTATAAGTTCCGAGATCGATTGTTCAGCAGCAATTGAAACGATTCGCGCTGCTGCATAGATGCCATCTGGACAGTATGAAACGCTGGGAAAAATCCAGCTGCCGCTGCTTTCACCTCCGAAGTCCGCCCCCGAACGCTTGACTTCTTCAGCGACATAAACATCACCTACGCGCGTTCGATGGACAGGACAAGGGAGCACGTCATCAACCATGCGTGAGACATCAACAGGACAAACTGCCATATTTTTCGCTTCATTGACGCCAAACAACGCGAACATCTCGTCGCCAGTCACGTAGATCCCACCGCGGTCAATTGCCATCATGCGATCAGCATCACCGTCATGCGCTATGCCGATGTCGGCGTGAAAACTTCGCACCGCTTCCTTGAGAAGGTGTAAGTTGCTTTCGATCGGCTCGGGATTTCTTGCAGGGAAGAACCCATCAAGCTGCGCGTTTAGCGTAATCACGTCACAACCCATTTCTCTGAGCACGTATGGTGTAATAGTTGCCCCTGTTCCTGAGCCGCAGTCAACAACAACTCTACAGCTTACCTTGTTGAAGTGTGCTAACACTTCCCTTTTATGATCATTGATTGCGTTTTCATAAGAAGTTATTCTCCCAATCGCGTCCCAGTTCGCCCGACTTCCTGAATACACAGGACGCGATTGCGCTTCGGTAATTGATGATTCAATGTCTTTTTGCTGCCTGCTATCGAATGACGTTCCATCGGCATTCCATAATTTGATGCCAACATATTCAGAAGGATTGTGTGAAGCAGTGACCATAATCCCACAATCATAATTTCGTGCTGCGTAAGAGAGTGTGGGTGTCGATACGAGGCCAATTCGTGTGACGTCGCACTCACAGGCGGTGAGTCCGGAAATAAGCCCGAACTCAATCATTTCGCTGGCAATTCGAGGATCTCGGCCGATTACGGCAGATTTACACCTTGATCCGACGGCAAGTCCAATACTAACTGCCAGCTCTGAGTTGAGGTCCTTATTAGCTATTCCACGAATTCCCGAAGATCCGAACATGGCAAGCCTCTTGCCCCTTTACGCACCGCAGTTCATCATGCAGCAAATGGCAAAAATTACAGTCAGAATCCTTTTCCCATTGAAATTAAATGTTTTGGTAAAACTATAAATCAAGAGCTATGCTTTCAATATTGCGTGCGTCGATTGACAGAGTATGCAGTATATGAGCGCAACTCGATGTGGGCTTGGTCAAAAACCAGAAACCCTTTGAGAGTGGCCCTGAACTACTTGGTAATACGCATATCTGGCTCCTTGCCTTCACTGAAAATAAAAAACGCACTCTATCGTTCAATAGGCATCAAAGTTGGCAAGAATGTTGCTATCGGTTTAGAAGTCACTTTTGACATCTTTTTTCCTGAATTAATAGAAATCGGAGACAATTCCGTCATCGGATACCACTCTACACTGCTTTGTCACGAGTTCTTAGTAGACAAATGGAAAAAAGGCCCAGTGAGAATCGGCAGAAATGTTTTGATAGGGGCAAATACAACAGTTCTTGCCGGAGTTGTCATTGAAAGTGGTGCTACGGTCTCGGCCTGCTCTCTTGTCAACGGGGACGTAGCCGGAGACGCCCTTGTCGGTGGGGTGCCAGCGAGAGAGATTAGGAGTGAATCCGGGACGTGAGGTTTCGTAGCATAGTGGAAAACACCCCACTCCTGATTGCGATTATTATAATCAACATTGCCGGTTCGCTGGTCGGCCTATTCTACTACTGGGATCAGCTCGTATCTGCGAGCCCCTTTGCCTGGATATTCATACCAGATTGCCCCCTGTATACTTTGTTAGTCGCCGTTGTGCTCGCTGTGTACGCTAGCACAAAGCGTAGCTCCGATCTAATCAACTTCATCACAGCCGTCGGATTGGCAAAATATGGTACTTGGACTGTAATTGTCGTTTTGGGGTTCAGCACGTTCTATTTTTCAGTCGACAGCACCTTGTACACAGTGCTTATTCTCATGCACGTTGCGATGGCAGCTGAATTTATTCTTCCATTGCTCTTGATTCGACAGCTAAAATATCGCTTTACCGCCATTGCACTTGTATGGTTTCTTGCAAACGATTTCTCCGACTACTTCTTAGGCACGCACCCTCCCGTCCCAACAAGCCAAATCTCGCTGATCGCTGCATTTACTTTCCTTCTCACGCCGCTTTTCATAGTATTAGCTTACTGTACAGTTAGATTTTTAAATAATAGCAAAACACATAAAGACCCATAGCGGGGGTTGCCAAGCTAGGTCAAAGGCGCAGGGCTTAGGACTACACAATGTGAGTGAGGGACCCTGTCTCATAGGAGTTCGTGCGTTCAAATCGCACCCCCCGCACTCTTCACGCTACTATCCGTTTCATGATAATCTGCATGCTCGTATAGGTGAAATTAGATACTAACCATTCGGTGAATAGCCAACAGAGCAACAAAACGAGAGCATGGTATGGAAGAAGCTGTTTGCCGATCGCTTCGCTCGAAATCGATAGTGGCAGTTAGATTCGTCTCGCGCAGAGTGTCATTTCAAAGCAAAAGCATGAGAAGATCGGCGCTCGATTCAATTTTGGTTTCTATGCCGTCTTTGAAAAGACGGACTGTGCCCCCGCTTTCTGAAACTGTTACCGCTATTGCTTGCGTCTCACGTGTCACTGCAAGCGCTGAAATGTGCCGCCCGCCAAATCCTCCGAGCTCGATTGACTTCGTGTTAACATCTAAATATCTGCCCGCCGATATTATCACACCTTTGTCGTCAACTATAAACACGCCATCAATCTGCGCAAACTCTTTAATGGTTTCCCAGTGAGAGCGATTCTTGATGTCACGCGTATCCTCAGAGTGACCTTTATATGGATTTAAGATAAGCTGGTGAGATCTCTTCAACACTTCGTTGGTGTCTCCGATGATGAACGCGGTTCCTACTTTCTTACCTTCTCTTCCCTCTCTTCCCAATTCAAGAGCCAAACGCAGTACGGCTTTTAGCGCGGTTGGATCAACTCGTTCGCCCGTTTTGTCTATTGTCTTCACCGTTGCGAGCTGCTTGACGTCGAACACAACGATCGATGATAGTTGAGATAGACATAGTACCCCAAGAACGAACCCTCCGTCTACTATGTCGTCGATATAAGCAGCTGTTGCTACATCCTTCACAAGAGAAAAATCATTTAACACAGGGGCAACGATGCTAGCGTTGAAGGTTCGGGTGCCGCCTTCGCGCAAAAAGTCTCGCAATTCATCGTTGACGCCGTTAGCAAGCGTAGAGGTTGTGATAAAGGTTGTAGGGACATCAAATGGCACTTCATTGCAGGGCATGTCTGAGATCACAAAAACATGCGTCGCATTGACCATTTTCGCTAAAGCATTAGCAGCCGTGGTTATTGCTGTGAAAATTTGATCCATAGAGTCCTAAGCTTCAGATATGTTGCTGTTCCCCATGCATACTCTTTCTCTTGACTTAAAAAACTGCCTCAGCTGGATTTAAAGGGCGCTGGTTGTGATCTATTTATATTTGTTTTGTGAAATGGCAAGAGATGAAATATTTTAATGCAGATTTACATCTACATTCACGTTTCAGCATAGGGACGAGCCCCAAAATGGACTTACCACACATGAGTGAAGCGGCTCGTATCAAGGGCGTTGACATACTTGGAACGGGTGATTGCCTTTATAGGCCTTGGCTCGATGAGCTTGAATCGAACCTAGAAAAAGTTGGAGACCGCTATGAGAATAAAGGCGTGGCATACATAATTCAAGCTGAAGTCGAAACAACGATCGGGGGCCGTGTCCACCACTTGTTATTCTTCCCAAGTTTCTCTTCGGCTTACGAACTGCATGACATCATAATGGAAGGCGGGTATTCCCAGCTTACAAGCGGCAGACCGCAGCTTAAAATATCGCCCGAAGGCCTTGTCAGCTTATCTCGTGGTGTCGGTGCGCTCATAGGACCTTCACACGCTTTTACGCCGTGGACTTCAATGTATGCGGCTTTTGAAAGCATCTACGATTGCTATGGAAAGAATGCAAAGCATGTTACCTTCTTGGAGCTTGGATTGAGCGCCGACACCCAAATGGCGAGTAAAATTGCGGAATTAGACTCGTTTACCTTCATATCTTGTAGCGACGCCCATTCACCGTCGCCAGACAAGCTAGGCAGAGAAGTAACACGATTCTACTTGAACCGTGCAAGTTTTCGCGAGATCGACAAAGCTCTTAAAGGCGTCAACGGCCGAGAAGTGATCCTCAACGTTGGTCTCGATCCACGGGAAGGCAAATACCATTTGACCGGCTGCCGCCGCTGTAAAAAAGCGTACAACTTGGAAGATATCATCATTGAAGGAAAAGTCCTGAAAACCTGCCCCGTATGTGGCGGACCTCTTAAAATTGGAGTAAAAGATCGAATACAACTCCTAACGCTCAAGAACGACAAGGTTTCATCATCCCGACGGCCGCCATATATACACGTCGTTCCGCTTATAGAGATATTAAAAGCTATGAAACAGTCACAACGCCTAAACGTCAATAAGGTTTACGAAGCGCTGATTCAACAGTTTGACAACGAGATAGCTATTTTGATCGACACGCCATTACCTAGCGTGAAGGAATACCTGCCACGTTTAGCTGAGATACTTGAACGATTTAGAAAAGACGCTATCGACTTCGAGTTTGTAGGGAGAGGCGGCTGGTACGGAAAAATTACGATCTAATAGTTTTCAATTTGCCGCTTTCTGTTTTCAAGGTTCTTTTTTTCATACGCTTCGAAGACCGTTTGCGGAGTTAAACCAGCACTGATCATCGCAGACACTAAGAAGTGTAAGCAATCAATAAGCTCTTCGTGGACACCGCGCCACTTCTCTTCAGTTAATTTCTGCTGTTTCCACCACTTTCGGTCGCCAGTTATGACAACGCCAAGCGTATTTCGTGTCTCGTACGACTCCTGTACAAGGTGCCCAAGCAGGGCAATGACCCTATCTTCCTTATTCCACTCACTGAAAGGGGGTCGATTTTGCACAGATTCATCAAAACTTGCTTGCAGTTCAAAGATCCTTTCGAGCCTATCCATGTAATGACAAAAAGAAGCTGGAGGTAATAACGCTACCGATGCTTATACATAGAAAAATTGATGTTAAGAGAACGGTAGGTCGAATGGGTGGTGCAGTATCCAACCTATGGATAAAAAGCAACGCGACAGATTAGTTCTCCTCGGTTTCGCAGCATTTGTCTTAGTGGTCCTCGTTTTTATCTCGTGGCCGTTCAGAGACGTAATAGCGGTGACGCTTCTGCTCGCGTTTATACTTCAGTACCCTACAGCTTGGCTCGAAAAACGTATACACCGACGACGAAGCGCTATTCTGATCGTCATATCGTCAATTTTTGCAGCCTTCGCCTTTGTGTTGCTAGACATCGTCTACATTCTCTACAGTGAGATTACGAGTCTTTCTGTCTCCTCTGAGAGTTTGAATGTGCTCCTCAACCAAGGCTTAGAAGGGCTTGCTAACAATCTTAGCGCTCGAATAAGCGAGAGTCTCCAAGTCTCAATCATCCAGGATAGGACCTCCCAGATATTGTCCACAATTCTGAAAGACGCGCTTGAGAGTTCAATAGGAATAATTGAGCGGGTTATTCCAAACATCCCGCTCTATGTCGTCGAGCTTATAATCGTTACTCTGCTTCTATACTACTTCTTGCTGCGCGGACACGATTTCTTGGATGAGATAGTTACGTTAGTACCTGCCGCGTATCAAAACGACTTACATCGGTTTTTACGACACCTCCAAAGCATTTATTACTCGCTCTACGTCGTTAATCTTGGATCGAGCCTTGTTAGTGGCATTTTCGCTGCGGTCGGATACGCCATCCTTGGCGTGCCGTATTTCGTTACTTTTGCAATACTCATTGCCATTTTTGGGCTCATTCCGGTCATAGGGCGGGCTATCATATATGTCCCCCTCACGTTATACTACCTCCTCATCGGAGATCCCGTCAGAGCAATAGTGCTCCTAGTCTTCAGTTGGGCTGTGCTCGATCAACTGACTGGCCTCTATATCCTTCCTTTGTGGGCGCACCGTACCGGCAAAGTGCCACAAGCACTTACGATTCTCGCTTTCACGGCACCTATTTTTGCCCTCGGCCCAATCGGTTTCGTAATCGGGCCCGCGGCTTATGGGCTCGCTCTTGCTTTGTATCGAACTTACAGAGATTCAAAGCAGCTACAAAACTTATCTGCAGGTTCTTAGCATGTTAACCGCAAACTTAAGCGGCTATCCGAAGAGACCCGATCTCGACGCTATTCGAAAATATTTGGACGCTGGCGGTGAAAACCCCTTCACAACAGCAGTAAAGAACGCCGTTCAAGGCCAAAAAAAAGCCGAGATAGATATAGTCACAGACGGCCAGATCAGAGACCCCGTCTCCGTAATAGCTTACAATGTCCCAGGAATGACGACAGATGGCAGCGTTTGCATCGAAGGCAAGTTAGGGGCCCCGCGGAGGCCGACGATGGCTTTAGATTTTCTTATTGCTACTGCCGAGTGCGGCGATGCTAGGCTCGTTAAAGCAGTCTTACCGGGCCCATTTTCGTTTGCAAAAAGCTGTCAAGTAACGACCAAATCACCATATAGCTCAAACTGCGACGTAGACCTGCTATTCGATATAGCATCTATTATTCGGTTCGAAATCGAGGCGCTAAAAGAGAATAACGCGCGCTTGATCCAAATTGTCGAACCCATCGAGAGTGTCAAGGACATTGATATTTTTTTAGAGATGCTTTCATTTGTATTTAAAAGGGTTAAAACGCCAATTTGCCATATCGAAGGTGACATCAGCTCGGCGTTTCCACTGCTTCTTGATGCAAAAATCTCAGTTATTTCATTTGATGTCGTTGCTTTCCCACAGAATCGCGAGATTCTTAAATTTGAAGAGCTTTTTGAGGTACACGAGAAAATAATCTCTTTAGGGTGCGTCGACTCGTCAGCAGCAAAAAAAGATTCAGTCGAATCGATTGAGAGGAGGGTGATCGCTTTCGTTGACGCTTTTGGTTATGAATCTGTTTGGATTTCTCCGAATAAAAACCTCGCAAGTCTCCCCCAACGAACTGCATTTCAAAAACTAAAGCAACTAACGAGTGCGAAGAACCGAATCGCCGCGAGAATGACATAGTCATTGTGCAAGGGCGAAGGCTGCTGATCGTAAGAGAAATATAGCCTCTGTCCTATCTAGTCTTGGAGTTGATCACGTGCTTAGCGTTAATGAGATTTCTATGGGAATCGTTGAAGAAATGCTCGACTACACCGAAGAGCTCAAAATAGAAGCGCTGGAGCTTGACAACGGTTCCACAGTTATTGATTGTGGTGTTAACGTTGAAGGGGGCTACGAAGCTGGAGAGATGTTTACCGAGATATGCCTTGGCGGGCTTGGATCTGTTAGGTTAACCGTGCAGACGCTCAAGGATACACCTCTTGTCTTTATCCACGTTTTTACCGATCATCCCGCTCTAGCTACCCTGGGAGCGCAAAAAGCGGGCTGGTCAATTAAGAATGATAAATACAGCGCGATGGGTTCGGGACCTGCGCGAGCCTTATCTTGCCAGCCAAAGAAAACATATGAACTGATAGATTACGAAGATGATTATGATTTTGGGGTACTCGCGCTTGAATGCGACCACCTACCCGATGAGAAAGTTGCAGAGACAATAGCCGAGCAGTGCAACCTTGAGCCCTCAAAACTGACGCTTCTAAATGCGCCGACATCTTCAATCGTCGGCACAGTTCAAGTAGCAGGGCGGGTAGTTGAGGTCGCCGTTTACAAAGCAGCTGAACTTGGGTATGACCCCCTACAAATACAAAGCGCTGCTGGCTCGTGCCCGATAGCTCCTGTAACAAAGGATTCTCTTCGAGCAATGGGCATGACAAATGACGGCATCATTTACTATGGAAATGTCTTTATGACCGTCAAGAAATATGACGAGATTTTTGAGCGCCTACCCTCGGAAACGTCTTCATCATACGGCAAACCCTTCTACCAGACGTTCAAAGAAGCCGACTATGACTTTTATAAGATTGACAAGTTTATGTTCGCTCCTGCCCAAATAACCGTTACAGATTCACAATCAAACGAAACGCACAAACTTGGTCGCTTAAACGAATCCGTACTCGCCGAATCGTTTGGGATTTAGATTCCACTCAAGAAAAAGTCAGTTTAAAACGTTCAGGACCGTTCCTATGCCTTTACTTTTGCCTTCTCTGAAAATAAACTTCTGACCAGCATAAACGTGATATGGCCTATATTTGAATCGTATCCGCGCTTTCCCAGATTCTCCCGCCATCATGAATTCGCTTTCAGGATAAAATGTCACGCTCTCCGATATAGTCTCAATATGAATTACCGGTTCATAACCACGTCCGATTCTCGTTGGATGTTGTAAGATATAGACTTCGCTAATGAATTCCCTTACAGCAGCAGGTTTATTCCGGGAAATAACCATGCCTCGCTCAATCTGATGCGGTTTAACTCCCTTGATTGCCAATCCCACGATGTCGCCTGCAGACGCTTTTTCAACGTTGCAGTGGTGCATTTCAATCGATTGAATCTTCACTAGGCGCAACGCGCCGTCTTTTCCTGGGCCTAAGTAGAGCCTATCGCCTACTAGAACTCTGCCGCTTTTGATCGTGCCGCTGGCGACTGACCCAACTCCCGTTATCTGATAAACCCGATCGATGTAAATTTCAAAATCTCCGTTCTCATTATCGTTCCTCTTTGGCAAACACTTAAAAAGCTCATCCAAGATGTCTATGCCCTCAAGCGTGACAGGCGAAGCCCGAATGATCGGTACGAGCAGTCCCTGTGCGACCTTACCATAGATCCGTGCGACCCCGTCGACGGATTTCAACTTGTATGGTACGCGACCGACAATTCCTAAGACGTCATGGATCTGAGATTCGACCTCTAATAACGTGTGCTCTGAAACTCTGTCTATCTTCGTTACAGCAACTATAGTAGGCAGCTCCATTGCGAGAAGGATCCCAAGATGTTCCCGCGTAACGTTAGTAACGCCGTCGTCAGCTGACACGACAAGAAGCCCATAATCGAGCTTCGGCCCGACAATTCCTCTGATAGTGGTTCTGAGCCACGGTTCATGGCCTACGGTGTCAACAAATGACACTAACTTTCTCGACTTTTGAACGACCCCCGCCCGTTCCTTCTTGCTTAGGGGGTTCTTAAGCCGAATCACATCGTCGTTGAACCCGTAAACGACGTACGATAAGTCAGCGGAGAGGCCCCTCTCTATTTCGTGGGGTTTCACATCGAGATAGAGTCTCGTTTTTCCTGATCCGTCATCAGGAGTTCCACTTACGATCGTTCCAACCAACGTGCTCTTCCCGTGGTCAACGTGGCCTGCCGTTCCAACAAGGATATGCTCTTTATCGGCGTGTGTGTTCTTGATAGTTACTAACCCGATATGACCATTGCGGACTGGATAATCCTCCCGCTTACTGATGTCAGCGCCGATGTCGTGGGCGATTTCTTGCAAAACATTCACAGACTCCTCTAGCTGTGACCTAGAGATACCCTTTAAATAGCCTGAATCAGTGATCCCGACGACGTATTGCGCTTTCCCGTTAGCTTGTAATAGTGTATACCTCATCTGACACGCGAGAGTCTGTCGGCGCTCTACCTTAAGGTGCGTTTCCCGTGTCAAAAATTCTTTAAACTCAAGCCCCGCTCCTTCACCAGTGCCTGCGATCGCCGTCAGTTTCTCAAAACCTGAAAACATGAATATCCGCGAGTTCATAGGTGTCGTTATAAAAAATAGTTCTATCGATGAAATCGACTGCCGTGTGCCGCTAACTTACGCCTCAAAGAAACTTTGATTGACTGCAAAACGCATTTAATAAATCTGCATAGCGTCTTCTTTACACCGCTGTTACCCTTGTAATCTTGACAACTCACCAAAAGGGTGTGTCAGGTGCTTATCTGTCTTCCGTTTCTAAAGAGGTACAGTGGCAGCCCTCGAAAGCTTCGCAAGCTTAGTCGCACGTCTTCAATGATTTCGGACCCAAATGGTTTTATGAGCGCATCAGCACCTATTCGCTCAGATAAAGCTAGAATACTTGATTGAATTTCGAGTGGTGGGCGAGAGGAGAATATTAGACTAGCGCCCTGGTACACTCGTAGAACTGGACAGGTTACGTCGTCTTTAACGTAGATTGGCGCTAGCCGACAATCGACAGCGTCGATTTCGAGTAAATCCGTTGCCATAACTTTAAAAAAAGGGCGTAATGCAACAGCAACTGCTGAAAACCTTCCGCAACCAACCTCCACTATTATTTTCGAATAGTTGCCCTTTATAAATTCTGTGAGAACTTCTGTAACGCATCCGTGCTTATCCACAGCTTTTAATTATTCTTACGTGCCATAAACTTGTTCCGCATCCAAAAGCCGTGAGCAGGGGGTTGCTGCGTGTACTCAATTCGCAAGTTCCAACCGTCAGATTTTGAACGGGTTATCGGTATCGAAAAAGAGGCGTTCAACGAATATAATCCCATTCTGTTTATGGCAGCTTACGAGACGTTTCCTGAGGGGTTTCTTGTTGCAGACAAAGATGGTAACGTGATTGGGTTCTTAACCACAGTAGCGGTCTCGTTATACGAGGTGAAGATTTTGTCGCTAGCTGTCGATAGAAGATATCAAAACAAAGGGCTTGCATCGATGCTCTTGCAGAGTCTCTTCGAAGTTGTGCGAACGAAAAGAATTCTAAGCATACTCCTCGAAGTGAGGCTGAGCAACGTTATCGCTCAGAGATTATATCTATCGCTCGGCTTTAATCTCGTGAAGGTTATTTCTTCGTATTATCAAGACGGAGAAGACGCCTATTTGATGGAAAAGATGCTAGCTTAACACCTATCGTAGTCTGATCATCTCAGTTCGCTCGGCGAGTTCTTGCATTCGTGCAGAAATCCTCCCTGTGCCCGAAAGCTCTTCGGAGTCCATGACAGATGCGAGCTCGTTGCCAAGTACGAAGATGGCGTGCTTATGTTCTGCTTTGCTTCTATGTATGTGCATAGGGCCAATATGAAGCGAAGAGTACCGCTCAAATTCACCATTGCAAAATGTGTGTTCGTCAAAATAATTCTTGACGCGAACTAACAGCGTATGTAATTGAATCAATTCTTCTTTATGCATGGGCCATACCTCGATGTCGTTAGACGCTGAAATGGTTTAAATAAAGTCGTATAAAGTGTTTATGTAGGAATAGAGCTTCCGAAAAACTATATTTAAATATAGCGCTTTCTCACGCACTAAATTCAGACTAAAAAAAGTTGGATACGGAACTGCTTAACACAGTCCCGCAACTGTAGACTATTGAATATCTTCGGTCGTAAGTACTTTGACCGATAGTGGTCGTTTCACAACGTTGCCGATTTTAACACCTATTAGGTAATTAAGCTCCTTTTCTGCCGCAATATCAAGAATACGCTGCGTAATCACTCCATCAAAAACGACGCTTTTAACAAGACCGTTTGACTCTTTTAGAGCGTTGACAAGATTGCGCACTTCCACCTCTTTTAAAACTTTCCCCTCAGCGTCGAGCAAAAAAGCATTCAACGTACCATTTAGCGCCTCGGCATAACTTTTAAAGTTATTTTCAACAGGAGACGGCTCGCTAGCTTCCACTGATGCGACACGCGGCGCTGGTTCTGGTGCGACACGCGGCGCTGGTTCTGGTCCCTTCCGAACGTTTTGTGAGGGCTTCCTCTTGCTCTTCTGCTCAAGCACTTGCTCTATAGGCAGTTTGTTTCTGAGCGCCTTTACAATCTCTTTCTGAGACAGATCTTCAACGCTCTTGCCCTCGGGCGCCGACGCGACGAAATCAACGTCAGCCGTTTGCAGAAGTTCCTTTAGAATCAATTCGCCCCCCCGATCACCATCTACGAACGTTGTGACCGTCTTCTTCTTGCTAAGCTCAATCACCGCCTTGGGAACATTGGTCCCCTCAACTGCTATAGCGTTCTTGATGCCGCACCTTAGTAGATTCAGAACATCGGCCCGCCCTTCTACGATCAATATTGCGTCAGAATCCTGAACATTAGGGCCTGCCGGCAGTTTTTCTTTTCCATAAGAAACTAGCTCATCGACTCGTACAGCTTGCTTAACCGATTCTGTGAGTTCTTGACTCTCGGGTAGGCTTTCGTCAAACTTGCTGAGAAGTATGTGTTTCGCCTGGTCTACAATTTGACGTCGCTTTGATGCCCGCACGTCCTCAATCTTGGTAACTGCAATACCCGCCATACATGGCCCAACGCGGTCGATAGTTTCCAGCGATGCTGCGAGTATCGATGTTTCAATCTTATCCAGAGAGGATGAGATGAGTACATATCCGTCGGACTTGCCGCTTTTAGAGCTAATGTTGACTTCGATCCGCCCGATCCTACCGGTTTTTTGAAGCTCTCGGAGGTCTAAATCGTCTCCAAGTAGCCCTTCTGTTTGTCCAAAAATCGCCCCGACGACGTCAGGCTTTTCGACGACGCCATCAGTGTGAATATCAGCATAAATAACGTATTTTGTAGTGTCAGAATTTTGCATATCTACCGTCATCTCCTTAGAAACAGCAGAAGCTAAAAAGGGTTAACAATAAGCCTTTTCAATTATTGCTATTCAATTATTGCGTCAGTCGCAGTTAGTGGTAATAGCAAGCTCCTGCTTGCAGTGTGAATGTAGGTTAAAGTGACCTTGTTCACTTTCTATCTTGCCTCGCTAATTATTAAAACTACCGATGTGTTACAAAACGCTGACAAGTCTTTTTCTTAACTAACTGCTTTTTTAAATTTCGCGTTGATAATCGACTCAACTTCTTCAACGCCAATATTACGCAATAATACCACTTTTCTGGTGCTTGTATGACCTGAAATTACTTGCACATCGTGCACAGGTTTATTGAACAACAGAGCTACGTATCTGACGAGTTGTTCGTTGGCTTTGCCCTTCTGGGCGTGCTCAGTGAGCTTGATGCAGATAGTCTGCCGCCACGCGTTGTATCCACCCACACCCGAGTATCGCGAGCCTGGACTGACCTCAACGCGAATGGTTACACCTTCCGGAACCGCCCTCAAAGCGTCTGCAAGCTGCATTGAATTTGACAAAGAGATTTGTTGGTCTGTGCCCTGACGCACTAACTCCGAAGGCTCATCCTAATGAAATTTTCGCTGTCACCTTCAGTTACCCTCGTGCCAGGGCATAATGCGACCTGTACCATTGCGGGGTTGTCTTGTTATCATCGAAGGGCATTTGCCAAGAACTCAACCAAGGACCTATACGCAACGGAAATTCTCGCTCCTTTATGCACTGATAGTCATCCAAACACAATAGTGACGCGTCGCACCAGTCCTCTTAGGAGCGCTAAATTGTATGTGGAGGATGTTATATATCGTTTTTGCGACTTTAGAAAAGCGCTGCTCTCGCAAGTCGTCGACATCAATGCCGAGGAGGGCTCATTGCTCTGAATTGTTGCCCGCCTACAAACGAAGGCTTTCAAGAAATGCAGCCTGTAAAAAGAGAGCATGACCCGCGCGACCGCCCAGATCGATGTTTATATATGATCATATCGATATATTTGTACTGGACACATGTTTGACCCGTTTCATCGTCCAATAAAAAGCCTGCGCATTTCCTTGACACGCAAATGCAACCTTAAGTGCCTATATTGTCACGAAGAGGGGGAGCTACGCAGTGCTCAACCGTATGAGATCTCAGTGGCCGAAATAGCCAAAATCGCTCGAATCTGCCACAACGAGGGCGTAACGAAGGTCAAGTTTTCGGGCGGAGAGCCACTTTTGCGCGAAGATCTAAGCGAGGTTATTAAGGCGCTGCCGCCTTTCGAAGATATTTCAATGACGACTAACGGTCAACTCCTCGAGGAGCGGATAGGCGATCTAAAAGGACTTGACAGGATAAACGTTAGCGTAGACACGTTTAATCCGACCACCTACAAAAAACTCACTGGGGGGAATATCGAAAACGTAGTGCGCGGACTCGACGCGGCGCTCGAAGCAGGTCTGACACCTATCAAGATCAACATGGTGGTGATGGACAGAATCAATGATCACGAGATCGGAGACATGATTAGGTATGTGCGAGGAAAAGAGATGATTTTGCAGCTGATCGAACTAATGGACTTCAAGAAACACTCGCAGCTCAGGGGCTCTAATCTACGAGTTATAGAAAGCACTCTAGAGGGGCTGTCAGATAGAACGACGACGAATACCTTGCACAAAAGAAAGAAGTTCGAGATTAACGACGCTGAAATTGAAATCGTCCGCCCCGTAGACAACACCGAGTTTTGCATGAACTGCACTAGGCTGCGAGTGACCTCAGACGCAAAGCTTAAGCCTTGTCTTCTCAGAAATGATAACATTGTCGATGTACGAGGAATCGATCAAGTTTCAGACGCAGTCGCGTTAGAAATTATCATGAAAGCTGTCAAACGGAGGGAGCCGTATTACAAACCAAGACCAGTTGACGGAGCTTATAGTCGACGGAAAGCGGATACCTATTAACCAGTTTGTCCAAGACGTTTTTGCTGGAGTAATAGGTGGCGTTCTCTTGTCTATTCACGGTGTCAATGACGATTGGAAGCTCGCAGAAGTGAAGATAACGCACAGCGATTAGTTTTTATGGAGCTTGATTCGCTCATCGAAACACTCGAAGCAATTGCGCCTCCTGAACTCGCTGATCCTATCGATGATGGACGAATAGGACTCATATCTCGTGGGCGGGAGAACGTGAACGTAATAACTGTTGCTTTAGATCCAACAGCAAACGTTATTCAAAAGGCTATACAAAACAACGCCGACATACTGATCACTCACCACACACTGATCTGGAATCCCATCACTAAGGTCCCCTTAAGCATTCAAAAACAGCTCACGCTCATCTTGGAGAACGATTTGTCGTTCTACGTCTTGCATACCAACTACGATGCAGCACTGGGAGGGGTCAATGACGTTTTGGCACAGCTGCTCGGATTATGCGACGTCGAACCTTTTGGCATCGGACGAATTGGCACAATCAGACCGGTCAGCACATTAGATTTCGTGAAGCGCGTAGCGCAAAAACTGAATACACACGTCCAGTTCGTCGGAACGCGCGTCATAAAAAAAGTTGCGGTGATTGGCGGCAGCGGCTTTGATGCGACGGACCAAGCAATTGCCTCTGGTGCTGATGCACTTCTTTCAGCCGAGCTGAGTCATGCTGCTATTCGCCGCGCGGAAGGGCACCTTTCTCTCATCGATGCAACGCATTATGCTACTGAAGTGCCGGCAATGAAAGTGCTAGCCCAGCGTTTGGGCGGTGATTTCATTGATGACATACCGCAGCTCAGCAGTTTTGCTTATCAAGTCGAATGACGACCTCTGCCATCATGAAGATACATTCGTGATACATAGGAGAGATATCCTTGTTTTCAGATGCATTTAAACGACAAATTGAACTCAAATACGGCAATCGAGGAAACAAAGGACTTGAGATAGCTGAAGAAAGGCGTGTAAAACGTTATAAAGACTTTTATGTCGTCGTTGGAGAGACTGACGAGTACATCGTCGAGGAGGCTCTGTGCACCTGCAAAGACTTTTTGTTCAACACTTCACGAAATATAGTAAAATGCAGCCATATGATTGCAGTTGAAATTGCGGAACAGGAAGGCCTGGTTGATGTTATCAACGCGTGGTATCAGGACGTGCGACCATTGCTGTAACACGACCTTAGTAATCAACTAAGTGATCAGCAGCTCACATCAGGGAGTTTCTTTCCTGTTCGCAGATATTCAATCATCTTTTGTTTCTTACCTATAGCCCGCTTAGCAGCCAGATCGATCCGAGCACGCATTAACTCAATTTCATTATCTTCTGCCTGTTCACCGACTACTTTTTTCACAGGGGTATACGCTGATTCGCGGAACTTTGGCGTAAGGGGACAAGGTTCACCCCCCTGCAGCACTTCAGCGCCTCGCCCTTGTGCTATATAACCAACTTCGTCGACTTTGATGATGCCCTTCAACGCGCTTTTTATTGCCTGTCCGAGCTCAGCAGGGACAATTAGAAGCAGCGAATCAACAGAGACCCCCATGAAATCGATCTGCAGATCGTCCAGCATCTTCAAAACTGCTGGGTTAATTAGGGGCCGTACCTTCTCTTCTTCGAAGACGATTTTCACATGCGCTGTTTTTGATATTTCCTCTGCGTCCCCTCGTATACCGCCGTTTGTGACGTCGGTCATCGCGTGTATTTGGGTGACTAAGCCGGTCTGAATTAACTTGTTACAAGCGTGAAGAAACTTAAGATTCAACGTTTCTTGTACCACTTCTGGACGACCGTTGTACAACGCTGCGGCTGTTATGGTTCCCCCTCCTGCCCCTTCTGTCAACATAATGACGTCACCTACACGTGCACTGATGCGCGCCGTTAAGCTTTTTGTACTGGCCACTCCAACTGCTCCGACACAACCGGTAAGTCGATCACCGATCACCATATCACCACCGATTCTCAAAGTGCTGCCAGTGATGAGCGGTACGTTCATGACTTCCGCTACCGCGCCGATACCAGCCGTATAGTCAAAGACCTTTGAAATATCTCCGTCATCAGCCAAGTGGATGTCTGAGAACAACGCAACTGGCTGTGCACCCATGACGTAGATGTCCCGGAGCGATGCGCGTGTTACGTGGAATCCAGCAAGAAACGGAAAA
>Ga0208851_1000021_pt1 | contig 68852 bp, 62 predicted proteins | sample NGESurshal092012_FD_184481 | JGI IMG/M metagenome (GOLD analysis project Ga0208851, IMG submission 184481) | Arctic peat soil microbial communities from Barrow, Alaska - NGEE Surface sample 415-2 shallow-092012 (SPAdes) | ecosystem: Environmental > Terrestrial > Soil > Wetlands > Peat ... | reverse complement strand
CGTCCGAGCCGAAGCAGGTGGCTGATCGAGCCGGTGTCAGATCAGTTGGGGACGGTGACCGTACCCGCGATGATCGCCTGAGCAGCGGCGTCGGCCTTGGCCTCGTAGGGCTGGACGGCCGGGTTGGACTTGGAGTAGCCCACACCGTTGTTCTTGAGGTCGTAGACTTGGACACCGGTGAGCGGCGAGCCCTTCACCGAGGCGTTGATGACGTCGTAGACCGCGACGTTCACGTTCTTCAGTGCCGAGGTGAGGATGACCGACTGGACCGCGGGGTCGGCCGACAGGTACTGGTCGGAGTCGACACCGATGGCCCAGGTGCTCGCGGCCTTGGCTGCGACGAACACGCCACCACCGGATCCACCCGCGGCCGCGTACACCACGTCCGCACCGGCGTCGTACATGCCGGCTGCGGTGGCCTTGCCCTTGTCAGGGGCGTTGAAGCCGCTGAAGTCCGGGGGCTGGGTGAGGTACTTGTTGGTGATCTTCACCGCGGAGTCGGTAGCGGTCACGCCGGCGTCGAAGCCCTTCTGGAACGAGACCAGCAGCGGGACGTTGACGCCACCGATGTAGCCGACGCTCTTCGTCTTCGTGGCCTGCGCCGCGATGACCCCGACGATGTACGACGCCTGGTTGGCGGCGAAGGTCAGGTTGGCGACGTTGGCCGCGGTGTAGCTCGAGTCGTCGACGATCGAGAAGTTGACCTTCGGGAACTTCGGCGCGACCAGCTTGAGCGCCGGGGCGTAGGCGAAGCCGACCGCGATGACCGGGTTGAAGCCACCCTGCGCGAGGAGGGTCAGACGCGCCGCCTTCTGGGCGTCGGTCTCGTTCGGGACGGCCGAGAGCTCCTTGGACGTGACGCAGAGCTCCTTGACGGCCTGGTCGAGCCCGGCTGCGGCGGAGTCGTTGAACGACTTGTCGCCACGACCGCCGATGTCGTAGGCCATGCCGACCTTGATGTCGGACGGCGTGCAGGACGGCGAGGCCGCTGCCGACGAGGATGAGCCGGACGCTGCGGCCGAGCTCGAGGTGCTGCCAGCGCTGCTGCTGCCGCAGGCGGCGAGCGCCAGGGCTCCGGTCGCGAGGAGCGCGGCTACCTTCAGACCCTTCAACAAGGGAGGTCTCCTTCCGTGCGCGCCGACCTCAGTGCCGACGCGTGATTCTCCGACCCTAGTGGGGTCCGAGCCTCGCCATCGCACTGGTCGGGGCCCGCGTTGCATCCGAAACCGATCCGTGACCCAGGTGAACGGTCTGGACCATTGTCGGCGTGCAACGCCGTGTGAACGCAGGACGTCCGACGCGTCGAACAGCGACCCGGGATACCGTCCGTAGTGGCTCGGAGGACCCTCAGAACACGTCCGCGGGGACATAGAGGCCCCAGACGTCGCGGAGCGCATCCGACACCTCACCGACGGTGGCGCGCGCACGCAGCGCGTCGCGCAGCGGGTACAGCACGTTGTCGGTGCCCCGCGCCGCCGCCTTGACGGCCACGAGGGCGGCGTCGACCGCCGCCTGGTCACGATCGGCGCGCAGGGCCGCCAGCCGGGCGCACTGCTCGTCGCCGATCGCCGGGTCGACCCGCAGGGGCTCGTAGTGTTCCTCCTCGTCGACCCTGAACCGGTTCACGCCCACCACGACGCGCTCGCCGGAGTCGATCTGCTGCTGCACGGCGTACGCCGAGCGCTCGATCTCGCCCTTCTGGAAGCCGCGCTCGATCGCCGAGACGGCGCCGCCCATGTCCTCGACCTGACGCATGAGCTCGACGGCCGCGGTCTCGAGGTCGTCGGTGAGCGACTCGACGACGTACGACCCCGCGAACGGGTCGACCGTCGCCGTCACATCGGTCTCGTAGGCGAGCACCTGCTGGGTGCGCAGGGCGAGGCGGGCCGCCTTGGTCGACGGCAGCGCGATCGCCTCGTCGAAGGAGTTCGTGTGCAGCGACTGGGTCCCACCGAGCACCGCTGCGAGTCCCTGGACCGCGACGCGCACGAGGTTCACCTCGGGCTGCTGGGCCGTGAGCTGCACGCCGGCGGTCTGGGTGTGGAAGCGCAGCATGAGGCTCTTCGGGTCCTTGGCCCCGAACGTGTCACGCATGACGCGCGCCCAGATGCGTCGCGCCGCACGGAACTTCGCGACCTCCTCGAGCAGGGTGGTCCGCGACACGAAGAAGAAGGCGAGGCGAGGCGCGAACTCGTCGACGTCCATGCCCGACGCCACCGCGGCGCGGACGTACTCGATGCCGTCCGCGAGCGTGAAGGCGACCTCCTGCGCAGGCGTCGCCCCCGCCTCGGCCATGTGGTAGCCGGAGATCGAGATGGTGTTCCACTTCGGCAGCTCGGCTCGGCAGTACCCGAAGATGTCGGTGATGAGCCGCAACGAGGCGGCCGGCGGGTAGATGTAGGTGCCGCGGGCGATGTACTCCTTGAGCACGTCGTTCTGGATCGTGCCCGTGAGCTCCGAGGCGGCGACCCCCTGCTCCTCCGCGACGAGCTGGTAGAGCAGCAGGAGAACGGCGGCAGGCGCGTTGATCGTCATCGACGTCGAGACCTCGTCGAGCGGGATGCCGCCCAAGAGCACGCGCATGTCGTCGATCGAGTCGATCGCCACGCCGACCTTCCCGACCTCGCCGTGCGCGAGCGGGTGGTCGGAGTCGTAGCCCATCTGGGTCGGCAGGTCGAAGGCGACCGAGAGCCCCATCGTGCCGGCCGCGATCAGCTGCTTGTAGCGGGCGTTGGACTCCGCCGCGGTCCCGAACCCGGCGTACTGCCGCATCGTCCACGGGCGGCCGGTGTACATCGACGGGTAGACGCCGCGCGTGTAGGGGTAGGCGCCGGGCTCGCCGAGTCGCTCGGCGGGGTCCCAGCCCTCGAGGTCGGCGGGCCCGTACACGGGCTGGAAGGGCAGTCCGGACTCGGTCTGGCGTGCCATCGGGAGGGTCCTTCCTGGATGCGACTCCCGTCACGCTAGTGGTCCGGCCTCCCCAGCGCCGCGCGGGGAGGGCGTCCGCCGGGCCGTCGCCCGGCCCGCGGGTGCGAGATCCACCCCGTCGCCGGGTTACCCTCGTCGACGTGCTGACCCGGACCCGTGGGGCGGCCGCGGGGGCGATCGCCGCCGTGGCCCTCGTCGCCGTCGCCTCCACCGCGCCGGCCTCGGCGACGCCTGCCTCGTCGAGTCGCGGGAGCGAGGTCGTCGGGGGCCCGGACCTCGGCTCCCGCGGCATCGCCGTCCGGCCGGCCGCCGGATCCACCCCGTTGCCGGCCGTCGGCGCCGACACCTGGCTGGTCGCGGACCTCACGACCGGACAGGTCCTGGCGGCCAAGGGGGCGCACACCCGGGTGCTCCCGGCCAGCACGCTCAAGACGCTCACCAGCGTGACGCTCATGCCGAAGCTGGACCGGAGCACGGTCGTCACGGCCAGCGAGTTCGACGTGCACGCCGACGGCAGCCACGTCGGCCTGGTCGTGGGCGGCACGTACACCGTCTGGGACCTGTGGAACGGGCTGCTGCTCCCCAGCGCCAACGACGCCGCCGCCGCGCTGTCCGAGGCCAACGGCGGGTTCGGCAAGACCGTCGCCGAGATGGCAGCGATGGCGCACCACCTGCAGGCGAACGACACCACGCCGAAGACCCCGAGCGGGCTCGACACCCCCGGCCAGTACAGCAGCGCCTACGACATGGCGCTGATCGCCCGTGCGGCGATGCAGATCCCGGACTTCCGCACCGTCACGATGACGATGAACTACGACTTCCCCGGGAAGCCGGTGGCGCCGGGCGCCAAGCGCCCGACGTACAAGATCTACACCGAGAACCGCCTGCTCCGGCATCGCTACAAGGGGACCGTCGGCGGCAAGACCGGCTTCACCTCGCTCGCGCACCGCACCTTCTGGGGTGCCGCGAGCCGCGGGGGGCACACGATCCTGGTCACCCTCTTCCAGATCCACGAGCCCACCGAGACCGCGGCCCGTGCACTTCTCGACTGGGGCTTCGCGAACACCGGCAAGGTCACGCCGGTCGGCACGCTCGTGGCCCCCCTGGCCGATGCCGCCGCCGCCCCGGGAGCCGCGCCGGCGACCGGCGCCGGGGGCGGCTCCACGACCGCCAGCGGTCCCACGTCGTCGTCCGCGAGCTCCGTGCCGTGGAAGAAGGTCGGCCTCGGGCTCCTGCTCGTCGCCGCGCTCGGCGTCGGCCTGCTGTGGTGGCGCCGGCGCGCGACGACACCCACATCACCGGCGACGGCTGCGGGCGGGCAGGCCACGGCGGCTGACGCCGCACGGCCCCTCGCCCTCCCGGCTCCGGCGCGACCCGCCGCGGTGCGCAGCTCGTCCGTCGTGGTGTCCGGTCCGCGGACGGCCGCGGCCGCCATCTCCGTCGAGGCCGCGCCCACAGGGTCGGTGGCAGGCGCTGCGCCCCCGGCGGAGCCACTCCCGGCCGCCGACGTCGCGCCCGAACCCGCGCCCGACGTCGCGCCTGAGGTCGCGCCGGAGCCCCCGCGGCCCGCCCCGCCGACGACGTCGGGGAACGTCCGGGTCATCACGCCTCCCGGTCGCCCCGGCGGTTCGTGACCTCGCGCCCGGTCAGGCGCCCGTGCGGGCCCCGAGCGGGAAGACCCGGCGCGGGTGCCACCCGTCGTCCCCGTGCACGTAGAGGACGAACTCGGTGACGACGAACCGCGCCGTGAATCCCGCGAGCGCGGCATAGGCATGGTCGAGCACGTGGTCGGGCAGGTCGTGGGCGACCGTCACGTGCGGGTGGTAGGGGAAGTCGACCTCGCGGGCCAGGACGCCGCAGCGCACCCCGGCCTCGAGCCGCTCGCACCCCGAGATGCCCGCGGCGAGCGCGACGAACACCACGGGCGACACGGGCCGGAAGGTGCCGGTGCCGCGCAGGTGGACCTCGAACGGCCGCGCCGTGCGTGCGACGTCGGCGAGATGCTCCAGCACCGGCTCGAGCCCGCCCGCCGGTACGAGGGTCGGAGGCAGGAGGGTGACGTGGGCCGGGATGGAGCCCGCCTGCAGGTCGCCGAACGACGAGCGCCAGCCCTCGAGCTCGGCACCCCACGGGTCCGGGACGGCCACGGCCACCCCGACGCGGGTCCGCCCCACGGGCACTAGTCGGCGACCGCGACGAACCCGAGCCGGTCGTAGACCGTGGCAAGGGTCGGTGCCGCCACCGTGCGCGCCTTGGCGGCACCGTGGGCCATGAGGCGGTGCAGCTCCGCCGGGTCGTCGAGCAGCTCGCGCACCCGGGCGGCGAACGGTGCCGCGAACGCCACCACCGCCTCGGCCGTGTCCGCCTTGAGAGCGCCGTATCCCTGGCCCTCGTAGGACTTCGCCACGGTCTCGACGTCGCGGTCGGTGAGCGTCGCCAGGATGGTGAGCAGGTTGGACACGCCAGGCTTGGCCGCGGGGTCGAACCGCACCTCGGTCTCGCTGTCGGTGACGGCCGACTTGATCCGCTTCGTGATCACCTTCGGGTCGTCGAGGAGGAAGACCGCGCCGTTGGGCAGCGACTTGCTCATCTTCGACGTCGGGTCCTGCAGGTCGAGGATCTTCGCCGTCTCCTTGACGATGAGCGGCTTCGGGACCGTGAACGTCTGGCCGTAGCGGGTGTTGAAGCGCTGCGCGAGGTCGCGCGTGAGCTCGAGGTGCTGGCGCTGGTCCTCGCCCACGGGCACGCCGTCGGCCTGGTAGACGAGGATGTCGGCCACCTGCAGGATCGGGTAGGTGAACAGCCCGACGGATACATGGTCGGAGCCGGCCCGCGCGGACTTGTCCTTGAACTGCGTCATGCGCGAGGCCTCCCCGAACCCGGTGAGGCACTGCATGACCCAGCCGAGCTGGGCGTGCTCCGGCACGTGGCTCTGGACGAACAGGGTCGAGACCGCGGGGTCGACGCCGGCGGCGATGATCTGCGCGTAGGCGAGCGCGATGTTCGAGCGCAGCTCCGTCGGGTCCTGCTCGACCGTGATGGCGTGCAGGTCGACGACCATGTAGAAGGCGTCGTTGCCGTCCTGCTGGGCCACCCAGTTGCGGACCGCCCCCAGGTAGTTCCCGAGCTGGAACGAGCCGGCCGTGGGCTGGATGCCGGAGAGGACGCGCGGGTTGCCTGTCATGCCGGGGATTCTCCCACTGCGCCCTCGGCGTCCGGCGACCCGGTTGCCGGCGCACGTGTCACCCGGATCCGGGCCGCGCGGCGCCCGTCGAGCTCGGTGACCGTGAGGACGTGCTCCCCGACCTCGACCGACCCGCCCACCTCCGGCAGCTCTCCGAGCTCGGCGACGACGAAGCCCGCGACCGTCTCGTACGGACCCTCCGGGAGCTCGAAGCCCGTCTCCTCGGCGAAGTCCTCGAGGTTGAGCAGGCCGTCCACCTCCAGGTCGGCGCCCTCGGCACGCTCGACCCGGGCCTCGACGTCGTACTCGTCCCGGATGTCGCCCACGAGCTCCTCGACGAGGTCCTCGAGGGTCACGATGCCGGCGGTGCCGCCGTACTCGTCCACGACGATCGCGAGGTGCGCGCCGGCGGCACGCATCTCGAACATCGCCGGGAGGACCGCCTTGCTGCCGGGCAGCATGAGCACCTCGCGCACGAGCTCCTCGAGCCGGATCCCGCGGTCCGCGACGTCGGGCGCGAGGATGTCGCGGATGTGCACGAAGCCGATCACGTCGTCCTGGGAACCGCGGAAGACGGGGTAGCGCGAGTGCGGCAGCGCGACGACGAGCCGGGCCGCCTTGTACGCGGGGAGCGTCGCGTCGAGGAACTCGACCTCGGTGCGCGGCACCATGACCTCGCGCACCTCCCGCTCGCCGGCCTCGAAGACGTCGTCGATCAGCTCGCGCTCCTGGGCAGTGAGGCTGCTCTGGGTGGCGAGGATCCCGCGCAGCTCGTCGTCGCTGATCTCCTCCTTGTTGGCGTTCGGGTCGCCCCCGAGCGCACGCACGACGAGGTTGGTCGACGCCGAGAGCAGCCAGATGAACGGACGCGTGATCGTGCCGAGCACGTCGATCAGCCCGGCAGTCGCCACCGCGATTCCCTCGGCGCGCTGCAGGGCGATGCGCTTGGGCGTCAGCTCCCCCAGGACCAGCGAGATGTAGACGAGCAGGAGCGTCACCAGGATGAACGCGGTGGCGTCGGCAGCGCCCGGGGAGAGCCCCATCTGCTCCAGGAGCGGAGCGACCTGCGGCGACATCTGCGAGGCGCCGAAGCCGGCGGAGAGGAAGGCCGCGGTGGTGACCGCCAGCTGGACAGCGGCGAGGAAGCGGTTGGGGTCGGCGACGAGGTCGGCGAGCCGCTGGCCGCGCTTGCCCCGCTCCACCACAAGGCGCTGCACCTGGCTCTCGCGCAGCGAGATGAGGGCGATCTCGGCCGCGACGAAGAAGGCCGCCACCAGCGTGAAGATCAGGACGACGCCCAGGTTGAGGAGGAACTCGCTCACGAGCGCGTCCCGGGTAGGTCCATGCCCGCGATCCTAGGCAACGAACCCGCTCCACCCCACCGTGAGACTGGTCAAAGGGTTGCTTCCCGTGCCGGGAAGCAACCCTTTGACCAGCGTGGGCTTCGGGTCAGCCCTTCGTGGCGCCCATCGTGAGGCCTCCCACGAACTGCTTCTGCAGGACGAAGAAGACGATGAGGGTCGGGATCGCCGCCATCATGGCGCCTGCCGCCAGCAGGTTCAGGTCGGTGAAGTACTCGCCCTTGAGGTTGTTCAGGGCGGCCGTGATCGGTCGTTTCGAGCCGGTGCTCATCAGCACCAGCGCCCACAGGAAGTCGTTGTAGATCCACGTGGTCATCAACACGCCGAGGGCGGCCAGTGCGGGGCGGCAGAGCGGCAGGATGATCTTGCGGTACTGCGTCCAGACATTGGCACCGTCCACGAGCGCGGCCTCGGTGAGCTCGGTGGGCAGCGCCTTCATGAAGTTGCTGAGCACGAAGGTCGCGAACCCCATCTGGAACGCGATGTGGATCGCCGCCACGCCCCAGTAGGAGTCGTACCAGAGCCCCTTCTCGTTGAGGAAATGCGGGAGCGGCAGCAGCAGGTAGATGCGGTACAGCGGCACCAGGATGATCTGCGGGGGCAGCAGGTTGCCGGCCGTGAACACCAGCAGCAGCACCAGGTTGAACCGGAACGAGTAGCGACTGACCGCGAAGGCGATGAGGGACGCCAGGAACAGCGTGATGATCACGGACGGGATCGTGATGATCGCCGAGTTGATGAAGAAGTGCAGGAAGTCCGACTGCTGCCAGGCCCGGGTGTAGTTGTCGAAGTTGAGATGCTTCGGCCAGCCCATGATGCCCTCGGAGCTCTGGGTGTCCTCGTACGGACGGAGCGAGATGTAGAACGTCCACACGATGGGCAGCAGCCACAGCACGGACAGCACCGCGAGCACGGTCTGGGCGACGATGTGCCTCTTCTTCTTGCGGCGCCGGATCGCGACCCGCGCCTCGTCGACGGCACGGTCCTGGGCGAGGGCGGTCCCGACGGGGACCGCCTCCGCGCTCACGCGTTCTCCTTGCGGAAGGCGTTGATCAGGTAGTACATGATCGGTCCGATCGAGATGAGCAGCAGGATCACTGCGATCGCGGAGCCGTACCCGATGCGGCTGGCCTCACCGACGATGTTGTTGTAGACGAGCACCGACAGCAGCTCGAGCCCGTTGCGGCCGCCGTTGATGATGAAGACGAGGTCGAACGCGCGCAGCGCCTCGATGATCGTGATGACCAGGACGACGACGTTGACGGGGCGCATCGCCGGGAAGATGACCTTCCGGAACGCCTGCCACTCGGTGGCGCCGTCGAGGGCGGCCGCCTCGCGCAGCGAGACGTCGACACCCTTCAGGCCGGCCAGGTAGATCATCATGATGTAGCCGACGTGTCGCCAGGACGACGCGACCAGAGCGGCCCAGATGTTGAGGTTCTCGTTGCCCAGCCAGTCGATCTGATCATCCGGCGCGGTCTTCCCGAGCACGTTGTTGATGAGCCCGAGCTCGGGTGCGTACATGAACTGCCAGATGATGCCGATGACGGCGAGGGAAAGCACGACCGGCATGAAGAACGCGGTCTGGTAGAACAGGCTGCCGCGCAGCCCCTTGTCGAGCAGGTAGGCCAGCAGCATGCCCATCGGGGTCGCGATGAGCAGCAGCACGACGAGCCACAGGATGTTGTTGCGGACCGCCGACCAGAACGCGGGGTAGATCGTGAAGATCTGCTGGTAGTTGCGGAGCCCGACGAACTTGATCCGGCTGATGCCGCCGATGCCGTTCCACGAGGTGAACGACAGGATGACCGACAGGATCGTCGGGACCCAGACCAGCGCGATGACGATGAACGTCGGCACGCCGATGAGGAACCCCAGGACGATCTTGTCGCTGCGGGAGAACACCGACCGGCGGCGACGACGGGGCGTCTTGCCCGTCGTCGCCGCCGTCGCGGCAGTGGTGGTTGCCATGTCCCGAGTGTCGCTGATCAGCTCGTGAAGATCGCTTGCTTCTGCTGCTCGACGCTGTCGAGGATCGAGTTGATGTCCGCAGGCTTCGCGATGAACTTCTGGAGCGACGGGATCATGACCGTCGAGGCGAAGTCCGGGCGGGTGTCGCGGTCGAGGAACTGCGTGATGTGCTTCGCCTGACCGACGAGCTCCGCCGCCTTCTTCTGCAGCGCGTTGTACTTGCTGGTGTCGGTGCCGTTGTTGGTGCCGACGTTGTTCGGGTCGGACGCGAGGTAGATGCCCTGCGCCTCCGGGCTCGCGAGGTACTCGACGAGCGCCTTGCCGCCGTCGACGTTCTCGGTCGACTTCGAGAGCATGAAGCCGTCGATCGGGGCCTCCACCGTGTCGACGCCGTACGCGGCCTCGATCTGCGGGAACGGGAAGAAGTCCAGGTCGTCGCGGTCGGGACCCTCGGGGAACTGCTGACCGACGAACATGCCGAGCAGGTACATGCCGGCCTTCTTGTTGAGCAGCGCGCCTGCGGCGTCCTGCCACGTGCGGCCGAGCGAGCCCTCCTGGTGCAGCGGCAGCAGGTCCGCCCAGTGGGCGAAGACTGCCTTGACCTTGGGGTCGGTCCAGGACTCCTTGCCCGCCATGAGGGACACGTGGAAGTCGTAGCCGTTGGTGCGCACGTTGATGTAGTCGAACGTGCCCATCGCGGGCCAGCCGTCCTTGTCCGCGAACGCGATCGGGATCAGGCCCTTCGCCTTCATCTTGGCGGCCGCGGCCTTCAGGTCGTCGATCGTCGCGATGGTGGTGGGGTCGATACCGAGGTCCTTGAACACGCTCTTCCGGTAGAAGAGGGCCCAGGGGTAGTAGTAGAAGGGCACGAAGTACTGCTTGCCGTCGTTGCCCGTCGACGCGCCCTTGAACGAGTCGTTGTACTGGCTGCCGATCTTGCTCCACACGTCGCTGATGTCCGTGGACAGGCCCTGGTCGGCGAAGAACCGCATGCGGTAGCCGGAGAACCAGGTGAACACCTGGTCGGGCGAGCCCTGCAGATAGGTGTTGATCTGCTCCTGGAACGTGTTGTGGTCGACCGTGTTGACCTTGACCGTGGTCTTGGTCTTGGCCGTGAACGCGTCGAACACCTTCTGGTATGCCGCCTTCGGCACCGCGTCGGACGCGTTGGAGCCGAACGAGACGGAGCCACCGCCTGCGGCGGAGCTCGCGCCGCTGGCGCTGGACGACGTGCCGGTGCCGCTGGACGACCCGCAGGCCGCGAGCAGCGGGGTTGCCGCAACAGCACCTGCGCCCAGGGCGAGGCCCTGGAGCACGCGCCGACGGCTCACCGACGAGGACTGGTCCTCAAACGAGGCACCCTGGGTCATGCTACCTCCCGAAGCAACGGGATCCCACAGATCCCAACATGAACGGACTCTAGGCCCGACACTGCCCGGACGGAAGATGTTTCGCAGAAGTTTCTCCCCGGCGTGTCTCGACTGTGACCTTGCACCTCGAAATCGCGGCGATAGCGGGCATTTCGGGCATGAGGTCTCAAATGGGCCACCGTGAGGTCACGGGCAGTGATTGTGGTGTCTTCTGTGCAGGAATGTTGACTTTGACTCCCGACGGGTCCACGCTGCGGAGCGTGGCATGGGATTCCGGGCGTCTCCACTTCGGTGGTGACTACAACCCTGATCAGTGGCCGCGCGAGGTGTGGGCCGAGGACCGTCGCCTCATGCGCGAGGCCGGTGTCACCCTGGCGAGCGTCGGGATCTTCTCCTGGGCGCACCTGGAGCCCGAGGCGGGCCGCTACGACTTCGGCTGGCTCGACGAGGTCCTCGACGGTCTGGCCGAGGCCGGCGTGGGGGTCGACCTCGCCACGGCCACCGCGTCCCCGCCGCCGTGGCTCACGACCGCACACCCCGAGGCGCTGCCCGTCGACCGCGAGGGCAGGCGCCGCTGGCCCGGTGCGCGCCAGGCCTACTGCCCCTCCTCGACGCAGTGGCGCGATCGCGGTCTCGCTCTCGTCGAACAGCTCGCGACGCGTTACGCCGGCCACCCGGCGCTGCAGATGTGGCACGTCGGCAACGAGTACGGCTGCCACACCTCGCGCTGCTACTGCGACGTCTGCGCAGCCCGCTTCCGGCGCTGGCTGGCCGACCGCTACGGCGACGTCGCGGGGTTGAACCACGCGTGGGGCACGGCGTTCTGGAGCCAGCGCTACTCCTCCCTCGACGAGGTTCTCCCGCCGCGGCTGACACCGGACGGCGCATGGGCTAACCCCACCCAGCAGCTGGACTACCGCCGGTTCGCATCGGACCTGCTACTCGAGGAGTTCGTCGCCGAGCGCGACGTCCTGCACCAGCTCTCACCGGGCGTCCCCGTCACGACGAACTTCATGGTGATGACGCGCTTCAACCAGCTGGACTACTGGTCCTGGGCGCGCGAGATGGACGTCGTCTCCAACGACTACTACCCCGACTTCGCCGACCCGCTCACGCACGTCGAGGCCGCGCTCAGCGCCGACATCGTGCGCGGCCTCGCCGACGGGGAACCGTGGCTGCTCATGGAGACCTCGCCGAGCGCGGTCAACTGGCAGCCGCGCAACCGCGCCAAGCGGCCCGGGGAGCTGCGACGTGACGCACTCCAGCAGATCGCGCACGGCGCCGACGGGTTCAACGTCTTCCAGGTGCGGGCCTCCATCGCGGGAGCGGAGAAGTTCCACTCGGGACTGATCCCGCATGCCGGCACGGACACACGACTCTGGCGCGAGGTCGTCGAGCTCGGCACGCTCCTGGGCTCGCTGCGGGAGATCGCCGGAAGCCGGGTCGCGAGCTCCGTCGCCCTCGTCTGGGACTGGCAGGCCTGGTGGGGCTGCGAGCTCGACAGCCACCCGAGCGTCGAGGTCGTCTACCCCGATCGCGCTCGCGCGTTCCACCGCGCCCTGTGGGACCTCGGCGTCTCGGTCGACGTCGTGGCACCGGGTGCGACGCTCGAGGGCTACGACCTCGTCGTCGTGCCCACGCTCTACCTCGCCGACGACGACGCCGCACCGGCGCTCGAGACCTTCGTCCGCGGAGGTGGTCACGCGGTCGTGACGTACTTCTCGGGCATCGTCGACGCCGACGACCACATCCGCACCGGCGGCTATCCGGGTGCGTTCCGCGACATGCTCGGGGTGTTCGTGGAGGAGTTCGCTCCGCTGCTCGCCGGCGAGCGGGTGACGCTCGACGACGGCGGCTCGGCCGACCTGTGGACCGAGGACCTGCGGCTGACCGGCGCCGACGCGATCGTCCGCTACGTCGACGGCCCGGTCCCCGGGCGTCCCGCCGTCACCCGGCACGCGCTCGGAGCCGGCGTGGCCTGGTACGTCGCGACCCGCACGGACGTCGCCACGACGGCGCGGCTCGTCGCGCGCATCGTCGAGGAGGCGCGCGTGCGCCCGGTCGCGACGACGAGTCCGGGGGTCGAGGTCTCGCGACGTCGCGCTGGAGACTCCTCGTGGCTGTTCGTGCTCAACCACACCGACGCGGCGGCCGAACTCCCCGCCGACGGCACCGATATCGTGACCGGAGCGCGGGTCTCGGGATCGGTGGTGGTGCCCGCCGGTGGCGTCGCCGTGGTGCGCGAGGGAGGTGCGGCGTGACCGCTCTGGCCTCCCAGCGGCAGGCAGTCATCCTCGACGAGCTCGGGCGGCTGGGCGCCGTACGTGTGAGCCGGCTGGTCGAGAAGCTCGGCGTGAGCGACATGACCGTGCGCCGCGACCTCGACGCGCTCTCCCAGCGCGGGCTGCTCACGAAGGTGCACGGCGGTGCGATGGCCGTCTCCGAGCGCAGCATCGACGAACCCGGCTTCGAGGCCAAGCAGGTCCGGGCGCAGGCCGAGAAGGACGCCATCGCGCACGCGGCCGCGGACCTCATCACGCCCGGAGCCGCCGTCGGCATCTCGGCCGGCACGACCACGTGGACCCTGGCTCATCTCGTGCGCGACATCCCGGGCCTCACGGTCGTCACGAACTCGATGCGGGTCGCCGACGTCGTGCTCTCGAGCGGGCGCAGCGACCAGACGGTGGTGCTCACCGGCGGCATCCGTACGCCGTCCGACGCCCTCGTCGGGCCGGTGGCCGTCGAGGCCCTGCGCTCGCTGCACCTCGACCTGGTGTTCCTCGGCGTCCACGGGGCTGACGAGCGCAGCGGCTTCACGACGCCGAACCTCATGGAGAGCGAGACCAACCGGGCACTGGTCGAGGCGGGTCGTCGGCTCGTCGTCGTGGCCGATCACACCAAGTGGGGCATGGTCGGGCTCTCGACGATCGTGCCGCTCGAGGCGGCCGACGTCTTCATCACCGACGACGAGATGCCCGCGGACGCGCTCGCCGTGCTGACCGAGCGGTGCGGCGAGGTCGTCGTGGCGACGCCGATGGATGCCGCCCTGCCCATCCAGCCGAGCGCGAGGTGACGGGATGAGGCGCACGCAGGTCCTGCTCGCCGACGGCCGCGAGCTCATTCACTTCGACGCCGACGACTCCCCCGCGCGCGACGTGGAGGACAAGCGCGACCTCGACCAGCGCGGTGACGCGCCGGACCTGCGTCACGACCCGTTGCTCGACGAGTGGGTGTCCGTGGCCGCGCACCGCCTCGGACGCACCTTCCTCCCGTCGCCGGACGACTGCCCGCTGTGCCCGTCGCGGGCGGGCTACCTCACCGAGGTGCCGAGCGAGGACTACGACGTCGTCGTCTTCGAGAACCGCTTCCCCTCCTTCGTCGGCACACCGACCGGCTCGACCGTGAACGGGCTCTTCGAGCAGCACCCCGCCTGGGGTCGCTGCGAGGTCGTCTGCTTCACGCCGGACCACGACGCCTCGTTCGCCGACCTCGGCCATGAGCGCGCGCGGCTGGTGATCGACGCGTGGGCCGACCGCACGAACGAGCTCACCGAGACCCCGGGGGTCGAGCAGGTCTTCGTCTTCGAGAACCGCGGCGAGGCGATCGGCGTCACCATGCGCCACCCGCACGGCCAGATCTACGCCTACCCGTTCGTCACCCCGACGACGCGTGCCCAGCTCGACTCGGCGTCGCGGCACCTGACCGCCACCGGGCGCAACCTCTACGACGACATCGTCGCCGACGAGGTCGCCGACGGTCGCAGGGTCGTGCTCGAGTCGGAGCACTGGGTCGCGTTCGTCCCGTTCGCGGCCCGCTGGCCGGTCGAGGTGCATCTCTACCCGCGTCGCCGGGTGCCCGACATCGCCGCACTCACCGAAGCCGAGCGCGCCGACCTCGCCGACGTCTACCTCGACCTCCTGCGCCGCGGGGATGCCTTCTTCGGCATCCCGCTGCCCTACATCGCGGCGTGGCACCAGGCCCCGGTGCACGACCGCCGCGACCTCGGGGCGCTGCACCTCGAGCTGTTCTCCGTCCAGCGCAGCGCCGACAAGCTCAAGTACCTCGCGGGCTCCGAGTCGGCCATGGGCGCGTTCGTCAACGATCGCGAGCCGGAGGCCATCGCCGAGCGGCTCCGCGAGGTCGCACCGCAGTGAGCCCGTCGGCGTTCTCCCGCCTCTACGGCCGCGACCCCGTGGTCGCGTGGCGGTCGCCGGGCCGGGTCAACCTCATCGGCGAGCACACCGACTACAACGACGGCTTCGTCCTGCCTCTCGCGCTCTCGCGCGACACGCGGGTCGACGCCGCACCCCGCGGCGACCGGATCCTGCGCGTCGCCTCGGCGCAGCGACGCGACGACCCGGTGAGCATTCCCGTCGACGGTCTGGCGCCCGGCTCGGTGCAGGGCTGGGCGGCGTACGTCGCGGGGACCGCGTGGGCGCTCGCGGAGCGCGGCGTGGCGATCGGCGGCGCCGACCTCCTCGTCGACGGCTCCGTCCCGCGCGGCGCAGGGCTCTCGTCGTCCGCCTCGCTCGAGTGTGCCAGCGCAGGAGCGCTCCTGGCCCTGGCCGGGTCCCACCTGCCCCTGCGCGAGGTCGCGCTGCTCGCTCAGCACGCCGAGAACGATTTCGTCGGCATGCCCTGCGGCGTCATGGACCAGTTCGCCTCCACCCACGCGCGTGCCGGGCACCTGCTCCTGCTCGACACCCGCAGCCTCGAGGTCCAGCACATCCCCTTCGACCTCGGCAGGGTCGGGCTCGCGCTGCTGGTCGTGGACACGAAGGCGCCGCACCAGCTCGTCGACGGCGAGTACGCCGAGCGCCGGTCGAGCTGCGAGCGGGCGGCGCGCATCCTCGGGCTGCCCGCCCTGCGCGACGTCAGCGACCTCGAGCGCGCCCTCGTCGAGCTCGATGACCAGCGCCTCCGCAGGCGAGTCCGGCACGTCGTGACGGAGAATGGCAGGGTGCTCGACGTCGTGGACCTGCTGCGAGCAGGTGACGTGCGCGGCATCGGCCCGCTCCTCACAGCGTCGCACGTCTCGCTGCGCGAGGACTACGAGGTCTCCTGCCGCGAGCTGGACCTCGTCGTCGAGACCGCGCTCGCCCAGGGTGCGCTCGGGGCGCGGATGACCGGTGGTGGATTCGGCGGCTCGGCGATCGCGCTCGTCGAGGCCGCATCGCTCGAGAGCACGACCAAGGCGATCACGTCGGCGTTCCTGGAGGCGGGGCTCGCCGAGCCGGCCTTCATCGACGCCGCACCCAGCGACGGATACGGACCCGCATCATGACCACACCCGGACGCCTCGACGCCGCCTACCGCGCCGAGTCCCTGCAGCGGCTGCGCGACGGCGTCGACGTCCTCGTCGTCGGCGGTGGCGTGACGGGCTGCGGCATCGCGCTCGACGCGGCCCTGCGCGGCCTGTCGGTCGGGCTCGTCGAGCAGCGCGACTTCTCGGCCGGCACGTCGAGCCGGTCGAGCAAGCTCGTGCACGGCGGTCTGCGCTACCTCGAGCAGTTCAACTTCGGCCTCGTGCGCGAGGCTCTGCGCGAGCGCGCGCTGCTGCTCGACCGTCTCGCGCCCCACCTCGTGACGCCGCTGCCGTTCCTCTACCCGATCGCGCACCGCGTGTGGGAGCGGCCCTACGTCGGGGCCGGCTTGACCCTCTACGACACCCTCGGCGGACTCCAGCCGTCCGTGCCGCGACACAGCCACCTGTCGAAATCGGCTGCACTGCGGGCATTCCCGTCGCTGCGCCCCGACACCATCGCCGGCGCGATCCGCTACCACGACGCCCAGGTCGACGACGCACGGCACACCCTGGAGCTGGCACGCACCGCGGCCGCCCACGGCGCGGCACTCGTGTCCGGTGCACGCGTGGTGGGCATCGCACGCGATGGCGAGCGTGTGGTCGGCGCCCGTGTCGTCGACGCGATGGACGGGACCGAGCACGACGTCCCCGCGCGCGTCGTCGTCAACGCGACCGGGGTGTGGGCCGGGCTCACCGAGCAGCTCGCCGGCGTCGAGACCCCCGTCCTCATGCGCCCGAGCAAGGGCGTGCACATCGTGGTTCCGCGCGACCGCATCGACGCCTCGGTCGCGCTCATCACGAAGACCGCCACCTCGGTGCTGTTCATCCTGCCGTGGGGCCGGTCGTGGATCATCGGGACAACCGACACCGCGTGGCACCACGGGCTGTCGCACCCGTCGGCCACGCACGCCGACCTCGCCTACCTGCTCGACATGGCCAACGCCTCGTTGACGAGCAACCTCACGGAGTCCGACGTCATCGGGCTCTACGCCGGCCTACGGCCGCTCGTCGACACCGAGGGCCTGTCGGAGTCCGAGCTCTCGCGCGAGCACACGGTGCGCAACCCGCTGCCCGGACTCGTCACCATCGCAGGCGGCAAGTACACGACCTACCGCGTCATGGCCGAGGACGCGGTGGACGCCTGCAGCGAGGACCTGTTCCCGGGCCGTCCGGACCTGCTGCCCGCGTCCGTCACCAGCACCATGCCGCTCATCGGGGCGGCGGAGCCGGACGACGTGCTGCGCGACGTCGCCGCACATCCCGCGGCCGCCCACATCGACCTCGAGCACCTCGACCGCCTGGCCCACCGCTACGGCGCGCTGCTCCCGGAGCTGCTCGACGTCGTCACCGCCGACCCCGCTCTCGCGCAGGAGGTCCCGGGTGGCGCGGGGACTCTCGGGGTGGAGATCGTGCACGCCGCGAGCCACGAAGGCGCACTGCACATCGACGACGTCCTGACCCGGCGCACCCGGCTCTACCTCGAGGCGGGCGACCGCGGCCTGGTCGCAGCGCGGCACGCGGCGCGGCTCATGGGCGACGTGCTCGGGTGGGACGACGCCACCCGCTCGCGCGAGGTCGCCCGCTACCAGCAGCGGGTCGCCGCCGAGCTCGAGGCCCAGCAGGCGCCGGACGACGACGCTGCCGCCGCAATCCGCGAGCGCGTGCAGGACCCACGCAACTGACCGACCCGCAGGTCGAGGACTCCGTCGTGGTCGCCGTCGGCGACCGGGGGGTGGATCGGCGTCGGCGTGAGGTCTTCCGGCGTCAGGCGAACGTGACCGTGAGGGGCGCGTGGTCGCTCCAGCGCTCGTCGTAGGACGCAGCCTTGCCCACCACGACACCGACCGCACGCGCGGCGAGCCTGGGCGTGGCCAGTGCGTAGTCGATGCGCCAGCCTCCGTCGGTGTCGAAGCCGCGACCGCGCCAGGACCACCACGTGTAGGGGCCGGGGCCGTCGCCGCCGAAGCGCCGACCGAGGTCGGTCCAGCCGTGCTCGTCGTACCAGCGGCTGAGGTAGGCGCGCTCCTCCGCGAGGAAGCCGGCCTTGCCGCGGTTGCCGCGCCAGTTCTTGATGTCGTGCTCGGTGTGCGCGACGTTCAGGTCGCCGCACACGATCGCCTGGCGCCTCGCGCGCGGGCGTCCCAGGACGAGCAGCCGGTCCTCCACGGCGTCGAGGAAGCGGTACTTCTCCGACTGGCGCGCCTCGTCGGTGGCCTCGCCGGTGTGGACGTAGACGCTGGCCACGGTGAGCGGCCCGGCGTCGGTGTCGACGTCGACCTCGACCCAGCGCCCGGAGTCCGCGAACTCCTCCGGCCCTACGCCGGTGCGCACCGCCGCGTGCGGCTTCGCCGTCAGCACGGCGACACCCGCGCGGCCCTTCACCGCCGCCTCGGTGTGGGCGACGTGGAGGTGACCGAGGCCGCCCTCCGCCAGCACCTCGGCGAGCTGATCGTCGTCGGCCCGGACCTCCTGCAGGCAGATGACATCGGCGCCGGACGCGGCGAGCCACTCAATCCCGCCGCGTCGCGCGGCGGCGCGGATCCCGTTGACGTTGGCGGTGACGACCGTGAGCACGTCGTCATCCAACCAGCAGGGACGTCGGGGGCGGCGCGGGGCTAGACGACGCGTTCACGCGAGGGCAAGGGCTGTCGCAGGAGCGCGACGCCGGCGAGGACGGCCAGCAGGGCGATGCCGGTCGAGACGGTGATGCCGTAGGCGATCGACGTAGCCGTGGGGAAGCCGGAGAAGCCGGCACCGGCGATCGCCAGGAGCCCCGCGCCGATCAGGACGGTGCCGAGAGCGGCGACCCACTCGGAGGTGAGGGCTCGGCCGGGCGGTGCGTCGAACCACGGCAGCCGGACGAACTCGATCGGCCAGAGCCATCGTGCGACGCAGTAGAGGAGAAGCACGAAGACTGCGGCGACCGGGGCGAGGTAGGCCCAGTACTCGAGACCGTCCGGCACTACCTGACCGGACTCGACCCGGGTCGGCAGGTCGAGTCCGACGACGTGCAGCAGCGAGAGCCAGCCGATGAGCACGAGCATGTGCCAGAGGTAGACCGTCATCGCGAACAGACCGGCGCGCGCCGTCGCGTGGAAGGCCCGCGGCCTCACGAAACGGCGACGGATCCACGGTGACAGCAGCACGAACGCGCCGAAGAGCACGAACGCGTGGCACACCAGGATGATCGTGGGCGGTGCCATGTTGGAGAAGCGCTCCGTGGGGATGCCCACCAGCGAGGTCGGGTACCAGCGGAGCACCTGCGTGAGCAGCACGTTGGTGCCGAGCCCGCCGACGATGGCCGCCACAGCCACGCCGCGGGGGACGCCGTCGCGGTACCAGTAGCCGAGCTGGTGGACGAGGGTCCACGCCGCGACCATGTTGATGGCGCCCATCGTCTCCATCGAGTTAAGGCGCACGACGTCGACCAGCACGACGACCACGAGCAGGACTGCGATGGTCCACGGCCCGCGGCGGCGCCACCACGCCGTCGTCGCGGGAGTCAGCGCCGTCACCGGGATGTAGACGGCGAGGAACCACAGCGGCCCGGTGATGCCCTGGACGTAGGGGTCGGTGATGCTGCGCGGCACGAGGATCGTCACGACCGTGAAGATCAACGACAGCGCTGCGAGGTAGACGAGGGTCGGGCGCATCAGGCGCGCGACGCGCTGCCAGAGCCACTGCGAGTATGTCCCCGGGACCGCTCGTTGCTGCGCCAGTTCACCGCGCCGCCCGCGATGAAGAAGAGCGGCATCACCTGCAGGACCCAGGTCACGAACGGCCACGGGTCACCGGAGGTCAGGGTGTTGCCGGTCGCGGGGACGCCGTCGCTCCAGAGCACGATGAGCATGAGGAAGTGGCCGAGGACCACCACGAGCAGCGACCACGAGCGGACGACGTCGAGCGCGAGGTCGCGCGCACCCGGCTCCTGCGGCGCCGGCACGGGCGGCAGCGACGGGAACACCCTCACGGCGCCTCCTCGTCGGGTCGGAGCCCAGGGTGGCGTACGCCGTATCACGGATGCACGCCACCAGCGCCCACGAGGCCACCAAGATCACGACTTGTGGACACCCTCGTCGAAAGAAGCTGCGCTTGATCGTCCCTTAGGGACGATCAAGCGCAGCTTCTTTCGTTGTTGTGACCTCTACTTCGTCATCGCCTTCTGGAGGTTCTCGTCGATCGCGTCGAGGAACTTTTCGGTGGTGAGGTACGGCGCGTCCGGGGCGATGAGCAGCGCGAGGTCCTTGGTCATCTTCCCCTCCTCGACCGTCTCGATGCAGACCCGCTCGAGGGTCTCGGCGAAGGCCGTCACCTCGGGCGTGCCGTCCATCCTGCCGCGGTAGGCCAGGCCCTGCGTCCACGCGAAGATCGAGGCGATCGGGTTCGTGGAGGTGGGGTTGCCCTGCTGGTGCTGGCGGTAGTGGCGGGTCACGGTGCCGTGCGCCGCCTCGGCCTCGACGGTCTTGCCGTCGGGCGTCATGAGCACCGACGTCATGAGCCCCAGCGAGCCGTAGCCCTGCGCCACGGTGTCGGACTGGACGTCGCCGTCGTAGTTCTTGCAGGCCCAGACGTAGCCGCCCTCCCACTTCATGGCGGCGGCCACCATGTCGTCGATCAGACGGTGCTCGTAGGTGATGCCGGCGGCGTCGAACTCCGTCTTGAACTCGGACTCGAAGACCTCCGCGAACAGGTCCTTGAAGCGCCCGTCGTAGGCCTTGAGGATCGTGTTCTTGGTCGAGAGGTAGACCGGCAGTCCGCGCTCGAGGCCGTAGCGCATCGACGCGCGGGCGAAGTCGCGGATCGAGTCGTCGAGGTTGTACATCGCCATCGCGACGCCTCCGCCTGGGTAGTCGAAGACCTCGATCTCGATCGGGTCGCCGCCGTCCTCGGGCACGAAGGACATCGTGAGCTTGCCCTTGCCCGGCACGACGAAGTCGGTGGCGCGGTACTGGTCGCCGAAGGCGTGACGGCCGATGATGATCGGCTTCGTCCAGCCGGGCACGAGGCGCGGGATGTTCGAGATGACGATCGGCTCGCGGAAGATGACGCCGCCGAGGATGTTGCGGATCGTGCCGTTCGGCGACTTCCACATCTTCTTCAGGCCGAACTCGTCGACTCGAGCCTCGTCCGGAGTGATCGTCGCGCACTTCACCCCGACGCCGAACTCCTTGATGGCGTTGGCCGAGTCGATCGTCACCTGGTCGTCGGTGGCGTCGCGGTTCTCGATCGAGAGGTCGTAGTACTTCAGGTCGACGTCGAGGTACGGGAGGATCAGCTTGTCCTTGATGAACTGCCAGATGATCCGCGTCATCTCGTCGCCGTCGAGCTCGACGACCGGGTTGACGACCTTGATCTTCGCCACGGTTTCTCCTGGGATCTGGGGGTCGGTCGAGCGGGACTAGATGAGGCCGAGCTCGGTGACGGCGTCGCGCTCGTCGACGAGCTCGTGGACGGAGGCGTCGATGCGGGCGCGGGAGAACTCGTCGATCTCGAGCCCCTGCACGATCTGCCACTCGCCGCCCGCGGAGGTGACCGGGAACGAGGAGATGATCCCCTCGGGTACGCCGTAGGAGCCGTCGGACACGATCGCCGCGGAGACCCAGTCGCCCTCGGGGGTGCCGTTGACCCACGAGTAGACGTGGTCGATCGCGGCGTTCGCTGCCGAGGCCGCCGAGGATGCGCCGCGCGCCTCGATGATCGCCGCGCCGCGCTTGGCGACGGTCGGGATGAAGTCGTTCTCCAGCCACGCCTGGTCGTCGACGACCTCTGCGGCGTTCTGCCCGTTGATCTTCGCGTGGAAGATGTCCGGGTACTGGGTCGCCGAGTGGTTGCCCCAGATGGTCAGGTTCGTGATGTCCTTGACGGTGACGCCGGCCCTCTTCGCCAGCTGTGTCTTCGCGCGGTTGTGGTCCAGACGCGTCATCGCGGTGAAGCGGCTCTTGGGCACGTCGGGTGCGTGGGACGCGGCGATCAGGGCGTTGGTGTTCGCCGGGTTGCCGACGACGAGAACGCGGATGTCGTCAGCGGCACCGGCGTTGATCGCCTCGCCCTGCGGCTTGAAGATGCCGCCGTTGGCGGAGAGCAGGTCGCCGCGCTCCATGCCGGCGGTGCGCGGACGCGCGCCCACGAGCAGTGCCACGTTGGCGCCGTCGAACGCGGCGCGCGCGTCGTCGGTGATGTCGATGCCGGCGAGCAGCGGGAAGGCGCAGTCGTCGAGCTCCATGGCCGTGCCCTCGGCTGCCTTGAGGGCCGGCGTGATCTCGAGGAGGCGCAGGCGCACGGGGACGTCGTCGCCGAGCAGCTGCCCGGACGCGATGCGGAACAGCAGCGCGTAGCCGATCTGACCGGCCGCGCCGGTGACGGTGACAGTGACGGGGGTACGGGCCATGTCGCGCTCTCCTTGTCGCGTGCGCGCAGGCCTGGTCGACCCGGCGCCGGATGGATATCTCGTCGTCAAGACATCTGGTGTCACGCTATCGTCCGCCTGGATTCAGTTGCTCGGCGGGGGCACCCAGAGTGCCAGGATGCTGGTCGCGAGGGCGAGTAACAGCAGGACTGCGACGTCGACCCGCTTGGAGCGCACCGCGAGCAGCCCTGCCTCCGAGCTCGGCAGCAGCAGCCGCAGGAAGAACGCGAGTCCCACGCCGAAGGACAGCACCACGCAGCCGCGGCGGAAGTGGCCGCCCGCGACCACCCCGAGCCCGACGACGACGACCGCGAGCGAGACCGCGAGCGGCCACTCCTGGCGCAGCCGGGCGATCACGATCAGACCAGGCCCGCGGCTCGCTCGGCGGCCTCGACGACGTTGGCCAGCAGCATGGCCCGGGTCATCGGACCGGTTCCGCCGGGCATCGGCGCGAGATACGCCGCGACCTCGCGCACCTCGGGGTGCACGTCGCCCACGAGGCCCGCGTCGGTGCGCGTGATCCCGACATCGAGCACCGCGGCTCCGGGCTTGACCATGTCCGGTGTCACCAGGTGGGCGACGCCGGCGGCGGCCACGACGATGTCGGCAGCGCGGGTGTGCGCGGCGAGGTCGCGCGTCCCGGTATGGCAGAGGCTCACGGTGGCGTTCTCGCTCTTGCGCGTGAGCAGCAGCCCGAGGGGTCGGCCGACGGTGACACCACGACCGATGATCGTGACCTCGGCGCACGCGATGGGAACGTCGTAGCGGCGCAGCAGCTCCACGATCCCGCGCGGGGTGCACGGCAGCGGCGCCGCGATGCCGAGGACGAGGCGGCCGAGGTTCGTCGGATGCAGGCCGTCGGCGTCCTTGTCCGGGTCGATCGCCTCGAGGGCACGGCTCTCGTCGAGCCCCTTGGGCAGCGGCAGCTGCACGATGTAGCCGGTGCAGGTGGGATCGGCGTTGAGCTCGCCGATCGCGTCGTCGACCTGGGCCTGCGAGGCGTCGGACGGCAGGTCGACGCGGTGCGAGGTGATTCCCACCTCGGCGCAGTCGCGGTGCTTGCCCGCGACGTAGGAGTGGCTCCCGGGGTCGTCCCCCACGAGTACCGTGCCGAGGCCGGGGATGACGCCGAGCTCGCGCAGCCGGGCGACCCGTACGGCCAGCTCGCCCTTGATCGCGGCCGCGGTGGCCTTGCCGTCGAGGATCGTCGCTGTCACGTCCCGGATCCTCTCACGGGGTCGCTCGGCGTCCGGGGTGGTCCGTCGGCTCCACGCCGTGAACCTGGTCGTGCTGGTTGAGCGACCTTCCGTCTGACGGCCGCGGCGCGCAGTGCCGAGCCGGCAGGCGGCCCATCACGCGTCGGGCGGGTACGCCTGACGCATGGTGAACGCGTATGGCGACGGACCGATCTCCTCGAGCCGGTCGAGCCGCTCGCGAGCCTCCTCGAGCGTCGGCTCGTGACCCTCGACCACCCACCACAGCACGAGGCTCGGGCGCTCGAGCCGGTGGAAGAACATCCGCCGCTGCTTGAGGACGGCCGCGTGCTCCGCGCCGTAGACGTAGGACTCCAGCGACGCGAGGTCCTCCCACACCGAGAGGTTGACGATCATGTCGTCACCCCAGGGGCGGATGTCGGTGGCGTTGCCGATCTCGGCCTCCTGCAGCCGCCAGACGAAGCCGGGCGCGGCGTCGGCCACCGCGTTCACGGCGTCGAGCGCGGAGACGAACGCCTCCATGTTCGGGTGGTCGAGCGAGTGCGCGAGCCGCGCGACGTTGAGCTGCGCGAGGTGGGCCACACCCCGACCCTGCCACAGTCCCGTTCTCGGCGGCGGGGGCGTGTCGCCGCGAGGGCGACGGACGCGGCGGTCAGGGCGACGCCGGCGAGGAGCTGCCAGCCGACGACCGTGCCAGACGTCGGGAAGACGAGGTCCGACACCAGCGAGCCGGTGAGCTGTCCGGCGATGTTGAGCAGGCCGAACAGGAGCACGCCGAGCGGCTTCACGACGATGGTTGCCGACGCGATGAACAGGACGCCGACCGGGCCGCCGAGCCAGAGCAGCGGCGCTTCCCACGGCAGCGGCGGTGCGGTCCACGCGTGGCCGACCAGGTGCTCGACCAGGAGCGCGCACACGAGGGCCGAGAGCCCCACCGCGAAGTTGACGGCGGTCGCGGCCAGCGGGTCACCTGTGCGCGCGGCGACCTGCCCGTTGAGCGCCGGCTGAACCGCGACCGCAGCGCCGGCCAGGAGCACGAGGACCACCGCCCAGAGCACCAAGTCGCCCGAGGAGAGGCGGCCGGACACAGCAAGTCCAACGGCCGCCGTCGCGCCCACGGCCGCGACCACGCGCCTCGCCGTCACCGGCCGCGGCACTCCAGGACCGATCCCGGCGCGGTCGACGACGAGCGAGGTGCCGGTGTTGCCCGCGACCATGATGACGGTAACGAGTGCGACACCCAGGAGCGGTACGGCGAGTCCCTGCCCGGCGACGAGCAGTGCGCCGCCGAGGCCACCGAGGAGGTGCCACCAACGGAGTCGACCGGCGCGCAGCTCCCCCGGCAGCCCCGCCGTCAGGGCGCGACGAGTCGTGGGCCGTGCCGCGACGATCAGGGCCAGCAGGAGCGCGCCCGTGGCGAACGAGAGCACCGCCGCGAGCAGGCCGTCGCCGACCACGACCGCGAGCTCACCGTTGCTTCGCGCCTGCACGACGACAAGGAGGCCTACGCCGAAGGCGAGCGCCATCGCCCAGAGCGGCGCGTGGTGGTGGTCGTGCCCAGGCGCCGGTCTCGGCACGCGAGCCGAGGCCTTGCCGTCAACCACGGCGTCGGCTCTGCCCGCTCATGCCGCGGATCCTTTCACGTGGTCCTGGTCCCGTGGGCCGAGCGGGTCGGCCGAGCGACTAGGCCGACGTCAGACCGTCGGGCACGGTGATGTTCTCGGGCTCCACCTCGTACCCCGCGCTGCGCGCCTGCTCGATGAGCAGCGCGATGAAGTCCTCGGCGCCATGACCTCGTCCGATCGTCGACTGGACCAGCTGGTGCGTGAGCGCCGCGAGCGGAAGCGGAACCCCGAGCTCGCGCCCGGCCGCGAGGCCGTAGTCGAAGTCCTTGCGGAGCAGCTCGCTCGTGAAGGTGGGCTTCAGGTCGAGGTTCACGATCGCCGGAGACTTGTAGCCGGTGAACAACGACCCCATGACCGACCCGTTCATGAACTCCATGAAGGCGCTGCGTGGGACCCCGCCGCGCTCGGCCAGGACGACGATCTCCGCGAGCGACTGCGTCACCACTCCCAGGAAGATGTTGTGGGCGAGCTTGACGAGCCGGGCCTGCTCGTCGCCCCCCACGTGGGTGACGGCCCGACCGATGTGCGCGAGCAACGGTAGGACCTCGCGGTAGGCGTCCTCCGGCCCCGACACCGCGATGGAGAGCTTGCCCGCCTTGACGACCTTCGCGTTGCCGCTCACCGGTGCCGCGAGGAAGGCGACGCCGCGTGCAGTTGCCTCGGCGCGCACGCGGCTCGACGTCGCCGCGGAGACCGTGCTCGAGTCGACGAGGATCCGTGGAACGACGCTCTGGCGCAGCAGACCACCGTCGCCGAGGACCACCTGCTCGAGGTCGGCGTCGGCCGAGACCATCGTGAACACGACGTCTCGGCCGGCCAGGTCGGCGACCGTGTCCACGACGACCGCGCCGTGGTCGGTCAGGTCCTCGGCCTTGGCACGCGTCCGGTTCCAGACGTGGACGGAGCAACCGGCGAGCAGCAGCCGGTCGGCCATCGCGTGACCCATCCGCCCGGTCCCGACCCAGCCGACGCTCGGGTTCTCGCTGACGGTCATGAGCTGTCTCTTCTCTGTGGGAACGACACGCGGGACGTCGCGATCAGCTGTGCGGAAGGGTGGAGCTGCCGAGGTAGAGCCGCGCGACCTCGGGGTCGTCGAGGAGGGCTCGGCCGGAGGCGCGGAGCCGGACGCGGCCCGACTCCAGCACGGCGCCCTGGTCGGCCACGGCGAGCCCGGACCGCGCGTTCTGCTCGACGAGCAGCACGGTTCGGCCGGTCGTGGCGAGCCGGGTGATGCTGGCGAAGACGAGCGCGCGCGACTTCGGGTCGAGGCCGATGGAAGGCTCGTCGAGAAGGATCACCTTGGGGTCCAGCACGAGCGTGCGCGCGAGCTCGACCTGCTTCTGCTCCCCGCCGGACAGCGATCCTGCGTGCGCATGACTCCGGTCCCGGCAGATGGGGAACGTGTCCATCGCCTCTGCGACGCGGGACCGGACCAGCGACTGGTCCTTGATCGCGTAGCCGCCCATGAGCAGGTTGTCCAACACAGTCATGTTGGGGAACAGACTTCGCTCCTGTGGGACGTGGACGATGCCGCGCAGCAACCGCGCCTTCGGCGCCAGCCGGTTGATCTCCTCGTCGGCGAGCATGACTCTGCCCGCCGTCGGCCGCAGCAGACCACTGACCGTCTTCAGCACGGTCGACTTGCCGGCTCCGTTGGGACCGATCAGGCACGTGACGGTGCCCGCCTCGATCTCGAGGTCGACTCCCTTGAGGATGTCACCGGCGCCGTAGCCGGCGACGACGCCTTCGATGCGGACGATCGGGCTCATGTCACGTCCCCAGGTAGGCGTCGAGGACCAAGGGGTTCTGCTGCACCTCGGTCGGGGGGCCGGAGAAGATCTCCTTGCCGTTGTCCAGGACCACCACCGGGTCGCAGAGCCGCATCACGAACTGCATGTCGTGCTCGACTACGAGGAACGTGACCCCGGCAGCGTGACGCTCCCTGATGTGACGCTCCATCGTGTCGATCATGACCGGGTTCACTCCTGCCGTCGGTTCGTCGAGCAGCACGAGCCGAGGCTCGCTCATGAGGACCGCCGCGAACTCGAGCAGCTTGCGCTGACCGTAGGAGAGCTCCGACGCCGGGAGCTCGGCGACGTGCGTCATCCGGAACTCCTCGAGCAACGCATCCGCACGGGATCGGTCGCGGCCCAGGACCCGTGGCACCAACAGGTCCCGCCAGCGGTACGCGCCCGCGACCACGAGGTTCTCCGTCACCGACATGTGCGGGAACACCCGAGCCTGCTGGAACGTACGGGTGAGTCCCTGGCGGTACAGAGCTCCGGGGTCGCTGCCCGTGACGTCGCGACCCCGGAATCGGAACTCGCCGCCATCGGCCTTGAGATACCCGGTGATGAGGTTGAACAGCGTCGTCTTGCCCGATCCGTTGGGCCCGATGAGCGCTGTGATGCTGCCCTCCTCCACGTTGAGCGAGCAGTCGTCGACGGCGTGGACGCCGCCGAACGCCTTGCGAGCGCCCTTCACCTCGAGCAGGGCCGTCACGCGGCACCTCCCGAGGGGACCGGCACGTTCGTCCCCGCGCCGGAAGACGGAGGCGGCACGTCCGATGACGGTGGCGGGCCGGAGGACGAGGCGATCGCGCGCCTGCGGCGCAGCCGGTCGGCGATGGTCGGCAGGATGCCGCGCGGCATCAGCAGCATGATGAGAAGGAACACACCGGCGTAGGCGATCAGGTAGAACTGGCTTCCGCCTAGCCGGTAGGCGAGGTACTGCTGCCCGGGCACCAGGATGAACGCCCCGATGACGGGTCCCCACAGAGTGCCCCGTCCCCCGAGGAAGCACATCAGAACCATCCCGATCGTGATGATCGGGTCGAATGCGAACTGCGGGTACGTGAACGTCTCGTAGTAGGCCCAGACCCCACCGGCCATCGCGACAAGCGCGACGCTGACGGAGAAGGCCAGGACCTTCACACCCTGCACGTGGACCCCGACGCCGAGCGCCTTGTCCTCGTCTGCTCGGATTGCGTCGAGCGACAGGCCGACCTTGCTGCGCATCGACAGGTACGTCAGCGCCATGGAGGTCAGGAGCAGCCAGAGCATCGCGTAGTAGAAGGGCCACTCGAAGCGGGCAAGCTCGAACGGCGGCGTGGGCATCGCGAGGCCCTGTGCACCCCCGGTGAGGCTGTCCAGGTTGAACGCGAGGGTCTGCGCGACGAACAGGAGGGTGATCGTCACGATCGCGAACACGTCGGCCCGCGTCCGCATGGCGACCCAGGCGATCGGGAACCCCACCACGGCGGCGATCAGGCCTGCGAGCGGCAGGATGACGAACGGCTCGTAGCCCGTGACCACGTCGTGGTGCTGGAACCAGATGCCGACGAAGTAGGCACCGAGGCCGAAGAAGGCAGCGTGCCCGAGTGACGGGTACCCCGCGAAGCCACCGACGAGGTTCCAGGCGCTCGACATCGCGGCGTACATGAGCGTGAAGATCATCAGGTTGAGGACCCAGTGCTCGAAGCCCAGCAGCGGTAGTGCTACCAGGGCCGCCACGAAGACGCCGCCGCGGACCATGGAGCGGGTGCTCACAGAGCACCTCGTTCGACGGTCCCGTACAGCCCCTGAGGGCGGAGCACCAGGACCAGGATGAGGATGACGAAGAACGTGAAGCTCGACCACGTCGGCGAGAACACCGTCGCGACGACGGCGGATGACGTCGACACGATGAGGGCCGCGATGACCGCCCCGCCCACGCTGCCCAGGCCACCGAGGACGACGATCGACAGCAGCTCGGAGATCAGGTCGTAGTGGCTCCCGGAGTTGAACGGGTAGAGCAGGCCGTAGACCGATCCGGCGGCCGCCGCGGTCGCCGCGCCGAGCCCGAAGCCCAGCGCGGCAACGCGCTTGGACTCGACGCCCAGCAGCTCCGCCGACATCGGGTTCTGGACCGTGGCCCGGACGGCACGGCCGAACTTCGTGCGGTTGAGCAGCAGGAAGAGGAGCCCGAGAGCGATCAGGGAGAGCACGAACGCGATCACCCGCACGACCGTGAACTGGATCCCGAGCAGCGTCCAGCTCGAGTTCGCGTAGTCCGTGTTGGTGCTGCGGTACGTGGTCTTCCACACGACGCTCATGAAGCCCTCGAGCAGCAGGGCCACTGCGAAAGTGACGAGCAGGCTGAGCTGAGCCGAGTCCTCGCGCTTGAGCGGCCGCAGGAACACCAGCTGGATGACGACCCCCAGACCGAACATGATCACGGTCGTGAGGGGGATCGTCAGCAGCGGGTCGAGACCGAACGAGGTGAACAACGTGTAGGACAGGTACGCCGCGAGGACGACGAGGGCGCCCTGGGCGAGGTTGACCACTTTCATGATGCCGAAGATGAGCGTCTGGCCGGACGCCATCAAGGCGTAGACGCCGCCCGTGAGGATGCCCAGCACGACACCTTGGATCAGCGCATGCACCGACCCGGTCACCCGCCCCAGTTGGGCTTGGGGTACACCGGAGTCGCCTTCGAGACCTCGGCCGGGTAGACGGGGACGAGCTTCTGGTCGATCCACTGGATCAGGGAGAAGCTGCCCGTGGGCTGTCCGATCGCGTCCCAGCTCAGGTTCCCGACCAGGGTCGGCCAGGTGCCCTGGTGCAGGCTGCTGATGACCGTGGCGTTGTCGATCTTGCCCGTCTTCGCCGCGACCGCCTCCACCAGCTGCCCGCAGGAGTAGGCCTCAGCCGATGACGGGTCGATGTCCGTCTCGCTGCCGCCGTACTTGGCGGTGTAGGCGGCCACGAAGGCCGGGCTGGTGGGAGCCGGTGACCCGGGGTACCAGTCCGCCGCCGACATGATGCCGTTGACGTTGTTCGCGCCGACCTTGCTCGGGAACTCGACCGGCGAGTTCGCACCGTTCGACATGTACATGAACTTGGGGCTGAACTTCAGCTGCACGAGGGACTTCACCTGGGAGTAGGCGTCCTCGCTCTGGGTGCCGCTGACCAGCACGTCCGGATTCGCCGCAGCCACCTTGGTCATGATCGGCGACAGGTCGCGCGTCTCCGCCGGGTACACCTGCTTGTAGACGGTCTGGATCCCCGCGGCTTCGAACCGCGCCCGGATGTTCTCGGCGATCGGCGCCGAGAAGGGGTCGTCGAGCTCGGCGTAGGCGGCGGTCTTGGGCTGGTCCGCCTTGGGCAGCGAGAGCACCCAGTCGGCGAAGACGTCACCGGACTTGACGACCGGGGCCGGCTGCACGAAGAACAGGTTGTCGAGCTTCTGGGCGAAGACCTTGGGTCCGCCCCCGGCGGGCTCGAGGAAGGCGTACCCGTATCGCTTGACGACCTGGGAGGCCGGGATGGTCAACAGACTGGAGAACGGGCCGAAGACCAGGTCGACCTTGTCCTGGGTGATGAGGTTCTGGTAGTTGGTCACGACCTGGGTCGGGCTGGACGTGTCGTCCACGATCTTCATCTCGACCTGGCGGCCGAGGATGCCGCCCTTCTTGTTGACCTCGTCGGCCCACAGCTCGTAGCCGGCCTTCACCGCCTTGCCGGAGTCCGCGAAGTCACCCGTCAGGGAGACCGACGCACCGATCAGCAGCGGTGCGGTCGTGCTCGGGGACGGCGCGCTGCTGCCGGTCCCGGCACTGCTCGAGGTCGAGTTGGATGCTGTCCCGGCGCACGCGCTCGTGAGCAGCAGCACCGCCGCACTCGTGATCGCGATGGTCGCGATTCCCCGCAACCGATTGCCTGATGACATCGCCAGCTCCTTTGCCGGTCCAGAGGGCCACCCCGCCACACGTCCGAGACGTGAGGGGTCGTTCCTGTTCGGAGGCGCGAGTCCCCCGTCAGGGACCGCAACCGATTGCGCCGAATCTGCACCCTGTGTCGAGCAGTGTCAAGGATCGGCAGGTCACGGAATCGACAAGGACCGCGCGCACCTGCGGCGCGCCGCCGATCTGCGCCACGTTGTGGGGCGCTCCCGCCCGCCCTATCGTTCGGCCCATGGCCAAGGTGAAGCTTGCCGACGTCGCACGCGCTGCGAAGGTCCATCCCGGCACGGCCAGCCGCGCGCTGAACCCCGGCCAGCGTGGCCAGGTCAGCGCCGACACCGTCCAGCGGGTCGTGCGTGCGGCGGAGCGCCTCGGCTATGTCCCCAACGCCCAGGCCCGGGCGCTGCGCACCTCGCGATCCCACCTCGTCGGGATCGTCGTCCCGGACATCACCAACCCGCTCTTCCCGCCGATTGTCCGAGGTGCCGAGCACGTGCTCACCGCGGTCGGCTACACGGTGCTGCTGACCGACACGGACAACGACCGCGATCGCGAACGGCGCCAGATCGAGTCGCTGCTCGGGCGCGGGGTCGACGGGTTCATCATCGCGACCGCGCTCTGGGACGATCCGCTCCTGACCGACCTGGCCGAGGAGGGAGTCCCGGTCGTGCTCACCAACCGCTGCGCATCCGGGGGACGATGGCCCTACGTGGCCGGGGACGACCAGGCTGGAGTACGACTTTCCGTGCAGCACCTGACGAGTCTGGGTCACACCTCGATCGTCCATCTGGCCGGACCGCAGGTCGTGTCGACCGGACGCGAGCGCGCGCGGGCGTTCCGCGCCGCCGCCAAGGAGTTCGGCCTGACGAACGGCGACGCACGCGTCTCGGTGTGCCAGAGCTACTCGGAGGCGGACGGCCGCTCTGCGATGGAGAAGGTGCTCGCGAAGGGGGGCGCGCCCTTCACCGCCGTGGTTGCCGGCAACGACCTCATCGCTCTGGGAGCGCTCGACGCCCTCGCCGCAGCCGGACTCGACTGCCCCTCGGACGTCTCGGTCGTCGGCTTCAACGACATGCCCTTCGTGGGGCGGATCCAGCCGGCCCTGACGACGGTTCGGCTGCCCCTCCAGCGCATGGGCGCCCTCGCCGCGGACCTGCTCATCAACGAGCTGGACAACGACGAGAAGCAGGACGCTCCGACGAGGACCTTGCTCGGCGTCGACCTCGTCGTCCGCGGGTCGACCGCGGTCGCCGCGCGACCGCGCGGCCGTCGTCGCTGACACCGACCGGACGGTTCGGGGACAGGACCGGCCCGGCCCGCCCGCGCAGCACCTGTTCGACCCTGCACAGCCTTGACGCGACCGCAGTCTGCTCCTAGGTTGTGCGCAAACGATTGCATGAATCCACTGCAGGACTCTGCCGCGAGGAGCACGGACATGGCAGGCGCCGGACCGCTGCACGCACCTGGACACATGGCTGTCGACTTCGAGGAGCGGGTCAACTTCTCCCGGCTGCGTGACTACCGGATAGCGCGGGCGCGGGCAGCCCTCGAGTCCAGCGAGTGCGGCGCGTTCCTGCTCTTCGACTTCTACAACATCCGCTACACGACGCAGACATGGATCGGCGGCGCGCTCGGCGACAAGATGACCCGCTACGCCCTCCTCACGCGCGGCGGCGAGCCGATGCTGTGGGACTTCGGCTCGGCCGCGCGGCACCACCGGCTGTACAGCCCGTGGCTCGACCCGGCCAACTGCCACGCGGGCATGCTCGGGCTGCGCGGTGCCATAGCGCCGACCGCCGGCCTGATGCGCGACGCCGTGCGCCAGATCAAGGGCCTGCTCGAGGACGCCGGCGTCGCCGATGCGCCGGTGGGCGTCGACATCGTCGAGCCGCCGTTCCTCTTCGAGATGCAACGCCAGGGGCTCAGCGTCGTCGATGCCCAGCAGCTCATGCTCGACGCGCGCCAGATCAAGTCCCAGGACGAGATCGTGCTCCTCAACCAGGCAGCGGCGATGGTCGACGGCGTCTACCAGGAGATCGTCGAGGTGCTGAAGCCGGGGATCCGCGAGAACGAGATCGTGGCCCTGGCCAACAAGCGGCTCTACGAGATGGGCTCCGACCAGGTCGAGGCGATCAACGCCGTGAGCGGCGAGCGCTGCAACCCTCACCCGCACAACTTCTCCGACCGGATCATCCGCCCCGGCGACCAGGCCTTCTTCGACATCATCCACTCGTTCAACGGCTACCGGACCTGCTACTACCGGACGTTCAGCGTCGGCAGCGCGACGACCAGCCAGCGCGACGCCTACACCAAGGCGCGGGAGTGGATGGACGCCTCGATCGGGATGATCCGTCCCGGCGTGGGAACCGACCAGGTCGCTGCGGTGTGGCCCGCGGCAACGGAGTTCGGCTTCGAGAACGAGATGGCCGCCTTCGGCCTCCAGTTCGGTCACGGGCTCGGGCTCGGCCTGCACGAGCGGCCGATCATCTCGCGTCTCAACAGCATGCGAGAGCCGATCGAGCTCCAGGTGGGCATGGTGTTCGCTCTCGAGACCTACTGCCCGGCGAGCGACGGCTTCTCCGCCGCACGCATCGAGGAGGAGGTCGTCGTCACCGAGGACGGGCCGCGGATCCTCACGCTCTACCCGGCGCAGGACCTCGTCATCGCCAACAAGTACTGATCCTCGAGCAGAAGGGCGCGGCCGTGGCACACGACCACCAGGAGCTCCTGAACGGCCTCCTGACCGACCTCTGGATCGGTGGCGCCGCTCAGCCTGCCTCCGACGGAGGCCGATTCGACGTGACGGATCCGGCGACGGGCGACGTGGTCGCCTCGGTGGCCAACGGCACGGTGGACGACGCGCGCGCCGCCGTCGAAGCCGCTGCGGCCGCGGCTGACTCGTGGGCCGGCACCGCACCGCGGGCCCGGGCGGAGATCCTCCGCAAGGCGTTCGAGCTCATGACCGCCCGTGGCGAGTTCCTCGCCCACCTCATCTCGCTGGAGAACGGGAAGGCATTGCCGGACGCGCGGGGCGAGGTGGCCTACGCCGCCGAGTTCTTCCGCTGGTACTCCGAGGAGGCGGTCCGGATCAACGGGTCCGTCTCGACCGCGCCGTCCGGGGCCAACCGGATCGTCGTGCTGCACCAGCCGGTGGGGATCTGCGTTCTCGTGACCCCGTGGAACTTCCCGGCGGCTATGGCGACGCGGAAGATCGGGCCGGCCCTCGCCGCGGGCTGCACCGTGATCCTCAAGCCCGCGAGCGACACACCCCTGACGGCCCTTGCGATGGCGCACATCCTCGCCGAGGCGGGCGTGCCCGCCGGCGTCGTGAACGTCCTTCCGGCGCGCAGGTCCGGTGCCGTGGTCTCCGCCATGCTCGACGACCCGCGCGTGCGCAAGCTGTCCTTCACCGGGTCCACCGAGGTGGGGCGCGTCCTGCTCAAGGAGGCCGCGGACCACGTCGTCAACTCGTCGATGGAGCTCGGCGGCAACGCCCCGTTCCTCGTCTTCGCCGACGCCGACCTCGACGCCGCTCTCGACGGCGCGATGATCGCGAAGATGCGCAACGCAGGCGAGGCCTGCACGGCGGCGAACCGCTTCTACGTCGAGGCGGGCATCGCGGCCGAGTTCAGCCGTCGGCTCGCGGAGCGGATGGCCGCGCTCGTCGTCGGACCGGGCTGCGACGACGGCGTGCAGGTGGGTCCGCTGGTGAACCTCGAGGCGGTCGACAAGGTCGACAGCCTTGTCCGCGCAGCGCTCGACCAGGGTGCGACAGCGATCCTCGGTGGAGCCCGAGCGGACCGCGCCGGGTACTACTACGACCCCACGGTCCTCACCGGGGTCGCGGCGGACTCTCCCATCCTCGACGAGGAGATCTTCGGACCGGTGGCTCCGATCGTCACCTTCACCGACGAGGACGAGGCGGTGCGGATGGCCAACACCACCGAGTACGGGCTCGTCGCCTACGTCTACACGCGGGACCTCGCCCGCGGACTTCGACTGTCGGAACGGCTCGAGGCCGGCATGATCGGCCTCAACCGCGGGTTGGTCAGCGACCCGGCTGCGCCCTTCGGCGGCGTGAAGCAGAGCGGCATTGGTCGCGAGGGCGGCCACGAGGGCGTGCTGGACTACACCGAGTCCAAGTACGTCGCCGTCCAGTGGTGACTGCCGGCTGGGCGTAGTCTCCCTCGGTCGGGCGGCTCCGCCGTCCGGCCGAGGTGACCTCAGTGGAAGAAGTGGCGCGTTCCCGTGAGGTACATCGTGACGCCGCCGGCGGTGGCCGCTGCGATCACCTCGTCGTCGCGCACCGAGCCGCCGGGCTGCACGATCGCGCGCACGCCGGCCTCGGTGAGGACCTCGAGGCCGTCGGGGAACGGGAAGAATGCGTCGGACGCCGCCACCGCATCGCGCGCGCGCCCGTCACCCGCGCGCGTGACCGCGAGGCGGCAGGAGTCGACCCGGTTGACCTGCCCCATGCCGACGCCGACCGCCGCGCCGTCCTTGGCGAGCAGGATCGCGTTGCTTTTCACCGAGCGGACGGCGCGCCACGCGAAGGCGAGGTCGTGCAGGGTCGCAGCGTCGGCAGCCTCGCCGCAGGCGAGGGTCCAGGTCGCGGGGTCGTCACCGGCGGCGTCGATCTTGTCGGTGGACTGCAGCAGCAGGCCACCGCTCACGGGGCGGATCTCGATGCCGCCGTGCGTCGGCACGTCGGCCGCGACGAGCAGGCGCAGGTTCTTCTTCGCGCTCAGGATCTCCAGCGCCTCGGCGTCGAACGCCGGGGCGACCACCACCTCGGTGAAGACGTCGGCAACCTGACGCGCCATCGCCGCGGTGACCGGACGGTTCGCGGCGACGACGCCCCCGAACGCCGAGACGGGGTCGGTGTCGAACGCCTTCGCGTGCGCTTCGGCGATGTCCGTACCGACCGCGATGCCGCACGGGTTGGCGTGCTTGATGATCGCGACCGCGGGCTCGGCGTGGTCGTACGCCGCGCGCCGAGCCGCATCGGCGTCGACGTAGTTGTTGTAGGACATCTCCTTGCCCTGCAGCTGCTCGGCCTGCGCGAGCCCGGGGTTCGGCGTGTGGTTCGTGACGTAGAGCGCGGCGCGCTGGTGCGGGTTCTCCCCGTAGCGCAGCACCTCCGCGCGCTCCCACGTCGCACCGAGCCAGGCCGGGAACCCGGTGCCGGCGTCGGTGGGTGCCACGACGTTCCCGAGCCATGACGCCACCGCGACGTCGTAGTTCGCCGTGTGCACGAAGGCAGCGGCGGCGAGCGCCTGGCGCTGCTCGAGGGTGAAGCCACCTCCGGCGACGGCCGCGAGGACCTCGGCGTACTGCGACGGGGAGGTGACGACGGCGACGCTCGGGTGGTTCTTGGCTGCGGCGCGCACCATCGTGGGGCCGCCGATGTCGATCTGCTCCACGCACTCGTCGGGGGTCGCTCCGGAGGCGACCGTCTCCACGAAGGGGTAGAGGTTCACGACCACGAGCTCGAAGGCCGCGATCCCGAGCTCGTCGAGCTGGCGCTGATGGTCCTCGAGGCGCGAGTCGGCGAGGATCCCGGCGTGCACGCGGGGGTGCAGCGTCTTCACCCGGCCGTCGAGGAGCTCGGGGAAGCCGGTGAGGTCGGCGACCTGCGTCACCGCGATGCCGAGCCCGGCGATGCGCGCGGCGGTCGACCCGGTGGACACGATCTCGACACCCGCGTCGGCCAGGCCGCGGGCGAGCTCGTCGAGGCCGGTCTTGTCGTAGACGGACACCAGGGCGCGACGTACGGGTCGGGTGCTCACGGGATGGTGACCTTCCTGCCGGTGACGGTCCAACCGTCGCGGGCCATGCGCCCCACGACGTCGACGAGGAGCTCGCGCTCCGCCGTCTTGATGCGTTCGTGCAAGGACTCGACGGTGTCGCCGTCGAGGACGTCGACGGCGCGCTGCGCGAGGATCGGGCCGGTGTCGACGCCGGGGTCGACGACGAACAGCGTGCACCCGGTGACCTTGACGCCGTGGTCCAGTGCCTCGGCGGGCCCGTGCATGCCGGGGAAGGACGGCGACAGCGCGGGGTGCGTGTTGACGCAGCACCCTGCGAAGCGCTCGAGAAAAGTCGGGCCGACGAGCTTCATGAACCCGGCGAGCACGACGATGTCGGGGTCGTAGCCTGCGACCGCGTCGGTGAGCGACGCGTCCCAGTCCTCGCGCGTCGGGAAGTCCGGGACGCGGACGACGAACGTCGGCACTCCCGAGCGCTCGGCGCGGGCGAGACCCTCGATCTCGAACCGGTCCGCACCGACCGCGACGACCTCGGCGGGATACGCCGGATCCTGCACCGCGTCGAGCAGCGCCTGCAGGTTCGTGCCCGAGCCGGACACGAGCACCACGAGCCGGGTTCGGGCGGACGGGCGGTCGGAGGGCACGCGGTGTCCTTGGTGTCGCTGGGCTGCCGGGCAGTCGTCCCCGATCCTACGGCCGGTCCGGTCGGTGCTCGCCGGTGACCCAGATCGTCGGGGTGATCCGGACGACGAGGGTGCACAGCACCGCGCCGGCGGCCACCAGCCCGAAGGCCACGATGCCGGTGACGAGCGGCGCCGGCCCGAGCCCGACCAGGCGGCCGTCGCCGAGCGAACCGCGGGACAGCGCCGCCAGCACGACGGTCACGACGCCGAGCAGCGCCGCACCGCCGAGCACGGCGCCCACCTCGGGCAGCAGCGCGAGGTGGATGCGCCGGCGGAGCACGACGGAGCCGACGATGCCTGCGGCCACGGGGAGCAGGAGCAGGAGCGGCCCCGCCGCCGGAGCGTCCGACGGCACCGCGCCGAGCATCGGAACACCGGGGAGGAGGCCCCCGGCGGCGTAGAACGGGTCGACCGTCGCGCCACCGCCCACCCCGAAGCCCGGCCCGAGCACGTAGGACAGGGTCCAGACGAGCAGGTTGGGCAGGTAGGCGAGCGATACGAGCAGCACGCCCACGGCGTCGCCGACACCGGGTGCCAGCTGGTGGGACATCGACGTCACAGTCGACCAGCGGGCGGCGAGCGCCACGCCCGCGACGGTGCCGACCGCGACGGCGAGCGCGGCGCCGGAGGCTGCCGCAACCAGCCCCGCGGCGCGGAGCAGATCCGGGACCCGCGCGCGCAGGCCCGGCAGCAGCCCGGCGCCGTCGACGACGCCGGCGGACAGCCCGAGAACACCGACGACCACGGACCAGACGAGCGCCGCCAACGGCGACACCGTGGCGCCGCCGAGCGTCGCGCCCTGCGCGACGAGGAACGCGACCGTGGCGTACGTGGCGGTGCCCGCGACGACGATGAGGCCGGCATCGGCGGGGTCGGTGGTGGCCGTGACACGGGCCGCCCATCGGCCGGCCCGCTGCAGGAGCACGAGCGGCAGCGCGAGCAGGAGCATCGGCAGCAGCGTGACCGAGGCCGAGGCGGTGTCGACCGTTGCGTGGTGCGCGGCGAGCCACACGACACCGGTCGCAGCCATCGGAGTGACCAGCCCGTCGCCGCCGCGCGCGGAGACGGCCCACACGACCGTGACCAGCACGCCGAGACTGACCAGCGCCACGGCAGCCGCCCACAGCGCGGCTGTGACCGCGGCGACCGGCAGCGTCCCGACGACGTCCTGCCTGCCGCGTCGGGGTGGTCGAGGAGCCAGTCCGACCCGTGGCGGGGTCGGGGGTCGCTCGAGCATGGACGTCACCCGTCGATGCTCGCACCCGACGTCGTCCGCTCCCCCGAGCGACACGGATGATCCACCACGCGATCGCGGCTCGTCAGTCGTCGCGGTGCCTCCGGAGGACCACGTCGTGCTCGCAGACCAGGATTCCGTCGTCGCCCGCCACGAAGTCGCGCACGCGCGAGTCCTTCACGCCGAACACCCCTGTCTGAGTCGAGACCTCGTCATACGAGGATCCGCGCAGGGTTCTCCAGCAGATCGACCAAGACCTGCATCCACTGCGCCGCAGTCGCACCGTCGACCGGGCGGTGGTCGACCGAGAGCGTCACGTGCATCACGGTGGTCACCGCGAGCGCGCCGTCGGCCACGACTGCTTCCGGCCGGGCGGCGCCGACCGCGAGGATGGAGGCCTGCGGAGGGTTGATGATGCCGGCGAACTCCTCGGTGCCGAACATCCCGAGGTTGGTGACGCTGATCGTCCCGCCCTCGAGCTCGCTCTGCTGCAGTCGTTTGTCCTTGGCCCGCACGATGAGGTCCTGGGTGGTCGCGACCAGCTGGTGGAGCGAGAGCAGGTCGACACCGCGCACAACAGGCGTCACGAGACCGTTCTCGGTCGACACGGCCACTGCCACGTCGACCTGGCTAAAGTGCCGGATCGCGTCGCCGGTCCAGATCACGTTGAGGTCCGGCACCAGCGTGTGCGCGCGCCCCACGGCCTTCACGACGAGGTCGTTGACGGACACCTTCGGGCCGCCGCCGGAGTTGATCTCGGCGCGGAGCGCGAGGAGCCGGTCCACCTTCGCGCTGCCGCGGAGGTAGAAGTGCGGTGCGGTCTGCTTGCTCTCGGTGAGGCGAGCCGCGATCGCGTTGCGGATCCGGCTGTTCGGCACGTCGACGAACTCCGGCGCTCCCGCGGCCGACAGCGCCGCGGCGGCGGCGCGACGAGGGGCTGCAGCGGGCGCGGCTGGCGGCGCGGTCACACGATGGCTCTCGACGTCGCGACGGCGGATGCGACCCCCGGGGCCGCTGCCGGTGAGAGCGCCAAGGTCGACGCCGGCATCGCGGGCGAGCTTGCGCGCGAGCGGGCTCGCGAAGACACGCGACGACCGGTCGGACGAGGCCGTCTCCTCAGCCGTCGTCGATGGGCTCCCGACATCAGCCGTCGGAGCCGCTGCAGCAAGCGACGTAGGAGCCGTTGCGTCGACGCCGATCTGGGCGAGGAAGGCGTCGACATCGTCGACCTTCTCGCCCACCGCTGCGTAGACGGCGATCGGCGAGCCGACCTCGACGTGGCTTCCGTCCCCGACGAGCTGGCGCAGCATCACGCCGGCGCTCTCGGCCTCGACGTCGACGACGGCCTTGTCGGTCTCGACCGTCACGATCGCCTCGCCGGCGGCGAACTGCGCACCGACGGCGACGTGCCAGGTGGAGAGGACGGCCTCGGTGACGTTGGCCGACACCTCGGGCATCCGCAGCAGCTCAGGCACGACCGTCTCCCGAGATCTCGCGGAGCTTGGCTGCCACTTCCTCGCTGCGCGCGAAAGCGGCCCGCTCGAGCACCTTGCTGATGCTCGGCGACGCGACTCCGCCGGTGACGCGCTCGATCGGAGCGTCGAGCCAGTCGAAGAGCCGTCGCTGGATCTCGTCGGAGAGCCAGCCGCCGTATGAGGTGCCGACCGCCCCCTGCTCGGCGATGAGGACGTTGTTCGTCTTCCTGATGCTCGCGGTGACTGTGTCCCAGTCGAGGCTGGCGCGGTCCAGCCAGCGCAGGTCGACGACGTCGGCATCGACGCCGGTCTCCTCGACCGCGGTGAGCACGTAGTTGGTCATCACGCCGTAGGTGAGGATCGTGAGCGCCGAGCCGCTACGCCGCACTGCCGCCTTGCCGACGGGCAGGTAGTGGTCGAAGTCGCCGTCGAGTGCCTCGCCCGACGAGGCGTAGAGGTCGACATGCTCGATGACGACGACCGGGTCGTCGCAGGCGAGCGCGGTGTTCATGAGACCGACGTAGTCGTACGGCGTCGAAGGCGCGACGATGCGCCAGCCGGGTGCGGTGGCGAAGATGCCGGCCGGGTCCATCGAGTGCTGCGAGCCGTATCCGGTGCCCATCGCGACCTTGCTGCGCAGCACGAACGGCACCGCGTTGTCGCCGCCGAACATGTGGCGAGCCTTGCCGATCTGGTTGAACAGCTGGTCGGCCGCGACCCACATGAAGTCGGCGTACATGAACTCCACGACCGGACGGAACCGGCCGTCGAGCGCCATGCCTCCACCGAGGCCGGTGAAGGCGTTCTCGCTGATGGGGGTGCCGAGCACACGGTCGGGGAACGCGTCCTTGAGGCCGCGGGTCGCGCCGTTGGTGCCGCCGTTGAGGCGGTGCACGTCCTCGCCCATGACGACGATGCGCGGGTCGGTCTCCAGCCGACGGCCCATCACGCCGGCGACCGCATCGATGAACTTCGTCTCGACGGTCCGTCCGGCGTGGTCTGACGCGTCGGTGAAGGTGATGCCCTCGAGCTCGCTGAGGTCGCCGCGGACACCGGTGTCGACGAATGCCGGATCCGGCCACTCGTCGGCCTTGATCTGCCGCTCCTTGGGCTTGCCGCCGGGCTTCGGCTCGAGGATCACCTCGCCGAGCTCGGCCATGAGCGCCTTCGCGCGAGTGATCGTGCCATCGACCTCGTCCTGCGTGAGGATCCCGCGGCGCACGAGATGGCGCGCGGTGGCGTCGATCGGGTCGCGCCCGCGCCACTGCGCCTCCTCCTCCTTGCTGCGGTAGCGGAACGCGCTGCCGGGGAAGGGGCCGTTCTGGTGGAAGTAGCGGTAGACGTCGGCCTCGATGACGGTCGGGCCGTTGCCCGCGCGCATGTGCGCGAGCGCCTCCTGCATCGCGAGGTGGACGGCGAGCGGGTCCATCCCGTCGACCTTCCAGCTCGGGATGCCGAATCCCGGACCGCGTCCGGAGAGCCGGGGCTCGGCGGTCACCTCGGCGACGTGGGTGGACACGGCGTACTGGTTGTTCTCGATGAAGAAGCAGATCGGCAGCTTCCAGGCACCCGCGAGGTTCAACGTCTCGAGCGTGGAGCCGATGTTCGTCGCGCCGTCACCGAAGTAGGTGACTGCCACGGCGTCGGTGCCGGCGTGCCTGTGCGCCCAGGCGGAGCCGGCGGCGAGCGGCACGCCGCCGCCGACGATCGCATTGGTGCCGATGGCCCCGGCCTCGAGCCACTGCAGGTGCATGCTGCCGCCGCGACCGTGGCTGAAACCGCGGTCGAGACCGCAGATCTCGCGCAGGGTGCGCAGCAGGGTGTCGCGGACGTCGTCGGGCAGGGGCGCCGTGGGATCGATCCCCTTCGGGTGGAGGTGCGCCAGGACCTTGGCCAGGAACTGGTGGTGCCCGCGGTGCGACCCGTTGACGGTGTCGTGCGAGGTGAGCGTGATCGCCGAGCCGACGGCGCCGCCCTCCTGGCCGATGCTGGAGTGCGCCGGGCCGTGGATCAGGCCCTCGCCGGCGAGCTCGAGGACGAACTCCTCGAAGGTCCGGATCAGCACGAGCTGGCTCAGGATCGAGGTCAGGAGGGCCGGCTCGGCGGCGTCCCAGTCGGCCTCGGTGACGACGAGCTCGATCCACGGAGCGGCGGGGTCGATCTGCTGGTGCGTGGGCATGGGGGCCTCCTGCGCGGACGACTGACCGCAGGATCGTGACAGAGGTTGGATCCAATAACAAGTACTCTTGCCGGATGCCACGCTGACGTGGGACGCTCGGAGGGCACTTTCGGATCCAATAAGGAGTTCGTATGGGCATTCCCGGACTGTCGCGGCTGGACCACGTCGGGTTCACGGTGCCGGACCTCGAGGCCGCGCACGCCTGGCTGGTCGACGTCCTCGGTTGCGAGTACATGTACTCCCTGGGCCCGTTCCAGGCCGAGGACGACTGGATGGCCGAGCACCTCAACGTGGACCCGCGCGCGGTGATGCGCCAGCTGCGATTCTTCCGCTGCGGCGGCCAGGCCGTGTTCGAGGTCTTCCAGTACGAGGCGCCGCAGCCGTCGAGCGACGTGCCGCGCAACAGCGACATCGGCGGGCACCACGTCGCCCTCTACGTCGACGACCTAGACACGGCGGTCGACTACCTCCGCGACGCCGGCGTCACAGTGCTCGGTGATCCCACCACGAGCCGCGGCGCCTCCGAGGGGCAGCGCTGGGTCTACTTCCTCTCCCCGTGGGGCATGCAGTTCGAACTCGTCTCCTATCCTCACGGCAAGGCGTTCGACCACAACCCCTCCCTCTTCGCCTAGGCGGCACCGGTGACACTGGACAGCACGGTCGGTACACCCGCCGCGGCGTCCGAGGTCGTCAGCAGCCTGCGCATCGCGACCGCGCTGAAGGACGCGATCCTCGCGGGCGAGATCCCGCCCGGCGAATGGCTGCGGCAGGACGAGATAGCGATGCGCTTCGGGGCCAGCCGGCTTCCCGTGCGCGAGGCGCTGAGGATCCTGGAGTCCGAGGGTCTGGCCGAGTCCTCGCCCAACAGGGGCGCCCGAGTCCCGACGCTGAGCCTGCACGAAGTGCACACCTACTACCGGATGCGAGAGCGCCTCGAGCCACTCACCTTGATCGAGAGCCTCCCCCACCTCACCGACGAGCAGGTCGATCACATGGAGTCGATCCAGGAGGCGATCGAGCTCAACACCGACGTCAGCCATTTCCTGGTGCTCGACCGCGAGTTCCACATGACGTCGTACGCCGGATGCAGGAGCGAGATGCTGCTGGCGACCACTGTGCGGCTGTGGAACTCCACGCAGCACTACCGCCGAGCATTCATGCTGCTCGCGGGCAACGAGCGCGCGGCCATCGTCAACGCCGAGCACCGGCTGCTGCTCGATGCGGTGCGCCGCCGCGACCCGGAGGACTGCGAGCGCTTGCTCGAGGGTCACATCCGGCGCACCCGGGTGGCGCTCACGAGCCACCCGGAGCTGTTCACCGCGTAGCCCGGCGTCCGACATGACCGCGGCGTGGAGCCGTCAGACGAGCACCATCCCGCCGTCGATCATGATGACCTGACCGGTGAGGTAGTCCGAGTCGCTCGATGCGAGGTAGAGCGCAGTGCCGACGATCTCCTCAGGCTCTGCTGCCCGGCCGCGTAGGATGTCGGCACTGAACTCCGCCGTCGGCGTCAGCGGCCGGTGTAGCGCAGGATTCCGGCGTAGAGACCGGCGGCGACCTTCTGGCGCCCCGCGGTCGACATCGCGAGCGCGGCGTCGGCGGCGTTGCGCATGTTGAGGGTCTCGACGGTCACCGTCGGCACGTTGGACATGTTGATCGCGCCGGTGTCCTTGCGGACCTGGATGGTCTGCGAGAGGTACGTCGAGCGCGGCAGACCCTGCGAGACCATGCCGGCGACCATCGCGGCTGCGAGCTTCGCGGATCCGGCGTAGATGTCGTCGGTGTAGCCCTTGTAGTACGCCGGGGCGATGACGTGGAAGCCGCGGCCGCTCGACGGCGCGCCGTCGCCGTGCACCTGGACCATGAATGCGGCCTTCTCCTGCGCGGGCAGGGCACCGCGGGCGCCGACGCACGGGCCGTAGGTGTCGTTGGTGTTGCGGTCGCGCGTGACGACGACGGTCGCGCCCTGCGCCACCAGCAGACGACGCAGCCGCGCGACGACGTCGAAGGTGTACGTCGCCTCCGGGTAGCCGGCGTTGGTCGCCGTGCCGGTGGTGTTGCACGTCTTCGTGAGGCCGACCCAGTAGGTCTTGTTGATCGCGCTGATGTGGCTGCCGTTGCCGACGTCGTGGCCCGGGTCGAGCGCGATCACCAGGCCGGAGAGACGGCCGGCCTTGGTCGGCGAGAACTCCACGGGCTTCGGCCACGCCGGGTTCCAGGCGGCCGAGGGATAGGCGTAGCCGCGCGGCCACCAGCGAGGCGCGACCGGCACCGCGTGACCGCCCTCCCACGACGACGGTGCCGGACCCGCGGCGAGCGGACGCACCGACGACGACGCGAGGGTGCGATCACCGGGCACGGCCGCCGAGGTCGGAGCGGTCATGACGACGGCCGGCACCACGGCAGCCAGGAGCAGTGAGATGCCGGCCGGTGTACGACGCATCCCGCTAGGCCTGGGTGCCGGTGATGATCTCGCGCATGAGGCGCGCGGTCTCCGACGGCGTCTTGCCGACCTTGACTCCCACGGCCTCGAGCGCTTCCTTCTTCGCCTGCGCCGTGCCCGACGAGCCGGAGACGATGGCGCCCGCGTGGCCCATGGTCTTGCCCTCGGGCGCGGTGAAGCCGGCGACATAGCCGACGACGGGCTTGGTGACGTGCTCGGAGATGTAGGCCGCGGCGCGCTCCTCGGCGTCGCCGCCGATCTCGCCGATCATCACGATCGCGTCGGTCTCGGGGTCGGCCTCGAACGCCGCGAGGCAGTCGATGTGCGTGGTGCCGATGACCGGGTCGCCGCCGATGCCCACGGCGGAGGAGAAGCCGAGGTCGCGCAGCTCGTACATCATCTGGTAGGTCAGCGTGCCCGACTTGGACACGAGCCCGATGCGCCCGGCCTTGGTGATCGTGCCGGGGATGATGCCGGCGTTGGACTTCCCGGGGCTGATCAGACCGGGGCAGTTCGGGCCGACGATGCGCGTGGTGCCCGAGTCCGCGGCGTACTGGTAGAACGACGCGGTGTCGTGCACCGGGATGCCCTCGGTGATGACGACGACGAGCGGGATCCCGGCGTCGACGGCCTCGACGACAGCTGCCTTGGCGAAGCGCGGCGGCACGAAGACCACCGAGACGTCGGCGCCGGTCGCGGCGACCGCGTCGGAGCAGGAGCCGAACACCGGGATGTCGCGACCCTCGGCCGTGACGGTCTGGCCGCCCTTGCCGGGTGTGACGCCCGCGACGATGTTCGCGTGCGACCCGAGCATGCGGATCGTGTGCTTCGTGCCCTCAGAGCCGGTGATGCCCTGGACGAGGATCTTGGAGTCCTCGGTGAGGAAGATCGCCATGGTGTCTCAGGCTCCCTGTGCCGCAAGCTCGGCCACGCGACGCGCAGCTCCGTCCATCGTGTCCACGAGCTCCACGAGCGGGTTCGCCGCGTCGAGGAGGATCTGCCGACCGAGGTCGGCGTTGTTGCCGTCGAGGCGTACGACGAGGGGCAAGGTGGCGGCCTCGCCCTTGGCGGTCAGCAGCTCGAGGGCCTGCACGATGCCGTTGGCGACCGCGTCGCACGCGGTGATGCCGCCGAAGACGTTGACGAGCACCGCCTTGACCTCGGCGTCGGAGAGGATGATCTCGAGCCCGTCAGCCATGATCTCGGCGCTCGCGCCACCGCCGATGTCGAGGAAGTTCGCCGGCTTCTGGCCGCCGAACTCCTCACCAGCGTAGGCGACGACGTCCAGAGTGCTCATGACCAGACCCGCGCCGTTGCCGATCACCCCGACCGAGCCGGAGAGCTTGACGTAGTTGAGGTCCTTCTCCTTGGCCCGCAGCTCGAGCGGGTCGGTCTCGGTGAAGTCGACCAGCGCCTCGTGCTCCGGGTGACGGAAGCCCGCGTTGTCGTCGAGGGACACCTTGCCGTCGAGCGCCACCACTTCGCCGGTCGGCGTCTTCACCAGCGGGTTGACCTCGACGAGCGTGGCGTCCTCCTTGACGAAGACGTCCCACAGCTTGATGAGCACGTTGATGACGCCCTCGCGGACCGAGTCGTCGAAGCCCGCGGCGTCGACGATCTCCTCGGCCTTCGCGCGGTCCACGCCGACGAGCGCGTCGACGGGCACCTTCGCCAGCGCCTCGGGGCGCTCCACGGCGAGCTGCTCGATCTCCATGCCGCCCTCCTTGCTCGCCATCGCGAGGAAGGTGCGGTTCGCGCGGTCGAGGAGGAAGGAGACGTAATACTCCTCCGCGATGTCGGCCGCCGGGTTGATCAGCACCTGGTGGACGATGTGGCCCTTGATGTCGAGGCCGAGGATGTCGTGGGCCCGGTCGTAGGCCTCCTGCGGGTCCTTCGCCAGCTTCACGCCGCCGGCCTTGCCGCGGCCGCCGGTCTTCACCTGGGCCTTGACGACGACGAGGCCGCCGATGTTCTCGGCCGCCGCCTTCGCCGCCGCCGGCGTGTGCACGACCTCGCCGCTCTGCGTCGGGACGCCATGGCGCGCGAACGCGTCCTTCGCCTGGTACTCGTACAGATCCACCGCGGTGTCCTGACTTGGTCGAGGGTGTCGCCGGTGCCGTGACTCGAGCTCAGGAGTGCCGAGGCCGAGCACGTGACGCCGACGAGGAGGAGACGCCACCGAGCCTAGCCCGGCGCCCTCCCGCCGGAATCCCCCGGTACCGCCCCACGGCACGCTGCGACGCAGGTCACAGCCGCTCGGCGCGCGCCACCGACCACTCGCCGCAGCAGCCATCGGCGGCCCCGCCACTGACCGCAGTGGCCACTCACTGCGGTGGTCCGCGTCTCCTGCCGAGACGTGGCGTGACCGCGAGATGCCACGAGCGCGTGCGCCACATCTCGGGCAAACTCGCCGTGATGTGGCGTCACCGCGAGATGCCTCGAGCGCCGGCGCCACCGCTGGCGCGGCACGGCATCTCCACCGATGCCCCTGGCGGCGTGTCCTGCACGTCCTCGCGCCGGTCCGACCCGGCTCGGGCACAGGCCGCGCGCAGGGTCGGGACCGTGTCTGGCCGTCATCGCGCGCTCCAGGAGATCCCTGGTCTCGCCGACCTGTTCGCCGGTCAGCAGGGACTGGCGCGACGCTCCCAGCTCTCCGAGCTCGGAGTCTCCCGGGACCACGTCGCCCGCCAGGTAGCCGCCGGCCGCTGGCAGCTCCTGGCACCCGAGGTCGTCGCGGCCGACAACGGCCGCATCGATGACGCGCAGCTGCGCTGGCGGGCGGTGCTTCACGCCACCTGCGGCTGGCTGGGCGGCCACTCCGCGCTGCACCAGCTCGGGCTCACCGGCTACGAGCCGGAGCGGATCCACGTGCTCGTGCCGCGGGATCGACGCCCTGCGCCCCTCCCGGACGTCGTCGTCCACGTGACTGATCGTGTCCCCGGCCCACCTCCGGAGCTCCGCGAGGGACTGGCAGTCACCGGTGCGGCTCGAGCCGCGGTCGATGGTGCTGCCTGGGAGCGGTGGCCGCGCGCCGCGGCAGTTCTTGTCCTGTCGGCAGTGCAACAACGGCTCGTGAGCCCGGCGGACGTGCTGGCCGAGCTGGCCGGCGCGGGCCGAGTTCGGCACCGGGCAGTCGTGCGCGACGCCATGGCCGAGGCGGGCGCGGGTGCGGACTCGCTCGCCGAGATCGACGTGCTCCCGCTGCTGCGGCGGGCGGGTCTGCCGTCTCCGCGGCGGCAGGTCGAGGCGCACGGTCACCGCCGGGACCTCGAGGTGACGCTCGCGGACGGGAGCGTGCTCGTCATCGAGATCGACGGTCCCGCGCACGACAACCCTGAGTCACGATGGGCAGACGCGGCACGCGACACAGGAGTGGCCGCCGACGGCAAGCTGCTCGTGCGCATCCCGTCGTTCGCCGTACGCCGTCGTCAGCTCGAGGTAGTGACCCGGCTGACGACGATCCGCCGGGCAGCCGAGGAACGCGTCGCGGCCGCACAGCCACCGCCCGCGCGCTGATGCCACCCCATCGAGACGTGGCATCAGCGCGAGACGTCAGGCGCGCTGACGGCACATCTCGGGGGGAATCACTCAAGCCGTGGCGTCAGCGCGAGATGCCACGAGCATTGACGCCACGCCTCGGAGCAGGTGGACGCGAGCGGGTCACGCCGGGGTGGGCGCGGGTTACGCCGGGGTGCCGACCTTGGCGACGACCCAGTCGACGATGCTCTGCGTCGTCGCGCCCGGCGTGAAGATCTTCGCGACCCCGGCCGCCTCGAGCTCGCGGACGTCGTCGTCGGGGATGATCCCGCCGCCGAAGACCACGATGTCGGTGGCGTCGTGGGCGGCGAGCTGGTCGAGCACGGCGCGGAACAGCGTGAGGTGCGCACCGGACAGGATCGACAGGCCGATGACGTCGGCGTCCTCCTGGATCGCGGTCTCGACGATCTGCTCGGGCGTCTGGTGCAGGCCCGTGTAGACGACCTCGATGCCCGCGTCGCGCAGGGCTCGGGCGACGACCTTCGCCCCGCGGTCGTGCCCGTCGAGCCCGGGCTTCGCCACGACGACGCGGATCGGGGCTCCGGATGGCGTGCGGGGAGCTGCGGCGGTGCTGCTCATGGCGGCCTCTCGGGGCGGGTCACGGGACCGGGACTGACTCGTCCCGAGCGTAGCGAGCCGCTCTCCCGGCACGAACCCCCGGCGGCCCTGCGCCATCCGGACGGGACCGTCCGTGTCGACTTCCCATGCCCCTAACCGGCAGCGCTACTCTCACAAGCGTGCCGACGACGCCACATCGCGACGACGCCCGGGAGCCCGGGCGTCTCGAGCGCATGGCCCGGGCCTTCGACGAGGCCCGCGACCGGGTGACCGCCGCCCGCCGCGCGGTGATCTCCCCCGTCGGCCTGCGCGGGACCGCCGTCGAGGCCGCCTGGTGGACCGTGCACCTCGCGATGTACCCGTTCAGCCTGTTCGACGAGCGGACCGAGGAGGTCCTGCAGCACCAGCACCTCGGGGAGCTCTCTCCCGTGCAGCGCGGTCTGGTCGTGGGCGACGTCGAGGCTGCCGGCACGCCGATCATCCTGATCCACGGCATCGTCGACAACCGCTCGGTGTTCGCGCTGCTGCGCCGCGGACTGCGCCGACGCGGCTTCGGGCGGGTCGTCAACGTCAACTACTCCAGCATCTTCGGCGACGTCCGGGTGCTGGCCGACCGGCTCGGCACGATCGTCGAGGAGGTCTGCGAGGAGACCGGCTACGAGCGGGTCCACGTCGTCGGCCACTCCATGGGCGGCCTCGTCGCGCGCTACTACGTCCAGCGCCTCGGTGGCGACGAGCGGGTCCACACCCTCGTGACCCTCGGCACCCCGCACGCCGGCACGCTCTGGGCCTTCACGATGCCGCACCCCCTCGTGCGCCAGCTGCGACCCGGCAGCGACGTCGTGCGCGAGCTCGCCGAGCCGGCGCAGGGCTGCCGCACCCGCTTCGTCGCGGTGTGGAGCGACCTCGACCAGCTCATGGTCCCGAAGCAGTCGGCGATGATCGTGCACCCCGACCTCCAGGCGCGCAATGTCTTCGTCCGCGGCGTCGGCCACCTGTCGCTGCCGGTCGACGGGCGCGTCGTCCACGAGATCTGCACGACACTCGCCCACCTCGACCACGAGGGTCACACGCTGGCGGCGGGAGCGACCTCCATCGCCTCGAGCACGGGCCGCAAGAGCGGCCGCCGACCAGCCGACCCTGCTGCACGGGTGGCGCGAGGCACCTCGCATCCCTGAGCATGTGCGGGTGCGTCGGTCCGGGACGACCGGGCGACGGGCCCGTCCCGCGGCGCTCGTCGCCGTCCTCGCGCTGCTCGCCCCGCTGTCCATGACGACCCGGGCCGTCGCGATGCCGCTGCGCGACGGCACCGTCACGAGCGCCGACTACTACGACGACTCCGCCGCCCTTGCCCGCGCCGACGCGCACGACGAGGCCGACGTCGCGGCACTCGGCAACGCGCGCATGCCCGAGTGGATGGCGCCGGTCGAGCAGTACGACATCACGGCCCGGTTCGGCGACCGCGGCCGGCACTGGACCACCCGGCACACCGGTCTGGACTTCAAGGCACCGTGGGGCACCCCGGTCTACGCCGTCCACGACGGGACCGTCGTGAAGCTGGCGTGGCACCACGCCTACGGCTGGATGGTGCTCCTCGAGATCTCTCCGGGCGTGAGCGTCTGGTACTGCCACCTCTCGGCCGCCACGATCGAACCGGGTCCGGTGCACGTCGGCCAGCAGCTCGGTCGCATCGGCACGAGCGGCAACGCCACCGGACCGCACCTCCACCTCGAGGTCCGGGTGGCCGACCGGCCGACGGACCCGCAGACGTTCCTGTTCGACACCCCCGGCGTGCCCGGCACCCCGCCGTCCTGGCTGCCGCCGGTGCCGATCATCACCGTCGCCAACCTCGCCACGCTGACGAGCAGCTCGTAGCGGACCACGGTGAGGCGCGTCACGTCGCGATAGACGGTGCGCCGCACTGGGTAGGACACGCGCATCCGTCCCCTGCGAACGCGAGGTTGTCCGTGCGCCCGTCCCACCGCGAGAAGGCGGCCGTCGCCGGCCTGCTGCTCGGCTGCGGCCTCGTCTCGGCCGCGATGGCGCCGGCCGCGCAGGCGGCCGAGCCGTCCGCGTCGACGTCGTCACCGGCACGGGGCCCCGACGTCACCGACCCGTCGGACCCCGCTGCGGGCACGACGTACGGACCCGTTGCGGAGGGCGGCCCGCTCGCCGCCGACGACGACCCGCTGCCGCTCCCCCCGCTCGTGCACAGCACGACGACGCCGACGGCCCCTGCCGCACCTCGACCCGTCGTCAAGGTCGCACCGGCCTTCGGCCTGCCGGTGCACGGCTACCACCTCTCCGCCCGGTTCGACGAGCGCGGCTCGCACTGGGGCGGCGCACGGCACACGGGTCTGGACTTCGTCGTGCCGAGCGGCACACCGGTGGACGCCGTGGCCGCCGGACGCGTGGCGGAGGCCGGCTGGGCCGGGCCCTACGGCCGCTCGGTCGTCGTCACCCACGCCGACGGCACGCAGACGCGGTACGCCCACCTGTCCTCGATCGGCGTCGGGGTGGGCGACCGCCTCGCCGTGGGCGAGACGCTCGGACGCTCAGGAGCCACCGGCAACGTGACCGGTCCGCACGTTCACCTCGAGGTCATCGTCGGCGGCACGCCCATCGACCCCTTCGCCTGGCTCGTGCACCACGGAGTGCGCCCCTGACCGCTCGCCGGCCGGACGGCGGGGGGTCGATCCGGCGCGGGGCTCAGAGCTTCTCAACGGGGGCGTAGCGCAGCAGGAGACGCTTGGTGCCCTCCGCGCCGAAGTCGATCGTGGCCTCGGCCTTCTCGCCCATGCCGCTGGTCGAGACGACGGTGCCGAGACCGAACTTGTCGTGGGTGACGCGGTCGCCGGCCGAGAGCGACACGACCTCGCGGTTGCCCGGGCTGCGCACCCCCGGTCGCGACGCCGCGGCCAGCAGCGACGGCGCGGCACCGAAGCCGCCCGAGCTCGCGCGCGACGAGGAGAAGCCCGCGCCCTCCCCCGAGGCGATCGGATCCACGCGGTTCCAGTGCACGAGCTCGCCGGGCAGCTCGTCGAGGAAGCGGCTGGGCGGGTTGTACGACGGAGCGCCCCAGGCCGACCGCACGATGGCCCGCGACACGTAGAGCCGCTCACGTGCGCGCGTGATGCCGACGTAGGCGAGTCGACGCTCCTCCTCGAGCTCCTTGGCGTCGCCGAGCGAGCGCATGTGCGGGAACACACCGTCCTCGAGACCCGTCAGGAACACGACCGGGAACTCCAGGCCCTTCGCGGTGTGCAGGGTCATGAGGGTGACGACGCCGCCGTGCTCCTCGGCGTCGGGGATCTCGTCGGAGTCGGCCACGAGCGACACCCGCTCGAGGAAATCGCCGAGAGTGCCCTCGGGCTGGTCGGTCTCGAACTCGCGCGCCACCGACTCGAGCTCGGCGAGGTTCTCCACGCGTGTCTCGTCCTGCGGGTCGGCGCTGGCGACCAGCTCGGCGAGGTAGCCGCTCTGCTCGAGCACCGCCTGCAGGACGACGGCGGGTCCTGACCCGGCCTCGACCAGGGTGCGCAGGTCGCTCATCATCTGGACGAACAGCTGGATCTGCGCGACAGAGCGGGTCGCGATCATCGGCGCATCCCGGGCGCGAGCCAGCGCCGCGCCGAACGAGATCCGCTCGCGCTGGGCGAGCACCTCGACGCACGCCTCGGCACGGTCGCCGATCCCCCGCCGAGGGACGTTGAGGATGCGCCGCAGCGAGATGTCGTCGTCCGGGTTGGCCAGGGCCCGGAGGTAGGCGACCGCGTCGCGGATCTCCTTGCGCTCGTAGAAGCGCACGCCGCCGACGACCTTGTAGGGCAGGCCGACGCGGATGAACACCTCCTCGAGCGAGCGGGACTGCGCGTTGGTGCGGTAGAACACCGCGACGTCGCGGGCAGGCACACCGTCCTCGTCGGAGAGGCGGTCGATCTCGCCGGCGACGAAGGCCGCTTCGTCGTGCTCGTTGTCCGCGACGTAGCCGATGATCTGCGCGCCGTCGCCGGCATCGGTCCACAGCCGCTTCGGACGCCGTGCGGTGTTGCGCGTGATGACCGAGTTCGCCGCGGTGAGGATGGTCTGGGTCGAGCGGTAGTTCTGCTCGAGCAGCACGGTCGTGGCCGAGGGGTAGTCGCGCTCGAACTCCTCGATGTTGCGGATCGTCGCGCCGCGGAAGGCGTAGATGCTCTGGTCGGCGTCGCCGACGACGCACAGCTGCGCCGGGGGTACGCCGTCGGACCCGCGCCCCACGAGCTCGTTGACCAGGACGTACTGCGCGTGGTTGGTGTCCTGGTACTCGTCGACGAGCACGTGCCGGAAGCGACGGTGGTAGTGCTCGGCGACGTCGGGGAAGAGCTGCAGGACGGCGACCGTGGAGGAGATCAGGTCGTCGAAGTCGAACGCGTTGGCCCGGCGCAGGCGCCGCTGGTAGTCGGAGTAGGCCTCGGCGAGGGTCTTCTCCTGGTGGTTGCTCGCTCGCTCTGCGAACGTCTCGTGGTCGATCAGCTCGTTCTTCAGGTTCGACACCTGGTTGCTGAATGCGCGCGGCGGGTAGCGCTTCGGGTCGAGGTCGAGGTCGCGGCACACGAGGGTCATCAGGCGCTGCGAGTCGAGCGCGTCGTAGATCGAGAACGACGACGTCAGACCGAGGCGCGGCGCCTCCTTGCGCAGGATGCGCACGCAGGCCGAGTGGAAGGTCGACACCCACATCGCCCGCGCCCGCGGACCGACGAGTTCGACCACTCGTTCGCGCATCTCGCCGGCGGCCTTGTTCGTGAACGTGATCGCCAGGATCTCGCCGGGCCTGGCGTCGCCGCTGGCGAGCAGGTGGGCGATACGCCGGGTGAGCACCCGGGTCTTGCCGGACCCAGCGCCGGCCACGATGAGCAGGGGGCCGCCGCGGTGCTCGACGGCTGCCCGCTGCTCGGGGTTGAGGTCGTCGACGAGCGCGGCGAGGCCGGCTGCGGCGCTGGGGGCCGCGGGCTCGGGCTCCGGGCGCGGAAGGCCGAGATCGTCGAAGAGAGTCGTCATCGCCCGGCCAGTCTAGGTCGCCGGCCCCACACCCTCCCGACGTCGCGTCAGGCGACGTAGCCGAGGACCCGGATGCGGACCTGGGTGCCGATCGACGGGGTGCGCACGGCGAGCATCCCGCTGGCGGACAGCGGCAGCAGGACGACCTCGTGGGACCACTGCCGCGCCGTGAACGACACCGCCTGGACGGGCGCGGTCGACCCGATGGAGAGCGTGCCGTCGCTCGTGCCGCCGAGCGCGCTCACCGAGACCAGGACGCCACGGGCCCCCGCGGGGGCTCCACCCGCGCCCGTGAGGTTCACCAGCCGAGCGGCACCGGTGCGCACCGGGCCGGACAGCCCGAGGCGCGTGGCCGAGTCGACCACGGTCACCGGGCTCGCCAGCGTCGTCATGGTCGCGCCGTCGCCGGTCGGCACGGCCGTGAACCAGGCGTTGGCGTAGAGGTGAACCGTCACCGGTGCGGAGCCGGTGTTGCGCAGCACGACGGTGCCGTCGGTGCTCGGCGCGAGCAGCTGGGTCGCCCGCGTGGCCGTGGTCGAGGTGCGCAGGCTGCCGACGAGCGTCGGGCTCGCGGCCGACAGGACGCCGACGTAGGTCGCGGCCCTGGTCCGGTCGGCGGTGAGGGTCACGGCGACGCCGGAGAGCCCGGACGCCGGGACCGGGATGGACAGCCGGACGGTCCGCGTCTCCTTCGGCGCCAGCGGTCGCGCGGTGCCGTCGTAGACGAGGGTGGGCGCCACGACGTGGGTCAGGCCACCGACGACGGTGTCCGCGGCCGCGGCCGGCGCCACCGGATCGACGGGCGGGTCGGTCGGGTCTGCGGGCGGGTCGGAGGGCGTGTCGGTGGGCGGGTCGGCGGGGTCGGCCGGCGGGTCGGTCGGGGTCGGGTCGGTGGGCGTCGGGTCCGGCGGCGGGGTGGGGTCGGCCGGGGGCGCGGGCGGCACGACCAGGGGCACCCAGCCGACCACGTCGACCTGGAGGTCCGCGCTGCCGCCGTCGACCGAGAGCCGGATCGTGCCGTCGTCGGCGACGGGCACCACCGTGGTCGCGGCCGATGCCACCGAGGACGGCGACGTCGTCACCGGGATCAGCGCGGAGCCGCTCGTCGTGCGGGCCGAGACGGTGAGGGTGCCGCCCACCGCCCGGTAGGTCGTCACCCGCACCGCGACGGCGGAGACCCCTGTGCCCGGGACGCCGCCGGCACCGGTCGCGTGGACGACGACGTCGCGGCGCGTCCCGTCCCAGCTCGCGGCCCCCGTGAGGCGGCACGGCGCGGTGAGTCCGGACCCGGTGCGGGTGTCGAGCACCCGGACCGGTGTCACCGGGACCAGATCGATCCCCTCGCCCGCCGGGGAGGACCCCGGAGCGGTCCAGCCGCCCCAGCCGCCCCAGTCGCCCCCGTCGCTCTGGCACGACGGCGCGAGCGGGACCCCGGTCCAGAACGACGTCATCGCCATCGCACCCTCCCACGACAGGGACAGGTGCACGTGGTTGCGGTGGCAATACGTGTCGAAGCCGCCGGCCCGCTTCTTCGGATCCGTGGAGCACCCCTTGAGGTCGGTCCAGCCGGCCTCGGGGCGGTACGACGCCCAGAAGTGGTCGTTCCAGCCGATGTACATGACGCCGAGACGGCGGGCCATCGCCGCCGGCTGCCCGTCGGCACCGGGCGCGAGCAACCAGGTCAGGAACGCCGTCGCGCGGGCCTTCTGGCCCGGCACCCGCGAGCTGACCATCCAGTCGAGGGCGCGGCCCTCCTTGTGCTCGCTCTGGCCGCCGTCCGAGCACGGTCGCGAGAGGCCGACCGAGAAGTTCCCGTACGTCGCACGCAGCAGGGCCGCGAGCTTGAGTGCTCCGACCTTCGGCGTCGGGGAGCAGGTGCTCTGGCCCTGGTAGGAGGCGGAGGCGTCGATGCCGACCGGAAGGGTGCCAGAGCGGGGGACCGCCATGGCAGCCTGCGCCGCCGGGGCCGCGACGAGGGCCGGCAGGAGCCCCGCGAGGAGGGCCGCGGCCGCGAGGGCGGAGCGGGTCCGGGGCGCGCGCGCACGCGTCGTCCGATCTCCCCTGGCCATGTCGAGGTGATCGACCGGTTGACGACCGGTCTTTCGCCCGCTCCGTACGATGGCCTGGATAATCCCCCGGTCAGCCCACCCCGGGCGCGTCCGCCGACCCGTTCGGCGCACTCGGCCCGCACCCCAGGAGGCCCTGCATGCTCGACGACTCCGAGGTCTCCTGCGTCCTCGTGGTGACCGCTCACCCCGACGACGTCGACTTCGGCGCCTCCGGGACGATCGCCGGATGGGTCGAGGCCGGGATCTCGGTCACGTACTGCATCGTCACCGACGGCGACGCCGGCGGGTTCGACCCCACCGTGCCGCGCTCGGAGATCCCGACGATCCGCCGCGCCGAGCAGGTCGCGGCCGCGAAGGCCGTGGGCGTCAGCGACGTGCGCTTCCTCGGCTACCGGGACGGCGAGCTCACGGTGTCCCACGGCCTGCGCCGCGACATCAGCCGGGTGATCCGCCAGGTGCGGCCGCAGCGGTTGCTGACCCAGACCCCCGAGCGCAACTGGGAACGCATCCCCGCGACGCACCCCGACCACATGGCTGCCGGCGAGGCGACGATCCAGGCGGTCTACCCGGACGCGCGCAACCCCTTCGCCCACCCGTCGCTGCTCGACGACGAGGGCCTCGACGCCTGGTCGGTGAGCGAGGTCTGGCTCATGGGCCACCACACGCAGACCCACTACGTCGACATCACGGAGCAGTTCCCGCGCAAGATCGAGGCGCTCACCGCGCACGAGTCGCAGACCGGCCACCTCGAGGATCTCGAGGGCTTCGTGCGCGGCTGGAACTCGCGCACGGCCGAGGCCGCAGGCTACGCCGAGGGACGCCTCGCGGAGGCCTTCTTCGTCTCGATCATGCCCGGCTGACCGTCGTACGCCTGACGGGTCGTGACTACGCCGCGACCCAGAAGACCGCGACGAGGATGTTCACGAGCGCGAGTGCACCGGCCGCGGCCCAGTACGGCTTCTGCTTCTCGGGATCCTGGCGCATGCCGAACAGCGTGAGACCCGTGACGATCACCGCGATGAGCAGCTTCGTGCCGACCGCCGCGTTGTCGAAGGGCTCGCCACCCTCGAGGTTCGGCGCGATGCCGACGAGGGCGAAGCCGGTGATGAGCTGTGTCAGAGCGCCGTCGCGCATCCAGTGCGTGACGAGCGGCGGCTTGGCCCCCATCTGCGCGAAGAAGCCGCCGACGAGCATGGCGACGCCGACGAAGTGCAGGCTCAGGATCAGCTTGTAAACGATGTCCACTCGGCGCAGCCTAGTGCCCGCGCGAGACCCACTCGTCATACGACGACGCCTCGGCGCCGATCGTCGTCCCGTCGCCGTGGCCGGTGAGCACCCGCGTCTCGGGCGGCAGGGACAGCAGCCGCTCGCGGATCGAGTCCAGGATCGTCGGGAAGCTGCTGAACGAGCGTCCGGTCGCACCCGGGCCGCCGTGGAAGAGCGTGTCGCCGCTGAGCACGACGCCGAGGTCGGGTGCGTAGACCGACACGCCGCCAGGCGAGTGACCCGGCGTGTGCAGCACCTGCAGGTCGGTGCCGGCGACGGAGATCACCTCACCGTCGGATAGCGGCATCGTCTCGACGCCCGGGTGGACGACGTCCCACAGCATCCGGTCGTCCGGGTGCAGGTGGATGTCCGCTCCGGTCGCGGCGGCGATGTCCGGCGCTGCGGTGATGTGATCGTTGTGCCCGTGGGTGCAGACGACGGCGACGACGCGACGGCCGCCGATCGCCGCGATGATCGCGCCGGCGTCGTGGGCCGCGTCGACGACGACGACCTCGGAGTCGTCGCCTATGAGCCATACGTTGTTGTCGACGTCGAAGTCCTGGCCGTCGAGGCTGAAGATCCCGCTCGTGACGAGACGCTCGACCTGCGCGGTCATGCGTCGAACTTCACGACGGAGCGCAGCACGTCGCCGTGGTGCATCTTCTCGAACGCGGCCTCGACGTCACCGATGCCGATCGTCTCGGACACGAAGTCCTGCAAGGGCAGTCGGCCTTGCAGATAGAGGTCGATCAGCATGGGGAAGTCGCGGCTCGGCAGGCAGTCGCCGTACCAGCTCGACTTCAGCGCGCCGCCGCGGCCGAAGAACTCGATGAGCGGCAGGTCGATGCGCATCTCCGGGCTGGGGACGCCGACGAGCACGACCGTTCCGGCGAGGTCGCGGGCGAAGAACGCCTCCTCGTAGGTCTCGGGGCGGCCGATGGCCTCGATGACGACGTCGGCGCCGAAGCCGCCCGTCGCCTCACGGATCGCCTCCACCGCGTCGACGTGGCGCGAGTTCACCGTGTGGGTGGCGCCGAAGTGCGTGGCCTTCTCGAGCTTCCGGTCGTCGATGTCGACCGCGACGATCGTGCGCGCGCCGGCGAGCCGGGCACCCGCGATCGCCGCGTCGCCGACACCGCCGCAGCCGATGACGGCGACGGTGTCGCCGCGCGTCACGTTGCCGGTGTTGAGCGCGGCACCCAGCCCGGCCATCACGCCGCACCCGAGGAGTCCCGCGACCTCCGGGGGTGCGGCCGGGTCGACCTTCGTGCACTGCCCGGCAGCCACGAGAGTCATCTCCGCGAAGGCCCCGATGCCGAGCGCGGGCGAGAGCTCCGTGCCGTCGAGCAGCGTCATCTTCTGCGTCGCGTTGAACGTCGAGAAGCAGTACTGCGGGCGGCCGCGCAGGCAGGCCCGGCACGTGCCGCACACGGCACGCCAGTTGAGGATCACGTAGTCGCCCACAGCCAGGTCGGTGACGTCCGGCCCGACCGACTCGACCACGCCGGCGGCCTCGTGCCCGAGCAGGAACGGGAACGCGTCGTTGATCGCGCCCTCGCGGTAGTGCAGGTCCGTGTGGCAGACGCCGCACGCCTGGACCTTCACCCGGGCCTCGCCCGGACCCGGGTCCGGCACCACGATCTTCTCGAGCGACACGGGCAGCCCCTTGCCCCGAGCGACGACACCCTGCACCTGCACCGACACGACCGACTCCTGACTCACCAGACAGCGACGCCGCGACGCTACCGCCTTTCCGGCGGCTCCAAGCGCGCCCCTCCGGGGACGCGCGTCGCCGCACCCCACCGCCTTCGGGCCAGGGCCGCCGCCGTCGGGGTACTGCTGTCCGGGGTCGACCCCGATACGGGAGTGGACTCTCTAGACGAGGTGCCTTGCAGCCGCCCACTTGGCGAGCTCGTGGCGGTTGCTGAGTTGGAGCTTGCGCAGCACGGCGCTCACGTGGGTCTCGACCGTCTTCACCGACAGGACGAGGTCCTTCGCGACCTCGCGGTAGGTGTACCCGCGGGCGATGAGACGCATCACCTCGCGCTCGCGGGGGCTGAGCGAGTCGAGCGCCTCGTCGGCGTCCTCGGCCACGGTCCCGGTGGAGAAGGCGTCGAGGACGAACCCGGCAAGGCGTGGCGAGAACACGGCGTCGCCGTCGGCCACGCGACGTACGGCGTCCACGAGGTCGTCGGCCGAGATGGCCTTCGTGACATAGCCCCGGGCACCACCGCGCACGACGCCGATGACGTCGTCGGCGGCGTCGGACACCGACAGCGCGAGGAAGCGCACCTCGGGGAGGTCCGCGGTGCACGAGTCGAGGACCGCGCGACCACCGCCGCCGGGCAGGTGGACGTCGAGGAGCACGACGTCCGGCCGCGTGTGGTGGATGACGGCGATCGCCTCGTCGACGTCGCCCGCCTCACCGACGACGTCGACCCGACCGCCGATCTCGGAACGCACGCCTGCGCGGAAGAGACGGTGGTCGTCGACGAGGACCACCCGGAGTGCGGCGGCCCCGCCGCGCTCGACGCGATCGTGGTCCGGCAGGTCGCTCACGTCCAGCTCCTCACGCCCAGGGGCGCGGGCAGCGCCAGGGAGACCTCCGTGCCCGAGCCCGGCTCGGACCGTACCCGTACCGAGCCGCCGACCCGCGCCATCCGCGCGTGGACGGACTCGCGCAGTCCTAGCCGGTCCTCGGGAACGGCGTCGGGGTCGAAGCCCTGACCGCGGTCGCGCACGAACACCTCGACGCCCGTCTCGCCGCACTCGACGTAGACCGACACGGTTCCGCCCGCGTGCTTCGCGGCGTTCACGACCGCCTCGCGCGCGGCCGCGACCAGGGCGTCGACCCGGTCGTCGCGGGCGACGTCCCCCACGTGCACGAGCTCGACCACGCAGGCGTACGTCGACTCCACGTCGGCGATCTCGGTCTCGAGCGCGGCGACGATCGTCGCACCCGGGTCGCCCACGGGGGCGTAGAGCCATCGGCGCAGCGCACGCTCCTCGCTGCGGGCCAGGCGCGTCACCTCGTCGGGGTCGTGCGCCGAGCGCTGGATGAGGGTGAGGGTCTGGAGCACCGAGTCGTGCACCTGCGCGGCGATCTCGGCGCGCTCCTCGCTGCGGATGCGCGCGCGACGCTCGGCAGCGAGGTCGCGCCACCAGCCGAGCACGAAGGGCAGCAGGACGAGTGCGAGCCCGGCGAGCGCCAGCAGTGCCGCGGCGAGGCCACGGAGGGATGCGGCCAGATCGCCTTGCGAAGCAAGGACTCCGAGCACTCCCAGCAGAACAAGGGCGAGTCCGAGGAGGATCCGCGGGACGCTGCGTCGTACGGCGGTCTGCGTCGTGACGCGTGCACTGGCACCGACGTCCGCGAGCAGCGCTGCGCGGCGGCCGTCGTCGGACTGCCGCCAGAGCACCGCGACGCCGACCGCCACGAGCAGCAGCGGCACCGACCACGACCCGGTGACATCGACGCCGCGCGTCGACAGCAGCAGCACGACGCCCACCGCCAGCGCACCCAGACCGAGCACTCCCGCCAGGTCACGTCCCTCGGTCGAGGGCTCGGCGGAGGAGTCGTCGGAGTCGTCGATCGGGAGCCAGGCCCAGTAGGCGGCGTAGAGCACGAGCCCGAAGCCGCCTGCCAGGACCGACACCAGGAACGCCGCACGGACCGCCTCGACCGGCCAGCCGAGGTGCTCGGCGATGCCGCGACAGACACCACCGAGCACGCGTCCGCGACGCGCACGGGTGGCGCGCCGCGGGAGACTGGTGGGGTGGCTCACGACTCCATGATCCCCGTCCGGCCCTCGCGGCACATCGGGGACGCTCCCGGCCCGGCCCTCAGGGTCGGTCCAGGGTGCGGTCAGGGCTGATCCCCGATGTGCCCGGCACCCGACCAGCCGCACGCTGAGGACATGAACGAGAACCCCACCCTGGTCGACCCGCTCGCTACCGGCCCAGAGCCGGGCGACGGTGCCGAGACCGAGAACCCGCGTCCCATCCCTCCCCCTGCGCCGCCCTATGCCTACGCACCGCAGCGTCCCCCGCTCCGGCGTTCGCGCACCGACCGTGTGTTCGGCGGCGTGTGCGGCGGCATCGGTCGGCAGTACGACGTCGACCCCACCCTGCTGCGCATCCTGGTCGTCGTCATCACCGTCTTCACCGGCGGCGGCTTCGCCTTCGCCTACCTGCTGGGCTGGATCTTCATCCCCGAGGAGCCGGCGCTCGTGCCCATCGGCACACCGACCGGCGCGACCTTCGTCGCGTCGCAGCCGGCACCCGTGCCGCCGTCGTACGCCGCCGGCGGCACCGGGACCTACGTCGATCCGGCCACCGGCCAGGTCTACGGCGCCCCGCAGTACTACGCACCGGTCAAGCCGCGCGAGCCGCGCTCCTACCTCGGCCTGATCACCCTGTCCGCCGCCGTGGTCGTCGGCGGGCTGCTCAGCATCATCGCCGTTGCGGGCGTGGACATCCCTGCGGCGACCGTCGCCGCCGCGATGCTCGCCGTGGTCGCGATCGGCCTGCTCGTCGGGGCCTTCCGCGGCCGGGCCCGGTGGCTCATCGCCCCCGCCGTCGTCCTGCTGCTCGTGGCCCAGGCTGCGACCGCGATCCCGCGCGCCGTCAACGGCAGCTGGGGTTCAGGCGTCGGCGACCGGACCTGGGTCCCGACGGTGTCCAGCCCTGCGCCGTTCGAGCTCGGCGCCGGCACGGCCCAGCTCGACCTCACCTCGCTGCCGCAGGGTCCCGCGACGGTGGCGGCGAAGCTCGGGGTCGGGACGGTCATCGTCCTGGTGCGTCCGGACACGACGCTCGTTCTCCACGCGCGCATCGGCGCGGGCGACGTCCTGCTGCCCGGCGCCCCGAACACGAACGGCACGAACCTGGTGGTCGCCACGACCGTCCCCGCCGCGTCGACGGCGCCGGCGGTCAGCACGGTCGACCTGACCGTCGAGATCGGACTCGGAGAGCTGGAGGTGCGTCATGAGGCGTCATGACCTCGACTGGGTGTCGCTCATCGCGGGGCTGGTGTTCCTCGGCTTCGCCGTGGTCTACACCGTCGTCTCCCTCGCCGACGTGAGCATCGACGGCCGCTTCGTCTGGCCGATCGTCCTGGTGGCAGTCGGCGCAGCCGGGGTCGCCACGGCGGTCAAGGCCACCACCCGCGAGGAGAAGGCCTTCGCCGAGATCGGAAGTCCCGACAGCGACAGTTAGGTCGCGCGGCAGCGACCGCGAGCACCCAGCACGACGCGGGAGCCGAAGGCAATCGCTGAAGTTCACCGAAGCCGAGAGCGCCGAGCCGCCCGGTGAGGACCCCGAAGGGGTCTCACCGGGCGGCTCTGTCGTCCGCCGTAAGGCCGACGACCGGCGCGAAGGCGGAGGCGGCGCCGACGAGGCTGTAGCAGCCGGCGCTAGCCGGACTTGTCCTGGATCTCCCAGGCGTGGCCCAGGACGTGCCAGGTGATCCTCCGGATCGCGTACGCCGGCGACCACGGGCCTTGCGCCGCACCCGAGAGCAGGGCGGTGGCGAGCTCGTCGCGCATCGCGGCCACGTCGGCGGGCGACGTGTACGGCGGATGTCGCACGCCGAGCTTGCGGGCGTAGGCACGCTCGGCTTCGCGGACGTGGTCGAGGACGGCGTCGCGGTCGCGTCCACCACCGCGCGGGCCCTTGCGCAGCGACTCGGGCGCGGAGGCAGCGACGGAGTCGAGCAGCTCCCACGAGGCGCGCATCAGCGAGACCTGCCGCACAAGGTCCGGGCGGGCGAGCGGCTCGGCGTCGACCGCTGCGGGGACCGACGGCGCGCCGAAGTCGGCCGTCGCGTCGCCGGGCACCCGCTCGACGACCACGACGTCGTGCGCGGCGGGGAGACGGACGCCGGCCCGGACTGCGACCTCGCCGTAGCGCTGGGAGTAGGCGAGCAGTTCGTCGAGAGCGGCCTCGTCGGTCTTCGCCCAGCGCGACCAGCCCGGCCAGTCGAGGGCGTTGGCGAAGACCTTCTGGCGTCCCTGCTCGAGGTAGACATGCAGCGTCGTCGGCACGGGTCCAGGCTCGCACGCGGCGCCGACACTGCGCGGCGGGCGACCCGGATCTCGCCCGGTCGATCCGTCGCCGCGGACGCCTGCGCCCTGGCCCGGTGCTCGCCCCGGGCCGGGGTGTCACCGGCGCGGCGCGTCCACGACCCTCCTACTATCGCGGTGATGACAACCGACGGTGCAGGGACGGCGACGGGGCGTGGTGGCTCCGGCGGCCGACCGACCCTGGAGATGGTAGCGGCGCTCGCAGGCGTGAGCCGCGGCACCGCGAGCCGCGTGCTGTCCGGCGCCAGCAACGTGAGCCCGGCTGCCGTGGCCGCTGTCCGGGCCGCGGCCGCCGAGCTGCACTACCGGCCCAACCTCTCCGCCCGCAGCCTCGTCACGGGACGTACCGGGCTGGTCGGCCTGGTCGTCAACGAGACCAACGAGCGGCTGTTCAGCGACCCCTACTTCGCAGGGATCGCGCGGGGTGCGCACGCCGCGCTGGTCGAGACCGGCGTGGCGCTCGTGCTGTCGCTCGCGGCCGACGAGGCCGAACGCGACCGCCTCCTCGAGCTCGCGTCGACCCGCCTCGACGGCCTGCTCGTGGTCCACGGCCACGGCGACCAGCCGCTCGTGGAGACCCTCGCCGCGTCGGGCCTTCCCGTCGTCTACGCCGGGCGCACCGAGACGGCCGCGCGGCGCGACCTGTGGTGGGTCGACAGCGAGAACGAGTCGGGCGCCTTCGAGGCCGTGGCCCACCTCGCCGCCCGCGGACGGCGTCGTATCGCGACCATCACGGGTCCCGGGGACATGGCCGCGAGCGCCGACCGCGTCGCCGGCTGGCGCCGCGCGCTGCAGGCCGCCGGGCTCGAGGCCGACGACGCGCTGATCGAACCGGGGATGTTCAGCACCGAGTCGGGCGTGGTCGGCATGGCGCGACTGCTCGACCGGGTGCCGGACCTCGACGCCGTGTTCGCCGCGAACGACCTGATGGCCGCGGGTGCGATGCGCGTGCTGCACGACTCGGGTCGCGGCGTGCCTGGCGACGTCGCCGTGGTCGGCTTCGACGACAGCGAGACGGCGCGGACCTCGGAGCCGCCGATGACGACCGTGGCGCAGGACATCGAGCGCGCCGGGCACCGGATGGCCGAGCTCCTGCTCGAGCGGGTCGCGGGGGCGACCGATCCGGTCCAGGACATCCTCCCGACGCACCTCGTCGTGCGCGCCAGCTCCTGAGCGGCCGCGCTACGCCCGGCCGATGCCGCCCGCCCGCGCGATGGCGGCGTAGTGCGTGCCGCTGTCCTTCACGGTGCGCGCCTGCGTCGCGTAGTCGACGTAGACGTAGCCGAAGCGCCGGGAGTAGCCCCACGCCCACTCGAAGTTGTCCATGAGCGACCAGGCGAAGTAGCCGCGGACGTCGACCCCGTCGGCGATCGCGTCTGCGATCGCGCCGAGGTGCTCGTCGAGGTAGTCGATGCGGTCCGGGTCGTGGACCGCACCGTCGACGAGCTCGTCAGCCCAGGCGGAGCCGTTCTCCGTGACGAAGATCGGGGGAGCGTCGTACTCCTTCGCGACGCGGCCGAGGGTCTTGGACAGTCCCTCGGGCACGATGTCCCAGCCCATCTGGGTCTTCGTCAGCCCGCGGTCGACGAACTCGACGTCCTCGGTGCCCACCCACGGGGTCGGGCGCGCGCCCGCGACCGGGGCGGCGGGCGCCTCGAGCCCGCGGACGTGGAACGAGCTGTAGTAGTTGACGCCGAGCCAGTCCAGACGCGTCGAGATCGTGTCGAGGTCGCCGTCCTGGACGAACGACAGGTCCGTGTACGCCGCGAAGTCCTCCACGATGTCGGCCGGGTAGCTCCCGCGGAGCACCGGGTCGAGGAACCAGCGGTTCTGCTGGCCGTCGATCCGCCGCTCGGCGTCGACGTCGGCCGGGCTGTCCGACGCGGCGGTGACGTCGTAGAGGTTGACGACGACGCCGACCTGGGCGGGGCGCCGACCGCCGTGCAGCGCCTGTGCGGCGAGGCCGTGGCCGAGGAGCAGGTGGTGCGAGGCGAGGATCGCCTCGGCCGGGTCGGTGCGGCCCGGGGCGTGCTCACCGGAGGCGTGGCCGAGGAACGCCGAGCACCACGGCTCGTTGAGAGTCGACCAGTGCTGCACCCGGTCGCCGAGCCGGAACTGCGTGATCGCGGCGTAGTCGGCGAAGCGGTACGCCGTGTCGCGGTTGCGCCAGCCGCCGTGGTCCTCGAGCGCCTGCGGCAGGTCCCAGTGGTAGAGCGTGGCGTAGGGCGTGATGCCCCGCTCAAGCATGCCGTCGACCAGCCGGTCGTAGAAGTCGAGCCCGGCGTCGTTGATCCCTCGGCGCCCGGTCGGCAGCACACGCGGCCAGGCGATGGAGAACCGGTACGCCGTCAGCCCGAGCGAGGCCAGCAGGTCCAGGTCGGACTGCCACCGGTGGTAGTGGTCGCAGGCGACCGAGCCGTCGGAGCCGTCGAGGATCGCGCCGGGGCGCGCGCACAGGGTGTCCCAGATGGAGACGCCGCGGCCGTCCTCGGTGCTCGCCCCCTCGATCTGGAACGCAGCGGTGGCCGCCCCCCACACGAAGCCGTCCGGGAAGGCGCGGGTGGTGTCGGGGCGGTCCGGGGTGACGGTCACGGTGCGTGCCTCTCCTGCTGGTCGCGCGCACGCGACGTAGGTCTGTCCAGTTCGAGGATCCCACCGTGGCACGACCGGAGGCGGGTCGGGGCTCCCTCGTCCCTGACCCGCCCCCGGAGCTCGTCACCATCGGGGATGGGGGCTCGACCTGGCTCAGCCTGCCGGGACGAGCCCCCAGCCCCGCAGCGACGTCGCCGGCGACGTTCCACGGCCGCGACGACCCCGCTGAGGTGGGATGGCTCCGCGTGGGAGCGCTCCCAAAGCGTGCCCCGTCGCCTCTCCCTTGTCAACGGTCCGAACCGATCTCCTCGCCACCCGAGGCGGGTCGGAGATGAACAGTGGGTGAACTGAGCTCCCCCGCGGCCTGGGGCGAGCAGCACGTCCGCTCATGCGAGGCGCCCGCCGCCTATCGTGGGCGGCAGGGCGCGTGCCACCCGGAGGGGATCTCGATGAGACGGACCGCACTGGCGGCCCTGATGGCCTGTTCGGCGGTGCTGCTCGCGGCGTGCTCCGGCACCCCCGCCACCTCCGGCACGGACAGCCAGTCCCCGAGCGCGGTCGCCTCCTACGATCCCGACCCCGCCACCCTCACGATCGTCGCCGGCAGCGAGCAGCGGGCCGTGGTCGACAATGTCGTCACCCCCTGGTGCACGCAGATTCGCAAGATCACCTGCAACGTCACCTACCTCGGTTCGGTGGACCAGGCGCGGCTTCTGCAGAGCGGGCAGGCGCCCTACGACGCGTTCTGGTTCGCCAGCTCCGTGTTCGCCCAGCTCGGCGACCAGAAGCGCGAGCTGCAGGACCTCGCCTCGATGTCCGTGACGCCGATCGTCTTCGCCGGGTGGAAGTCCGAGATGCAGAAGCTCGGGTTCGTCGGCCGCGACGTGACGATCGACGAGGTGCTCGCGGCCGTCGAGTCGGGCAAGACGAAGACCTGGGTCACCAACCCCACGCAGTCGAACTCGGGGGCGTCGGTCTACCTCGGCTACCTCAACTACTTCGCCGGCAACCCCGCGGGCCAGGCGCTGAGCGAGGCGCAGCTCGCCGAACCCGCCGTCACCAAGGGCATCACGCGGTTCGTCCGCGCCTTCCAGCGCACCCCGCCGAGCACGGGCACGCTGATGGACGACTGCATCGCTCAGCCGGACCAGTGCCGCACCATGTTCACCTACGAGGACCTGGTCATGGAGCGCGACCAGCAGCTCGTCGCGGCCGGCAAGGAGCCGCTCTACGTCGTCTACCCGAAGGGATCCCTCGCGATCGCCGACGCGCCGCTCGGCTACCTCCCGCACGGAGACAACCCCGCGAAGAAGGCCAACTTCGAGGCTCTGCAGCAGTACCTGCTGACCGACCCCGACGCCCAGAAGAAGCTGCTCGCGCTGGGGCGCCGACCCGCGGACATCACCGGGCTGGCGCTGACGAACGCCCCGGCGTCGGTCTTCAACCCCGAGTGGGGCATCGCCACGACCATCAAGGACCGCCAGCTCACCTATCCCGCCGGCCCCGTGATCGACGCGGCCCTGAGCGGCTACCAGCTCAGCTTCCGCAACCCGTCCGACGTCGTCTACTGCATCGACGGGTCCGGAAGCATGGGTGACAACCAGGGCTGGGAGGGAGTGACCGAGGCCGCGGCGCTGTTGTTCGACCCCGAGCAGGCCAAGCGCTACTTCCTCCAGGTGAGCCCGTCGGACCGCACGACGGTCATCGTCTTCAACGACACGATCAAGGGCGGTCCCTGGACCGTCACCGGCAACGCCGACGCGGCGATCTCGGGGCTGCAGGCCGACATCACCGACCTGGGACCGGGCGGCGGGACCGCCATCTACGACTGCCTCGGTCGGGCCGCGCAGTTCTACCGCGAGAACCCGAGCGGCAACCGCAAGCGGCTCGTGATCCTCATGACCGACGGTCAGAACACCAACGGCGGCACGGACGGTCTCGACCAGGTCGCCTCGCTCGGCGTGCCGGTCGTCGCCGTCGCGTTCGGGAGCGACGCGGACAAGACCTCGATGCAGAACGTCGCCGACCTCACCCACGGGGCCTTCATCTCCTCGGACAACCTCGTGACCGCGCTGCGCAACGCGACGAGCTACAAGTAGGCCCCGGATGCGACGCGCCGACCTCCCCTGGATCGCAGGGCTCCTCACCTTCCCCGTCATGGGGCTGCTCTTCTACGCGGTGGGCGACCCCCCCAACATCGTGGCATCCACCGTCGTGGGCGTGGTCGCCGGCGCGCTCGTGGCGCTCGGCGTCCGGCTCGCCTTCCCGGCCGATCCCGAGCTCGACACCTACGACGCGGACGCGCGTCGCCGCGTCGCGAAGGTGCTGGCCTCGGTCCGCGAGATCGAGCGGATGTCGGGGCAGGTGTTCGACCCGGTGTCGCGCCGGTCGCTGCAGAACGGGTGCGCCCGGATCCCGGAGCTGCTCGACTCCGTGCAGACCCACGACTCCTCGGGCGTCGCCTCGATGGCCGCGAAGCTCAACGTCACCACGAGCGGCATCCAGCGCACGCTGGCCCAGTACCTCGACATCCAGAAGGACCCCGACCTCTACAACGACGCGCAGTCGCTGCTCACGACCGGCCAGAAGGGCTTCGTCGGGTTCGAGACGTTCGTGGTCGACACGTTCCGCCGCCTCAACGACGCTGAGGTGATCAACTACAAGGCCACGCTCGCAGCGCTGCAGCCGCTCGAGATCAAGCAGCTCACCCAAGGGAGCCCATCGTGAGTCCCGGTCTTCGACGCGCGCTCGCGCTCGGGGTCACCGCCGTGCTCGTCGTCGTCGTCTTCATCGCCGGCATCAGGCTCCTCGGACGCTCCGGCTCGAGCACGGCGGCCGACGG
>Ga0208851_1000020_pt1 | contig 70757 bp, 76 predicted proteins | sample NGESurshal092012_FD_184481 | JGI IMG/M metagenome (GOLD analysis project Ga0208851, IMG submission 184481) | Arctic peat soil microbial communities from Barrow, Alaska - NGEE Surface sample 415-2 shallow-092012 (SPAdes) | ecosystem: Environmental > Terrestrial > Soil > Wetlands > Peat ... | reverse complement strand
GGCCGACGAGCGCTGGCTGGTCCGCCTCCTGCTGCGGCTCGGGTCGTCGGTCACCGTGCTCGACCGTCCGGACGTGGTCGAGACCGTCCGCGCCGAGGCGCGGGCCGCGCTCGCGGCGTACGGCACCGACGCCTGACCCGGCCTCCGCCCAGGACCTTCGCGGGCGCGTCGGGAGCGCGGCGGGGTCCCGGCGGGGTCCCGGCGACGCCGTTCGGGTGACGCCGCGCTGACCGACCGCGCACATCCGTGCCCACGGATCGCTCAAGAACCCCCCGGGAACGTGCCGACACCTGCTGTGTCAGTCCGCTTGAGACGTCCGGGAGGAGGATCCGATGGCCACCATCAAGGCGACCTGTCCGATGTGCGGTGATGTCGACCTCACCCCGCGCGACGTGCGGGTCCACGTGGTCGAGGCGCTCGAGGAGAGCCACTCGCGCCGCACGTACGCGTTCGGCTGCCCGCTGTGCCACGAGGACGTCGAGAAGCCCGCCGACGAGGAGGTCGTGCGCCTCCTCACCTCCGCCGGTGTCCGGGTCGACCGCGTCCCGGTGCCCGCCGAGGCTCGCGAGCGGCACTCCGGTGGCCCGATCGGCTACGACGACCTGCTCGACCTGGTCCTGTGGCTCGAGACGCACGACGCGATCGCCGAGGACATGGCCCTCTCCCACGGTCGCTGAGCCCCGGTCTCGGGTTATCGTGGTCCTGTGACGCCGGGAGACCGTCCGCGGCGCTGACCAGCGTGATGTGAGGACTGCTCGATGGGTGCGTTGTTCGAGAAGCCGGCCTTCCTGATCCTGATCCTCATCGTCCTGCTCCTCTTCGGTGCCAAGCGGCTCCCGGACCTGGCGCGAGGGCTGGGCCGCTCCGCGCGCATCCTCAAGTCCGAGACCGAGGGCCTGCGCACCGACGAGACCCCCGCCGCACCGCCCGCGCCGGCGCCCGCCGTCACGGCCGCCCCCGCAGCCCCTGCCGCCCCCGCAGCTCCCGCGGTTTCCGCTCCCGCTGTGCCGGACGGTGCTCGCTACCTCGTCGACCCGGTCACCGGCGAGCGGATCCTCGCGCAGCCGGTGACCCCGCCGGCTGACGGCGCTCCGCGCGCCTGAGGGAGAGCCCGCCGTCGTGGTCGCCGGTGACGTGAGCGCCGGTCGCCGCGGGAGGAGGTCGGGCAAGCCGTCGAACCCGGACGGCGCCATGACGCTCATGGAGCACCTGCGGGAGTTCCAGACGCGGCTGTTCCGCGCCGTCCTGGGCATCCTCGCCGGGTCGATCATCGCGTGGATCTTCTACGACCAGCTCTTCCACTACGTCGAGGCGCCCTTCAACCTCGTCGTCGAGGAGGCCAAGGCCCAGGGCAAGACGGTCGTGCTGTCGGTCAGCGGCGTCACCGACGCGTTCACCCTGCAGCTGCAGATCGTCGTCGTCGCCGGCCTCGTGATCTCCGCACCGATCTGGCTCTACCAGCTGTGGCGGTTCCTCGCGCCGGGTCTGCAGGGCAACGAGAAGAAGTGGGCCTACGGCTTCGTCGCCGCGGCCACGCCACTGTTCCTGTTCGGGGCCGCCGTCGCCTACAAGGCGATGCCGCAGCTGCTGCACCTGCTGCTCGGGTTCACGCCCGAGAACGTCGCGAACATCATCAACGTCAACGACTACCTCGGCTTCATCATCCAGACGATGCTGTTCTTCGGCATCGGCTGCCTGATCCCGCTGATCCTCGTGATGCTCAACTTCGCCGGGGTGCTGTCGGCGAAGCGGGTGCTCAGGTCCTGGCGCTGGCTGGTCGTGTTCTGCCTGACCTTCGCCGCCGTCGCGACCCCGACGCCCGACCCGTTCACCATGCTCATGGTCGCGCTGCCGTTCATGGCGATCGTGTTCGTGGCGCTGGCGGTGATGCTCGTCAACGACGCCCGTCGCGCCCGCAGGGCACGACGCGACGGCTTCGGGCCCCTCTCCGACGACGAGGCCTCCACCCTGCCCGAGCAGATCATCGACCCCGACGACCTGCGCCCCAGCGCCCTCGACGACGACACCACCTGACCCGCCCCCTTCCCGCGCAATGTGCCCTGACGCGCGATAGAAGCACGTCAGGAGCCCCACACCGCCGTGCTCCGGCACCTGGATGTCCCGTCAGTTGCCTCTATCGCGCGCTGGGGCACATCCAGCGGACTAGAGTCCGGCGGCGTGACTGGTGCTGGGCGTGTCGTTCTGCTGTTGAACCCGACCTCGGGCAAGGGGAAGGCGTCCAAGGCGGCGCCGATCGCGGTGGCGCGGCTGCAGGACCGCGGGTTCGAGGTGGTCCAGGTCGTCGGTCACGACGGCGCGGACGCCCTGGCCCGGTTGCGGGTCGCGGTCGAGAAGGCGCCCACGGCGGCCGTCGTCGCCTGCGGGGGTGACGGGACCGTCCACCTGTGCCTGCAGGTGGTCGCGGGCACCGACGTACCGCTCGGGATCCTGCCGTTCGGCACGGGCAACGACAACGCTCGGGGGCTCGGGCTGCTCAAGGAGCCGGCCGAGGTCGCGGACGTCATCGCCGACGCGCTGCTGCAAGGACGTCGCCGCCGGGTCGACGCCGGCAAGGTGGTGTCGGCGGACGGGGTCGAGCGCTGGTTCCTCGGCGTGCTCTCCAGCGGGTTCGACTCGATGGTCAACGAGCGCGCCAACGTCATGACCTGGCCGTCGGGGCAGGCCCGCTACCTGCGCGCGATCCTCGCCGAGCTGCGCAGCTTCAAGGCCGTCCGCTACACGATGGTCGTCGACGAGGGGCTCGTGACGGAGATGCGCGAGGAGAAGACCGGCATGCTCGTCGCGGTCGGCAACGGCACGTCGTACGGCGGCGGCATGAGGGTCTGCCCGGGCGCGCTCCTCGACGACGGCCTGCTCTCCTTCATCTTCCTCGACGGGGTCTCCACGCCCCGCTTCCTGCGCGTCTTCCCGCAGGTGTTCAAGGGCACCCACGTCGAGATCGACGAGGTGCACGAGTACACCGCGACCACTGTGCGCCTCGACGCTCCGGGCCAGATCGCGTACGCCGACGGCGAGCGCGTCGGCCCGCTGCCGATCGACGTCCGGGTGGTCCCCGCCGCCGTGAGCCTCCTGGTGCCGTCGTCCTGGGAGCCCACGACATAGCCTTGCGAGCATGACCTCGCCCGCCGAGCGCTACGCCGCCTCACGTCGACGGGCGGCCGACGACAAGTCCGCGCTCGGCGAGTTCCGCGGCCTCTACGACTTCGAGCTCGATGCGTTCCAGCTCGACGCCTGCCGGGCGCTCGAGGATGGTGCGGGAGTCCTCGTCGCTGCGCCGACCGGCGCGGGCAAGACGATCGTCGGCGAGTTCGCGGTGCACCTCGCGCTGCGCGAGGGACGCAAGTGCTTCTACACCGCACCCATCAAGGCGCTGTCGAACCAGAAGTACCACGACCTCGTCGATCGCTACGGCGCCGACCGGGTCGGGCTGCTCACCGGCGACAACTCGGTCAACGGCGACGCACCCGTCGTCGTGATGACGACCGAGGTCCTGCGCAACATGATCTACGCCGGTTCGCAGACCCTCGACGGTCTCGCCTACGTCGTCATGGACGAGGTGCACTACCTGGCCGACCGCTTCCGCGGGGCCGTCTGGGAGGAGGTGATCATCCACCTGCCGGAGCACGTGGCGGTGGTGGCGCTCTCGGCGACCGTGAGCAACGCCGAGGAGTTCGGCGAGTGGCTCTCGACGGTGCGCGGCGACACGCGGATCGTCGTGGAGGAGCATCGTCCGGTGCCGCTGTGGCAGCACGTCATGGCCGGCCAGCGGCTCTACGACCTCTTCGTCGACGACGCGCAGAGCCGGGTGAACCCCGAGCTGGTCCGTCTCGCGCGCGAGGACGAGCACGTCGCCCGCCTCACCCGCGACGCCAGGCGCGACGGCGACCCCCGCGCCGAGGGCCCGCGTCCCGCGCGCGGCGGACGCCGGCCCCGCAGCGCCAACGTGCCGCTGCGCTATGAGATGGTCGAGCGGCTCAACCGCGACAAGCTGCTGCCCGCGATCACCTTCATCTTCAGCCGGGTCGGGTGCGCGGCCGCGGTCGAGCAGTGCCTCGCCGCCGGGCTGCGGCTCACCTCGAACGAGGAGCGTGCGCGGATCCGCGAGATCGTGCAGGAGCGGTGCGCCGACCTCCCGCAGGAGGACCTCGCGGTGCTCGGCTACGAGGAGTGGCTCGACGGCCTCGAGCGGGGGTTCGCCTCGCACCACGCCGGGATGCTGCCGACCTTCAAGGAGACCGTCGAGGAGCTGTTCCAGCAGGGCCTGGTGAAGATGGTCTTCGCCACCGAGACCCTCGCCCTCGGCATCAACATGCCGGCGCGCACGGTGGTCCTGGAGAAGCTCGTGAAGTGGAACGGCGAGACGCACGCCGACGTCACGCCGGGGGAGTACACCCAGCTCACCGGCCGCGCCGGGCGCCGTGGGATCGACATCGAGGGCAACGCCGTCGTCGTCTGGCACCAGGGTTTCGACCCGTCGGCGCTGGCCGGGCTCGCCTCGACCCGCACCTATCCGCTCAAGTCGTCGTTCCGCCCGTCGTACAACATGGCGGTCAACCTCGTCGGGTCCGTGGGACACCATGCGGCCCGCGAGCTGCTCGAGACGTCGTTCGCGCAGTTCCAGGCCGACCGTGCCGTCGTGGGCCTGGCCAAGCAGGTGCGCAAGCAGGAGGAGGCGATCGACGGCTACAGGGAGGCCATGACCTGCCACCTCGGCGATTTCGAGGAGTACGCCGAGCTGCGCCGAGCGCTCACGGATCGCGAGAAGGAGCTGGCACGGGACGGCGCGGTACGTCGCCGGGCCGCGGTGGCCGGCTCGCTGGCCGCGCTCAGGCCGGGGGACGTCATCGTCGTGCCGAGCGGTCGTCGGTCCGGTGTCGCCGTCGTCATCGACCCGGGGCTTCACCCCCGCGACGAGCCGCGCCCGACCGTGCTGACCCTCGACCGGCAGGTGAAGCGGCTGTCGGTCGTGGACTTCCCGGCGCCCGCGGAGCCGCTGGAGAACATCAGGATCCCCAAGCTGTTCAACCCGCGCTCGGCCAACTCGCGCCGCGACCTCGCGGCCAAGCTGAAGGAGACGGTCGGCGACGTCCGCGTCGACCGGCCCAGGAGGACGAAGGCTGGCACGGGGGAGGACGCCCGCGTCGTGGAGCTGCGCCGCCTCATCCGCCAGCACCCGTGCCACGGCTGCGACGAGCGCGAGCAGCACGCCCGCTGGGCCGAGCGCTACCAGCGGCTCCAGCGCGAGACCCACGGCCTCGAGCGGCGCGTCGAGTCGCGGACCAACTCCATCGCGCGGCAGTTCGACCGGGTGTGCGCGATCCTCGCGCGGCTCGGCTACCTCACCGCAGAGGACGACACCGCCACCGTGACCGACGCGGGCCGGATGCTGCAACGGCTCTACAACGAGATGGATCTCGTCGCCGCCGAGTGCCTCCGTCAGGGGGTCTGGGTGGGCCTCAGCGCTCCGGAGCTCGCGGCCTGCGCCTCGGCGCTCGTCTTCGAGGCACGCTCCGCCGACGACGCCGCACCGCCGAAGCTGCCCGGGGGGCGGGTCGGCGAGGTGCTCGCCGAGACCGTGCGGCTCTGGGGTGAGCTCTCCGAGCTCGAGTCCCAGGAGAAGGTCTCGTTCCTGCGCGAGCCGGATCTCGGCTTCGCCTATGCCGCGTTCCGATGGGCCTCGGGGCACCGGCTCGAGTCGGTGCTGCGCGACGTCGACCTCGCGGCCGGCGACTTCGTGCGCTGGTGCAAGCAGCTCGCCGACCTCCTCGGCCAGGTCGCCGACGCCGCCGGGTCGCACCAGACTCCCGAGGGGAACGCGCTCGCGAGGACCGCGCACGAGGCCGTCGACGCGGTCAAGCGCGGCGTCGTGGCCTTCTCCTCGGTGTGACGCGGGTCACAACGAGGTCGACCCGCTGTCGCGGACAACGCCGTCGACCGTCGTGAACGCCCAGGAGAACGAGCGCGACCGAAGGACGAGGTCCAGGACGCCGTACCTCCCGGCGACGACCTTGCGGCTCCACGACGACGGTGTGGGCCGAGGGACGGGCCGCAGCTCGGCGCCACCCGTGCCGACGACGAACGCGGTGAGCCGCGCCCGGGCCCCGCGGGCGAGCGACATCCGCTGGTAGTCGTGGTCGTGGCCCCACAGCACGATGCGCACGTCCGGGTCGGCCGCGACGAGGGCGTAGAAGGGTTGGGTGTCGGAGGCCCCGCCGTGGGCTCCCGACGACACCCGGGGTCGGTGCCAGACGACGATCGTGGGACGTCCTCGGTCGGCGGCGAGGGCGGCGGACAGGAAGCGCAGCTGCGCCCGGCTGGTCACCTGCTCGGAGTCCAGGCCGATGACCGTCCAGGCGCCCGCGCGCCGGACCCACCAGGTGGGACCCGCGACATCGAACCAGGCGCGGTAGCCGGCGGCGCCGGTGGTGCCGTACTCGTGGTTGCCGGGCACCGGCCACGAGATCGACCGGAACCGGCCGTAGTACGGCGCGAAGTACGCGGCGAAGTCGGTGGCGGACCCGGTGTCGTAGGCGAGGTCGCCGAGCAGCACAAGCGCCTGCGGCCGGTGAGCGGCCACCAGCCGCGCGGTCGCCGCCTGCCCACCGCCCGCGCGCGCGATGTCGCCCACGGCCACGAGGTGGACGGGCGGCACGGGCGTGGACCCGCCGACAGCGGGGGCGCGTCGCGCGTCCGCGGCTCCGGGCAGGGCGAGGACGGTCGACGCGACGGCCACGCACGCGGCCAGGAGCACCGTCGCGCGCCGGGTGCGGCGCAGGGACACGGGCACCTCCTTCGACGGTGAGTGTGGCATCCGCCGCAGACCGTGGAACGCCGCTGGGCGCCGTCGGACGCCACCCGACGGTGACGCGACCGTGCCGGCAGCAGGGGGCGCCCGCGGCCGGGGTACCGTCACGGTCTACCCGAGGAGAGCCTCCGTGCACGCTCGTAGAACCCTCCGCGCCGTCCTGGTCGCCGCCGGGGCCGCGTTCCTGCTGGCCGCGTGCGGCACTCCGTCGGGCGCGCCGACGGCCGTGGCGACGGCCTCGGCACCGGCGTCGTCGCCCGCGGCCGCCTCCTCGAGCGCGTCCCCGACCGCCGCGAGCTCCTTCGCGCTGCTCCCGGAGTCCGTCCTCGCCGACATGAGCCCGCTGGTCTACACGACGCCATCCGGCGCAGACGCCTCGATGGTCGCCCAGGGCGCGAACCCGGCGGTCAGCTCGGTCTTCGACGGGGGGATCTCGCGCGAGTTCAGCTACCAGGGCAAGTCGGTGGGCGGCGTGGAGCTCTACCGGTTCCGCGCCGACGTGCCCGCCGATGCCCGCGCCAAGTTCGTCCCGCTCATGGTGCAGAGCTTCGCGCAGGTCACCCCCACGGCGACCACGCTGGGCGGCACCTCGGTCCAGGTCGCAGACGGTGCGCGCGGGACGACGGTCACGGCCGTCGGCTGGACGAAGGGGGACGACGTCGTCCTCGTGTGGGCGCAGGGTGTCCCGGCAACCCAGCAGATCGCCCAGCAGTACCTCGCCCAGAGCCGCTGACCGACCGGGTCCGAGCCGAGTCGGGTCGTCCCCTCGTGCCCGCCGGGGCCGCGCGGTACCCTGAAGAGCGGCACAGCAGGTCTAATGGCGCGGATTCGGGGCTGGGATGAGGCTTCACGGACACCTCGTGGAGATCGACTGGAACGGGAGCCTCCTCGCTGCACGCCCCACCAACAGCGACGGTCGCGCGCTGGTCAACGTGAGCCCCGACCTGGCCCGGCTCGAGCTGACTCCCGCGGACATCGCCGACGTCGTCTTCCGCGACGCCCCCAAACACGTCGGCGGCGTCGTCATCGTCGTCGACGCAGCGGGTGGCGAGCACCGGCTGCACTTCCGCCGGGACACCCGTGAGGACTTCTACCGGTTCTCGGTCGAGCTCGGCGAAGCCGTGGAACGCGCCCACGAGCAGCTCCCGTTGGTCGTCGACCTGACCGCGACGGGCGTCGACGCCGAGGAGCGCGGGTCCGACGCAGAGCGGCGCGCCCCTGACGCCGACGCAGGTCCGGCGACCGACGACCTCCCCGGCCGTCGGCCCGTCCGTGCCACGCCGTCAACGCCGCAGCGCGGCCTCGAGCCGTCGTACTGACGTCGTCAGGCCCCACCGCTCGGTGAGCTCGGCGAGGCGCGCAGGATCCGCGGGCGTGCTCGGGAGTCGGTCGTCGAGGTCGGGCAGCGGGCAGTCCAGGGCCACGTGCACGACCGCGGGTGCCACGGCCAGGTAGTCGCGGGCAGCGAGCACCTTCGCGTGCACGGTGGCGCGCACGGCACCGTCACCCTCCCCGGCAGCGCGCAGCACCCCGTCGAGGCTCCCGTACGTCGTGATCAGCGCGGCGGCCGTCTTCTCGCCGATCCCCGGGACGCCGGGCAGCCCGTCCGAGGGGTCGCCGCGCAGCGCGGCGAAGTCCGCGTAGGAGCGGCCCGGCACGCCGTAGCGCTCCGTCACGACCGCCTCGGTCACCGGCTCGGCCCGGGCTACTCCGCCCTTCGCGGTGTAGAGCACTCGCACCCGGCGCACGTCGTCGACGACCTGGAACAGGTCCCGGTCACCGGTGACCACGTCGACCGGCACGGTCGCGCGCGCCGCGAGCGTGCCGATGACGTCGTCGGCCTCGTAGCCGGCGGCGCCGATCCGGGCGATCCCGAAGGCCGCGAGGACCTCGGCGATCACGGGCACCTGCGGCGACAGCGCGTCCGGCACCTCTTCGGCGTTGCGGGCCGGGTCGGCGACGCGGTGCGCCTTGTACGACGGGATCGCGGCGACCCGGAACTCCGGGCGCCAGTCGTCGTCCCAGCAGCAGACGAGACGGGTCGGCTCGTGGTCGGTGACGAGTCGCGCGATGAAGTCGAGGAAGCCGCGGACCGCGTTCACCGGGGTGCCGTCAGGGGCCGCGATCGACTCCTTCATCCCGTAGAACGCACGGAAGTAGAGGCTCGCGGAGTCGAGCAGCATGAGCTTCTCGGGGCGCGTCGTCATGCGCCGACCCTAGACGGAACGGGCCAGCACGACCCGCATCGCGCGCGGCCCGGTGACGGCTCGCGTCCGGACCGGTGCCGGCGGCCGCGTCGGCGTAATGTCGTCGCCGTGACCGCACCCCACCACCCGCCGATCGCCGACCTCGCCGACCGCCTGGCGCGCGCCGCTCGGGCCGCGCGCTCGCGCGAGGTCGACGCCCTGCTCGTCTCGCCGGGGCCGGACCTGCGCTACCTCACCGGCTACGACGCGATCCCGCTGGAGCGGCTGACCTGCCTGGTGGTGCCGGGCGAAGGCGACCCGGTGGTCGTCGTGCCCGGGCTCGAGAAGCCGGCGGCGCTGGCCAGCCCCATCGGCGAGCTCGGTCTCGAGATCCTCGCGTGGGGCGAGACGGACGACCCGTACGCGCTGGTGGCCTCGTTGCTGCCGGCGCACGCCCGGACCGCCGTCGACAACCACATGTGGGCGGAGAAGGTGCTGCGGCTGCGCGACGCCATGCCCGATGCCGAGCAGCTCCTCGCGGGCACGGTGCTGCGCGAGCTCCGGCTGCGCAAGACGCCCGAGGAGGTGGCTGCCCTGCGCCGTGCGGGTGCGGCCATCGACCGCGTCCACGCACGCGTGCCCGAGTGGCTGCGCGCGGGGCGCACCGAGCGCGAGGTCGGCAAGGACATCGCGGACGCGATCCTCGCCGAGGGCCACGTCAGCGTGGACTTCGTCATCGTGGGGAGCGGCCCGAACGGCGCGAGCCCGCACCACGAGCTGTCCGACCGTGTGATCCAGGACGGCGAGCCCGTCGTCGTCGACATCGGCGGGACCATGCCCGACGGCTACTGCTCGGACGAGACACGCACCTACAGCGTCGGACGGCCACCGGCGGAGTTCCTCGAGTACTACGCGGTGCTGCAGGCGGCCCAGGCCGTGGCGTGCGAGCACGTGCGCCCGGGTGTGACGGCGGAGAGCGTCGACGCCGCGGCACGCGAGGTCATCACCGCAGCCGGCTACGGCGAGTACTTCGTGCACCGCACCGGTCACGGCATCGGGCTGGAGACCCACGAGGAGCCCTACATCGTCAGCGGGAACACCGAGCTCCTCGAGCCGGGGATGGCCTTCTCGGTGGAGCCGGGCATCTACCTGCCGGGTCGCCACGGCGCGCGGATCGAGGACATCCTCGTGTGCCTCGGGCACGGCGGCGAGCGGCTCAACCTCCGACCGCGGGACCTGGTGATCCTCTGATGTCGCTGTCCGTCACGCCCGCCGAGCGCATGCTGCCCTGCGACGACGCGGTGGAGCTGCTCGGCCTCGTGCGCGAGATCTGTGACGCCGAGCTCGCGCCGAAGGTCGCGGCGTACGAGCACGACGGGACCTTCTTCCGCGAGGAGCTGCGCACCCTCGGGCGTTCCGGGCTTCTCTCGCTGCCCTACCCGGAGGCCGACGGGGGAGGGGGGCAGTCCTACGAGGTCTACCTCCAGATGCTCGAGGAGCTCGCCGGGACCTGGCTCTCCCTGGGGATCTCGGTGTCGGTGCACACCCTGGCCTGCTTCCCGGTCGCGGTGTACGGGACCGACGAGCAGAGGTCCCGCTGGCTGCCCGGGATGCTCGGCGGTGAGCTGCTCGGCGCCTACTGCCTGTCCGAGCCGCAGTCCGGGTCGGACGCCGCGGCGCTCGTCACGCGCGCGGTGCGCGACGGCGAGGACTACGTCGTCACCGGGACGAAGGCGTGGATCACCCACGGCGGCGTCGCCGACTTCTACAACCTCATGGTGCGCACGTCCGACGACGGCGCCCGTGGCATCAGCTGCCTGCTCGCGGACGCCTCGACACCGGGACTGACCAGTGCTCCGCCCGAGCGGAAGATGGGGGCCAAGGCCTCGCGCACGGCGCAGGTGCTCCTCGACGGTGCGCGCGTGCCGACCGACCGGCTCGTCGGTGCCGAGGGGCAGGGGTTCAAGATCGCGCTCGCCGCCCTGGACGCCGGGCGGCTCGGCATCGCCGCGTGCGCGGTCGGCCTCGCGCAGGCGGCGCTCGACGCGGCCACGGCGTACGCCAAGGAGCGCCGGCAGTTCGGGCGTGCCATCGGGGAGTTCCAGGGCATGCAGTTCCTGCTCGCCGACATGGCGACGCAGGTGTCGGCGGCGCGGGCGCTCTACCTCGAGGCCGCTCGTCGCAAGGACCGCGGGATGGCGTTCTCCGTCGAGGCGGCGAAGGCGAAGCTCTTCGCGACCGACGCGGCGATGCGCGTGACCACCGACGCCGTCCAGGTGTTCGGCGGCTACGGCTACGTCGAGGACTTCCCGGTCGAGCGGTACATGCGCGAGGCGAAGGTGCTGCAGATCGTGGAGGGCACCAACCAGGTGCAGCGCATGGTGATCGGCCGCTCGCTCACGTCGTGACCACGGGGCTCCGGCCCACGACATCCGCCAGGCGATCGAGAACTCCCTGCGCGCGGCCAGCAGCGCCCCCGCACCCCCGGCCGCGGTCGGCGACGGTTGGGTCACGTGACGCGCGAGCGTCGGCCGCGGTGGATAGGTTGGAACCACGTCGGCCGATCGCGGTCGGCGCAGGGGAGAGGAACGTGCAGGTGGAGGAGATCGACCAGGCGATCGTGCGTCTGCTGGCCGCCGACGGGCGGATGTCCTACACGGACCTCGGCAAGGCCACGGGGCTCTCGACGTCGGCCGTCCACCAGAGAGTCCGTCGGCTCGAGCAGCGCGGCGTGATCAAGGGCTACACGATCGTCGTCGACCACGACGCCCTCGGACTGCCCCTCACCGCGCTGATCTCCATCAAGCCGATCGACCCCGCAGCCCCGGACGACGCACCGGCGCGGCTCGAGCACATCGCGGCGATCGAGGCCTGCCACTCGGTGGCCGGCGACGAGTCCTATGTCGTGAAGGTGCGCGTCGAGAGCCCGGTCGCGCTCGAGCACCTGCTCGCCGAGATCCGTGCCGCGGCGAACGTGTCCACCCGCACGAGCGTCGTGCTGTCCACGCCGTACGAGAACCGCCCGCCCGCCCTCTGACTCCCGCCAGTGACCGCCGGCGATAGCCGCAACGCGTCGTCGAGAGCGCGTTCCGGCTATCACGACCGGCGACGCCTCAGCTGTGGACCTCGCGGCTGGGGTCGGCGAACGCGTCGGCGCTGTGCCGGCGCCACCAGTCCTGACCGGCCGTCGGCAGCGTGTGGATCGGGTCGTAGTACTCGTAGGTGCGCTCGAGGGCCGCGGCGTCCTCGGTCTCGATGCCGGTGCGGTAGTTCTTCGTCCAGTAGGAGATCCCGCGCTCGCGGTCGTAGTCGTGGATCTGGTGCACCCAGCGCTTGCCGACGTAGGGGACGTCGCAGACGATGCGCGGCGTCGCGAACCCCGGCAGGTAGCCCATGATCCCGTGCTGCAGCGCCTGCGCCTCCCAGACCGAGAGCCGCCAGTGCTCGGCGTTGGGGATCATGTCGCACATGTAGAAGTAGTAGGGCATGATCCCGGCGCCGTCGAGCAGGCCGAAGCAGAGGTCGAGCAGGTCGGTCACGGTGGCGTTGACGCCGCGCATGAGCACGCCCTGGTTGCGCACGTCGCGCACGCCCGCCTCGAGCATGGCGCGGGTCGCCTCGGCGACGAGCGGCGTCACCGTGCCGGCGCTGTTGACGTGGGTGTGGATCGCCAGCCCCACGCCCCGCTTGCGCGCCTTGGTGGCCACGCGCTCCATGCCGGCGCGCACGTCGTCCTGCAGCCAGTGCTGCGGGAGCACGGCGAACGCCTTGGAGGCCAGGCGGATGTCGCGCACGTTCTCGATCTCCAGCAGGGCATCGACGAACTGCTCGAGGCGCGCCCACGGCATGTTGGCGACGTCGCCGCCGGAGACCACGACGTCGCGGACGCCGGGGGATCGGCGCAGGTAGTCGAGCATGTCGTGCAGCCGGGTGTCGGGCTTCGCGAGGAACTTCAGCTTCTCGACCTGAGGGGTGGAGTTGCCGACGAGGTCCATCCGGGTGCAGTGCCCGCAGTACTGAGGGCACGTCGTGAGCAGCTCGGCGAGCACCTTGGTGGGGTAGCGGTGGGTGAGGCCCTCGACCGCCCACATCTCGTGCTCGTGCAACGAGTCGCGGGTGGCGTGCGGGTGCGACGTCCAGTCGGTACGACGGTCGCTGAGCACCGGCAGCATGTAGCGACGGATCGGGTCGGCGTAGAACGCGTCGGTGAGCGAGCCCGCACCGGACGGCTCCACGTACCGGGCCATCGTGTTGACCATCTGCGGCGGCACGAGCATCGACATGGTCGCCGCCTGCGCGATGTCGGCCTCGAGGTCGGCGTAGAACCGGTCGTCGACGAGGTCGCCCAGCACGTCGCGCAGCTGCGCCACGTTCTTCACGCAGTGCGAGCGCTGCCACTGCGCGGAGCGCCAGTCCGCCGCGGTCACGTCCCTCCACCCCGGGAAGCGGGTCCAGTCCGGCTCGACGACGGGGCGGTGGGAGTACTGGTAGGGCTGCGGCAGCGTGCCGCCGTCAGCGGCCTCGACTGCGGCCTCGAGGGTCTCGGTCACGGTGCCTCCGGGTGGGTGGTGCGCCGACGCGCAGCGACGATCGACCGCCCCGGTCGAGGCGGTTCCGGAGAGGATACGGGATATCCTCCCGGTCTGGCACTATTGCTCCGCAGGATTTGCGTCCGATCGGACGTAAGCACGCAAGGACTGCTGTCCACGCCGGTCGGGGAACTTCGCCCGACCGGACCCGGCAGCGATGACGGCAGGGAAGGATCTGGCAGCGTGAGCGACCGCCACCCCGTCAGCCCCGTGGGGCTGCACCGCGTGCTCGAGCCGCACGGCGTCCTGCCGCAGGCCGCCTGGAAGCTCGACCCGAGCCCGGTGCTGGTCGCGGGAGAGATCCGCGTGCGGGTCCGCCGGCTCAACCTCGACGCCGCCAGCTTCCGCCAGCTCTCCGACAAGCACGTCGGGGACGGCGACGCCGTGCGCGCCGAGGTCCTCGACATCATCGCCACCCGCGGCAAGATGCAGAACCCGGTCACTGGCTCGGGCGGCATGCTCGTCGGAGTGGTCGAGGAGGTCGGCCCGAACAGCCACCACCACGAGCTCGACGTGGGGGACGCCGTCACCACCCTGGTCTCGCTGACCCTGACCCCGTTGCAGGTCTACGACGGCCTGCGGGAGTGGGACGGGCTCTCCGAGCAGGTCCCCTGCGACGGTCACGCGATCCTCTTCGACCGCACCATCGTGGCGAAGGTGCCGGACGACCTCGACGGCACGCTGGCCATGGCCGTCATGGACGTCTGCGGTGCGCCGGCACTGACCGCGCGTGTCGTCCGCCGCTACGTCGATGCCGGCCACGCCCCGACCGTCGCCGTCATCGGCGGCGCGGGCAAGAGCGGCTCGCTGTCCCTCGCCGCGGCACGCCGCGCGCAGGCAGCCCGCACGGTGGGGATCGTCCCCGTCGTGAAGGAGGCGGAGGCGCTGCGGCGGGCCGGTCTCGCGGACGTCGTCGCGCTCGCCGACGCGCGCGACCCGGTGGGGCTGTCCGACGCGATCCACAAGGCACTGGGCGAGTCGGCCGACATCGTCGTCGTGTGCGTCGACGTGCCCGGCTGCGAGCACGGCGCGATCCTCTCGTGCGGCGACGGAGGCACGATCATCTTCTTCTCGATGGCGACGTCGTTCTCCACCGCCGCGCTCGGCGCGGAAGGCCTGGCCGCCGACGTCACCATGCTGATCGGCAACGGCTTCACGCCCGGTCACGCCGACCTGGCGTTCGACCTGCTGCGCTCCGACGCCGGCGTCGCGCAGCTGTTCACCGAACGGCTCGTCGCCGACGGACACCTGTGAGCGGAGAATGACTGCCACCCTGCTGCGCGGCGGCCGCGCCCTCCTCGCCGGTGAGGTGGTCGACGCCGACGTGGTCGTGGTCGGCCCCTCCATCGGCTACGCCGGCCCAGCGGGCACGGTGCCGGAGACCGACCGCGTGGTGGAGCTCGACGGAGCGCTCGTGCTGCCGGCCTTCGTCGACGGCCACGTGCACGCGACCGACACCGGCCTGGCGCTGAGCGGCCTCGACCTCTCGGGCGTCCGTTCGAAGTCCGAGCTCCTCGACGCGGTCGAGCGCCGGACGAGGGCGCTTCACGGCAGGCCAGTCCTCGGGCACGGCTGGGACGAGACGACCTGGGCGGATCGCACGGTTCCCACGGCCGCCGAGCTCGACCGTGCGTCCTACGGCTCGCTGGTCTACCTCGCCCGGGTCGACGTCCACTCCGCGCTGGCCAGCAGCGCGCTGATGCACTCGGTGCGTGGTCTCGACGCACTCGACGGTCACGACCCCGGCGGGTGGCTGCGCCGCGACGCGCACCACGCCGTGCGCGCGGCGGCCCTCGGATCGCTCACCGCGAGCCAGCGCATGGAGGCGCAGTCGCGCATGCTGCGCCACGCGGCCGCGCTCGGCATCGGCACGGTGCACGAGATGAACGGTCCGGACATCGGCGGCTACGACGACGTCCGCCAGCTGCAGTCGCTGGTCGCCGAGGGCGGGCTGCCCGAGGTCGTCGTCTACTGGGGTCAGGTCGCAGCGCAAGGCGGCCTGGACTGCGTCCGCGATCTCGGCGCCCGCGGGGCGGGCGGCGACCTGTTCGTCGACGGTGCCCTCGGATCGCGTACGGCGTGCCTGCGCGCGCCGTACTCCGACGACACCGGGACGAGCGGCGCGCTCTACCTCGACGGGGACGCGGTCGCGGACCACCTCGTGCGCTGCACCGAGGCGGGTGTCCAGGCGGGCTTCCACGTCATCGGCGACGCGGCGATGGACGCCGTGGTGCACGGTCTCCGGATCGCCGAGGCGGCACTCGGCGCCGGCCGCGTGCGGGCGGCCGCGCACCGTCTCGAGCACGCCGAGATGGTGGACCCGGAACAGATCGCCGTCCTCGCCGACCTCGGCGTCGTCGCGTCCGTGCAGCCCGCGTTCGACGCGGCCTGGGGCGGTCCCGAGGCCATGTACGTCGACCGGCTCGGCCCCGACCGAGCCGCGCGCCTCAATCCCTTGGCCGCCCTGGCCGCGGCCGGCGTGCCGCTCGTCCTCGGCTCCGACGCCCCGGTCACCCCGCTCGATCCCTGGGGCACCCTGCGCGCCGCGGTCCGCCACCGCACGCCCTCGCACGCTCTCGACCTCGCGACGGCGCTCGAGGCGCACACGCGGACCGCGCACGCGGCGGTCGGCGACCACAGCTCCGGCAGGCTCGTGGTCGGGGCGCCTGCGACCTTCGCCGTGTGGGCGGCAGACTTCGACCCGACCGGCTGGCCCGACCTGTCGACCGGTGCCTCGCCGTCCTGCCTGCGCACCGTGGTGCGTGGCGCGACCGTGCACGACTCCGGCCAACTCGAGGAGGTGGCGGCGTGAGCCGCACCACGACCGATCCGCGTCGCATGCTCGACCTGGATCCCGTCACGATCCGCAAGGCGCGGGCCTTGGCGCGCAAGGCCGGCGCGCCCGTGGTGTCGCTCGCGAAGCGGCACACGACCGTGTCGGTCGAGCGCGCGGTGCTCCGGCTCGCGGGGCTCGAGGGTGCCGACGTCGAGGGCATCCCGTGGGTCAACCGGCTCGTTGACGTCGTGCGCGACGAGGCCGGGCTCGAGCACGGCGTCGCGCTGCCGGTCTGGGACGCGATGGCGCGGACCGGGGACGACCTGCTCACGGTGGCGCAGAAGGCCGCGGCCGGGTCGGTCACCTTCCGGGTGCCGGAGGGCAAGGACACGGGACGTGCGGCGAAGGCCGCGCGGGCCCAGGTGGCCGCAGGGGTCCGGCGTGTCGACGCCAGCCGCAGGCAGCGCGACCGCCTCATCACGAGGTTCGGTCCGCAGCCGGCGCCGTGGATCTACCTCATCGTCGCGACCGGCGACATCTACGAGGACATCCCGCAGGCCCAGGCGGCCGCGCGCGAGGGCGCCGACGTCATCGCCGTCATCCGCTCCACCGGCCAGTCGCTGCTGGACTACGTGCCCGAGGGCCCGACCCGCGAGGGCTACGCCGGCACCTACGCCACCCAGGCGAACTTCCGGCTCATGAGAGCGGCGCTCGACGAGACCAGCGCCGAGCTCGGTCGCTACGTGCGCCTGACGAACTACGCGTCCGGACTCTGCATGCCGGAGATCGCCGCGCTCGCCGGCCTCGAGCGGCTCGACATGATGCTCAACGACTCCATGTACGGGATCCTCTTCCGCGACATCAACCCGATCCGCACGTTCGTCGACCAGCGCTTCAGCCGTCAGGTCCACGCCCGCGCGGGCATCATCATCAACACGGGCGAGGACAACTACCTCACCACGGCCGACGCCGTCGAGGCGGCGCACACCGTCACGGTGAGCCAGCTGCTCAACGAGTTCTTCGCCAAGGAAGCGGGGCTCGAGGACTGGCAGCTCGGGCTCGGTCACGCGTTCGAGATCAACCCCGAGCTCCCCGACTCGTTCCGGCTCGAGCTCGCCCACGCGATGCTCGCCCGCGCGTTGTTCCCCGACGCACCGCTCAAGTGGATGCCGCCCACGAAGCACATGACGGGCGACGTCTTCCGGGGCTACCTGCTCGACGGCTTCTTCAACCTGGCAGGGGCGCTCACCGGCCAAGGCATCCTGCTCGTCGGCATGATGACCGAGGCCGTGGTCACGCCGTGGCTGTCGGACCGCGACCTCGCCCTGCAGAACGTGCGCTATGTCTTCAACGCGGCCGGCAACCTGCGCGAGGACTTCCGACCGGCGCCGGACGGCTTCATCGCCAACCGCGCGAGGCAGGTGCTCGGCGAGGCCGTCGACCTGCTCGACCGCATCGTCGACGACACCCTGCTCGATGCGATCGCCGACGGCACCTTCGGCCTGATGAAGCGTCCTGCCGACGCCGGCCGCGGCCTCGACGGCGTGGTGCGCAAGGAGTCCGGCTACCTCAACCCGGCGACCGACCTGCTCGAGGAAGGGGCGACGCGATGAGCGCGACGAAGGGGAGTGCGAGCAGGGCGAGCAAGAACGTCGTCCGGCCCTACGGCGACGCGACGGGCGACGGCATGGTGCAGATGTCGTTCACGCTGCCGTTGGCTCACGACAAGCGCGCCGAGGGTGCGGCCGCGCTGTTCGCGAACAAGATGGGCATGGACCCGGCGATGGTCGTGCACGCGAAGGCGATGGGACCGCACTTCACCTTCTTCGTCGTCTACGGCCCGGTGAGCCACCTCGTCGACGTGCGCGACGTCGTGGTCGTCGAGCGCGACTACCCGCTGCTGTCTCCGAAGGAGGCGAACGGAGTCATCAAGAAGGGCCTGCGCCGCCCGCTCGTTGTCGTCGGCGCCTGCATCGGCACCGACGCCCACACGGTGGGCATCGACGCGATCCTCAACATCAAGGGCTTCGCGGGGGAGAAGGGTCTCGAGTACTACTCCGAGATCACGGTGGTGAACCTCGGGGCGCAGGTGTCCGTCCCGGACCTCGTCGAACAGGCTCGGGTGCACAAGGCCGACGCCGTGCTCGTGTCGCAGGTCGTCACCCAGCGCGACGCGCACCTGCACAACACCCGGGAGATGAGCGCAGCGTTCCGCGAGGCGTTCCCGGCCGACAAGCGTCCCTTGCTCGTCGTGGGCGGCCCGCGCTTCGACGAGCTCGCTACCGCGGAGCTCGGCGTCGACCGCATCTTCGGCCGTGGCACCACTCCCGGAGAGGTGGCGTCCTACCTGGTCTCCGCGCTCGTCCCCGCACCCACGAACCGGAAGAAGGCCTCATGAGCGAGGACACGCGCCTCGGCGCGAGCGTCACCCACCGTCGCTACGTTCCCTACAGCCACGCGCACTACGGCGGCAACCTCGTCGACGGCGCCTACGTCCTCGCGATGTTCGGCGATGTCGCCACCGAGCTGTGCATCCGCACCGACGGCGACGAGGGGCTCTTCGCGGGCTACGACGAGGTCGCGTTCCGCGCGCCGGTGATGGGCGGCGACGTCCTCGAGGCGACGGCGACGGTCATCCGGGTCGGCACCCGCTCCCGGCGAGTCGCCTTCGAGGCACGCGTCGTGTGCCGGTCGAACCCCGAGGCCTCGGCCTCCGCGGCAACCGTCCTCGAGACGCCGCTCGTGGTCACGTCGGCGACGGGCACGGTCGTCGTCCCCGGCTGAGGCCTCCAGGGCGGCCGGCGGCCGCCGGGAGGCTCGACGGGCTCAGGGCCCGGCTCACGGCGTGCGACGGCGCAGCACCCGGGCGCCGAGCGCTGCTGCCGCCAGCGCCGCCGCGGCGCCCACTCCGAGGGCCCACCGGGGACTGGCGTGCTCGGCGATCCAGCCGATCAGCGGGCCACCCACAGGCGTGGTCCCCAGGAACGCCACGGCCCACAACGCCATGACCCGTCCACGCATCTGCGGCGCTGCCGTCATCTGCAGCGTCGCGTTGCCGACCGACAGGAACCAGACGCTGGACGCGCCGACCAGCAGCAGCGAGGCGGCCGCGACCTGCACGGTCGGTGAGATCGCGGTGAGGGCGGTGGACAGCCCGAACGCGGCGGAGGACAGCACGAGCGGGCGGATGCCGGTCGCGCGACGGCTCGCGCTCACGAGCCCGCCGACGACGGCGCCCACCCCCATGGCCGACGTGATCGCGCCCAGGCTGGTGGCACCCTCGCCGAACGTGTCGGTCACCAGCGCCGGCAGCGAGACCTGGAACTCGTAGGTGAGCGTGCCCACCATCGCCATCATCACCAGCGGCACGAACAGGTCCCGGGTGCGGCGCACGTAGGACAGCCCGTCACGCAGCTGCCGGGGCGCCCGCGGCGTCGGCTCGGCGGTGCGCAGCGCCCGGGGGTCCATCGCCAGGTAGGCCACGATCACAGCGGTGAAGCTCGCCGCGTTGACGAGGAAGCAGGTCCCCACTCCGAGGGTCGCGATGAGGACTCCACCGATCGCCGGGCCGACCGCGCGCGAGGCGTTGACGACGACGGAGTTGAGGGTGACCGCGTTGCGCACCAGCGGCCCGGACACCATCTCTCGGATGAACGACTGCCGAGCGGGGTTGTCCAGGGTGTTCACCAGCCCGAGCGCCAGCGAGAGCCCGAGGACCCACGCGGTCGTGATGTCGCCGCGCACCGTGAGCACGCCCATGACCAGGGCCTGCACCGCTGCGGCGGTCTGGGTCCCCACGAGGAGCCGTCGCTTGTCGACCCGGTCGACGAGCACTCCGGCGTACGGTCCCAGGAGCAGGATCGGGAGGGTCTGCAGGGCGATGACCAGTCCGAGCCAGGTGGCCGAGCCGGTCAGCTGCAGGACCAGCCAGGCCAGCGCGACCGACTGCATCCAGGTGCCCGCGAGCGAGATCGCCTGACCGAGGAAGAACTTGCGGTAGTTCGGGACCGACAGCGACTCGAAGGTGCGTCCGCGCGCGGGTTCCTCGGGCGTCGTCGTCGCGAGCGGGTCGGAGCCGTCCGCCCCGTCGGGCACCGGGGCACCCGTCTGGTCGGAGGCCATCATCTCGCCCATCCTCCGTCGCGGGGCGGGACCGTGCAAACGCCCCCGCGAGCGGCCCCGTCGTTGCGAGGATCGGGGCACGGACGAGCGCGATGCGAGATGAGGGATGGCCGTGGCCGAGGAGTGGGCGGAGCTCTACCGGGACCTGCACCGTCACCCCGAGCTCGCATTCCAGGAGACCCGAACGGCGGGCGTCGTCGCGTCGCGGCTGCGCTCGGCGGGCTACGACGTCACCGAGGGCGTGGGCCGCACGGGAGTCGTGGGCGTGCTCGCGAACGGTGTGGGACCCGTGGTGCTGCTGCGCGCCGACATGGACGCGCTCCCGGTCGAGGAGGCGACCGGGCTGGAGTACGCCAGCACGGCCCGTGGCATCGACGTCGGCGGCGCGGACGTCCCGGTCATGCACGCGTGCGGCCACGACGTGCACGTGACCTGCCTGCTCGCCGCGTGCGCCGAGCTCGCCGCCGACCGGGGCAGCTGGAGCGGGACGGTCCTCGCGGTCTTCCAGCCGGCCGAGGAGCAGGGCGCGGGTGCGCTCGCGATGCTCGACGACGGCTTCTACGACCGGTTCCCCGAGCCCGTGGTCGTGCTCGGGCAGCACGTGGCACCGATCCCCGCAGGCGTGATCGGCCTGCGTTCCGGTCCTGCCTTCGCCGCCTCGGACGGTGTGCGCATCGTGCTGCACGGCCGCGGAGCGCACGGGTCCCGTCCCGAGGCCTCGGTCGACCCGGTCGTGATGGCGGCCGCGACCGTGATGCGGCTGCAGACCATCGTGTCCCGCGAGATCGCCGGCACCGAGACGGCGGTCGTCACCGTCGGTCGGATGTCGGCGGGGACCGCGGGCAACGTGATCCCCGACTCCGCCGAGCTTGTGCTCAACATCCGCACGTACGACCCCAAGGTCCTCGACCGGGTGCTCACGTCGATCACCCGCATCGCCGAGGGCGAGGCGGCGGCGGCAGGTGCGCCGCGCCCGCCCGACGTCGAGCACCTCGCGTCGTTCCCCGCGGTGATCAACGACGTCGACGCCGTCGAGTCGACGCGCGCGGCGCTGGCATCGGTCGCCATGGCTGTCGTGGACCCAGGTCCGGTGACGGGCAGCGAGGACGTCGGCGCCTTCGCCACCGCAGCCGGCGTGCCTTGTGTCTACTGGCTCCTCGGGGGCGCGGATCCCGCGGAGTTCCAAGGGCTGACGAGCATCGAGCAGATCGCCGAGAAGGTGCGCGTCATCCCGTCCAACCACTCACCGCTCTACGCACCGGTCATCGAACCCACCCTCGCGAACGGGCGGGCCGCGCTCGTGGCTGCCGCGCGGAGGTGGCTCGCGCCGGCTCGCTAGACCGCCCGCGCCGCAGGGCGGATCGCCGTAGGGTCGGGGGATGGCCCGCTACTTCGACGTCCACCCGGACAACCCGCAGGCCCGGTCGATCACCCAGGTGGCGAACATCGTGCGCGAGGGTGGCGTGATCGCCTACCCGACCGACTCCTGCTTCGCGCTCGGCTGCGCCATGGGCAACGTGCACGGGCTCGCCCGCATCCGCGAGATCCGCCACCTCGACGAGCGCCACCACTTCACCCTGGTGTGCGCCGACTTCGCCCAGCTCGGCCAGTACGTCCAGGTGAGCACGGCGATGTTCCGCACCGTGAAGGCCTGCACCCCGGGGAGCTACACGTTCATCCTGCCGGCCTCGCGCGAGGTCCCGCGCAAGCTGCAGGACCCGAAGAAGATGACCGTCGGCGTACGGATCCCGAAGCACACGGTCGTGCAGGCCCTGCTCACCGAGCTCGGCGAGCCCCTCGTGTCCAGCACCCTCCTGCTGCCCGACGAGGCCGAGCCGATGACGGTCGGCTGGGACATCAAGGAGCGTCTCGACCACCTCGTCGACGCCGTCGTCGACTCCGGCGACTGCGGCGTCGAGCCGACGACGGTCGTCGATCTCTCCGGCGAGGAGCCGGTGATCCTCCGCGTCGGAGCCGGAGACCCCACCCGCTTCGAGTGACCAAAGGCGTCCTTCACCTCCAACCGTGGAACGTTCGGGGGGTGCTCTGCGTCGGTCCTGCGTGAGGTGTCTCGGGGGGCGGGTGGGGCTGCGTGCTCCCGTAGCCTGGCGCCATGCCTGAGGACCCCGGCTCGGTGGCGACCGCGCCGCCGTCGCGCGGCGGCCTCCTGCCGCGCGTCGGGGGAGCGGTCGGCGGCGGACTGCTGCTGGTGCTCTCGTTCCCGCCGTACGACGTGGTCTGGCTGGCGCCACCGGCGCTCGCGATCATGACCCTGAGCTGGCACGGCGTCCGCGCCCGCCGCGGGTTCTGGCTCGGCACCGTCTCCGGTCTCGCGTTCCTGCTCTGGCACCTGTCCTGGATGCGCGTCATCGGCGACGACGCGTGGGTGCTCCTCGCCGGCACGTTCGCGCTGTTCATCGGGCTCGTGGGCGCCGGGGTCGCAGCGACGTCGCGGCTGCGCGTCTGGCCGCTGGCCGTCCCGCTCCTGTGGGTGCTCTCGGAGGCGGTCCGCGACCGCGCGCCGCTGGGCGGCTTCCCCTGGGGCCGCCTCGCATTCGGCCAGACGGCCACGAGCCTGACCCCCTACGCCGCCCTGGCGGGAGCCCCGGCCGTCACGTTCGCCGTCTCGTTGATCGGTGCGCTCCTGGCGTATGCGTGGCTGGAGCGGCGACGGCCACGGGTGGTGGTGGCCTCGCTCGTCGGTGTGGCCCTGGTCGGCACGCTCGGCGGGCTCGTGCCGCTGCCCACCGACGGGGAGACCGCGGGAGGGCCGTCCGTCCTCACGGCCGCCGTGGTGCAGGGCAACGTTCCCGGTGCGGGCATGGGTGCGTTCGACCAGCGCTCGATCGTCCTGCAGAACCATGTGCGCGAGACCGAGCGGCTCGCCGCCGACGTCCGCGCCGGTGTGACACCGCGGCCCGACTTCGTGATCTGGCCGGAGAACTCGACCGACATCGACCCGTTCGTGGATGCGTCGGCGCACGCCCAGATCCAGCAGGCGGTCGACGCCGTCGACGTGCCGGTCCTGGTGGGAGCGGTGGTCAACACCCCCACCGACCCCGACCGCATCTGGAACGTCGGCATCGTCTGGCTGCCGACGTCCTCGGGGTCGCCGGGGCCGGGGGACTACTACGTCAAGCAGCACCCGGTCCCCTTCGGGGAGTGGATCCCGGGGCGCGCGGTGCTGTCCCGGCTGATCAGCCGTTTCGACCGCATCCCGCGCGACTACGCCGCCGGAGACAGCACCGGCGTGCTGCAGCTCGGCGCGGCACGGCTCGGTGACCTGATCTGCTTCGAGGTCGCCTACGACGAGCTCGGCCGTGCCGCGGTCCGCGGCGAGGGCGTTGCGGGGGACCTCGCGGGGCTGGGGGCGCGGGTGCTCACCGTGCAGACGAACAACGCGACGTACGGGTGGACGGGGCAGCCCGAGCAGCAGATGGCGATGTCACGGCTGCGCGCGGTCGAGCACGCCCGCGCGGTGCTCATCGCGGCCACGAGCGGGATCAGCGCGATCATCGGTCCGGACGGCTCGGTGTCGCAGTCCCTGCCCGAGTTCACCGCCGGCTACCTCGTCGAGAAGGTCCCGTTGCGCGACACGCTCACGGTGTCCGACCGCGTCGGCGCCGTTCCGGAGTACGTCGCCTCCCTGGCCGCCGTCGTCCTGATCGCGGTGGCCGCATTCGGACGCCGACGTACCGGCGACGTAGGGTCGGAGCTCGAACAGCCCACCGAGGAGTCAGTGACGTGAGCGAGGCCACCTTCGCCGATCTCGGCCGCATCCTGGTGATCGTGCCCACGTACAACGAGCGCGAGAACCTTCCGCTGATCACCGCTCGGGTGCGTGCGGCGGTGCCCGAGGCGCACGTTCTCGTGGCCGACGACAACAGTCCCGACGGCACCGGGGTGCTCGCAGACGATCTCGCCGCGACCGACGACCAGGTCCACGTCATGCATCGCCGTGGCAAGGAGGGACTCGGCGCGGCCTACCTCGCCGGGTTCGACTGGGCGCTCGACAACGGCTACGACGTCGTCGTGGAGATGGACGCCGACGGCTCCCACCAGCCCGAGCAGCTGCCGCGGCTGCTCGTCGCGCTGCGCGACGCCGACCTCGTCCTCGGCTCGCGCTGGGTGCCTGGTGGCTCGGTCGTCAACTGGCCCAAGTCCCGCGAGCTGCTCTCACGCGGCGGCAGCCTGTACACGCGCATGATGCTCGGCGTCCCGATGCGCGACGCCACCGGCGGCTACCGCGCCTTCCGCGCCGACACGCTGCGCAAGCTGGATCTCACCGGTGTCGAGAGCGCGGGCTACTGCTTCCAGGTCGAGCTCGGCTGGCGTGCCGTCAAGGCCGGCATGCGCGTGCGCGAGGTGCCCATCGAGTTCGTCGAGCGCGAGCTCGGCTCGTCGAAGATGAGCCAGCGCATCGTCGTCGAGGCGCTGTGGCGCGTCACGGTCTGGGGTGCTCAGGACAAGACGGCCAAGGCCAAGCGACTGCTGGCCTCGCGGAGGGCCGCCGACGGCCCGGGGCGGTGACGCCGTGAACCCGTGGGTGATCCTCGGCCTGGTGCTCTACGTCGCCGTCGAGTGGATCACGGCGGCGTGGCTGGCCACGCTCATCGGGTGGGGCGGCGTGATCGTCGTCGTCCTCGTGCTGGTCCTCGTCGGCGTCGTGGTCATGCGGCGAGCCGGCTTCGCCGCGGTGCGCTCGCTGCGCCCGGTGTCCTACGAGGGCGCGACCGTCCTGCCCGGCGCCACGCCGGAGACGATGAGCCAGGTCGGTCGCGACGTCGGCGACGCGGGTGCCCTGTTCGTGGCCGGGGTGCTCATCGCGCTGCCCGGACTCGTCACCAGCCTCGTCGGACTGCTCCTGCTCGTCCCGCCGCTGCGGCGCTGGGCACGAGTTCGCTTCACCCGATCGGTGCGTCGCCGCGCCGAGGCCGCGGGCGTGGTCTTCGACGCACGGGCCACGACCACCGTGCAGGGCGACGTCGTGCACGGCGACGTGGTGCGCGAGGACGTCCGGCCCGCGGGCGAGATCATCGCGGGCGAGATCGTTCGTGGCCCGGAGGACGACGACCGCTGACGAGCTCTCCGGGTCCGGACGCGCGACGAGCCCGGGTCCGTGAGGACACCGGGCTCGTCGAGAGGGGAAGGTTCCTCTCGTCCCGCGGAGGGAAGGGGCTCCGCGCGGGTCAGGCGGTCTTCTTGGCCGGGGTGCGGCCGTCGCGGAGCAGCTCGAGGCGCTCCTGGAGGAGGACCTCGAGGTCCTCGATGGTCCGGCGCTCGAGCAGCATGTCCCAGTGGGTCCGGACGTGCTTGGCCGGCTTCTCCTCGGGCTTCTCACCGTCGCGCATGATCGCCTCGGCGCCGCAGCGGCACTCCCAGGAGTAGGGGACCTCTGCCTCGACCGAGAACGGCATCGAGATGGTGTGCCCGTTGGGGCAGTCGTAGGTCACGACCTGCCGGGGGGCGAGCTCGACGTGGGCGTCGGTCTCGTAGCTGGTCGCGCCGAGTCGGGTGCCGCGGAGGGCGCCGTCGCTCATGTGTGCCTGCCTTTGTCGCTGGCCGGTCGGGGGAGACCGGTCTCGTGTGGTTCTAACGGACGGGACGCAGCGGGTGTTCCCGCGGATCCCGACCGGCAAACTTGTCCGTTATGCGGGCAGAGGCGTCGGGCCGCCCAGGCGGTCGATCGTGCGGGGCAGGGGCGGCCCGAGGGGTCGGCGCATGACGCAGATCACCTCGGCGACGCGGCGGGCCGCAGCGATCACCCGAGCGCTGGGGGAGTGCGCCCCGGACCGGGCCGCGCTCAGACGACCGCGGGCATCTCGTTACCCGCCTCGCGGATGCCGCGCGCGATGTCGACCCGACGCAGCACGAGCCCGCCGATGACGAAGAAGACCACCAACGCCGCGATGGCCCAGCGGTAGGACCCGGTGAGCTGGTGGACCACGCCGAACACCAGCGTGCCCAGCCACGACGTCCCGCGCTCGCAGGCCTGGTAGAGGCTGAAGTACTCCGCCTCGCGGCCCAGGGGGATCAGCTGGGAGAACAGCGAGCGGGACAGGGCCTGCGTGCCGGCCACGACCAGCCCGATCCCGGCGGCGAGGGCGAGGAAGATCGCGACGCTGCCGGAGGGGACGAAGTACCCGACGACGACGAGCAGCACCCAGACCACGAGCGCCATGAGGATGACGCGGTAGGCGCCGCGGCTCGCGGCCAGCCGACCCATGGCGATCGCGCCGAGGATGCCGAAGATCTGCACCAGGATCACGGCCGCGAAGATCATCGTCTGGCTCATGCCGAGCTCGAACTGGCCGTAGACGGCGGCCGCTGCGATGACGGTCTGCACACCGTCGTTGAAGAACAGGAAGGCGAGCAGGAACTTCAGGGTCTGCGGGTAGTCGCGCGCGTGGTTGAAGGTGTCCTTGAGCTGGCCGAAGCTGCCGGAGAAGGTCACCGCCTCGCGCTTCTCGATCGACGGGCGGTCCTTGAGCCCGAGGTAGGGGATCACGGTGAAGCCGGCCCACCAGGCGCCCGCGAGCAGGAAGCAGACACGAACGACCTGCCCGGTCTCGAGGCCGCCCGGCTTGACGGTGAGCAGCACGAGGGAGACCAGGAGCAGCACGAGGCCGCCGACGTAGCCGAAGGCCCAGCCTCGCGTGGACACGTGGTCACGCTCGTCAGGCTCGGCGATGTCGACGAGGATCGCGGCGTAGACGGTGAGGCTCGCGATCACGCACACGTTGCCCACGATCATGAGCGCGGCACCGAGCAGCCAGTTGGTCCCGGTCACGAAGAAGAGCAGCGCGGCGGCGACGGCCCCGACCCAGGCGTAGCCGGCGAGCCAGCGGCGCTTGGAGTCCGAGCGGTCGGCCAGCGCACCGACCACCGGCATGGCCAGGAACGACAGGACGGTCGCCACCGTGATGACGTAGAAGACGGCGGAGCCCGGGTTCACCGGGATGCCCAGCAGCGACAGGTCGTGGGGGCAGGTGTCGCCGTCCGCGAGGTCCGGGCAGCCCGCCGCGTTGTTCGCGATCGCCGTCAGGTACGGCAGCGCCAGGACGACGGAGATCGTGGTCACGAAGGCCGACTGCGCCCACTCGTACCAGTACCAGGCCTTCTGCTCGCGCCTGCGTGTCGGGGCGTCGTCGTAGACGCGCGCGCCGTCGAGGGTGCTCATGCGGGGATCATGGCGGTTCGCGGCGGGCCGTGGGGGCGACTCGCCGTGCTCGTGGCGACCTCGTGCGGAGGGCGGACTGCAGCCCTGGGTGCGGCACGATGGGGGCATGGACCTCCGTGTGCTCACCGACCGCCTGTCCGTGTGCCGGATGCCCGCGGACTCGCCGTGGCCGACACCGCCTGCGGGGCCGTCGTTCTTCTCCGTGACCCGGACCGACGCCGAGATGTCCGTGGTCTGCACGGATGACGCCACCCCGCCCGGCGACCACGTGCGGGTCGAGCCGGACTGGCGTGCCCTGGAGGTCGCCGGGCCGCTCGACTTCGCCATGGTCGGGGTGATGGCCGCGCTCACGGCCCCGCTGGCCGACGTGGACGTCAGCGTGTTCGTCGTCTCGACCTACGACACGGACTACCTCCTGGTGCACGCGGCTGCGCTCGAGCGCGCGGTGGAGGCCTTACGCGCCGCCGGTCACGAGGTCCACGCGGGGTGAGCGACATCGAACAGGCGTACGATACGACGCGGACGGAGCCGGGGGAGTCCGGCGTGGTCGACCCGGTGCTCCCGCGGCTGACCCCGGAGCTCCTGGCGGCGTACCTCGCGACCGAGGTGGTCGACGACGACGGGGTCGTGTGGTCCGGCGTCCGGGCCGTGGAACGGCTCGAGGCGTGCTGGGTGATCACCGCCGAGAACCCGTTCAGCGAGCCGCGCCGGCCCGAGGAGAACGCAGCGGCCAACGACCATCTCGCCGCGTCGATCCGGGCGGCCGGGTTCGCGACGACACCGCTGGTGGGGCGCGCGGCGGACGGCTCGTGGTCCGAGGCGTGCTACGCCGTGCGCGGAGCGTCGTCCGGGCAGGTGCGGGCATGGGGCCGCGCGCACGGTCAGCACGCGGTGTTCCGGCTGTCCGACGACGTGCACGAGGTCGTGTCCTGCTGGGGTGCGGGGACGCTGGCGTCCCGGGCGCGGGTTCTGGGGCCCTCGGATCCAGCCTGACACATCGCCGATAAGGGACATTATGTCATGTCGGTCGCAGCGGACCACGGGTCACAGCGCGCGGATGCGGGCCTTGCGGTTCTCGATCTCGATCTGCGCCCTCCCCTGGTGCACCAGCACCGGCGGCACGTAGACGCCGAACCTGCCGCGCAGGCCCTTCTTCTGGCCGTACCAGCCGCCGACCGGGTTAGACGCCGAGCGACCCCAGGCCTCGACGGTTCCCTCGACCGCCGGCTTCTGCTCGTCGGACGCGCCCAGCGGCACCCAGCCGCCCTGCTCGACGAGGTAGGCGTGCAGGTCGTCGAGGGCCCGGGCGAGGTAGGTCAGCCGGGTCTTGCCGACCTGGCAGACCAGCAGCGGCGGGTCGGCGTCCGGGTCGAGGTGCATCGAGTACTCGGACCCGCCGCTGGGGGTCGCGAGGATCCAGGGGTCCTCGGGCGTGCCGGTTCCGCTGGACATGTCGCACTCTCCTCGGTAGCCCCGTGGTTACGCAGGCTATCCCGGGCCGGCGGCGCCGTGGCGCCACTCGGCGAAGTCGAGCGTCGGTCCGGACGCCCGGGCCCTCGCCCCCGAGGCGGGGAACCAGGCGAGCTCGCGGCCCGACCCGTCGGGTGTGGCCGCGGAGCGCGCGGACACCCCCCGCAGCCCGGCCGCGCGGACGTCGCGGGCCGCCCGGCGGCAGGCCGACCAGGGAACCTCGCCACCGCGGGTGCGCCGCGGGTAGCTGCGCGGGAGCCCGAGCGCGACGAGGCCGGTGTCGGTGGTCGCGTCGGCGACCCGTTGCCGGGCCGGCAGCGCCACGGGGACGAGCACGAAGGGCGCGTCGTCGCGCAGGTCCTCGGGGTCGACGGCGGTCCCGAGCAGCATCCGGGGCACCTGCGCCCGGGCGGTCTCGACGTCGGCGTTGAGGTAGAGGGTCGGGCCGTCGCCGGGTGCGTTCCACCGGCCACCGGTGCGGTCCGCCCAGGTCGGGTCGAGCGGGTCCGCCCATGCGGTGTCCGCGACGCGCCACCAGGTGTGGTCGGCGGGCAGCGTGACGGCGTGCGGATCGCGCGTCACGGCGTCACGCGTCGCAGGTCGAGCATGCTGACCGCTGCCCTGCGGACCTCGTCGTGACGTCCCTCCTCGGCGAGCTCGAGCAGGGACTTGCCGCCGAGGATCTCGGCCCTGCGGCGCACGACCGCGGCGATGCGGTCGCGACGGACGTAGCGCTCGAGGACGTCGGTGGCGGCGGCCAGGTCCGCCAGCGCGACCGCCCGGTCCTCCGGCACGCCGCTCCCCCGCCACTTCGCGACCGCCTGGCGGCTCACGCCGAAGACGCGGCCCGCGCCGGCGGCAGAGAGGTCCCAGGTGGCCATCAGCCGCTCGAGCGGGCGGGTCCGCACCCGCGACTCGAGCGCGTGGAGGAACTCGAGCGTCCAGCTGTCGTCCGCCTCGCTGCTGACGGCGAGCGCGGCGGCTGCCGGGTCGAGTCGACGCAGGGCGGAGACGGTCCGGGTCATGCCCTCAGTGTGCGCCCGCAGAGCGCCGGTGCGCAACCGTCTGTCAACCGACGGCTGCGGAGTGTCGTCAACCGTTCGTCAACCGCTGTGCCACCCGTGCCGACGTCCTGAGGATCAGGCGGGCACGGGGTCGTTGTCAGGTGCCTCGAGCAGCTCCTCGTCCTCGTGGCGCCCCTCCGGCGGGAGCTTGAGGGTGGCGAGCAGGCCGAGGAAGACGAATCCCGAGGCGGTGAACGCCGCGAGCCTGATCGAGGTCGCGAAGGCCTCACCGGCCGCCTCGGCGACCGCCTCTCCCCCGGGCTTGGCCCCGAGCGAGGGGATCACCGTGCCGGCGGACTGTTCCACCGCCTGGCTGATGGCGGTTCGCTGCTGGTCGGAGAGGCCGGGCACGGACTGCAGGTTCTGCTCGGTGTGGTGCGCCAGGCTCACGAACAGGACCGTGCCGAGGATCGCCGTCCCCAGCGCGGACCCGATCTGCCGCGCCGTGCTCTGCGTGCCGCTGGCCTGGCCGCTCTTGCGCCGCGGAACGTCGGCCAGGATGAGGCTGGTGAGCTGGGCGCTCGCGTAGCCGACGCCGACGCCGTAGACGATGAGCCAGCCGGAGATCACCCAGCCGCTGACGCTGGTCGACAGCGTGATCCCGAGGCCGAGGATGCCGACGATCTCCAGGCCCATCCCGAGTCGTGCGACGAAGCGGGGCGACCGACGCTCCGCGAGCTGGGCCGCGGTGGGCCCTGCGAGGAAGGCGCCGATCGCGAGGGTCGCGAGCAGCGCGCCCGCGCCGAAGGCGGTGTAGCCCAGCACGCTCTGCAGGAACAGCGGGAGGGAGAAGAGGATCCCGAACTCGCCGAGGCTCACGATGAGCGCGGCGATGCTGCCGAAGCTGAAGGTCGCGATCCGGAACAGCGTGATGTCGATGAGGACGGACTTGCGCGCGGCGGCACGTGTCGTCTCGAGCCAGTAGAGCAGCGACAGCGCCACCACGCTGAGCAGGAGCGCCCAGCAGACCGGCGAGATCACGCCCGAGACCCACGTGATGCCCGCGAGGCTGCCGTCCTGCGTCGTGCGGAACCAGCCGTAGTTGCGCCCCTCGATCAGCGCGAAGACCAGGGAGCCGATGCCGACCGCCGAGAGCACCGCTCCCCCGACGTCGAACCCGGGGTCGAAGTGGGTGTCCTTGCTCTCGGGGACGACGAGCAGCGAGCCGATGACGATCACGATGACGACCGGCACGTTGATGTAGAACGCCCAGCGCCAGGAGTGGTGCTCGGTCAGCCAGCCGCCCAGCAGCGGGCCGACCGCGGCCATGCCGCCGATGATGGATCCGTAGATCGCGAAGGCAATGTTGCGTGCTCGTCCGACGTAGATCGAGTTCACCAGCGCCAAGGAGGTCGGCGACATCATGGCGCCGCCGACACCCTGGAGCGCTCGTGCCGCGATGAGCGCCTGCCCGTCACCCGTGCGGGCTGCGATGACGCTGGCGACGCCGAACACGACCGCACCGGAGATGAACATCAGCCGGCGTCCGACCCGGTCGCCGAGGCGCCCCGCCACGATCAGGAGCGCGGCGAAGACGAGCGAGTAGATCGCGTTGACCCACTCGGCGTCGACCGAGGTGATGTGCAGCTCGCGGATGATCGACGGCAGTGAGACGTTGACGATCGTCGCGTCCATGATGATGAGCGCGGTGCCGAGCCCGATGAACAGCATCGGGGTCCAGTGCGTCTTGCCCGCGGCCGCGTTCGTCGTCGCGGTGGCTTCCGTCATGGCGACCACCGTAGGGCTGTGCGTGCGATCGTGCAGCGCGCCGGACGTCAGCTCGTGATGAGGATCCCCAAGCACATCTCGTCGGTCGTGCCCTCTCCCCACACGACGTAGCGCGGGGGCGTGCCCTGCAGCGCGGGAAGCTTGTCGCGCAGGGTCGGGTCGTGGGTGCAGGTCACGGTGAGCGTGTCACCGGTGCGCAGCGCCACCGGCGTCGCGAGCGGGACCGCCGACTGGTTGTCGAAGTCCCACACCGGGATGTCGAGGATGAGGCGTTCCCGCGCGGTCCCGGCGTTCGCGACGATCCTGATGCTCTTGCCCAGCAGGTGCATGTGGCCGGCCGCGGCTCGGACCGTCACGGGCGCCCGCAGGTAGCGGATGCACGACTGGGTGGCGCCCGGCTTCGGCTTCATCGGGTCGCCGCCGCACAGCAGCTGCAGGCCCGCGATGGTCCGACCCGACTCTGGACCGAAGCGTGCGGTGACGTCGGCGACGGCGTTCGCGCGCGTGCACAGCGGCCCGGTGACGCCCTGGGGGCAGGGCAGCTCGACCGGACCGGGAAGCAGCATGGTCTTCAGCGGGGTCAGCCTCGCGTGCGAGATGCGCAGCCGGACGTGGGTGTCGTCCTGCGGCTGCCCGGACGGTGCCGCGCGCAGGTTGTAGTGCATCTGGATGACGATCCGGCTGCCCCGAGGCAGGGGTACGCCGTACCCGGACGCGAAGACGTTCTCCTTGCCGCCGGGCGCCCATCCGGCGAGCCACGGTGCGGCGTCGAGGCCGTCGAGCGTATTGCTCGAGGTCGAGGGGAGCCCGGGGCCGCCGAAGCACTCCCAGCCCGGCCGCGGGTCGGCGGCGTCCTTGGCGAGGGCCGCCGACACCTGGGAGGGCTCCACCCGGAACAGGATCGAGTGGTGCACGACCTTCGGGTTGCCGGGCAGGAACTGCACTCCGGTGACGAAGGCGTCGCTGGTCAGCTTCGGGTCGGCCAGGAAGCAGCGGTAGTCGTCGGTGCCGCCGTTGGGAGCTGCCGGCAGGTACACGCCGCCGGGCAGCGTGTCGGCGACGCCAACGGTCAGGAAGCTCTCCGCGGGGCGCAGCGTCCCGGTCGGTGCGGGCACGGGCGGCATGGAGGAGATCGGGACGGCGGGGGCGCTGCTCGCGGTCGAGGACGCGCCCGAGGACGGCGGGACCGTCGGTGCGGGCGAGGCGCCCGCGCAGCCGGCGCACAGCGCCGTGGCGGCGAGGAGCGCGACGAGGCGACGGGACATCTGGTCAGGGTACGGCCGCACCCGCACGCGCACCTCCGTCGGCTGCCCGAGGACGGCGCGTCGGAGGCAGGATGGGGGCATGAGCAGCGACGACGAGTTCGAGCGACTCCTCCGCGAGGTCGACGCCTCCCTGTCCGGCGGGTCCGGCGCGTCCGGCGGTGCCGTCGCGCCGAAGGGGGCCGAGGTGTCCCGCAAGCCCCCGGCCGACTCCTCCGTCGAGCCGTCGCGCACCGGCACCGCCGTGCGTACCGGTGTCGTCGCCGGGGCGGTGTGCGGCGTCGGGGTGTTCGTGGGCACGGTGCTGCTCAGCTGGTTGCCCGGGGACCAGGCGGCCTTCCAGTCGGGTGTCGGCGCGTTCGTGGGCGCCTTCCTGACCGGTGCCGTCCTGTCCCTGCGCCGGGGTCGCTGACGATCAGGTGTTCCAGCGCAGCAGCGCGGGGGTGTCGCCCTCGTAGCCGAGGACACCGGTGCCGGCGGGCGCGAGCACGAGGCTGGCTCCCGCACGAGGCGGCATCCCCAGCCACGTCGCCGTGAGGATGCGCAGCAGGTGCGCGTGCGCCACGAGGACGACGTCGTCACCCCTGCTCAGGAGCGGTCGGCACCGGGCCAGCACGCGCGCCGCCCGGTCGCCGACGGACTCGAGCGACTCGCCGAGCCCGGTCGCGGTGGTCCAGACGGTCCACTCCGGGTCGTCGGTCGTCTCCCGGATCTCCGGCGTGGTGCGGCCCTCGTAGACGCCGTAGTCCCACTCGAGCAGGTCGGGGTCGATCTCCGGCACGAGCCCGGCGAGCTCCGCGGTGCGTCGCGCGCGCTGCAACGGGCTGGACAGGACGAGCGCCGGCCGCCAGTCGCGGAGCAGGGGCGCGAGCCGGGCGGCGCGTTCGCGCCCCTCCGGGGTGAGGGGCAGGTCGGTGCGACCGGTGTGGCGCCCGTCGCGGCTCCACTCGGTCTGGCCGTGGCGAACGACGAGGATGCGCCCGGTTCCCGGAGTCATGCGCATTAGCCTGCCATCCATGGAAGCGCAGGGACTCCCGGTCGACGACGTTCTCGCCGAGCTCGACGCTGCCCGCGGCCGCGAGCCGGACCCGCACGGTGCGCACCTGTTCGGGCTCACCTACCCCTCGGGGCGCGAGGACATCGAGCGCCTCACCCATGCCGTGCACGATCGGATGCTCTACTCCAACGCGCTCAACCCCTTCCGCTTCCCGGAGCAGGCGCGGCTGGTGGGTGAGCTGGTCACCGACGTGGGCTCCCTCGTGAACCTGCCGGCCGGCGGCGGCGGGAGCACCACCTCGGGCGGCACCGAGTCCATCCTCATGGCCTGCCTCGTGGCCCGCGGTCGGGCGCGGGCGCGCGGCGTCGAGCGGCCGGTGATCGTGGCCCCCGCCTCGGCGCACCCGGCCTACGCCAAGGCGGCGCACCTCCTCGATCTCGACTACCGGTCCGCGCCGCTGCGCGAGGGGTCGCTCGACGCCGACGTCGAGGCGATGCGCGGACTGGTCGACGGCTCCACGGCGCTGCTGGTGGCGTCGGCATTCTCCTACCCCCACGGCGTGATGGACGACGTGGCCGCCGTCGCAGCCCTCGCCCAGGAGGTCGGCGCCGGCTGTCACGTCGACGCCTGCGTCGGTGGCATGGTGCTGCCCTTCGCCGAGCGCGCCGGCGTGCGCAGGCTCGAGACCTGGGACTTCCGCGTTCCCGGCGTCACGAGCATGTCGATCGACCTCCACAAGTACGGCTACGTGCCGAAGGGCTGCTCCGTCGTCCTGCACCGCGAGGCCGACTGGGCAGGGCACCAGTGGTTCGTCTACGACCAGTGGCCGGCGGGGCTGTACGGCTCTCCCGCCGTCGCCGGCGCGAAGTCCGCCGCGCCCGCCCTCGCGGCGTGGGCGGTGCTGCGCCATCTCGGCCTCGACGGCTACACCGAGATCGTGCGAGACCTGCTCGCCACCGCGGAGTCCCTGCGGGACGGAGTCGCCTCGCACGACGGGGTGTCGGTCAACGGTGATCCGGTCGGCACGATCCTGTCCTGGCGATCGGACCGGCCCGACCTCGACCTGTTCGCCCTGGGCGACGCACTGGAGCGACGCGGCTGGTGGTTCAACCGGCTCACGGGCACCGGCGGCGGTGAGCCCGGACTCCACGTGATGGTGTCGCCCGCGCACGGCGCCGTCCTCCCGCAGCTGCTCGAGGACGTCGACTCGGCGTACGCCGAGGTCCTGGCCACCGGCGCGACCTCGGACAACAGCGGCCGCTACGCCTGAAGGCCCGTGCCGACGGCGTAGAACACGACGGCGCTCGCTGCTGCGACGTTCAGGCTGTCGACGCCGGCGGCCATCGGGATGCGGACCTTGGCCGAGCACCGGGCGAGGGCGGCCGCGGTGAGCCCCTCCCCCTCGGTGCCGAGCACCACGGCGACGGGCGGAGCGAGGTCGGCGTCGCGCAGGGATCCGCCGCTGGGATCCGGTGACATGGCCAGCGTGCGGAAGCCCTTGTCGCGCAGGAGATCGAGAGTGCCGGGCCACGGATCGGCCCGCGACCACGGGACGGCGAACACGGCACCCATGCTGACCTTGACGCTTCGTCGGTAGAGCGGGTCCGCGCACTCGGGGCTGACGAGCACGGCGTCGATCCCGAGCGCGGCGGCGTTGCGGAACACCGCACCGACGTTCGTGTGGTCGACGAGGTCCTCGAGGACGACGACACGGCGCGCGGTGGCGAGCAGGTCGTCGAGCGAGGGAAGCGCGCGTCGCTGCATCGAGGCGAGTGCGCCGCGGTGGACGCGGTAGCCGGTGACGGTGCGCAGGAGGTCAGCGTCGGCGAGGTAGACGGGGCAGTCGTGCGCCGCGAGCGCGCCCTCGATCCCGGGGAGCCACTTGGCCTCGGTGAGGACGGACCGCGGCGCGTAACCGGCGTGGAGCGCCCGCAGCACGACCTTCTCGCCCTCCGCGAGGAACAACCCCTCCGCAGGCTCCCGGACCCGACGGAGAGCGACGTCGGTGAGGTCGGTGTAGTCGCGCAGCCGGGGGTCGGCGGGATCGTCCACGCGGACGAGCGAAGGCATGGCGCGGCTCCTAGTAGCGGACGATGCTGATGGTGGCGGCGACGAGCCCGACCGCCACGATCAGCCCGCGCAGGACGGGTTCGGGGAGGCGACGGGCGAACGGTGCGCCGATGAAGCCGCCCGCGGTCGCTCCCACCGCCAGCGCGAGCGCCTGTGGCCACACGATGACGCCCGCGAGGGCGAACACGCCGGCGGCCACGACGTTGGACAGGCCGCCGAGGACGTTCTTGACGGCGTTGGACCGCTGCAGGTCGGTGTCGTACATCGTGCCCAGGGCCGCCATGAGGATGACGCCCTGGGCCGCTCCGAAGTACCCGGCGTAGCAGCCGATGCCGAGCAGGACCGGGATGAGCGCCCGTCGCGGCAGCGACGTCGGGTCGATGCCGCGGCTGCGCAGCCAGCGCTGCATCGAGGGCTGCACCAGCACCAGCAGGCAGGCGGACAGGATGAGCCACGGCACCACGACCTCGAACACCTGCGCCGGCAGAGCGATCACGAGCGTGGCGCCCACCGCGGCGCCGGCGCAGGCCGTGAGCGCCATGAGTCGCACCTGCCGCCGGCGCCCCTCGAGCTCGCCGCGGTAGACCCACGCCGCCGACAGCCCTCCCGGTGCCACCCCGAACGAGTTCGTTCCGTTGGCGACCACCGGCGGCAGCCCGGAGGCGAGCAACAACGGGTAGGTGAGCAGGGTGCCGCTGCCGACGGCCGCGTTCACCGCCCCGGCGACGACTCCCGCCCCGGCGAGGAGCAGGAGGTTCACGTCAGCCGGCGGGTCCCTCGACCGCCTGGGCGTCCGCCGCCGCGGACCCGGCCGGCGGCCGGTTGGACATGCCGAACGCCGTGCCGAGGTTGGTCATCGCCTGGGTCAGCTCGGCCGGGATCACCCACACCTTGTTCGACGTGCCGTTGGCGATGGTCGGCAGCGCCTGGATGTACTGGTAGGCCAGCACCTGGGCGTCGGCGTCGCCGGCGTGGATGGCGTCGAAGACCTTCTGGATGGCCTGTGCCTCGCCCTGCGCACGCAGGATGCGCGCCTGGGCGTCACCTTCGGCCCGCAGGATCGCCGACTGCTTCTCGCCTTCGGCGGTGAGGATCTGCGACTGCTTGAGCCCCTCGGCGGTGAGGATGTTCGCGCGCTTCTCCCGCTCCGCGCGCATCTGCTTCTCCATGGTCTCCTGCACGCTCTGCGGCGGGTCGACAGCCTTGAGCTCGACCCGGTTGACGCGGATGCCCCACTTCCCCGTGGCCTCGTCGAGGACGCCGCGCAGGGCGTTGTTGATCTCCTCGCGCGAGGTCAGCGTCTTCTCCAGGTCCATGCCACCGATGACGTTGCGCAGCGTGGTGACGGTGAGCTGCTCGATGCCGGTGATGGGGCTCGCGATCTCGTACATCGCGGCCTTCGGGTCGGTCACCTGGAAGTAGATGACCGAGTCGATGTTGACCACGAGGTTGTCCTCGGTGATCACCGGCTGCGGCGGGAAGGAGACGACCTGCTCGCGCATGTCGACGAGCGGCTTGAGCCGGTCGATGTACGGGATGAGCAGCGAGAGCCCGGGCACGAGCGTCCGGTTGTAGCGCCCGAGCCGCTCGACGATGCCGGCTCGTGCCTGCGGCACGATGCGGACCGCCCTCGCGATCGTCACCAGGACGATGACTATGACGAGCAGACCGATGACGAGCCCGGCGATCGTTCCGCCGGAGAAGTCTCCCATGGTGTTCCTTCCCTGCTGACCGGTCAGGCGACGAGGGCCGTCGCGCCGGAGATCTCGACCACGCGCACCGTGCTGCCGATCTGGTACTCGCTCTCGCCGTCGTAGGCACGGGCCGACCAGATCTCACCCGAGAGCTTCACCCGGCCGTCCTTGCCCGTCACCGGAGCGAGCACCTCGGCCTCGGCGCCGACGAGCGCGGCGACGCCGGTGCGGATCTTGTTCGGGGTGCGCAGGTGACGCCGGGCGACCGGTCGGACGCCGAGGACCAGAGCGAGGGACACGATCGCGAACACCGCGACCTGCAGGGCCGGGCTCGCGTGCAGCGCGGCGACGACGGCTGCGGCGGCCGTGCCACCGGCGATGAGCCCGAAGAACAGGCTCGTCGTGAGCACCTCCGCCACCACGAGCACCCCGGTCGCGACGAGCCACCACACCCACGGGTCCATGCTCGGATCGTATGTCCTGCCGAGCCTTGTGCCGCGCTGAATCAGCGGGCGCGCGCCGACCAGCGTCCCTCGCGCCGATCGACGGCGAGGGCGAGGCCGAACGTCGCGCCGAGCAGGTCGTCGGTGAGCACGTCGCCGATCTCGCCGCGGGCCACGACCGCACCCGCGCGCAGGAGCATCGCGTGGGTGAAGCCGACCGGGATCTCCTCGACGTGGTGGGTGACGAGCACGGTCGTGGGCGCCTCGTCGTCGCTGGCGATCTGGCCCAGGCGGCGTACCAGGTCCTCCCGCCCGCCCAGGTCGAGGCCCGCAGCGGGCTCGTCGAGCAGCAGCAGCTCCGGGTCGGTCATGAGCGCTCGGGCCACCTGCACCCGTTTGCGCTCGCCCTCGCTCAGGGTGCCGAACGTGCGGTCCCCGAACCCGCCGACGCCGAGCTGCTCGAGCAGCTCCGCGGCGCGCGCGTGGTCGCCGCCCTCGTAGCCCTCGCGCCAGCGACCGGTCACGGCGTAGGCAGCGGTGACCACGACGTCGGACACCCGCTCGGACGGCGGGATGCGCTCCGCGAGCGCGGCGCTGGCGAGGCCGATACGCGGCCGCAGCTCGAAGACGTCCGTGCGTCCGAGGAGCTCGTCGAGGACCTCGACGCTGCCCCGGGTGGGATGGATCAGGGTGGCGGCGAGCGCGAGGACGGTCGTCTTCCCGGCGCCGTTGGCGCCCAGCACGACCCAGCGCTCCCCCTCGGCGACGTCCCACGAGACCTTCGACACGATCGGGACGCCGCCCCGGACCACGTCGACGTCGACAAACCTCAGGACGTCGCTCACCCCGCGAACACTAGTGAGTCGGCGCGTCGTCCTAGGGTTGCGGGGTGCCCGAGACCCGACGTGCCGGTGCCCTGACCGCCTGGGGATCGGCCTACCTCGCCGGCGTGGTGAGCCTCGACGACGCCGACGCCTCGACGGTCGGCCCCGACGCGCTGCACCGGGTGCGCGGGGTGCCCGGCGAGGACGCCGACGTTCCCGTCTCGATCGCGCTCGGACGCCTCCGCGCGCGTGGCGTCACGGGGCTGCGGCTGGTCCTGCCGGAGCCCGGGGACCCGACGGGTCTGCCCGGGCCCACCTCGTTCACGGCGACTGCCGTGGCCGCAGGCGCCGCGGTGGTCACGGTGGGCCCGCCCGAGGCCCCGGCGTACGCCCTGGTCGCCGCCCGCGTGGCGACGGCCGCATCGGGGGACGCGGTGCGCTGGGACGTCGTACCGGTCGACTTCGCCCTCGCGCCGGCCGGGCTTCCCACGCTGTCGGAGGCCGACCGCTCGCTGACGGAGACCATGACGGCGTCGACCGCGGAGCTGGCGGCCCTCGACGTGGCCCGTGGGCGCGACGACGTCGCCGGCCCGCTGCGCCGCCTGGACCGTGCGCTCCGCGAGATCGACCTGCCGCCCACGCTGACGCCCCGGGCGCAGCGGCTCGTGGCGACCGCGTCGCGGCTCCTGGGTGTCCTCGACATCGCCGAGGAGACCGACGGTGCGGCCGTGACCGCGTCGGAGTCGCTGCGACGGTCGGCGGCGCTGAGACCTCTGCGCACGGCGACGCGCTACGCGCTCTGCGCGGCCTACTCCGCCGCGGCCGAGGACGGGGCGGCGGCGGAGCGTCGGTAGGCTCGACCCACCATGAGCGCCGACGCCGACGACACTGCGCGCACCCTGCTGATCACGCTCACCGGTCCGGACCGCACCGGCGTGACGGCCACCTTGAGCGAGGCGCTGGCCGGGCACGAGGTCGAGATGCTCGACGTCGAGCAGGTCGTCATCCGTGGTCGGCTGACCCTCGGCATCCTGGTCGGCCCTGCCGCGTCCCTCGAGCACGGTGCGGCGCTCGTCCTCGACGACGCCGCCGCCACGGCGCGACGGGTGGCGAAGGACCTCGGCATGGACGTCGACGTGACCCTCGGCGCGGCCGAGCACGATCCTCGGCGCCGCGGGCGCCTGCTGGTGACGGCGCTGGGGCACCCGCTGCTCCCCGCGGCGGTCTCGGGGCTCGCGCGCCGGATCTCCGAGCTCGGCGGCAACATCGACCGCATCGTTCGCACGGCCTCCTACCCCGTGACCGCGATCGAGCTCACGGTCTCGGGTGCCGACCATCAGCTGCTGCGGGCGGCGCTCACCGAGGCGTCGGCAAGCCTCGGGATCGACGTCGCCGTGCAGCGTGCGGGTCTGCGCGGGCGAGGCACTCACCTCGTCGTGATGGACGTCGACTCCACGCTGATCCAGGACGAGGTCATCGAGCTGATCGCCCGTCGCGCGGGCTGCGAGGACGAGGTCCGGGCCATCACCGAGCGGGCGATGCGCGGCGAGCTCGACTTCGCGGAGTCGCTGCACGAGCGGGTAGCGCTCCTCGAAGGCGTCGCCGAGGCTGCCCTCGACGAGGTGCGGCGCGAGGTCCGGCTCACCCCCGGAGCGCGCACTCTGGTCCGCACCCTCAAGCGGCTCGGCTTCCGGATCGCCGTCGTGTCAGGTGGTTTCAGCGCCGTAGTGGATCCGCTGGCCGCCGAGCTCGGCATCGACCACTGCCGGGCCAACGTGCTCGAGGTGGTCGACGGACGCCTGACCGGCCGGGTGAGCGGAACCGTGATCGACCGGGCCGCCAAGGCCGCGGCGCTCGTCGAGTTCGCGGCGCTCGACGGAATCCCGCTCGAGCGCACCATCGCGATCGGGGACGGCGCCAACGACCTCGACATGCTCTCGCTGGCGGGTCTCGGGGTGGCGTTCAACGCCAAGCCGGTGGTGCGGGCGCAGGCCGACACGGGGCTCACCGTGCCGTTCCTCGACCCCGTCCTCTACCTGCTCGGCATCACGCGCGAGGAGGTCGAGCAGGCCGACCAGGAGGCGGGTACGCCGCCCCCCGCGCCGCCGGTGCGCTGACGGGCCGTCACCCGCGCGGGACGGCGAATCGCCGCAGCGTCGCGCTCGCCGCGCCGAGCTCGGCCCATGGGACGTGCACGTCGAGGACGGCGATGCCCGACGTCGCGTACTTCACCGCGAGCAGCCGGGCGGCCTCGGGCTCGCGCGCCGCCGCGAGGAGGTCCACGAGGTCCTCGCAGCCGGGGTTGTGCCCGACGAGCAGCGCCGTGCGCACCCGCTCCGGCAGCTCGCGCAGCACCTCGACGAGGGCGGCCGCGGACGCGTCGTAGACGCGTGGGTCGATCGTGAGCGGGCCGGGCGAGGCGACGTCGTACCCCGCGGCGCCGATGTAGCCGATAGCACCGGCGGCCAGCGTCCACGTGCCACGGGCCCGGCGCGCGCTCGAGACGACGACGTGGTCGGGCGGTCCGACGTGGTCGCGGACCCACTCCCCCGCGGCTCTCGCGTCGGCGACTCCACGCGGCCCGAGCGGACGGTCGTGGTCGGGCACGCCCGGCGGGTACGCCGACTTCGCGTGGCGGAGCACCACGAGGCGCCGGCTCACGTCCGGGCCCGCCGGTGCAGGTCGTTGATCTGGGGGTCGGTCCCCACGACGATGAGGACGTCGCTGACCTTGAGGACCGTCGCGGCATCGGGGTTCGTGGTGAACCGGCCGTCGCTGCGCAGCGCGAGCAGGATCGCCCCGCCGCCCTCCCGCGCCCGGGTCTCGGCGATCGTCGATCCCACGAGCGACGAGCCGTCGTGCACCTCGATGTCGACGAGGCGGAACTCGTGCCCTCCGTCGTGCATCACGACGTCGAGGAAGTCGACGACGTCGGGCGACTCGGCGAACGCCGCGATGCGGTTGCCGCCGATGCGCTGCGGGTTCACCACGCGGTCGGCGCCGGCGCGGACGAACTTCGGCTCCGCGTCGTCGGTGCGCGACCGCGCGATGACGAACAGCGCCGGGTTGAGGGTGCGCGCCGTGAGGACGACGTAGACGCTGCCGGCGTCGTTGTCGAGCGCGGCCACCAGCGTGTAGGCGGTGCGGATGCCGGCGGCACGGAGGACCTCGTCGTCCGTGGCGTCGCCCAGGACGTGCGGGAAGTCGCAGGTCCCGAGCCGGTCCTCGTCCTTGTCGATGACCACCACGTTCTGGCCCGTGCGAGCGATCTGCTCGGCGGCCGCCCGACCGACACGCCCCCAGCCGCAGATCAGCGCGTGACCCTCGTAGCTGTCGATGTCGCGTTGCATGCGTCGTCTCCCCCACAGGTTTCCGAGCTGGCCCTCCATGACGAGCTCGAGGGTGAGCGTCAGGGTGTAGAGCACCGTGCCCACGCCCAGGAGCGCGAGCACCATCGTGAAGATCTTCTGCCGGGTGTCGAAGTCGACGACCTCGCGGAACCCGATCGTCGTCACCGTGGTGACGGTCTGGTACGCCGCGTCGAGCAGGTCGATGCCGAGCAGGACGTAACCGACGGTGCCGAACACCAGGACCGAGGTGAGGGCCACCAGCGCCAGCACCAGCCGACGGTTGTTGCGCGAGTGGTAGCTCAGCGGCCGGACGGCGACGCGGGCGTAGCTGCGTCGCGAGGACCTGGGCACGGGACCAGCATGCCCGACCGCTGTGATGGTCGCGCGACGCCGAGGTCCCAGACGCGTCGTGGTGTGACGCGGCACCTGGTCCGGCTGGCCGGGCGTCAGCCCATGATGGCGTGCACGCCGCCGTCGACGTGGATGATCTCCGCGGTCGTCTTGGGGAACCAGTCGGAGAACAGCGCCACGCACGCGCGGGCGGCGGGCTCGGGGTCGGCGATGTCCCAGCCGATGGGTGAGCGGGCGTCCCACATCGTCTTGAACTCCTCGAAGCCCGGGATCGACTTCGCCGCCATGGTGCCGATCGGTCCGGCCGCGACGAGGTTGACCCGCACGCCCCGCGACCCGAGGTCGCGGGCGAGGTAGCGCGACGTCGACTCGAAGGCGGCCTTCGCGACGCCCATCCAGTCGTACTTCGGCCACGCGACCGTGGCGTCGAAGGTGAGACCGACCACCGACGACGTGCGCCCCTCGCCCGTCATCAGCGGCAGCGCAGCCATCGTGAGCGACTTCAAGGAGAACGCCGACACATGGATCGCGGTGGCGACGTCCTCCCACTCGGTGTTGAGGAAGTTGCCGCCGAGAGCGGCCTCGGGTGCGTAGCCGATCGAGTGCAGGACGCCGTCGATGCGGTCGACGTGCGCGCGCAGCCGCTCGGGCAGCGCCGCCAGGTGCTCGGGGTCGGTGACGTCGAGCTCGACGACCGGGACCGGGGACGGCAGGCGACCCGCGATGCGGCTCGTGAGCGACAGCGCCCGCCCGAAGGAGGACAGCACCACTGTGGCGCCCTGCTCCTGCGCCAGGCGCGCGACGTGGAACGCGATCGACTGGTCGGTGAGCACACCCGTCACGAGCAGGCTCTTGCCCTCGAGGATTCCCATGGTCAGCCCTTCCGCCAGCCTGCGCTCTAGTGGCCCATGCCGAGGCCGCCGTCGACCGGGATGACCGCTCCGGTGATGTAGGCGGCCGCATCGCTGGCCAGGAACACGACCGTACCGGCCACCTCGGCGGGCGACGCGTAGCGCCCGAGCGGCACGGCGCCGGTGATCTCGGCGCGGCGCTCCTCGCTGAGCACGGCGGTCATGTCGGTGTCGACGAAGCCCGGGGTCACGACGTTCGCGGTGATTCCCCGGCTGCCGAGCTCGCGGGCCAGCGAGCGGGCGACGCCGACGAGACCCGCCTTCGAGGCGGCGTAGTTGACCTGCCCGGCCGAGCCCAGCAGCCCGACGACGCTGGAGACGAAGACGAGCCGGCCGCGGCGCAGCCGCACCATCCCCTTGGCGGCGCGGCGAGCGACGCGCATCGCGCCGACCAGGTTGGTGTCGAGGACGGCGTCGATGTCGTCGTCGGTCATCCGAAGGATGAGTCCGTCGCGCGTGATACCGGCGTTGGCCACCACGACCTCGACCGGTCCGAGCTCCGCCTCGATCCGGTCGAACGCGGCATCGATGCTCGCTGAGTCGGTGACGTCGGCCTTGACCACGAGCACGTCCGTCCCGTCCAGCTCGGCGGGGAGCTCGCCGGATCGCGCGGTGATCGCGACGCGGTCGCCCTGCGCGAGGAACGCCTGGGCGATCGCGAGCCCGATCCCGCGGTTGCCCCCGGTCACCAGCACTACGCGGCTCACGGGCCCGCCTCCTCGTCGTCGCGGCGCCGGGCGTCGGCGCGCCCCGCGACGGTATCCGTTACCGACCGGTAGAGCCGAACCACGCGCCGTGCCGTGTCGGTCTAGGGTCGTGCCATGAGAGCCATCCAGGTGCGCGAGTTCGGGGGCCCGGAGGTCCTCGAGCCCGCTGTCCTCACCGATCCGGTCCCGACCCACGACGAGCTGCTCATCGAGGTCACGGGTGTCGGTGTCAACTACGCCGACACCCACCAGGCGGAGAACACGTACCTGTCGGGCAGCAACCTCCCGTTCGTCCCGGGTGCCGAGGTCGTGGGGTTCGTCGTCGACCCGGGCGGGCGGCAGCGGCGCGTCTGCGGCTTCGTCAGCAGGGGCGGCGGCTACGCCGAGCTCGCGGTGGTCCGGTCCGGGCTGTCGTTCGACGTCCCCGGCAACGTCTCCGACGCCGCGGCGCTCTCGCTGCTCGTCCAGGGCCTCACGGCCTGGCACCTCGTCCGCACCTGCGCCCGCGTGCAGCCGGGCGAGAGCGTCGTCGTGCATGCCGCCGCGGGCGGCGTGGGCAACCTCGCCGTCCAGCTCGCCAAGCACGCCGGGGCCGGTCGGGTCATCGCGACCGCGTCCTCGCAGGAGAAGCTCGACCTCGCGGCGTCGCTCGGCGCCGACGTGGGGGTCCTGCTGGAGGCCGACGTCACCTCGCACGACGTCGCGCACCGGCTCAAGGAGGCCAACGGAGGTCACCGGGTCGACACCGTCTTCGAGATGGTGGGCGGCACGACGTTCGACGGCAGCCTGCACGCGCTCGCACCCTTCGGCCGCCTCGTCACCTTCGGCATGGCCTCACGGACGCCGCCCACGCCGGTGACGCCCTCCGCGCTGATGGTGGGGTCGCACTCGGTCATCGGCTTCTGGCTGATGGACTGCATGCGCGCCGACAAGGTCCATGCCATGGTCGGAGCCCCGCTCTACGAGCTCGTGGCCGAGGTGGCCTCGGGCCGGCTGACGCCGCTCGCCGGCCACACCTACCCGCTCTCGCACGCGCGTCAGGCGCACGAGGACATGCGCGCGCGACGCACCACGGGGAAGGTCGTTCTCGACCCGCGCCTCGACGAGGTCCACGCATGAGCCGGGGGGTCGACGCCGACTTCCTGGCCCTGCCGCTCGAGGCCTGCACCGACGCCGCACTGTCGCGGGCGCGGGACCTCGGCGCGGTGCACGCGGACGTGCGCGTGGTCTCGATCCTGACGGTGTACACCCGGGTGCGCGATGCGCGCATCGAGGGTTCTCTCCTCGACGACGACAGCGGGCTGGCGGTCCGCGTCGTCGTCGACGGCTGCTGGGGCTTCGCCGCCTCCGACCGCATCGACGTCGACACCGCACGCTCGCTGGCGGAGCGCGCCGTCGCGCTGGCCCGGATCAGCGCACCGCTGCGCACGACGCGCGTGGAGCTGGCGCCGGAACCGGTGCACGTCGGCACCTGGGTGTCGGCCTACGACATCGACCCGTTCGAGGTGCACGAGGCCGAGCGCCTCGACCTGCTCACCAGCCGGAGCGCGGCGCTCAACGCGCACCCGGCCGTGTCGCACTCGACGGCGTCGCTGCACGCGGTGAAGGAGCGCGTCCACTACGCCGACCTCGCGGGCACCCGCACGACGCAGCAGCGGGTCCGCATCGAGAGCGACCTGACCGCGATCGCGGTGAATCCGACGAGCGGCTCCTTCGAGACGATGGCGACGACGGCACCTCCCGCGGGCCGCGGCTGGGAGTACGTCACCGGCGCGGCCGTCACCGTCGGAGGCGCTCGTGCCTGGGACTGGGCGGACGAGCTCGCGGCGCTCCCGGACAACCTGCACGAGAAGACCCTGGCCCCGTCGGTCGAGCCGGGCCGCTACGACCTGGTCATCCACCCGACGAACCTGTGGCTGACCATCCACGAGTCGATCGGTCACGCCACCGAGCTCGACCGCGCCCTGGGCTACGAGGCCAACTACGCCGGAACCTCGTTCGCGACCCCGGACCGGCTCGGCACCCTGCAGTACGGATCGTCGGTCATGAACGTCACCGGCGACCGCGTCGTGCAGCACGGCCTGTCGAGCGTGGGCTGGGACGACGAGGGAGTCGGCGCGCAGAGCTGGGACATCGTCAAGGACGGCGTGCTCGTCGGCTACCAGCTCGACCGGAGCATGGCCGCTGAGTTCGGCCTCGCACGGTCCAACGGGTGCGCCTACGCCGACAGCGCGGGCCACACCGCGATCCAGCGGATGCCCAACGTGTCGCTCCGGCCTGCGGTCGACGGCCCCAGCCTCGAGTCGCTCATCGGCGGCGTCGAGGACGGCATCTACATCGTCGGCGACAAGTCCTGGTCGATCGACATGCAACGGTTCAACTTCCAGTTCACCGGACAGCGCTTCCACCGGATCAGGGCGGGGAAGCTCGTGGGCCAGCTCAAGGACGTCGCCTACCAGGCCACCACGACGGACTTCTGGGGGTCGATGCGCGCCGTCGGCGGCGAGTCGACGTACCTGCTCGGCGGTGCCTTCAACTGCGGCAAGGGCCAGCCAGGACAGGTCGCGGCGGTCTCGCACGGCGCACCGGTCGCGGTCTTCGAGGCGGTCAACGTCCTCAACAGCGCCCAGGAGGCGGGTCGATGAGCACCCCTCAGGAGCTCGTCGAGCGCGCGCTCGAGGCTTCCGCCTCGCGGGGCTGCGTCGTCCTCGTGCGCAGCCAGAGCATCGCCAACGTGCGGTGGGCCCGCAACACCCTCACCACCAACGGCGAGACCCTCGCCACGGCCGTGTCGGTCGTCGCCCTCGTCGACGTCCCCGGAGGGGTCGCGGCCGGGTCGGTCACGCTCAACAACCCCGGCCCCGAGGGGATCGTCGACCTCGTCCGCCGGGCGGAACGGGTCGCCGTCGAGGAAGGTCCCGCCGACGACGCCGGGGACCTTGCCGCCGGCATCGAGGCCTCCCCCGACTGGGGCGACGAGCCCACCGTGGCGACCAGCGCCGACCTCGCGGTGCTCGCCCCGCAGATCGGCGCCCTCTTCGAGTCCGGTCGCGCGGACGGCATCGAGCACTTCGGCTACGCCGAGCAGTCGGTCACGACGTACTACCTCGGCACGAGCAGCGGCGTACGCCTGCGGTTCGCCGACCCCGAGGGGCGTCTCGAGCTCACCGCGAAGAGCCACGCGCGGAGCCGGTCCACCTGGGCCGGACGCGCGGCGCGGAGTCTCGCGGGGATGGACCTCGACGCGGTCGACCGCGAGGTGCGTCAGGGGCTCGCGTGGCAGGCCAACCGGGTCGACGTCGCCCCCGGTCGGCACACCGCGGTACTGACCCCGAGCGCCGTGGCCGACCTCATGATCGAGCTCTACTGGAGCTCGGTCGCGCGCGACGCCGCCGACGGCCAGAGCGTGTGGAGCCAGGCCGGCGGCGGTACCCGCCGCGGGGAGACGGTCGCCGACCCGCGGGTGCACCTGCACTCCGACCCGCTCATGGCCGGGCTCGAGGCCGTGCCCTTCGTCGTGACCACCGGCTCGTCGGGCTCCTCGAGCGTGTTCGACAACGCGCTGCCCGTGGGCGCGGTCAGCTGGATCCGCGACGGCCTGCTCGAGAACCTGATCACCACCCGGCACACGGCCGTCGAGACCGGGCTCCCGTTCCGGCCCGGAGTCGAGAATCTCAGGCTCGACCTCGCCGGCGGGACGGGGTCGCTGGAGGACGTCGTCGCGCGCACGCAGGACGGACTGCTCGTCACGTGCCTCTGGTACAACCGCGTGGTCGACCCGCAGACGCTGCTGCTCACGGGGCTGACCCGCGACGGCGTCTACGCCGTACGGGGAGGGGAGGTCGTCGGCGCTGTCACGAACTTCCGGTTCAACGACTCCCCCGTCGGTGTGCTCAACCGGGTCGACGACGCCGGCAGCCCCGTCGCGACGCTGGCGCGCGAGATGGGCGACTACTTCAACCGGGCCGCGATGCCGCCGATGGTGGTCCGCGACTTCAACTTCTCCACCGTGTCGCAGGCCAACTGATCGGCCGGGCCTACACCCGGCTGCCGCGCCACGGTCCGGGCGAGGGCGAGCTCGTGTCCCAGTGCTCCACCGAGGTGCCGCAGGGTTCGAAGCCGCGGGCGCGGTAGTTCGCCACGGCGACGGGCGAGTCGAGCTCACAGGTGTGCACCCAGACGCGCCGGGTGCCCGCGACCGCCCAGGCGCGCTCGGTCGCCCTGGTGAGCAGCCAGCCGCCGAGGCCGAGGCCGGCGAAGTCGGGCAGCAGGCCGAAGTAGGCGATCTCGCAGGACCCGTCGTCGCGCCGGTCGAGCTCGACGTAGCCCGCGGGGACGCCGTCGACCCAGCACGTCCACAGCTCGTAGCCCGGTGAGCTCACCCACGCCAGCCACTGGTCGCGGGTCCAGCCGATGCGGTCGAGCCAGTACCAGTCCCCGCCGACCGCGCGGTAGAAGAACCGAGACAGCTCCGGGGCGGGGCGGCCGGCCCGCACCAGGCTGGCCTCCACCTTCGGCTCCCGGGCCGGCCGCAGTCGGTCCGGGCTCGTCATCTCCAGGTCGGTGACGACGACCGCGCGGACTCCGGGCCCGGGGTGGTCGACCCGGGTCACGCGTCCTCGAGGCGGAAGCCGACCTTCATCCCGACCTGGACGTGATCGACCTCGCCGTCGCGGATGTGACCGCGGATCTCGGTGACCTCGAACCAGTCGAGGTGACGCAGGCTCTCGTTGGCACGGGCGATCCCGTTGCGGATCGCCTGGTCGACGCCCTTGTCCGACGTGCCGACGATCTCGGTGACCCGGTAGGTGCGGTTGCTCATGGCGACATCCTCGCGCATCGGCTGCCCCGGTCCCACCGCGCCCGCGGATGCCCGGCCGCCGGCCGCGACGTACCGTGAGGTCGTGACCGCCGTACCCCAGCCCGAGGTGCACCGCATCACCGACGCGGCGACCCCGCTGTCGGAGGACCAGGCTGCCCGGACGCGCCGCTACCTCTGGGCCATGGGGATCCGCACGGCGTGCGTGCTCGGCGCGGTGCTCGCCCCGTCGCCGTGGCGCTGGGTGCTCGCCGTGGGAGCCATCGGGCTGCCCTACCTCGCCGTCGTCATGGCCAACGCCGGCCGCGAGCGCAGCGACGACGAAGGCGTCCGGCTGGTGCTGCGTCCGAACCGCCGCAGCCTGGGACGCGGTCGCTGAGGCCCAGGTCTCCCGGCCGCGACCCGTGCTCGGACGGCGAGTCCGCGACGCCTACCCTGCCCCCATGACCCGGTACGCCTTCCTGCGCCAGCCACGCTGGCTGGCCCTGGCGTTCCTGGTCGTCCTCATCGTTCCGTCGTTCTTCCTGCTCTCCCGGTGGCAGCTCAGCCGACTCGACCAGCGACGGCACTACAACGCGAACGTCACCGCGAACGCGCAGCAGGCGCCCGTCGCGGTGGACGGCGTCATGACGCCCGGCAGCCCGCCGTCCTCGATCGGCGACCAGCAGATGTGGCGGCAGGTGACGGCGACGGGGCACTACGACGCCTCGCGGCAGGTGCTCGTGCGCAAGCGCCCGCTCCAGGGCGCCAACGGATTCTGGGTTGCGACCCCGCTGGTCACAGACTCCGGCGCGGTCCTCGTGGTCAACCGCGGCTGGATCGCTGCCCAGGGCGGCGCCGGAGCCGTCCAGCAGGTGCCCGCTCCCCCGGTCGGCGCCGTGACGGTGGTCGGGCGGGTGCAGCCCTCGCAGGAGGCACCCTCCCCGCAGCCGTCCGACCTGCCCGCGGGTCAGGTCACGGACCTCGACGTCGCCCTCGTCGGCGCTTCTGCCGACGTCTACCCCGGCTACGTCGACCTGGTGTCGTCCGACCCGGCGCAGGCCGCCGGGCTCACGACGATCCCGCTCCCCGAGCTCGACGAGGGCCCGCACCTGTCCTACGCCGTGCAATGGGTCTTCTTCGCGGTGGTGGCAGTGACGGGATTCGTCCTGCTCGCCCGCCGCGAGCGCGACTACGGCGACTCCGACGACTCCGTCGAGCCGGCGGCCACCCGTACGGACGTGGCGTAACTGTCCGTAGCCGCTCGGTACGGGCACAATCGGGCCATGGACCTCGGCCTCTCGGATCGTGTCTTCGTCGTCACCGGTGGGTCGCGCGGCCTCGGCCTCGCGTGCGCGGAGGCACTCGTCCACGAGGGCGCCCGGGTGGTCGTGGTCGCCAGGGACCAGCAGGGGCTCGACGAGGCCGTGGGGCGGCTCGGTGGCGGCCAGCACGCGGTGGGCCTGTCGGCCGACCTCGCTGAGACCCCCACCGCGGAGCGGGTGATCGCCGCCGCGGTCGCGCGCTTCGGCCGCCTCGACGGCGCGCTGATCAGCGTGGGCGGCCCTGCGGCCGGCACCCCGATGACCACGGACGACGACATGTGGCGGGTCGCGTTCGAGACCGTCTTCCTGGGGTCGCTACGCGTGGCCCGCGCCGCGGCCAACGCCATGAGCGGCGACCCGGCCGACACCGCCGGCGTCGGCGGCGCCCTCGCGTTCGTCCTGTCGAGCAGCGCTCGCGAGCTCGTCACCGGCCTCACGACCTCGAACGGCCTGCGGCCGGGTCTGGCCATGATGGTGAAGGACCTCGCCGACGAGCTCGGCCCGCGCGGTGTGCGCGTCAACGGCCTGCTCCCGGGACGCATCGCCACCGACCGGATCTTCGCCCTCGACGCGCGCTACGGCGCACCGGACATGGTGCGCCGTCGCAACGAGGCGGCGATCCCGCTCGGGCGCTACGGAGAGCCCGAGGAGTTCGGCCGCGCCGCCGCCTTCCTGCTCTCGCCGGCGGCGTCCTACCTCAACGGCGTGCTGCTCCCGGTGGACGGCGGCGCGTCCCGCTCGATCTGAGGCGCTCGGACCGGATCGTCGGACCGGGCGTCAGCCCAGGCCGGAGCGGCGCATCTCCGCTTCCACGTCTGCCTCGGTGATGGGACGCCGGAAGTACACGTCCCAGCCGTGCAGCAGCAGGCCGATCCCCCAGCCCGCGAGTACCCACCCGGGCCAGAAGTAGCCTGCGCCCGAGAGTGCCCAGATGACGATGAGGAACGCGTTGACGACGACATAGGCCGCGACGTTCCCCGTGAACTCCCGCTTCGCCTGCAGTCGTTTGCGCGCCAGCTCCCTGGACGTGGGGCTGGAGTCGATCGGTCCGGGGATCCCGGACTGTGCATCGGTCGCCATGACAACCTCCCGGCGGCTGATCGAGCGCTCGCGGAACCGCGGCTCGGTCGCGCGACGACGCCCACGACGGGTGGGGCAGGGACCTGCCCGCGCCTCCATGATGCTCTCGCTCAACCGGGATGCGCCAGAGATCCGTTGCAGCGCAGGGCGATACGCCCACGATGACGTTGGCAAGGCTTCCCTGCCCTGTCGCGCTCGACCGCGCGTCCCGGCGGGGGCGGGATGCTCAGACGCCGGCGACCGTGCCGTCGGCGTCCTGCGAGGCGAACTGGGTGCGGTAGAGGTTCTCGTAGGTGCCGCCCTGGGCCAGCAGGTCCTCGTGACGTCCGTGCTGTGCGATCCGACCGTTCTCGACGACGAGGATCGTGTCGGCCTCCCGGATCGTCGAGAGACGGTGCGCGATCACCAGCGACGTGCGTCCCTCGAGCGCCGTGGCGAGCGCCTTCTGCACGGCCACCTCGGACTCGCTGTCAAGGTGCGCCGTGGCCTCGTCGAGCACCACGACGTCGGGGGCCTTGAGCAGCAGCCGCGCGATCGCCATCCGCTGCTTCTCACCGCCCGAGAGCCGGTAGCCGCGGTCGCCGACCACCGTGTCGAGACCGTCGGGGAGGCTCTCGACGAGGGTGAGGACCTGGGCGTCTCGCAACGCCGCGTGCAGCTCGTCGTCGGTGGCGTCGGGGCGGGCGTAGAGCAGATTGGCCCGGATCGTGTCGTGGAACATGTGGGCGTCCTGGGTGACGACGCCCACGAGGTCGTGGAGCGACTGCTGCGTGGCACGACGGACGTCGACACCGTTGATCCGGATGCTGCCGTCGGAGACGTCATAGAGGCGCGAGACGAGCGCGGTGATCGTCGTCTTGCCGGCGCCGGAGGGGCCCACCAGTGCGACCATCTCGCCCGGTCGGGCCGTGAAGGCGATGTCGCGCAGGACGTCGTCGCGGACCGGCGAGGCGTCCTGGCGCGCGACGGACTCGAGCGACGCGAGCGAGACCTCGTCGGCCGACGGGTAGCGGAAGCGCACGTGGTCGAACTCGATGGTCGTCGGTCCCGTGGGGATGGCGACGGCGTCGTCGGCGTCCTTGACCATCGGTTCCAGGTCGAGGATCTCGAAGACCCGCTCGAAGCTCACCAGCGCGGTCATGACGTCGACGCGCACGTTGGCGAGCGCTGTCAGCGGGCCATAGAGCCGGCCGAGGAGGGCAGCGAGCGCGAGGAGCGTGCCGACGGTGATCGTGCCCGCGATGGCGAGGTTGCCGCCCACGCCGTAGACGAGGGCCGTGGCGAGCGCGGCCACGAGGGTCAGCGCGGTGAAGAAGATCCGGTTCATCATCGCGATGCGGATGCCGATGTCGCGCACCCGTCCGGACCTGCCGGAGAAGGCCTCCGCCTCCTCGTCCGGGCGCCCGAAGAGCTTGACCAGCAGCGCGCCCGCGACGTTGAACCGCTCGGTCATCTGCGTGGACATGTCGGCGTTGAGCTGCATCTGCTCGCGGGTGATCGACTGCAGGGTGCGGCCGAAGTAGCGGGCCGGGATGAGGAAGACGGGCAGCAGGACGAGCGAGGCGAGGGTGATCTGCCACGACAGCCACATCATCGCGACGACGACGGCGACCAGGCTGATGGCGTTGCCGACGACACCCGAGAGCGTGCTCGTGAACGCCTGCTGCGCGCCGATCACGTCGCTGTTGAGCCGGGACACCAGGGCGCCGGTCTGCGCGCGGGTGAAGAACGCGACGGGCATCCGCTGGACATGGTCGTAGACCTGGGTGCGCAGGTCGTAGATGAGACCCTCGCCGATGCGAGAGGAGTACCAGCGCCCGAGGAGCGTCAACAGGCTGTCGACGATGGCGAGCAGCGCGATGAGGATCGCGGTCGTGGTGACGACCTGGCTGTTGCCCGGGGTCACGCCCTGGTCGATGATCCGGCGGAAGAGCAGCGGCTGCGCCACGACGAGGACGGCGTCGAGCACCAGGGTGATCAGGAAGCCGATGACGAGCACGCGGTAGGGAGACGCGTAGCCCAGGATCCGGCGCAGCGTGCCGTCGGCGAGCTTCGTGTCGGTCACCTTGCCGTCGGTGCGGTAGGACCGCAGCACGGCGTGCGGATTGCCCATGGACACTCGGGTGGGACCTCTCTGACGACAGCGCAGGTACAAGGTCCCCGGTGTCGGGTTTGTTCCCGGATCCCCTACCCGGCACCCAGCATGCCGCGGATCAGCGGGACCTGCGTCTCGCGCTCGAGGCGACGCTGCTCCTCGGGGTCGTTCGCCAGCGCGCCGCGGATCACCGCCTTCGTCGCGCGGACGGCGCGCTCCGGCGCCGCGAGGAGCGAGGCCACCAGCTCGACGACGGCCGCGTCGAGCCTGTCGGGCCTGACGACGGCGTTCGCCAGGCCCAGGCGAAGAGCCTCGTCCGCCGCGACCCACCGACCCGTCACGCAGATCTCGAGGGCCCGTGCGTACCCGACGGCTCGGACGAGGGGGTGGGTGCCGGTGAGGTCGGGCACGAGCCCGAGCGAGGTCTCGCGCATCGAGAAGCGTGCGGCGCTGGAGCAGACCCGCAGGTCGCAGGCGAGCGCGAGCTGGAACCCGGCACCGACCGCGGCCCCCTGCACGGCGGCGACGGTGATCACGTCGTCGGAGTCGTGCAGCCAGGAGAACCCGCGCTGGAATCCTGCGATCAGCTCGGCGGTGCCGGCGTCGTCGGTCGCTGCGATGTCGCCAAGGATCCGGTCGCCGTCGATCCCCTCGGGTGCGAACGACCGCAGGTCGATCCCGGCCGAGAACACCGTCCCTGCTCCGCGCAGCACCACGACCCGGGTCGAGGACGGCAGCGCGGCGCCCACGGCCTCCAGGGCCCGCCAGGTCGTGCGGGTCTGCGCGTTGCGGGTGTCGGGCCGGTCGAGGGTGAGGGTGACGACGGGCTCGCCGGCGGGACCGGCCCAGGTCGCGCGGAGACCACCGAGCGCGAGGACGTCGGGATCGACGGGTGAGGCGCTGATCTCAGGACGCCTTCGAGCTCTTGCCGCGGGTCGCCCCGCCGCGCCCACGCAGGCTCGTCCCGGACTCGCTCAGGATGCGGTGCACGAAGCCGTAGGAGCGTCCGGTCGATGCGGCCAGCTCGCGGATGCTGGCGCCGGCGGCGTACCTCTTCTTCAGGTCGGCGGTCAGCTTGTCCCGCTCACCGCCCGACACGCGCCGACCCTTACCGAGCTCCGCCACAGCTGCCTCCCGCGCACCACCGAGTCGAGACGTCCCCACCGCACAGCCACGGTACCGACCAGGAATGCGCTCGCAAGCGACTCCGGAGAATCCTGATCAAGAGCGGAACGTCAGGCCAGGGACACCAGGTCGGCGTAGTCGGGGTTCCAGAGGTCCTCGACGCCGTCGGGCAGGAGCAGGATCCGCTCGGGGTCGAGCGCCTCGACCGCGCCCTCGTCGTGGGTGACGAGCACGATCGCGCCCTCGTAGGAGCGCAGCGCGCCGAGCACCTCCTCGCGACTGGCGGGGTCGAGGTTGTTGGTGGGCTCGTCGAGCAGCAGGACGTTGGCGGCCGAGACCACAAGGGTCGCCAGCGCGAGGCGGGTCTTCTCGCCGCCCGACAGGGTGCCTGCGGTCTGGTGCACGGTGTCGCCGGAGAAGAGGAACGTGCCGAGCACCTTGCGCATCTCCGGCTCGAGCAGGTCGGGCGCGGCCGAGCGCATGTTGTCGAGCACGGTGCGCGCCGGGTCGAGGGTGTCGTGCTCCTGGGCGTAGTAGCCCAGCCGCAGACCGTGACCGGGCTGGACCTCGCCGGTGTCGGGCGAGTCGACGCCCGCCAGGATCCGCAGCAGCGTGGTCTTGCCCGCTCCGTTGAGACCGAGCACGACGACCCGGCTGCCCTTGTCGATCGCGAGGTCCACGTCGGTGAAGATCTCCAGGGACCCGTAGGACTTCGAGAGCTCCTGGGCACGCAGCGGGGTCTTGCCGCACGGCGCGGGCGTCGGGAAGCGCAGCTTGGCGACCTTGTCGCTGCGACGGGTCTCCTCGAGGCCGCCGAGCAGCCGCTCGGCGCGCCTGGCCATGTTCTGCGCGGCCTTCGCCTTGGTGGCCGTGGCACGCATCCGGTTGGCCTGGTCGCTGAGCTGCTGGGCCTGCTTCTCGACGTTGTGGCGCTCGCGCTTGCGGCGTCGCTCGTCGGTCTCGCGCTGGGTGAGATAGGCCTTCCACCCGACGTTGTAGACGTCGATGACGAAGCGGTTGGCGTCGAGGTGGAAGACGCGGTTCACCGTCGCTTCGAGCAGCTCGACGTCGTGGCTGATGACGATGAGCCCACCACGGTGGGTCTTGAGGAAGTCGCGGAGCCAGACGATGGAGTCGGCGTCGAGGTGGTTGGTCGGCTCGTCGAGCAGCAGCGTCTCAGCGCCGGAGAACAGGATGCGCGCGAGCTCGACCCGGCGACGCTGGCCGCCGGACAGCGTGCCCAGGGGCTGCTCGAGCACCCGCTCGGGGAGCCCGAGGCTGGACGCGATGGACGCGGCCTCCGACTCGGCGGCGTAGCCACCCTGGGAGAGGAAGTCGGCCTCGGCATTGCTGTAGCGGCGCATCGCCTTGTCGCGGGTGGCATCGTCGGCGGCCGCCATCCGCTGCTCGGCGGCGCGCATCCGGCGGACCGCCTCGTCGAGGCCACGGGCCGACAGGATCCGGTCGCGGGCCATCTCCTCGAGGTCGACGTCGCGCGGGTCCTGCGGCAGGTAGCCGATCTCGCCGCCCCGTGCGACCGTGCCGGCGGCGGGCTCCCCCTCGCCGGCCAGGACGCGCGTGAGAGTCGTCTTGCCGGCGCCGTTGCGCCCGACGAGCCCGACCTTGTCGCCCGGGCCGATGCGGAAGGTGGCGCCCTCCAGCAGCAGGCGGGCGCCGGCACGAAGCTCGATGCCCTGGGCGGAGATGGTCACAAGGACAGGATTCTACGTGCTGCTCGACCGCCCCCCGGACCACGCACCCGGGCGCGAACCGCTCAGCAGGACAGCGCGGTGGAGAGCTGGTCGAGACCCGCGGTGATCTTGTCGCCGGCAGCCGTGAGAGCGGCCTTGGCCTTCGTCGGGTCGGTCTTGGACTGCGCGATGGCCTCGTCGAGCTGGGCCTTCGCGGCGGTCAGGTTGTCCTGCAGTCCGGCCGGCACCTTGCTGCCGAGCGCCGACAGGCCGTCGGTGACCTTGCCCACCGCACTGCTCACGCCGTCGAGGCTCGCCGGGTCGACGTCGCCCAGCGCCGCGACCTGGGTCTTGGCCTGCGCGACGAGGGAGCAGGTGGCCGTGTTGACCGCCGCGCCCACCTGCGACTTCGCGCTGTCGACGACGCCGCCGCACGCGGTGAGGACCAGGGCGAGGGACAGGACGGCGGACACGAGCAGGACGGGTCGCGTGCGCATGGTGGCTCCCTCGGTCGGCTCCGGTGGCGACGCGAACGCCGCGCGGCCTGGGCGTCAGGGTAGGGCGAGGCAGCTCGGATCGCGCGGATTTCGCCTGCGTGTGGTCGACCGGCGCGGGCCCGGGGTCAGTCGACCCGCGGGTCGAAGATGCTGGGCCGGAGAGGCTCGCCCGCCAGGATCCGCGAGATCCGCTCGCCACCGAAGATCGAGGGCAGGAACCCGACCCCGTTGCACCCCACGTTGTAGAGCAGGGCCGGATGGTGCGGGTGGGCCCCGACCACCCGGACGAGACCCTCGGAGTAGCCCATGAGCCCGTGCCACTGGAAGTCGAAGGGCAGCCCGTGCGGCCTCGCCGGCTGGGCGAAGGGCAGGATCTCGTCGTCCATGGTGTCCAGGACGTGCCCGGGCACCGGCATCGACGGGTCGTACGTCGGACCCTCGAGGTCCTTCTCCGGCCCGCCCATGCAGGTCAGCGTCACCGTGCCCTCCGGCCGGTCGTACGTCCGCCGCGTCACGTAGATGTACGGCGTCTCCCCGCTGCCGATGCTGGTGTTGCGGATGAAGCTCATGGCTGCCGGCGTGCGGTGCTCGGCCTCGGCGATGGCGGCCATGTAGCCCACGATCCCTGCGACGCGCTGCGACTGCGCGAGGTGCACGACCCGGCCCGAGGCGTCCTCGACCACGTGGTCAACGAATCCGTTGGTGCACATGACCACGTGCCGGGCGTCCACCGTGTGTCCGAGCGCGTGCGCCCGCGCGTGGCCGTCGCCGACGACGACGCGCTCCACGCGAGTGCTGTCGACGTAGTGGAAGCGCTCCGGGTGGGCCGCCTCGAGGTGAGCCAGGACCTGCTGGGACAGCGCGCCGCTGTTGGCGCAGCCCTTGCGGTCGGACAGGACGGCGCAGTACGTGTCGTCCTCGGTGTCGAGGAGCTCGCGCACGCGGGCCTGGGGCACGACGTCGTAGAGCCCGTCGAACTCGTCGGGGATGTCGGCGAGGAACTCCGCCTCCTCGGACACGACGCACGCCTCGTTGGGCAGCCCTCCGCGACGGCGCAGCAGGCTGTTGCGCAGGTGGACCAGCAGCTGGCTCAGCGTGAACATGCCCATGTGCCCGACGAACCGCTCGACTCGCACGGTCGTCCCCGCCTCGGCCGCCATGAGGTCGAGCAGGTCGTGGGCGCCGTCGAACGCGGCCTGCGCCTCGAGTGCCTGCGTCTCCCCGAACTCGGCGGCGATGTCGATGAGCGGACGCTCGAAGTAGGTCGTGAGCTGACCGGCGTTGCGCCCGGTGGCTCCTCGGGCGACCCGGTCCCGCTCGACCAGGACCACCCGCAGGTCGGTGCCGCGCAGGGTGAAGAACGAGGTCGCGACGCCGGCGATGCCCGCGCCCACGACCACCACGTCGGTGGTGACGTCGCCTGTCAGCGGTCGCGGCGGCCCGTCAGCGTCGAGCTGCGCGATCCACGGCGACCGGCTCGGCTGGTCGCTGCGCCGGACCCGCGCCGACGGGCTCTCGTGCATGCGTACCCCCGTGAATCCGTCGGCGGCCCCCTGCTCCCGCGTCGGACGCTAGCAGCGCGCCTCGCTCGACGACCGGCGCTTCGCCCGGACCCGGCGGTCACGTCCGTATGCCCCGAGGTGTCGATCCGGGGACGTCCCGTTCGTCGGTGGGGTGTCAGCAGCCGTCGGACCGGCCCTGCACAGGGCAGGTGGCACCCGACGTCCCGCCCGCACATCGAAGGAGATCGTCATGGCCTACTCGTTCGCCTGCGCCGACACCGGTGCGTCCTGCCCCGGCTCGTTCACCACCGAGAGCAAGGAGGAGCTCCTGGAGCACCTCCAGATGCACACCAGCAACGCCCATCCGGAGCTGGCCGGGAACCCCGAGGCGGCGACGGTGGTCGCCGGGCTCGTCCGTCAGGTCTGAGTGCCCGACGGCGTCCCGACCTCCGCCGGTCGGGACGCCGTGCCGGCGCTACAGGTTGAACCCGAGCGCGCGGAGCATCTCGCGGCCGTCGTCGGTGATCTTGTCCGGTCCCCACGGCGGCATCCAGACCCAGTTGATCCGGTAGTCGCTGACGACGCCGTCGAGCGCGGCCCGCGTCTGGTCCTCGATCACGTCGGTCAGCGGACAGGCGGCCGAGGTCAGCGTGAGGTCGATCGTCGCGATGTTGGAGTCGTCGACGGCGACCCCGTAGACGAGGCCGAGGTCGACCACGTTGATCCCGAGCTCGGGGTCGACGACGTCCTTGAGCGCCTCGATGACGTCGTCGTCCGGGGTGATGTCCCCGCCGCCGGCGATGGGTGCGGTGGTCTCGGTCACGGTGCTACCTCCGGTGTCTCGCCCGCCACGGCCTGCGAGACCGCGTCCTTCCACGCCATCCACCCCAGCAGCGCGCACTTGACGCGCGCCGGGTACTTCGCGACCCCGGCGAACGCCACCGCGTCGCCCAGGACGTCCTCGTCGGGCTCGACCTGCCCGCGACCCTGCATGAGGGCGAGGAACGCGTCGGTCGTCGCGAGCCCGTGGGCGACGGTCCCGCCGACGAGCTGCTCGTGGAGCATGCTCGCCGAGGCCTGCGAGATCGAGCAGCCCTGGCCGTCGTAGGAGATGTCGGTCACGACGTCGCCGTCGAGCGCCACCCGCACGGTGAGCTCGTCGCCGCAGGTCGGGTTGACGTGGTGCACCTCGACCGCGAACGGCTCGCGCAGTCCACGCCCGCGGGGGTGCTTGTAGTGGTCGAGGATGATCTCCTGGTAGAGCGACTCGAGGTCCATCACGCCACCCCGAAGAAGTACTGCGCGTGTCGCACCCCGGCGACGAGGTCGTCGACGTCGCGCGGGTCGTTGTAGACGTAGAACGTCGCGCGGGTGGTCGCTGCCACGCCGAACCGTCGGTGCAGCGGCCACGCGCAGTGGTGCCCGACGCGAACCTCCACGCCCCGGTCGTCGAGCACCTGGCCCACGTCGTGGGCGTGGATCCCCTCGACGACGAACGACACCGCCGAGCCCCGTCCGGCGCTGTCGGACGGACCGACGATGCGGACCCCGGGCACCTGCGCGAGCGACTCGAGGGCGTACGCGGTCAGAGCGTGCTCGTGGGCCGCGACGGCGGCCAGCCCTGCGAGCGACCCGTCCGCGCTGAGCAGCCCCTGGAGGTAGTCGACGGCAGCACCGAGGCCGACCGCCTGGGCAGCCATCGGGACGCCTGCCTCGAAGCGCTGCGGCGGGGGCGCGAAGGTCGACCCCTCCATCCGGACGACCTCGATCATCGAGCCGCCGGTGAGGAACGGCGGCATCGACTCGAGCAGGTCGAAGCGGCCCCACAGGACGCCGATGCCGGACGGACCGAGCATCTTGTGCCCGCTGAACGCGAGGTAGTCGGCGCCGAGGGCGGCCGGGTCGACGGGCATGTGCGGCACCGACTGGCAGGCATCGACCACGACGAGCGCGCCGACCGCGTGGGCGGCGTCCGCGACCCGGCGCACGGGCGTCACGGTGCCGAGCACGTTGCTCTGGTGGGTCAGGGCCACCACACGGGTTCGCTCGCCGAGGACGGCGTCGAGACCGTGCACGGGGTCGTCGAGGTCGAGGCGGCCCTCGTCGTCGACACCGATCCAGCGCAGGACCGCTCCGGTCTTGTCGCAGACCTCCTGCCACGGCACGAGGTTCGCGTGGTGCTCCATCTCGGTGACGACGATCTCGTCGCCCGGCGCGAGCACGAACCGCTCCGCGCCCTCGGGCAGCGGACGTCCGTGCTGCGCCTTCGCGGTGGCGTTGCTGAAGGTGTACGACACGAGGTTGAGCGCCTCGGTGGCGTTCTTGGTGAACACCAGCTCGCGGGTCTCCGCAGCGATCAGCGCGGCGATCGTGGCCCGGGCCTGCTCGTAGGCGTCGGTCGCCTCCTCCGCCAGCAGGTGGGCGCCACGGTGCACCGCCGCGTTGTGCCGGGTGTAGAACTCCCGCTCGGCGTCGAGCACCTGGACGGGCTTCTGCGACGTCGCCCCGGAGTCGAGGTAGACCAGGCGGTTCCCACCGCGGACGGTGCGCGTCAGGATGGGGAAGTCGGACCGGACCGCCTCGACGTCGAGGAGGCCGGTCACCGGGGCGTGCACCGCCGTCACGCGGACGCCGCCGCCTTCACGTAGACGTCATAGCCCTCGGCCTCCAGCGCGTCGGCCAGCTCGGGGCCGCCCTCGGCGACGATGCGACCATCGACGAAGACGTGCACGAAGTCCGGCTTGATGTAGCGCAGGATGCGCGTGTAGTGGGTGATCAGCAGGACCCCGACCTCCCCCGACGCGGCGACGCGGTTGACGCCCTCGGACACGATCTTGAGGGCGTCGACGTCGAGGCCGGAGTCGGTCTCGTCGAGCACCGCGATCTTCGGCTCGAGGAGCTCCATCTGCAGGATCTCGTGACGCTTCTTCTCGCCGCCCGAGAAGCCCTCGTTGACGCTGCGCTCGGCGAACACCGGGTCGATGGAGAGACTCTCCATCGCTGTCCGCATCTCCTTGACCCAGGTGCGCAGCTTCGGCGCCTCGCCGCGGACAGCGGTGACCGAGGTGCGCAGGAAGTTCGACACCGAGACGCCGGGCACCTCGACCGGGTACTGCATGGCCAGGAAGATGCCCGCGCGCGCCCGTGCATCGACGGTCATGGCGAGGACGTCCTCGCCGTCGAGGGTCACCGTGCCCTGCGTGATCGTGTACTTGGGGTGACCGGCGATGGAGTAGGCCAGGGTGGACTTGCCCGAGCCGTTCGGACCCATGATCGCGTGGGTCTCGCCGGCACGGACGGTGAGGTCGACGCCGCGCAGGATCTCGCGGGGGCCGCCGTCGGACTCGACGGTGACGTGCAGGTCGCGGATCTCGAGGGTTGCCATGAACAGGTGCTCCTTCAGCGTGCTGCGGCGTTGACGGTGACGTCGACGAGGACGAGGGCGTCGTCGCCCTCGCCCTCGACGCTCACCGCGTAGACGGGGACTGGCGTGGTGGCCGGCGGCCCGGAGGGCAGACCGGTGCGGAGGTCGAAGCGCGAGCCGTGCAGCCAGCACTCGATCGTGCAACCGTCGATCTCGCCCTCGGACAGGGCGACGTCGGCGTGCGAGCAGATGTCACGGATCGCGTGGAGCCCGCCGTCACCGTCGCGGACGACGGCGACGGGCACGCCGTCGACCACGACGCCGAGCGCGCCCGGGCTGGGGACGTCGGCGAGCTTGCAGACCTGGACGGCGCTCACTGCCCGCCCTCCCGGTCGTCCTCGCCCGTCTCGAACCCGAGCTCGGAGTCGATCCGGTCGGACAGGATGGACTCCCACTCCGGCAGGCCCAGACGCGTGATGACGTCGGCGAAGAACCCGCGCACCACCAACCGCGTGGCGATGTCGGCGGGGATCCCGCGCGACTGCAGGTAGAACAGCTGCTCGTCGTCGAAGCGACCGGTGGCGCTGGCGTGACCGGCGCCGACGATCTCGCCCGTCTCGATCTCGAGGTTGGGGACCGAGTCCGCGCGGGTGGCCGGCGAGAGCAGCAGGTTGCGGTTGAGCTCGTAGGTCTCGGTGCCGACGGCGGCCGCGCGGATCAGCACGTCGCCGATCCAGACGCTGCGCGCGACACCCGCCCCGCCGGCCTCGGGGTCGCCGGTCAGCGCGCCCTTGTAGAGGACGTTGCTCCTGCAGTGCGGCACCGCGTGGTCCACGAGCATCCGGTGCTCGATGTGCTGGCCGGCCTTGGAGAAGAAGATGCCGAGCAGCTCGGCATCGCCGCCGGGCGCGGCATACTCGACGGTCTCGAGGATGCGTAGGGCGGACCCGCCCAGGCTCGCCTGGAAGGAGCGGAAGGTCGCGTCGCGACCGACACGCACGGACACGTGCGCGGCATGGACCGCGTCGGAGTCCCAGGTCTGGAGGTGGACCAGGCGCAGGGTCGCGCCGTCGCCGACGAGCACCGAGAGGTGCTCGCCGTAGTGCGCGGAGCCCGTGTGCTCGAGCACGACCGTGGCCTGCGCGAACGGACGCACGTCGAGGAGCACGTGGCCCCACACGAGCGCGTCGGCGCTGTCGCCGCGCAGGCGCAGCACGACCGGCTCTCCGGCCGCCGACTCGGGGATCGTCACGCGCACGGCGCCGTCGGCGTTCGCGACGGCGAGCGCCGAGAGCCGGTCGACGGGCAGCGGGAGGCCGAGCAGCGCCGGGTCGTCGGCGGCGAGCTCCTCCACGACGACACCGACCGGTGTCTCCGACGACCAGGCCAGGTGCTCGGTGGAGGGCGAGCCCTCCAGCAGGCGCGCGAAGCGACGCAGCGGGGTGAACCGCCACTCCTCCTCGCGCCCCGTGGGCACCGGGAAGTCGGCCGGGTCGCGCGAGAGGACGCGCGGCGCGTGGTCCTTCGCGGGTGCGGTGAGGGACACCTCGCGCTCACGCGCTGGGGTCGTCACTGTGCTGGCGGACACTCAGCCCACCGCTCCTTCCATCTGCAGCTCGATGAGCCGGTTGAGCTCGAGCGCGTACTCCATGGGCAGCTCGCGCGCGATCGGCTCGACGAAGCCGCGGACGATCATGGCCATGGCCTCGTCCTCGGTCATGCCGCGGGACATGAGGTAGAACAGCTGGTCGGCGCTGATCTTCGACACCGTGGCCTCGTGGCCCATCGACGCGTCGTCGGTGCGGACGTCGACGTAGGGATAGGTGTCAGAGCGGCTGATGTCGTCGACGAGCAGGGCGTCGCACTTGACGGTGCTCTTCGAGCCGTGGGCGTCCTCGTTGATCTGGATCAGCCCGCGGTAGGACGTGCGCCCACCGCCACGCGCGACCGACTTGGACACGATCGAGGACGACGTGTTGGGGGCCGCGTGGACCATCTTCGCGCCGGCGTCCTGGTGCTGGCCCTCGCCCGCGAAGGCGATCGACAGGGTCTCGCCCTTGGCGTGCTCGCCGACCATCCAGACCGCGGGGTACTTCATGGTGACCTTGGAGCCGATGTTGCCGTCGACCCACTCCATCGTCGCGCCGGCCTGCGCGACCGCACGCTTGGTGACCAGGTTGTAGACGTTGTTCGACCAGTTCTGGATCGTCGTGTAACGGCAGCGGGCCCCCTTGCGCACGATGATCTCGACGACGGCCGAGTGCAGGGAGTCGCTCGAGTAGATCGGAGCGGTGCAGCCCTCGACGTAGTGAACGTAGGCGTCCTCGTCGACGATGATCAGGGTGCGCTCGAACTGGCCCATGTTCTCGGTGTTGATCCGGAAGTAGGCCTGCAGCGGGATGTCGACGTGGACGCCCTTGGGCACGTAGATGAACGAGCCCCCGGACCACACCGCGGTGTTGAGCGCCGAGAACTTGTTGTCGCCGCTCGGGATCACCGTGCCGAAGAACTCCTTGAAGACGTCCTCGTGCTCGCGCAGCGCGGTGTCGGTGTCGAGGAAGATGACGCCCTGCTGCTCGAGGTCCTCGCGGATCTTGTGGTAGACGACCTCGGACTCGTACTGCGCGGCCACCCCCGACACCAGGCGCTGCTTTTCGGCCTCGGGGATCCCGAGGCGGTCGTACGTGTTCTTGATGTCGTCGGGGAGGTCGTCCCACGTCGCGGCCTGCTTCTCGGTGGACCGCACGAAGTACTTGATGTTGTCGAAGTCGATGCCGCCGAGGTCCGAGCCCCAGGCCGGCATCGGCTTCTTCATGAACAGCCGCAACGCCTTGAGCCGCGTCTCCAGCATCCACTCGGGCTCGTTCTTCTTCGCGCTGATGTCGCGCACGACGTCCTCGTTGATGCCCCGGCGCGCGTTGGCCCCGGCGTCGTCCTTGTCGGCCCAGCCGAAGTCGTAACGACCCAGCCCCTCGAGCTCGTCGTGGATCTCGGTCGTCATGACAGGACCTCCGTGGTCGCGCGGTGCGGAGCGGACGTGGACATGGGTACGGCGGAGCCGGGGCGGGACACGAGAGTCGTGCACACGCCGTCGCCGTGCGCGATCGTGGCGAGCCGCGTGACGTGGCTGCCCAGCAGCCGTCCGAAGGCCTCGGCCTCGGCGTCGCACAGGGCGGGGAACTCGATCGCGACGTGCGCCACCGGGCAGTGGTGCTGACAGATCTGCACCGTGTGGTCGGCGGCGCCGTCGACGACGGAGGCGGCGTAGCCGTCCGCCGACAGGGCTGCGACGAGCGCGCGGGGCCGCTGGTCGGACGGGATCCGGGTCACGGCCTCGGCGTAGCGGCGCTCGAGCTCGGCGACACGGTGCGCGGCGAAGGCCTCGACCGCCGCGGCTCCGCCGGTCTGGTCGAGGAACCGCAGGGCTCCGACCGCGAGGTCGTCGTAGGCGGACTCGAAGGACTCGCGGCCGGCGGCCGTGACGCTGAAGACCCTGGCCGGGCGCCCTCGCCCTCGGGTGACGGCGCGGCCCGCCTGCGGGCCGTAAGGGGCCCGCTCCCCCGATTCGACGTGCCCCGACTCGACGAGCGCGTCGAGATGCCGACGCACGGCGGTGGTCGACAGCCCGAGGCGCTCGGCGAGGGCCGCGGCGGTCTGCGGGCCTCCCTCGAGGAGCGCCTGCGCGACCCGGGCAGGAGCGCCCGTGAGCCGTCCAGTCGATTTCACAACGACATTGTTGCCTAATTGCCCGCCGCGCGCGAGCGCGGGTGCGGCCAACGCCGCCGGCACCGCTCCGAAGGCCCACCGGTGGCGTGCCTAGACTCACCGCGTGACCTCGCCCGACGCCGTCGTGCTCGAGGACCTCCGCCGCAGCTACGGGGCGACCACGGCGCTCGACGGACTGTCGTTCACGGTGGCCACCGGCTCCATCACGGCGCTGCTCGGACCCAACGGTGCCGGGAAGACGACGACGGTCGAGATCTGCGAGGGCTACCTGCGCCCGGACTCGGGATCCGTGCGCGTCTGGGGCCTCGATCCCGCCCACGACGGGGCGCCGTTGCGGTCCCGGGTCGGCGTCATGCTGCAGGACGGCGGGATCTACGCCAGCTCCCGCGCCCTCCCGATGCTGCGGCATCTGGCCTCGTTCTACGCCGACCCGCTCGACGTCGCGGACCTGGCGTCCCGCCTCGGCCTGGACTCGGTGCGCGCGACGTACCGGCGGATGTCGGGCGGGGAGAAGCAGCGCCTCGCGCTGGCCTGCGCGGTCGTCGGTCGTCCTGACCTGGTCTTCCTCGACGAGCCGAGCGCCGGGATGGACCCACAGACCCGGCTCGCGGCGTGGGACCTCGTGGAGCAGCTGCGCCGCGACGGCGTCACGGTGGTGCTCACGACCCACCTCATGGACGAGGCCGAGCGGCTCGCCGACGATGTCGTCATCGTCGACCACGGCCGAGTCGTCGCGCAGGGCTCGCCGGCCGAGCTCACCGCCGGCCCCGACGTCATCACCTTCACGGCACCGGCCGGGCTCGACCTCGCCGAGCTGTCGACCCGGCTCCCCGGCGGGTGCACCGTCGTCGAGGCGCCCTCCGGAAGCTACCGGATCGAGGGTGACTCCGGGCCGCGGACCCTGTCGGCGATCGGCGACTGGTGCTCGGGGCACGGGATCCTCCCCCGGGACCTGGCGACCGGTCGGCGCAGTCTCGAGGACGTGTTCCTCGAGCTCACCGGACGGGAGCTTCGCCCATGAGCGCCTCCGCCGCGCCGGGCGGCCTGGCCCCCAGCCCCGGTGCCGCGCCGCGACGTCGCGTCCTCGCGGCGCAGACGCGCGCCGAGGTCGTGATGACCCTGCGCAACGGCGAGCAGCTCCTGCTCACCCTGGTGATCCCGCTGGTCCTGCTGGTCGCCCTGTCGCACCTGCCCGCCGACGTGGTCGGCCATTCCCCGGCGATCGACGCGGTGACCCCGGGGATCCTGGCCCTGGCGGTGATCTCCACTGCGTTCACCGGGCAGGCCATCGCCACGGGCTTCGAGCGCCGCTACGGCGTGCTCAAGCTCCTGGGCGCCACCCCGCTCGGCCGCTCCGGCCTCCTCTGCGCCAAGACCCTCGGGGTGCTCGTCGTCGAGGCGGTGCAGGTGCTGCTCATCGTGGCCGTGGCGCTCGGGCTCGGCTGGCATCCCGTCGGGTCCTGGGTCTACGCCGTCGTCCTCCTGGTGCTCGGCACCGCCGCCTTCTCCTCGCTCGGCCTCCTGCTCGCCGGGACGCTGCGGGCAGAGGCGACCCTCGCGGTCGCCAACGGTCTCTACCTGCTGCTCATCGCGCTCGGCGGGGTCGTGATCCCGGCGGACCGGCTGCCCTCGTGGCTCGAGCCGGTGGTCTCGCTCCTGCCCTCCGCCGCCCTCGGTCAGGGACTGCGCGACGTCCTCCTCGACGGCCAGGGCCTGCCGTTGCCCAGCGTGGCGGTCCTGCTCGTGTGGGCCGCCGTGGGCGCCGTCGCCACCGCGCGCACGTTCCGCTGGTCCTGAGCGGACCGGACGCCGCAGGGTGCATCCGTACGGACCCTCCGGGGCGAAGAGTGGTCGGGTCCCGGAGTGCGGGATCCGCCGACCCGCGCCACCCTCGTGGGCATGGCACCCACTCCCGAGGAGGGATCCGTGCGACCCGCTGTCCCGGCACCGGACGCCGAGCCCGGCCTGCAGGTCGTGCCGTCCCCGCGGACGTCGACGGACCCCGAGGTCGTCGAGCTCGGGCGGCGGTTCGCGGCAGGGGATCCCGAGGCGCTGCCGGAGGCCTACCGTCGCTGGTCGGCGCTCGTCCACACCATGGCCCTGCGCTCGACGGGCAGCTCCGAGGACGCCGCCGACGTCACCCAGCAGGTGTTCGTGGCCGCCTGGCGCGGGCAGTCCTCCTTCGACCCTGCCGCCGGCACCCTGCCCGGCTGGCTCGTCACCATCACCCGACGCCGCATCGCCGACCGTTGGGAGACCCGCGCGCGAGACCGCCGCGCCGTCGAGGCCCTCGCAGGGGTGACGCCGCCGGATCATGCCTCAGACGGCCACGAGGTGGCGTCGGCGGACCGCATCCTGCTCGCGGACGAGCTGGCCCGACTCGGCGACCCGCAGCAGCGGATCATGGAGCTCGCGTTCTTCCACGACCTGACCCACGCGCAGATCGCGAGCCTGCTGAGCCTCCCGCTCGGTACCGTCAAGAGCCACATCCGTCGGTCGCTGGACCGGCTGCGCACCCGCTTGGAGGTCGACGGTGTCACCGCGTGACGACCTGCACCTCGACCCGGAGCTGATCGGGCTGCTCGCGCTCGGCGAGAGCCCGGGGACGCCGGACGAGCTCGCGGCTGCCCAGCGGCACCTCGCGCTCTGCGGTCAGTGCAGCGGCGAGCTGGACGAGCTGGCTGCCGTGACCCGACAGGTCCGCCAGGTGTCGGGCGGCGCCGAGCCGATGGTGGCGCCGCCGGCGCACGTGTGGGACGCGGTGGTCGCCGAGGTCGCCGCGCAGGCGGCCCCGACCGCCGATGTCGTGGTCCTCGCTCCGCGGCGACGTGTCTCGTGGGCCGCGACCGCTGCGGCCGCCTGCGTGGGACTCGTGGTCGGAGGCGGCGCGATGTACCTGGCCACCTCCCCCCAGCGCGCGACCACCCCTCCGGCGGCGGTCGTGGCGTCGGCGTCGCTCGCCCCGCTGCCCGGATCCACCGCGAGGGGCAATGTCGAGGTCGTCTCGACCGCGTCCGGTCCCCGGGTCGAGGTCGATGTCACCGGGCTCGCGCCCGTCGACGGCTACTACGAGGTGTGGCTGCTCGACCGAAACGGCCAGAAGCTGGTCGCGCTCGGCGCGCTCGACGGCGGCGCGCGCGGGAGCTTCGCGATGCCACAGGGCATCGCGATGACCGACTACCCCGTGGTCGACGTCTCGCTGCAGGCCCCCAACGGCGACCCGTCGCACTCCCACCACAGCCTGGTGCGGGGCACCCTGCCGACCTGAGCCTGTGACGCGCGTCGCGCAGGGTGCACTGACCGCGCTCTCGCTCCCGGGCCCGCCTACCCTGGGCGGGTGACCACGCAGCTCCCGGCGACCAGCGCCGGGCCGGTGCTCGGAACCGACGGCACCGCGCCCCTCGTCGTACGCCGGATCTACCTCGCGAACCTGGTCGCGCAGATGGGGATCGTCGTCACCGGCGCGGTCGTGCGGCTCACCAGCTCCGGGCTCGGCTGCCCGACCTGGCCGAGGTGCACGGGGACCTCGATCACGCCGGTCGCCGGCCAGGCCGAGGCCTGGCACAAGTACGTCGAGTTCGGGAACCGGCTGCTCACCGTCGTCCTCATGGCGCTCGCCGTCGCGGCCCTCGCCGCCGCGGTGTGGGACGCGCGACGTCGTCGCGATGCCGGCCTGCCCGACCGCCGCGTCCTGACCTGGCTCGCAGCCGTCCCGTTGCTGGGCACGGTTGCGCAGATCCCGCTCGGCGGCATCACCGTCCTCACCGGGCTCAACCCGATCGCGGTCGGCTCGCACCTGCTGCTGTCCCTCGTCCTGGTGGGGCTGGTGACCGTGCTGGTGAAGCGCGCCGGCGAGCCTGGCGACGACCCGCTCGTCGTCGTGGTCCGCCCGGAGATCCGCGCCGGCGTCGGTGTCCTCACCGCGCTGATGGCCGTGGTGCTGGTGGTCGGGATGCTGGTCACGGCGAGCGGTCCCCACGCGGGCGACGAGCGCACCCAGCGCCTGGGCCTCGACCCGCAGACGATGGCCTGGCTGCACGCCGACATCGTCGTGCTGTGCGTCGGGCTGCTCGCGGGTCTCCTCGTCGCGCTGCGCGCCACCGACGCGCCCGCCCGGCCGACCCGCGCCGGGACCCACCTGCTCGCGGCATTCCTGGCGCAGGGCCTCGTGGGCTACGTCCAGTTCTTCACCGCCGAGCCCTGGGCCCTCGTGGCGGTGCACGTCCTGCTCGCCACCGTCATCTGGTGGGCGACGGTCCAGCTGCTGCTGGCGACCCGCACCCGCGGATCGGGTCGGCCGGTGGATCCGGTCGCCGCGAGCTGACCGCGGCCGTGCTCGCTACCGGTACCGCGGCGCCGGATCCCACAGGATCTCGGTGATCATCGTGGTGCCGCCCACCGTCACGAGGGTGAACACCGTCATGCCCTCGCCGTAGGCGCCGGGCAGCTGGGCCGAGATCCGCGTCGGCACGGCCACCTGGTTGCCGAGCACCTCCGGGTCGCCGAGCAGCTCGCACCGAAACGACCGCAGCGAGATCTGGCAGTCGATGTACTTCTCGCCCGTGAAGGGGCCCGTGCCGACACGGTCCGCGCCGGCGGCCATCCACACGACGTCCGGGGCGACGACGTGCCGCAGTCGATCGGCGGCACCGGAGTTCACCGCGGTCAGGTAGGCCAGCACGGCGGCCACCTCGTGCGGGACCTCGCCAGGGCGCGAGTCCACATGGAGGCGCAACGCGCCCGTCCGCACCGCCAGGAGGACGGCCGCGAGCGCGGTCGCCACCCAGAACGAGCGCGGTCGCCGGGTCCCTCGGGTCGCACCCACCTTGGTCGTGGGTCCGAGCTCGACGTCCACCAGCGCGATCACCCCGCGACAGGAGGTGGCGCGGCCGACCCGCGTCCGCCGGTTCCAGGCTAGGACCGTCCGGCCGGACTCTCGCGCCGACGAGGACGCACCGCCACGACTGTCCGCAACCCGGTGCCTCGGACCAGCGCGCCCATCGG
>Ga0208851_1000019_pt1 | contig 71547 bp, 64 predicted proteins | sample NGESurshal092012_FD_184481 | JGI IMG/M metagenome (GOLD analysis project Ga0208851, IMG submission 184481) | Arctic peat soil microbial communities from Barrow, Alaska - NGEE Surface sample 415-2 shallow-092012 (SPAdes) | ecosystem: Environmental > Terrestrial > Soil > Wetlands > Peat ... | reverse complement strand
ACGAGCAGCAGAGCGGAACCGACCAGCACCATCGTGACCGCGAACGCGGTCTCGGTCGGGCGCCCGTCGTACGCCGAGGTGCCGGTCATGAGCACGAGCGCCGCGATCGGGGCGAGCGCCGCCCACGAGACCCAGACCAGGAAGTCCGGGCGACGCTGCGGCGGAAGGACCCCAGCGGTCACGACGAGGCAGACGAGGGCGGCGAGGGCGGGGCGGGCCTCCGTCGTGAGCATGGGCGCGACGATGGCGAACGCGCACGCGGTCCAGAGCAGGACGCTGCGCACGACATCGCCGAGCGGGATCCGGGTGGCGCCGGCGTAGACGACCGCAGTGGCGGAGAGCACCAGCCCCGTCGAGGTCGAGGTGAGGCCGGCGATACCGGCGGCGTCGAGGGCCAGCAGCACCGTCGCCGGGATGCCGAGCGCCGTGACCGTCGCCGGCAGGTAGCGCACGTCAGGGGCCGTCACCCGCACGGCGAGCTCCGCTGCGGGGGAGCGACCGATCGCGGCGTAGGCGGTGGTGACCGCCCACGCCGCGGTGGCCAGGCCGACCGTCGTCGTGAGGGCCCAGCCGCCGACGACGGCGAACGCCGCAATCGCGGCGACTCCGAGGGCGAGACCGGCGAGCGCGGTGCTGCCGGCGTCGGACCACCGCTGGAGCACGTCGGGCAGCACGTGCGACCACGCGACCACGACGAGGGCGAGCACCGCCACCACGACGGCGACCGTGAGGGATGTCAGGGACAGCGCCGAGGCGGCGCGCACCCACGTCCAGGTGACGAGCCCGAGGACGATCCACGCGCGGAGCTCGCGGGGCAGCGGTCCGGTAGCCGCGCCGAGCACAAGGACGCCGGTGGCACCCACGAGCATCCACTCGGCCGAGGCGGCGGTCGACCACGTGGCCGGGAACATCAGGGCGAGTGCGAGGACGGAGACCACCATCGCCGCGTCCCACCACAGCACCCAGAAGTGGTCGCCGGCGTCGCGCGCCAGGACACTGTGGGCGCGCCGGTGGGTGGCCGGCCACGCCGCCAGCGCAGCGAGCGACGAGCCCACGAGAACAGCGGCGGAGGGGTTCCGGCTCGCCATGCCGAGGGCGACGACGGCTCCCATCGGGACCAGCGCCGCGGCGAGGTCCAGGACGAGTTCGGCATGCGGTACGCCGTACGGCCGGAGCCGGCGCACTTGCGCCCACGCGGTCAGGGCGACCAGCACGGCGAAGGCCCACCAGGGCTCGGACCACAGGCACAGGACGGACACGCCGAGCCCGACGGCCGACAGCACGACCGGCGTGGTCGAGCTGCCGTCGGAGTGCTCGAGCTCGAGCAGCGCCACGAACCCTGCCGCGGCGCAGGCGGCGGCCGCGGGCAGCCCGAGGCTCGGCACGAGGGCGAGAGCCACGACCGCCCACCAGAGCGGCTGGATCGTGGTCACGATCGAGCGCTGCAGCCGACCGATCATGAGCTCGAGCAGCAGCAGTCCGGTGACCCCGGTGACCGCGACGGCCACCTCGGGCCAGCCGCCCACCGCCCAGGTCAGCACGGCGAGCGGGCCGACGATCACCAGTCCTGGGATCGCCGCCGTGAAGGTCGGCGCCGACAGCAGCGCGTGCGGCCGGACCCACGCCCAGACGAGCGATGCGAGCATCGCTAGACCGATCGCCGCGGTCTGCGCGGCGGACACCGTCGCCACCGCCTTTCCCGACGGGATGTCCTGGCCCAGTCCCATCGTCGCGAGAGCCACCGCGAGCCAGGCGACCGGTGCGACGAGGTAGCGCAGCGTGCTGCCGTGATGCCTCAGGCTCCAGAGCGCATACGCCGCCGACACGCAGAGCGTCACCGCGGTGAGCGCGACGACCAGCGTCGGTCCGGTCGCGTCCGGAGGGACGGGTACGCCGTCGAGGAACGACGTGAGGATCATGATCGGGAGCAGCAGGCCCCCGGCGGTCTCGAGCGCTCGGCCCGCGATCTGGGCGCCGCGGCGCAGGAGCATCCACGAGGCGAGGAACGGGGTCAGCGCGATGCCCAGCTCGGCCAGCGGGCGTACCGCCTCCGCGACGTCGCCGAACGCGAAGGCGACGAGGCCGAACACGCCGACGAAGAGCAGCAGCACGCCGAGGTAGGCCAGACCGTGCGCGGCCAGGTCGGAGCCGACGGTCTCCTTCGTGCGGTCCCACCAGCGAGCGATCGGTCCCGGCTCGTGGGGCGGCGGCACGACGGGCTGAACGGGTGCGGGCCCACTCCCGGGCGTCCTGGTCCCGGGCGGTCTGGTCCCGGGCGTCGGACCCGCGGCCGTCCAGCCACGAGCGGTCGGACGCCCGGTGCCCGCGGAGCCTGCGACCGGCCGGGCCGCACCCACGGTGGCCGGTGCGCGATCCGGAGCCGCCGAGTCGAGGGCGCGCGCGTAGTCGAGGAGCGCGGCCACGGCCGACGGGGACACCACGCCGGCCTCGCGAGCCCGGGGGAGGAAGACGTCATGGACATAGGCGAGGTGCGCCCGGTCCGTGCGAGGGGTCGGGAAGGAGCCCTGGGGGAGCGTGCCGAGAACGACCTCGGACCCGTCCCACACCCACGACGTCCAGTCCGTGCCCGACCAGTACCGCTGCTGCGCCGGCCCCGCGGGGTCGTCGTACCAGCCCGCAGGGTCAGCGTCGAAAGGAGGTCCCGCTCATGGCACCAGTGTTCTCCTCGCCGCCGGCCGTGGCGTGCCGAGTCGGGCGCCGACATCCGGCCGTGACCCGACGGCCGGGTCGCGGCCGCGCCGTCCGCGGCTCCTCCCGCTGGCGCCGCTGGGTGAAGGCACAGGGTGAAGCGGCACGGGGTGAAGCGGCACGGGGCGACGCGACCCGCCGCTACGACGTAGGACGGTGGGATGACGGCGCTGGCATCGCTGGTCTCGCTCATCGGCGCCCTCGCGGTCGTCGTGATCCCGGGCGGCGCGATCCTCATCGCGTTGCGTCCCGCGGCGGGCATCGTCAGCCCGGGCGCTGGCCCCGGCGACGTCACTCGGCCTGGCGTCGTCCTCGAGGCCGCGTCGCAGGCCCAGGACATCAGTCTTGGCCTGAGGTCGAGACGGCCACTCGTCGAACGCCCCCGTCGACCAGCGCCGGCGGATCGCCCCACGGCGCGCACGGGAGGCGGGTTGGCGACAGTCGCAGGGCCGTGCACGGCTTCCTGGCAGCCCGCGCGACAGGTCGTGGGCGCCCAATCCGGCCGGTGTCGTCGCAGGTCACTTTGCGTATCGAACGGCGTGACCCGGACGTGACATCGGCTCAACCGTTCGGCCGATCTTTGACGTCCGATCGCCCATTTGGTCCACGCAGCGTGACAAAAACGTTCCCCCCGTCCCCGGTCTGGACCATTCTGTTCTGTGGGTCACTTTCGAGTAGCCCGAGGATCGAGGAGGCGACGACCCGCGACCGGCGCAGACGGTCACCGATCCCCCGACGGGGGAACGGTCGCGGCGAGCCAGTGGTGAGACCGCCCTCGGTCGTGGGGAGCACACCATGGCCGACTCGTCGAACAACGGATGGGCACGACGTCCAGGGGGCGTCCTGAGGGTCTTCGGGCGGAAGTCCGCCGCCCTCGACAGCCCCGCTGCGAAGCGCCGCCCGATCCGCAACACGCTCATCGCGCTCGCCGCGCTCCTACCGGTCGTGTCCGTGCTCGCGGTGGCCGCGCCCGCGAGCGCCCACACCCAGAACATGTCAGTGACGTCGGTCTGCCAGAACGACGGCAGCTACCTCGTCACCTACACCCTGAACTACGACAAGGGAGTCCAGCCGGGGCAGGCGTACGAGCGGACCGGTACCACGCTCTTTTCCAACGGCTGGTCCCCGTCGACCTTCAACGACTGGACCTCGCTCGGCACGCTCACTAGCGGCTCGGGCTCGCTGCAGTGGACCGAGACCCTGCCGGGCACCACCACGACCGCGCCGTGGGAGTACACCTACATCAAGTGGTCGGACAACATCGTCACCCAGGGCGACGACCGGCCTGAGAACCTGACGGGCAACTGCGGCACGGCGCACCCGGCCTTGACGGCGCCGAAGATCACTCAGCCGACGTGCGACAACCCGCAGGGTTCGTTCACGACGCCGAAGAGCACCGAGACGGTGACGTACAGCTCGAACGGCAACGTGGTGACGGCCATGACGCAGGCGCCGTACACCTTCTCGGCGACGCAGGGTTGGACGATCACCAACAGCGGTCACACCGCGACGTACACGGTGACGTACACGACGTTGGACAACTGTCCTGCTCCGTTGACGCCGCCGGTCATCACGCAGCCGACGTGTGAGAGCCAGCAGGGTTCGTTCACGAAGCCGGCGGACACCGCGAACGTGGTCTACACGGTGGACGGCAACGTGGTGACGGCGACGACGCAGGCGCCGTTCAAGTTCTCGGCGACCGCGGGCTGGGTCATCAGCCAGGACCGTCGTTCGGCGACCTACACCGTGACCTACACGACGCTGGACAAGTGCCCTGCTCCGTTGACGCCGCCGGTCATCACGCAGCCGACGTGTGAGAACCCGCAAGGATCGTTCACGACGCCGACGAGCACCGCGACGGTGACCTACACCGCGAACGGCAACGTGGTGACGGCGACGACGCAGGCGCCGTACAAGTTCTCGGCGACCGCGGGCTGGGTCATCAGTCAGGACCGTCGTTCGGCGACCTACACAGTGACCTACACGACGTTGGACGTCTGTCCTGCTCCGTTGACGCCGCCGGTCATCACGCAGCCGACGTGTGCGAGCCAGCAGGGTTCGTTCACGACGCCGACGAGCACCGCGACGGTGACCTACACCGCGAACGGCAGCGTGGTGACGGCGACGACGCAGGCGCCGTACAAGTTCTCGCCGACCACCGGTTGGGTGATCGGCGAGGGTGGTCGTACGGCGACGTACACGGTGACCTACACGACGTTGGACAACTGTCCTGCTCCGTTGGCGCCGCCGGTCATCACGCAGCCGACGTGTGCGAGCCAGCAGGGTTCGTTCACGAAGCCGGTGGACAGCGCGAACGTGACCTACACGGTGGCCAGCAACGTGGTGACGGCGACGACCCACGCGCCGTACAAGTTCTCGCCGACCACCGGTTGGGTGATCGGCGAGGGCGGTCGTACGGCGACGTACACGGTGACGTACACGACGTTGGACAACTGTCCTGCTCCGTTGACGGCGCCGGCGATCACGCAGCCGACGTGCACGAGCCCGCAGGGTTCGTTCACCACGCCGAGCAGCACCACGACGGTGGTCTACACAGCAACGGGTAGCACCATCACGGCGACGACGAAGGCGCCCTACACGTTCTCGGCCTCCACTGTCTGGCTCATCGCCTCGGGCGGTCGGTCGGCGACGTACACGGTGGCCTTCACGCCGCCGCTCAACTGTCCCGTCGAGCAGGCCCCGGTGGTTGCTCCCAAGCCGGCGATCACCAAGACGGTGAACGTGGGCAACGATGCGACCGTGCCCGTCGGCGACCAGCTCACCTTCACGGTGACGCTGAGCAACGCGGGCAACGCGCCGGCGACGGGTGATGTCGTCGACACGCTGCCGGCCAACGTCGACCCGGTCCCAGGGTCGTTCACCAAGGACGGGGCGGCGTTCGCGCCGGCCTCGATCACGGCGGACACGATCACCTGGACGGGTGTGACGGTTGCGGCGGGCCAGACGGTGACGCTCGTCTACAAGGTCACGGTGCTCGACGCTGCAGCCGGCACGACCTTGGTGAACAAGGCGACCTGGCAGGGCCTGTCGGCCAGCACGACCGACTCGGTGTCGGTGGGAGAGATCCCGTCGACGGGCGGAGGCCTGGCGCACACGGGTGCACCGTTCAACCCGTGGTCGTACCTGGTCTGGGCGACGATGTTCCTCGCGCTCGGCGTCATCTTCCTGGTGTTCGGACGTCGGGATGACGAGCAGGAGGACTAGCAGCAGAAGGTGGTGGTGACCCCGCGGGGTCACCACCACCCGCTCGACGAAGCGCCCGGTGAACTCAAGAAGTTCACCGGGCGCTCACGTTTGATGGGGTCGAGGCACCCGTTCGGGCCAGTACGCCCGATCGGGGCGTGAATCGGTCCCGGCGACGACCGCATCTTCATGTCACGGCCCCTCTCCGGAGGGACCGCAGATCGAGGAAGCGACGACCCGCGACCGTCCCGAACGGTCACCTTCATCCCCTCGGGGAGACGGTCGCGGCGAGCTAGTGGTGAGACCGGCCTCGATCGTGCGGAACCAACACCCCGTTGCCCCCACGATCAGCCGAAGGACACCCGCTCATGTCCCAGAACGGCACCCGCCGCACCGTCGTCGCCTCCGCACGCGGCGGTGCTGCCGAAGACGGGCGCCCCGGTCGGGACGATGGCGGTCCTCGGCGCCGGGCTCCTCGCCGCCGGTGCGGTCACCCTGTTCGCCGGCCGCCGTCGCCCCGCCGCCGACGCGGTGACCGACGACACCGAGATCTGATCCGCCCGGAGGCCGGCCACCGCACACCGCGGTGACCGGCCCCCGGCGTGTCCGGTGTCGGAGACGTCGACGTCAGGTGGTGATCGCCGCGGTGGCCCACACGGCCGTCGCGAGAACGGTCGCGCACAGTCCGATCAGCATGGCGAGGCCGGTGCCTTTCATCGCCTCGACGGTCGTCCGCCACGCCGGCGCATGCTCGCGCAGCCGCACGAGCTCGGCTACGTAGACGCCCAGGACGAACCCGAGGGGAAGCCCGACCACCGGTACGGCGAAGAACCCGACGATCCCGGCGACCGCCCCGGCGACCAGCACCAGCCGCGGCACACCTGCCGCGGTCATGCGGCGGCCCGGGATCAGCACCGTGAGCACGTGCCCGACGACCAGCACCGCGACTGCCACGACCGCCACGACCCACGAGACAGCGGAGCGCTCGACGACGGCCCACACCACGATCGCCCCGCCGACGAGCAGGTCGCCGGGCAGCACGGGGACGACGACGCCGACGATGCCCACCAGGCAGGCGAGCGCGACGAGGGCCTCTCCCCAGGCGGGCACGTCGGCAGGCTACCGGCCGTCCCGCGCGGCTGCAGTCGCCCGCCGAGCCGCCGCCGGGTCCCCGCATAGGGTGCGTTCATGGAGCAACGCGCACTCGCCGGTCGCCCGGTGTCCGTCGTCGGTCTCGGGTCCTGGCAGCTCGGCGGGGACTGGGGGACGGTCGGCGAGGACGACGCGGTGGCGCTGATCGACACCGCCGTCGGGGCGGGCGTGACGTTCATCGACACCGCGGACGTCTACGGCGACGGCCGCAGCGAACGCCTGATCGGCCGCTGGCTCGCCGCGCACCCCGGTGCGGGCGTCATGGTCGCGACCAAGATGGGGCGTCGCGTCGAGCAGCGGGTGGAGAACTACTCACCGGACGCGATGCGTGCCTGGAACGACCGGTCGCGGGAGAACCTCGGAGTCGACACCCTCGACCTCGTCCAGCTGCACTGCCCGCCGACGGCGCTCTATGCGACCGATGGCGTGTTCGACGACCTCGACGCCATGGTCGAGGAAGGGCGGATGGCGGCGTACGGGGTGAGCGTGGAGACCTGCGACGAGGCGCTCTCGGCCATCGCGCGGCCGAACGTGGCGAGCGTGCAGATCATCCTCAACGCACTGCGCCTCAAGCCGCTCGAGCGTGTGCTCCCGGCGGCGGCGGAGGGCGGCGTCGGCATCATCGCGCGCGTGCCGCTCGCCTCGGGCCTGCTCTCCGGCCGCTACGACGAGACCACGACCTTCGGCGCCGACGACCACCGCACGTACAACCGACACGGCGAGGCCTTCGACGTCGGCGAGACCTTCTCCGGCGTGCCCTTCGACGTAGGGCTCGCGGCCGTGCGGGCGTTGGCCGAGGCGGTGCCCCCCGGCGCCACGACGGCTCAGTTCGCCGTGCGCTGGATCATCGACCAACCCGGCGTCACCACGGTGATCCCCGGTGCGCGCAACCGCGAGCAGGCACTGGCGAACGCGTCCGCCGCGGACCTGCCGCCACTGTCCGCCGACGCCCTGGCCGCCGTTCGCACGGTCTACGACACGTACGTCCGCGGGCTCGTGCACGACCGCTGGTGACCCCGGACACGGCTCAGGGCCGCCGACCCGGAGGTCGACGGCCCTGAGCTCGCGTGCTGGTGAGGATCAGTCCTCGATATCGACCGGCACCGGCTCGGTGAGCTTCGCAGTCTCGTCCTGGACGTCGAGGGCGAGCGGACGCAAGCGGGCCTCGTGCTCGCGGAAGTGGTGACCGCAGAAGAGCAGGTCACCGCCGGCGGCCAGCACGACCCGGACGTACGCCTGGGCGCCACAGCGGTCACAGCGGTCGAGCGCTGTGAGCTGAGCGGTCGGGCTGAGCGTGGGGGTCATCTGAAGCTACCTCCTGGGTCGGTGTCCAGTCTCGCACGGTCCAACGTCGAGCACTGCCCAGGCCATCCCCGCTTCGCCCCTGGCGTAAGCCGATCGTGACGTGGATCACCCGCTCGTGCCAACCACGTCGCTCGGCGTGTCGTGTTAACACTGTGCGTAACCTGCCAGCCGGGTCCGACATTCCTGCGCCGCGTCGCACCCGGCGTGGCCCGGCCGGTGCTGTCGGGGCCGGCGACTACCCTGGCGGCAGCCGGGCCGGTGAACGACGTCGAGCCTCGGGTCCCGTCGTCCGTCCCTCGGAGCGTGCCGCACCATGACCGCCCAGCCCGTCACCGCCCGCGCCGGCAAGACCACGGGTGGCTACTCGGCCAAGCACCTCTCGGTGCTCGAGGGGCTCGACGCCGTCCGCAAGCGGCCCGGCATGTACATCGGGTCCACCGACGGCCGTGGTCTCATGCACTGCCTGTGGGAGATCATCGACAACTCCGTCGACGAGGCGCTCGCGGGCCACTGCCACCGGATCGACGTCGTGCTCTACGCCGACGGCTCGGTGGAGGTGCGCGACGACGGCCGCGGCATCCCGGTCGACGTCGAGCCGAAGACGAGGCTCACCGGCGTCGAGGTCGTCATGACCAGGCTGCACGCCGGAGGGAAGTTCGGCGGCGGCTCGTACACGGCCTCGGGCGGGCTGCACGGCGTCGGCGCGTCGGTGGTCAACGCGCTCTCCGAGCGCCTGGACATCGAGGTCGACCGCGACGGCAAGATCCACACGATGTCGTTCCAGCGCGGTGTGCCCGGACTCTTCGACGGCGACGGCCCGGACGCCCCGTTCTCCAAGAAGTCCGGTCTCGTGGTCTCCGGCCGCGCGAAGAAGGGCGTCACCGGGACCCGAACCCGCTACTGGGCCGACCGGCAGATCTTCGTCAAGGACGCCGAGTTCGACGTCGACGCGCTGCGCGCCCGGGCCAGGCAGACCGCTTTCCTGGTGCCGGGCCTCTCGATCGAGATCCGGGACGAGCGCGGCACGGAGCAGTCGGTCGAGACGTACTGCTACAAGGGCGGCATCACCGAGTTCGCCGAGTTCCTGAGCAAGGACGAGGCGGTCACGGGGGTGCTGCGGCTCAAGGGCTCGGGGCACTTCAAGGAGACCGTCCCCGTCCTCGACGGGAAAGGGCACATGACCTCGCAGGAGGTCGAGCGCGAGCTCGGGGTCGACGTCGCCCTGCGCTGGGGCACCGGCTACGACACCGACCTGCGCAGCTTCGTCAACATCATCGCGACGCCCAAGGGCGGCACGCACGTCCAAGGGTTCGAGCGCGCGCTGGTGAAGACCGTCAACGAGCAGCTGCGGGCGCAGAAGGTTCTGCGCGCGAGCGAGGACAACGTCGTCAAGGACGACATCGTCGAGGGCCTCACGGCGATCGTCACGGTGCGCCTGTCCGAGCCGCAGTTCGAGGGTCAGACCAAGGAGGTCCTGGGCACTCCTGCTGCGACGCGCATCGTGGCCAACGTCGTGTCCAGGGAGCTCGCAGCCTGGATCCAGCAGCCGCCGCGCGGCGACAAGCTCGTCGTGAAGGCGGTCCTCGACAAGATCGCGAGCGCGGCGCGCACGCGGATCGCGGCGCGCACGCACCGCGACGTCCAGCGCCGGAAGAACGCACTGGAATCCTCCGCGCTGCCGGCCAAGCTCGCCGACTGCCGCAGCGACGACGTCGCGCGCAGCGAGCTGTTCATCGTCGAGGGAGACAGCGCGCTCGGCACCGCCAAGCTCGCGCGCAACGCCGAGCACCAGGCGCTGCTGCCGATCCGAGGCAAGATCCTCAACACGCAGAAGGCGTCCGTCGCCGACATGCTCAAGAACACCGAGTGCGCGGCCATCATCCAGGTGATCGGTGCCGGGTCGGGTCGCACCTTCGACCTCGAGCAGGCTCGCTACGGCAAGATCATCCTGATGTCCGACGCCGACGTCGACGGGGCACACATCCGCTGCCTGCTGCTCACCCTCGTGCACCGTTACCTCAAGCCGCTGCTCGAGGACGGTCGGGTCTACGCCGCCGTCCCGCCGCTGCACCGCTTCGAGATCACCAACCCGGGCACGAAGAAGAACGACATCGTGTACACCTACTCCGAGGACGAGTACCGCCGGGTCCTCGCCGACCTGCAGTCCAAGAGCCGCTCGTACAAGACACCGCAGCGCTACAAGGGCCTCGGCGAGATGGACGCCTCGCAACTGCGAGAAACCACGATGGACCCGGCGAGCCGGACGCTGCGCCGGATCACGATGGGCGAGGTCGACGACGCGATGGCCGTGTTCGACCTGCTGATGGGCAGCGACGTAGCCCCGCGCAAGGAGTTCCTCGTCGAGGGAGCCACCACCCTCGACCGAACCCGAATCGACGCCTGACCCCCGCGCCCGGAACTGTTCTTGATCGTCCCTGCCGGTTGACCCCGCGCAGTTCCTTTGACGCTGGTGTCCACAATTCGCGATCTTGATCCCGCAGCGGCAGCGGCTGCGGCGGTCACCGGTCGTGACGGCGTCGAGGCTCAGGCCAGCATGTCGCGCACGAGGGGCATGACCTTCGTGCCGTAGAGCTCGATACTGCGCATCATCTGCGCGTGGGGAAGCTGGCCCATGGAGTACTTGAGGTCGAACCGGGCAAGCCCGAGGAGCTTCGCGGTCCCGGCGATCTTGCGGGCGACGGTCTCCGGGGAGCCGACGTAAAGAGAGCCCTGAGACCCGACCTGCAGCTCGAACTGAGCGCGGTCGGTGGGACCCCATCCGCGCTCGGCTCCGATCCGGTTGTGCATCACCTCGTAGTGCGGCCACGCCTGCTCGCGCGCCTCCTCGTCGGTGTCCGCGACGTGCCCGGGGGAGTGCACTGCAATCGGCAGCTCCGCGCGACCGAGCTCCCCTAGCGCGCGCCGGTAGAGGTCGGCGAACGGCGCGAAACGCTCCGGCGGTCCGCCGATGATCGCGATCACGAGGGGGAAGCCATAGCGCGCCGCGCGCACCACGGACTCCGGGCTCCCGCCGACGCCGATCCACGCGCGCAGACCGTGCCCGGTCGTTGGGTAGACGCGCTGGTCGACGAGCGGGCTCCGGGTGCGACCGGACCATGTCACCGGCTCCTCGGGGAGGAGCAAGGCGAACAGGTCGAGCTTGTCGGTGAAGAGCTCCTCGTACTTCGCGAGGTCGTAGCCGAACAGCGGGAAGGACTCGACGAACGATCCTCGGCCGAGGATCACCTCGGCGCGGCCGTGCGACACGGCGTCGAGCGTGGCGAACCGCTGGAACACCCGGATCGGGTCGTCGCTCGAGAGCACGGTGACGGCGGACCCGAGGTGGATCCGCTGCGTCCGGGCGGCGATCGCGGCCAGCACGACGTCGGGAGTGGACACCGCGAAGTCGGCACGGTGGTGCTCGCCCACGCCGATGAAGTCCACGCCGACCTGGTCGGCGAGCACGCCCTCCTCGACGACGTCCCTGATCACCTGCGGCTGCGGCACGGCGACGCCGTCGGGGCCGACGGTCACGTCGCCGAAGGTGTTGAGGCCGAGCTCGAGGACGTCGCTCATGGGAACTCCGGTCGCGTAGGTGCCACGGTCGCGACCAGCGTGCCATCCGCGAACGATCGTGCTGGCACCGCCCCGGGCGACGGCGTACGGCGATCCCCGTCGAGTCTCGCTCCCGAGCCGTCCGCTCGGGAGTAGCGTCTCGGCAGCGGGCGTCGTCGTGACCTCGTGCGGATGGGGGACATGTGACCGAGCGCCGCGACCCGTTGGACAACTCCGGGGGCTACGTCGGAGGCAGCTACTCGCTGGGTCCGAGCGTGGTGCCGTGGGGCGTTGAGGCGCCGTCGAAGGGCGAGGACCGCCCGGCGCAGCAGCGCGCCGCACACGAGCTCGAGCTCGCGACCACGGCCGACGACAACCGGGGGATCGGCCGGCTCACGGCCGGCCCGACCGCGATCATCCTCACCGCGCTCTCGGTCGCGGCGCTCTGGGTGCTCGGCGGTCCCGTGGGCTTCTGCGTGGCAGTCGTCACGGGCGTGCTCGCAGCGGTGCACGGGCTCCGGGCGCGCCGGGCGGCGCACTACGCGCACAACCGCGCGTGGTGGCTCGGCACGACAGCGCTGGTGCTCGTCGTCGCCAGCTTCGTCGGTTGTCTCGCCGTCAACGTGCTCGCCCCGGACAAGAGCCGCGGCGGCGCGAGCTGCGTCACGACGGGCACCTGCCCGACGGCTGCCGGTACCTAGACCAGTTCGAGGAGCTCGCGCAGTCCTGCGACGGCCGACCGCGGGTCGGTCGTGTCGAACCGGAAACCCTGCAGGCCTGCTGCCCGTGCGCCTGAGACGTTGACCTCGAGGTCGTCGATGAACAGCACGCGGGCCGGATCGACGTCGAGGAGCTCGACAGCTGCCGCGAAGGCGCGCGTGTCGGGCTTGCGCAGGCCGATGTCGAGCGAGTCGACGATGCGCTCGAAGTCCGCGGCATACTCCCAGCCGTCCTTCCAGCCGACTCCGAGGAACTTCGTCGCGTCGTTGGTGAGCACCGCCTGGCGGTAGCGGCTCGGGATGTCCCGCATGAGCGCCACGACAACCGGGCGGCCGCGGCCGTCCCAGCCGAGCTCGCGCAGGGCGTCGTAGAGGTGCAGACCCGGGACGTTGCGCCGGCAGATCGCCTCGATCTCGCGCCAGTACTCCGGCTCGTCGAGCTCGCCGCGGTCGACGGCGTCCCACTGCGGGTCGCCGCCGGGGGCGAAGAAGCCGCGCGGGAGCGTGCCCTGGGGCATGCCGGTGTGCTCCTCGAGCTCGCCGAAGCGCTCGAACGGGCTCTGGTAGAGCACCTGACCGATGTCCCACAGCACCAGGTCGATGTCGCTCATGGGCGATCCATGCTCCTCAAGATCACGAGTTGTGGGCACGACGGTCGAAGAAACTGGTCTTGATCGTCCCTAAGGGACAGATTCGGGGTGGGGTTGGTGGGCGTGGGCCAGGAGGATCTCGCGCAGGGTCGGGGGGGTCGTGAGGTCCGGGACGGTCACCTCGACCGCATCGCCGACGACCTGTGCCGGGTACGTCGTCAGCGCCTCGCCGTCGGTGTCGTGACGTCGGCCGGTGCGCACGTCGTACTGCCACAGGTGCGCTGGGCAGGTGACGACACCGTCGCGCAGGAGTCCGCCGGACAGCGCGGTGCCGCGGTGGCGGCACGCGTCGTCGACCGCGTGCAGCCCGCCCTCGACCAGGGCCAGCAGGACGGCGCACCCGTCGGTCTCCAGGCGTACGGCGCGGCCCTGGACGACGTCGTCGAGCGGGACCCGCAGCGTGCGGGTCACGACCGGTGCTCGCCCTGTGCGGGGCGGGTCACGACCGGTCCTCGCCCTGCGCGAGCTGCCCCGTGGTCCGGCGGCACGTCGGGCACCTCAGCGGAACGCGATCTCGAGGGAGCCCAGGCGGTCGAAGCTCGCCACGACCGTGTCGCCGGGCCCCACGGGGATCGCCTCGGTCATGCCGCCGGCCATCACGACCTGGCCCGCCTCCAGACCCAGGCCGCGACCGGCGAGCGTGCGGACTAGCCACGCCACCGAAGCCGCTGGGTGCCCCATCACGGACGCGCCCGCGGCGGTCGAGACCAGCTGGCCGTTCTTCTCCAGGACGCAGCCGGTGAGCCGCAGGTCGATCCCGTACGGGTCGAGCGCCGTGCCGCCGAGGATGAACCCGGCGGAGGAGGCGTTGTCCGCGACGACGTCGTTGAAGGTGAACTTGTAGCCGGCGTATCGGGAGTCCAGGACGTCGACCGCGCCGAACACCGCCTCCGTCGCAGCGAGCACGTGCGCGGCGGTGACCTGCGGACCCTCGAGGTCGCGTCCGAGGAGGAACGCGATCTCCGGCTCGACCCGCGGCTGGATGTAGCGCTCGCAGCGGACGGTCTCGCCGGTGTCGATCGCCATGTCCGAGGTCAGCCAGCCGTAGGCGGGCCGGTCGACGTTCATCTGCTTCTGCTTGGCCACGCTCGTGAGCCCGAGCTTGGCGCCGACGAGCGAGGCGCCGGCGTCGATGCGCGCCCGCACGACGGCGTCCTGCACCCGCAGCGCCGTGGGCTCGTCGAGCTCCATCGTGTCGCTGAGCGGGGCCAGGCCCCGGCGGTCCCGGACCGCACCGAGGAGCTTGTCGACGAAGGGGGCGAGATCGGTCATGCGGTCATCTCCTGCTCGGCGTGCTTGCGGGCCAGCTCGACCGCGACGTCGATGATCATGTCCTCCTGGCCACCCACGACCTGGCGCCTGCCGAGCTCGAGGAGGATCTCGGCCTGCGAGACGCCGTAGCGCTGCGCAGCGCGCTCGGCGTGCAGGAGGAAGGAGCCGTAGACGCCGGCGTAGCCGAGCAGGAGCCCGGCACGATCGATCACCTGCTGGCGCGGCATGAGCGGTCGGGTCACCTCCTCGGCGAGGTCCATGAGCTTGAGCGGGTCGACGCCGCTCACGATGCCGTTCTTCTCGCACACGGCCGCGAGGATCTCCGTGGGACAGTTCCCGGCGCCGGCGCCGAGGCCGGCGCTCGTGCCGTCGAGGTTGCGCGCGCCCTCCTCGTAGGCCGCGATGGAGTTGGCCACCGCGAGCGAGAGGTTCTGGTGGGCGTGGACCCCGAGCGGTACGTCGATGCCCCCGACGATCTCGGCCACCCGAGCGCGCACCTCGTTGGTCGTCATCGCGCCTGCGGAGTCCGCGATGTAGACGGTGTCGGCGCCGAAGGACTCCATCAGCCGGGCCTGCTCGAGCAGGCCCCTCGGGGTGTTCATGTGGCTCATCATGAGGAAGCCGATGGCCTCCATCCCGAGGTCCTTGGCGATCGTGATGTGCTGCTGGGTGATGTCCGCCTCGGTGCAGTGCACGGCGATGCGCACGACGCCGACCCCGAGGTCCCGGGCGCGCCGCAGCTCGTCGAGCGTGCCGATCCCGGGCACGAGCAGGACGGCGATCTCGGCGTCGGTCGTGGCCGCGACGGCGGCCTCGATGAGTTTCATCTCGTCGACCGCGCTGAACCCGTAGTTGAACGAGGAGCCGGCGAGCCCGTCGCCGTGCGTGACCTCGATGACCTGCACCCCCGCGGCGTCGAGCCCCTTCACGACCGACACGACCTGGTCGACGGTGTACTGGTGGGAGATCGCGTGCGATCCGTCGCGCAGCGTGGAGTCGATGAGGCGGAAGTCGCGGGGCGGTGCGACGCCCGCAGCGGGCTGGTCCTGGACGGCGTTCATGCCGCGACCTCCTGGTGGGCGGCGATGGCCTCGCCGACGCGGACGGCGGCCGCGGTCATGATGTCGAGGTTGCCCGCGTAGGCCGGGAGGTAGTCGCCGGCGCCCTCGACCTCGAGGAGCACGACGGACCGGAAGGGCACCACGCCACCCGGAGTGTGGAACGGTCCCTCCTCGATGAGCGGCGGCTGCTTGAGGCGGTAGCCCGGCACGTACCTCGCGACGTCGGCCACCATCCGGTGGATCGACTCCACCACGGCATCGTGGTCGGTGCCCTCCGGGAGGGCGCAGAAGACGGTGTTGCGCATGAGGATCGGGGGCTCGGCCGGGTTCAGCACGATGATCGCCTTGCCGATCTCGGCGCCACCGATCTCCACGAGGGCGGCGCGGGTGGTCCGGGTGAACTCGTCGATGTTCTGGCGCGTCCCCGGACCCGCCGACTTCGAGGCGACCGCCGACACCATCTCGGCGTAGGGCACGCGGGTCACGCGGCTCACCGCGGCCACCATCGGCGTCGTGGCCTGGCCGCCGCAGGTGACCATGTTGACGTTGGGGGCGTCGAGGTGCTCCTCCAGGTTCACCGCGGCGATCACCTTCGGCCCGCGCGCGGCCGGGGTGAGGTCGACGGCGCGGATGCCCAGCTCCTCCAGGACCTTGGCGTGGCGCACGTGGACGTAGGCGCTCGTGGCGTCAAAGGCCATCCGCACGGCGCCCGGGTTCTCCCGCACCCAGTCGATGCCGTTGTGGGGCGCCTCGTAGCCGCGGTCGCGCGCGCGGGCCAGGCCCTCGCTGTCGGGATCGATCCCGATGAGCGCGACGAGGTCGAGCGTGGGGGAGCGCTCGATCTTGTACATGAGGTCGGTCCCGATGTTGCCGGACCCGATGATGGCGACGGGAAGTCCCACGGCGGTCCCCTTCAGACGATCCGGACGGAGACGGCGCCGAGCCGGTCGAACTCGGCACGGTAGGTCTCGCCGGCGGCGACCGGGACCGCTGCGTGCAGCGCCCCGGTCATCACGACGGAGCCAGCGGGGAGACCGGCACCCAGCGGGTGGAGCGTGCGCACCAGCCACGCGACAGCGGCAGCGGGGTTGCCGAGGGCGGCCGCACCGGCGCCCGTCGCGATGACCTCGCCGTCGCGGGTGAACACCATGCCGAGGGTGCGCAGGTCGACGTCGGAGACGGCGGTGGCGCGGCCGGCGACGACGATCGCGCCGCTGCTCGCCATGTCGGCGACGGTGTCGGGCAGCTTGATCCGCCAGTCGGCGACCCGGCTGTCGACCAGCTCGATGGAGGCGACCACGCCGTCGGTGGCGCGCAGCACGTCGAGCGGCGTGCAGTCGGGACCGGAGAGCTCCGCGCCGAGCACGAGGGCGATCTCGGCCTCGAGCTTCGGCGCGATGTAGTCGGCGAGCGCGATCTGCGCGCCGTCGACGTGGACGTGCGACGCCATCACGGGTGCGAAGTCGGGGGAGTCGACGCCGAGCATCTGCTGCATGGGCTGGCTGGTGAGGCCGAGCTTGTAGCCCACGACCCGGTCCCCGTCCGCGAGATAGCGGCGTACGACCCCCTGCTGCACGAGGTAGCCGTCCGCCATCGTGAGGCCGGGGTCGGCCTCGGTGAGCGGTGGCACCGGCACGCGGGTCAGCCGCGCGTCGTAGAGCGCTGCCGCGAGCTCGTCGGCGCGCTCGCGCGTCAAGGTCATCGTGTTCCCTCCTTGCGCACGGACGCATCGTTCCACCCGAGGCGTCGGCTGATGGCGGCGGCGGCCTCGACGGCGGGCCGGGTGAACCGGCGCAGGTTCGCGCCGTCGAGACGCTGCACGGGGCCGGCGATCGAGAGCGCCGCCACGACCCCGCCGCGCGCGTCGCGGATGGGAGCCGCGATCGAGGCGGTGCCGATCTCCGACTCGTTGACGTTCTCGGCCCAGCCCTGCGCGCGCACCTGCGCGAGCTGGGCGCGCAGCAACCCCTGGTCGGCGATCGTGTACGGCGTCTTGCGCGGCAGCCGCCAGCCGGTGAGCGTGGCGTCGAGGGCGTCCTCGGAGAGGAACGCCAGCAGCACCTTGCCGGTCGACGTGCAGTGGGCATCGTTACGGTGGCCCACCCGTCCGAACATCCGCACGGTCTGCGGGCTCTCCCGCCGCTCGACGTAGACGACATGGCGACCGTCGAGCACGGCCACCTGGATCGTCTCCTTCGTCATGTTGCGCAGCTGGTCGATGATCGAGTGCGAGGCGGTGTGGAGGTCCATGCCGGACTGCACGCTCGCCCCGAGCTCGTGCATCGTGAGCGCGAGCCGGTAGGAACCGGACTCGGGGTCCTGCTCGAGGAGGCGCTCGACGGTCAGGGTGTGCAGCAGCCGGTGGGTCGTGCTCTTGCCGAGTCCGAGCCGCCTCGCCAGCTCGCTGACGCCGATCTCGCGGTCGCCCTTGCCGAACTCCTTGAGCAGCCGGGCGGCGTTGCTCACGCTGGCCAGCACCTGGGTGTCGCCCGTGGGGCGCAGGTCGCGCGCGGCCACGTCAGGACACCTCCGCCGGAGTGCGCAGGCTAGTGAGCAGGGCGTGGCGCACGGCGTCGTCGCCGGCGGCAGGGTCCGCGCAGACCGCGGCGAGGGTCTCGTCCCGCGGCGCGAGCCGCAGAGCCAGCATCCGGGTCGCCTCGCGCAGGCCGAGGCGCTCGGCCACGGCGTACTCCTCGGCGAGGGCCGACCGGGAGCCGGCGTGGGCCCTGATCGCGTCGTGGTCGCGGAAGACCGCGGCGTGCTGGTTGGCGAGGCCGGTCCCGGCGTGCTGCGCGTGATGGGGGGTGAGGCCACCACCAGGGGATACCGACAGGTGGTAGACGACGTCGGGCACGCCGAGGACCCGGCGCACCTCCGCCGGTTGCGGCCCCTGCGCCTCGTCGACGAGCCCGAGGGCCGGCACCACCACCGGGTCGAAGAAGCGCACGGTCCAGGACAGCCCGGGCAGCGAGTCGGCGACCTCGACCTCGGGGCCGTGCGGAGCGGGCAGGGGGGAGGACGTGGCGAGCACGTGCAGGTGGCGGACCCCCACGGCGAGCACGGTGAGCCGGTCGGTCCGCATCAGCGGCAGGGCGCCCTGCTCGCCGACCGGCAGGAGCCGGACCTGGTCGAGGTAGGCGCCGTGCAGCGCAGACACGAACCCGGCCATGGCCTCCCGAAGCTGGCCGGGATCTGCGCTCATGGCGGCGAAGGTACGCCGATCCTGTCCCGCATGGCGGCACATCGGTCCACTGTGCGGGACACGTAGGCCTACCTTCCGGGCCATGGGCATCCTGCGGCTCGGCCACGTCGACGTGACGGTCACCGACCTCGACCTCGCCACGGCGTACTACACCGAGGTCATGGGCATGATCGTCACCGAGCGCGACGCCGACTCGGTCTACCTCAAGTGCTGGGACGAGGTCGACCACCACTCGCTGCGCCTAGTCTACGCGCCGCGGATCGGCATGGAGCTCATGAGCTTCAAGGTCGAGCACGAGGACGACCTGTCCGACCTCGAGAACGCGGTGAACCGCTACGGCTTCCCCGTGCAGCGGATCTCCGGGGGCGAGTCGGTCGGGCAGGGCGAGTCGATCCGGTTCGCCACGCCGTCCGGGCACACGATGGAGCTCGTCCACGACATCGAGAAGGTCGGCGGCCTGCTGCCAAAGGTCAACCCGGCGCCGTTCGTGACGGGCGTCCCGGGCATCGCCCCGCCCCGGATGGACCACCTGCTCGTCACGGCGGAGGAGGTCGGGGAGGCCACCACGTTCTACACGAACGTCCTGGGATTCCGGGTCACCGAGCAGCTGCTCGACGGCAACGGCCACCAGATCGGCACCTGGATGGAGCGGTCGTTCTCGCCGCACGACCTCGCGGTGGTCGCCGGCCCGAACGGGGGGCTGCACCACTTCGCGTTCTGGCTCGACGACTGGGAGGCCGTGCGCAAGGCGGCCGACACGCTGGCCTACAACGGCATCCAGATCGACGTCGGGCCCACCCGGCACGGCGTCACCCGCGGCTCGACCATCTACTTCTTCGACCCGCTCGGCACCCGCAACGAGGTGTTCACCGGCGGCTACCGGCCCGATCCCGACTTCCCCACGATCACCTGGACCGAGGACAACATCGGCCGGGCCGTCTTCTACTACGAGGGCGAGCTCAACGACCGCTTCATGAAGGTGCACACCTGATGAGCATCCTGCGACTGAGCCACGTCGAGGTCCGCGTGCCCGACCTCGAGCTCGCGACCGCCTACTACTGCGAGGTCGTGGGCATGATCGAGACCGCGCGCGAGAGCGAGCGCGTCTTCCTCAAGTGCTGGGACGAGCACCAGCACCACTCGGTGGTCCTCACCTGGGCGCCGACCCACGGGCTCAACCACTTCGGCTTCAAGGTGACCGACCTCGAGGACCTCGACCTCTACGCGGCACGCCTCAAGGAGGCGGGCATCGACGTCACGCGTCACGCGCCGGACGAGTGGGCGCCGGGGCACGGGTCCTCGATCCGCTTCACTCTGCCGAGCGGCCACACGATGGAGCTCGTGCACGGCATGCAGCAGGTGGGCAACCTGCTCCCGCTGACCAACCCGCCGCCCAAGCCGCTCAACCTCGTCGGGATCGCGCCGCCGCGCATCGACCACCTCTTCCTCACCGCCGAGGACGTCGGAGCGATGACCGACTTCCTCGTCGACGTGCTCGACTTCCGGGTCACCGAGCAGGTCGTGGGCGACGACGGGTTCCAGATCGCGACCTGGCTGGAGGTGTCGCACGCGAGCCACGACATCGCGCTGGTCACCGGTCCCAACGGCGGCCTGCACCACTTCGCCTGGGCGGTCGAGGACTGGACGGCGATCCGTGACGCGGCCGACATCTGCGCCTACCACGGCGTGCGGATCGAGACGAACCCCACCCGGCACGGCGCCACCCGCGGGCACTGCCTCTACTTCTTCGATCCCGTCGGCAACCGCAACGAGGTCTTCACCGGCGGCTACTGGGTCGATCCCGACAACGAGCCGACGCTCTGGACGGAGGCCGAGATGGGCCGTGCCCTGTTCTGGTACGACGGCGTCGTGAACCAGCGCTTCCTCACGGTGCACACGTGACCGCCGTCCGGGAGCCCGCCGCCGGCTCGAGCTTCCCGCGCACCGAGCGCCCCGATGCCCCGGCGTACCTCTCCCGCTACCTCGAGCGGGCCGGACGTGCCGGCACCACCGACGAGGTGTCCGACGACAGCACGCCGCTGTACCTGCGGCGCTTCCGCGAGCGCCGGGAGTCCACCGATCCGTTCGAGCAGCCGGTGCAGTCCTACGACGGGCACGAGCTCAACACCACGCGCGGCTGGGCCGAGGTCACGCGTACCAAGGAGATCGTTCCTGAGCGGCGCGAGCAGGCGGCACAGGTCACCACCGACATCTACTTCGTGCGGCACGGCGAGACGCAGGGCTACAGCTCGGAGTCGGGCCTGACCCCGCTCGGGTCGTGGCAGTCGCACCGCCGCGGGCAGGAGCTCGCTCGCCGCGTCATGGACGGGCACACGGTGCGGCTCGCCTGCGCCGACACGAACCGCGCGCGTCAGACCGCCGAGCACATCCGGCGCGGCCTTCTCGACGGGATGTCGCTGTTCGGGCGCGAGGCCACGGTCGGCGACATCGTCGCCTACCGCGAGTTCCAGAACTTCGCGGTCGCGACCCCCGAGGGCCTGCGCGACGTCACCTCGGCCTTCCGGCTCTACGCCAAGGAGCTCGAGGCCTTCGAGCGCACGTCCATGGGCGAGCGTCCGGGGTGGCTCGTCGACGTCGACCGGTTCTGGAAGATCCAGAACGGCGGAGGCGACCCCATCACCCACTGGCTCACGATGCCGATGCTCCACTTCGAGCCCCCGGTCTCGTGCGTCCGGCGCTTCTGGGCGGGTCTGCTGCGCATCCACCGCGAGACGCCCGGCAACTCCGTCGTCGTCGCCACGCACTCGGGCCCGATCCGTGCCTTCGCCACGGCGGCGATGGGCTACGACCCAGGCGAGCCGTTCAACACCGAGTTCGTGCGGGTGCGGCTCATCGAGGGTGGCGTCACGGCACTCGTGCTCTACCGCAACCGCGTCCAGGAGGTCAACGTGCCGGACCTCGAGGCGCTCCCCGACTGGTGGTCCGGAACGGCGCGCGGCGCAGACGCGGCGGAGGAGGTCCGATGACGACGATCTCGTGGTTCGAGAGCTACTGGGCCGGCATGAAGTCCGAGGTCGGTGGGAAGGCGGCGAGCCTCGGCGAGATGACCGGCGCCGGCCTGCCGGTGCCGCCCGGGTTCGCGGTCTGCACGTCGGCCTACCGCCGCGCGCGCGACGAGTCCGACCTCGACGCGCAGATCGCGCGGATCCTGCACGGTCTCAACATCAACGACACGGACTCCGTGACCGAGCGGTGCGGACAGATCCGCAAGCTCATCTCGACCATGCCGATCCCCGAGGGGATCGAGCTGCAGATCCGCGGCGCCTATCTCGAGCTGTCGGCGCGTGCCGGGACCAAGGAGGTCCCGGTCGCCGTGCGGTCGTCGGCCACGTCCGAGGACTCACCTGACGCGTCCTTCGCCGGTGAGCACGACACCTACCTCTGGGTGCGTGGCGCCGAGGACGTCATCGACGCGGTGCGCAGGTGCTGGGCGAGCCTGTTCACCGACCGCGCCACGTGCTACCGCGTCGAGATGGGCTACGACCACCGGTCCGTCGAGATGTGCGTCGTCGTCCAGAAGATGGTGCACCCCAAGGCGGCCGGGGTGGCGTTCACGCTCGACCCGACCAACGGCGACCGGTCGCAGGTGGCGATCGACGCGGCGTGGGGCTTCGGTGAGAGCGTGGTCGCGGGTGAGGTCACGCCCGACAACTTCCGCGTCGACAAGGTGATGCTCGACATCACCAAGCGGATCATCAGCGCCAAGACCCAGGAGTACGTCCTCACCGACCACGACACGGTCGAGAAGGTCGACACCGACCCCGAGCGGGCGTTGCAGCCCTGCCTCACCGACGCCGAGATCAAGGCGATCACGAAGCTGGCCAAGACGGCCGAGCGGCACTACGGCTGCCCGCAGGACATCGAGTGGGCCGTCGACGTCGACCTGCCGGAGGGGGAGAACATCATCCTCCTGCAGTCGCGGCCCGAGACCGTGTGGAGCAGGAAGGGTCCGACCGCCGTCATCGCTCCGGGCACGAACACCGGCGACTTCATGTCGAGCATCGTCTCGACGCTCATGTCGCCGCTGTACACGAAGGGATCGGACGGTCCCTGACCGGCCGTCCGCGCACGTCGCGCCACCCGTCGGCCGCGCCCCGCGACCGCACCCAGTGTGACCCGACCCGGGTCTGAGAAGGAGAACGCATGGCTGGGAAGTTCCCGCTGCCGTCGGAGATCGTTGCTCCGGCAGGCGCTGAGGGCTGGCAGGAGCTGTACAACTACTCGTCGTCGTTCAGCGCCGACCGGGCCGAGTACGAGGACTCCATGTTCTGGTTCCAGGACGGCGTCCACTGGCCCAAGGCGCTCCTGCCCTGGGACGCATCGCTGATGGAGATGGCGATCGTCTCGCTCTCGCAGTACAACAGCCGGCACCTGCTCGTTCCGCCTGCCAACGGCATCGACTTCCGCATCCTCAACGGCTACGTCTACCTCTCGCCGGTGCCGGCGCCCGAGGAGGACATCCCGATGCGGGCCGAGCAGTTCATGCAACGCGCCGGTCACTACTTCCTCAACTGGAACGAGCTCTACGACAACTGGCTGGTCAAGATCCGCGACCTGGTCAAGGAGATGGAGCTCCTCGAGTTCTCCTCGCTCCCCGACGTCGAGCCGCTCGAGGTGGTCACGTCCGGCGCCGGCGTCGGCTCGGGTGGTGCCATCCAGGCGAACTACCTCAAGCTCCTCTCCTGTGCCAGCACGCTGTGGCAGTACCACTTCGAGTTCCTCAACCTGGGCTACGCCGCCTACCTGGACTTCTTCGGGTTCTGCAAGCAGGCGTTCCCCGGCATCTCCGACCTCGCGATCGCGAAGATGGTCGCCGGCGTTGAGGTCGACCTCTTCCGGCCCGACGAGGAGCTCAAGCGCCTGGCCCGGATGGCGGTCGACACCGGCATCACCGACGCCTTCAAGACCGGTGACGTCGAGGGCACCTGCCAGGCGCTCCGTGCCGCCGGGGAGTACGGCGAGGCCTGGATCTCCTCGTTCCAGCAGTCGGCCGAGCCGTGGTTCAACTTCTCGACCGGGTCGGGCTTCTCGAGCCAGGACAAGATCTGGATCGAGAACGTCGAGATCCCCTTCGACTTCATCAAGAACTACATCGACAGCCTTCAGGCCGGTGGCGACATCAACCGGCCGACCGAGGCCATCGCCGCCGAGCGCGACCGCATCGTGGCCGAGTACATGACCTTCCTGGCGTCCGACGAGGACCGTGAGGCCTTCAACGGCAAGCTCGGTCTCGCCCGCGTGGTCTTCCCCTACGTCGAGAACCACAACTTCTACGTCGAGCACTGGAGCCACTCGGTCATCTGGCGCAAGATGAAGGAGCTCGGTGCCGTGTTCGCCAAGGAGGGCTTCCTGGACGCGCCGGAGGACATCTTCTACCTCAGGCGCCACGAGGTCCCCGACGCCCTGTTCGACCTCTACCACTCGTGGGCGGCCCCGGCACCCGCACGTGGACCGCACTACTGGCCGCCGATCGTGGCGAGGCGCAAGGGCATCGTCGAGGCGCTCAACACCTGGAAGCCGTCGCCGGCCCTGGGCGTGCCGCCGGAGGTCGTGACCGAACCGTTCACGATCATGCTCTGGGGCATCACGTCGGACTCGATCGCCAACTGGCTCGGGGGCGGTGCGAGCGAGGACGGCACGCTCAACGGCATGGCGGCCTCCCCCGGTGTCGAGGAGGGCCCCGCGCGCGTCATCTTCGGGCCGGACCAGATCAACGAGGTCCTCGACGGCGAGATCCTCGTCGCCCCGCTGACGGCGCCGAGTTGGGCGCCCATCTTCGGCAAGATCAAGGCGACCGTCACGGACACCGGCGGCATGATGAGCCACGCCGCCATCGTCTGCCGCGAGTACGGCCTGCCCGCCGTCACGGGCACCGGCTTCGCCACCTCGACGATCAAGACCGGCCAGCGGATCAGGGTCGACGGGTCCAACGGCAAGGTCACGATCCTCGACTGAGGACCGCTGTCCCGCCTGGGGGTTCGATCCGCACCCCTGGGCGGGACGGTCCGGCACACTCGTCCCAGCAGCAGCACATCGGGAAAGGGACCGCGATGCTCACCGTCGAGCAGAACAACGAGCTGACCCAGGTCGGGCCGGGCACGCCCATGGGTGAGCTCCTGCGCCGCTACTGGTACCCCATCGCCTTCGAGCAGGACTTCGACCGCGTGCCGTCGAAGTCCGTGCGGTTGCTCAGCGAGGACTGGACGCTCTACAAGACGCCGAGCGGGCGGTACGGGATCATCGCGGAGCAGTGCGCGCACCGTCGCGCCTCCATGACCTACGGCGTGGTCCACGAGGACGGCATCCGCTGCGGCTACCACGGCTGGAAGTACGACTTCAGCGGCCAGTGCGTCGAGCAGCCCGCCGAGGCCGAGAACCAGAACTTCAAGGACCGCGTGAAGATGAAGGGCGGCAAGGCGCAGACCATGGGCGGCATGGTCTGGGTCTACGTCGGACCCGATCCCGCTCCCGAGCTGCCGCGCTTCGACGTGTTCGTCAAGGACGGCATCCGCGACGTCGGCTACACGACGATCCCGTGCAACTGGCTGCAGATCATGGAGAACTCGGTCGACCCGCACCACGTCGAGTGGCTGCACGGCTACTACTTCAACTTCGTCGGCGAGACGAACGGCTTCGAGGCGCCCAAGGCGTTCCAGAAGAAGCACATCAAGACCGGGTTCGACGAGATGGAGTGGGGCATCCTCAAGCGACGCGTCCTCGAGGGTTCCACCGAGGAGGGCGACGACTGGAAGATCGGCCACCCGCTGGTGTTCCCGTTCTACATGCGGGTCGGCGGCGCCTACATCGACCAGATGCAGATCCGCGTCCCCATCGACGACACGCACACCTGGAAGCTCTTCTACTCCACGCACAACCCGGGCGAGACCCTCGAGGTCCAGGACCGTCCGGTGGTCTACGAGTACCTCTGGAAGGACGAGTCGGGCCGCTTCATCACCGACTACATCGAGGGCCAGGACATCATGGCCTGGGTGTCGCAGGGCCCGATCACCGACCGCACGCAGGAGCACCTGGGTCGTTCGGACGCCGGCGTCGCGATGCTGCGCAAGATGTTCAAGGAGAACATGCGCAAGGTGGCCAACGGCGAGGACCCGCTCGGGACGGTGCGCGAGAAGCACGAGATCATCAACCTGCCCTGCGAGAAGGACAAGTTCGGCGCCGAGCGCACCTTCGCCGCCGCGTGGATCAACGGTGGCTCGATGCGCTACAGCCCGATCAAGGACCGGCTCCTCGAGCTGCACGAGAGCTACTGGGCGGGTGTCGAGGCGGCCGAGAAGGCCGGAGCCGGTGCCTGACCCGTCGTCGTCGGAGGCCGCCCGGGTTCGGGTGGCCTCCGCGGCCGATACTGCTGCGGTGACCGGAGTGCTGCCGCAGGACCCGCACCAGCTGCCTGCGCCCACCGAGTGGTTCGCTCCTGACGCCGAGCGGCACTACCTGGACCGCCCCAGGTTCTGTCCGATGTGTGCCGCGTCGATCGGCGAGCACGGCGGGATCACCACCGAGTACTGGACCGGCGACACCCGCAACTTCATGACCTGGTGCGGCGGGTGCGGCTGGTTCGGGGAGGTCGTCCGCTTCGACCGGGTGACGATCTACGAGGAGGAGCACTGACCGTGCTCTCCGGCGCCACCGCCTCGTTGCTCGACGACGCGCACCGTTCTCGCACGTGCGTCGAGGCTGCGTCCGTCGAGATCGCAGACCTGGCCGAGGCGTACGAGATCCAGGACGCCCTCACGGCACTGCGCATCTCGCGCGGCGCCCGCCCCGTGGGCTGGAAGCTGGGCTACACCTCCCAGGTGATGCGCGACCAGCTCGGCGTGCCCGAGCCCAACCACGGCCCGCTGCTCTCGGACATGACGCTCCCCGACGGCGGGGAGCTGCCGGCCAGGCTGATCCACCCGCGGGTCGAGCCCGAGGTCGCTCTCGTCCTGGCCACCGCCCCCCGGCCCGGAGCGAGCGCCCAGGACGTCCTGGACCGCTGCGCCGGCGCCTACGCGGCGCTCGAGGTCGTCGACTCGGTGTGGTGCCGCTACGAGTTCGACCTCGAGCACAACACCGCGGACGGCTCGTCGGCCGCTCACCTGGTCCTCGGCCCGGAGATCCCGCTCGAGTCCGTCGGGGGAGTCCGCGTCGCGCTGGAGCTCGACGGCGTGGAGCAGGGCACCGGGGTCGGGTCGGATGCCGCGGGCCACCCTGCGCTGGCCGTCGCCTGGCTCGTCGAGGTGCTCGCCGCGCAGGGCAGGCACCTCTCGCCCGGCGACGTCGTCCTCACCGGTGGGCTCACCGCCGCGGTCCCGATCGAGCCCGGGAACGTAGTGAGCGCCGTGTTCGCGCCCGCGTCTGGCGATCGCGTACGGGTCACGGTCCGCCGATGAAGGCCCTCCTCCTCGACTTCGGCGGTCCTGTCCTGCGGACCCCGTTCGAGCTGCTGCGCGGCGGCGAGATCAGAGCGGGCCTGCCGCAGGGGTCGCTGCGCTGGACCGGCCCGTTCGACCCGTCCGCCGACGCGGACTGGCGGCGGATGCAGCGCGGGGACATGAGCGAACGCGAGTACTGGGCGCGCAAGGCCGAGGAGTTCGCCGCGCTCACCGGTGCCGAAGCCGGCGTCCGCGGCCTCATGGACGTGCTCTTCGCGGGTGCCGAGGACGAGCTGGTCCGTCCGGAGGCCCGCGACATCGTGGCCCTCGCGAAGCGGGCGGGCCTGACCGTGGCGGTGCTCACCAACGACATGCGGGCCTTCCACGGCGACGAGTGGGTCGAGCGCATGTCCATCCTGCGCGAGATTGATCTCGTCGTCGACGGCTCCGTGGAGCATGTGCTCAAGCCGGACCCGCGCATCTACCGGCTGGCGGTGGAGCGTCTCGGCGTCGATGCGGAGGACTGCCTCTTCGTCGACGACCAGCAGGGCAACGTCGAAGGAGCACTCGCGGTGGGCATGTCCGCCCGGTGGTTCGACGTCACGGCTCCGGACGCGTCCTTCGCCGCCGTCGTCGCAGCACTGGCCGGCCTCGACCGGGGCTGAGTGTGACGCTCGCCCCTCCCGGCCTGTCGTCGCGCACGGCGGGCCGGTGGTGTGGTCGGATGCGAACGTGACGATGCGGATCGCTGTTGTCGGCGCCGGGCCCTCGGGCCTGTACGCCGCGGATGCCCTGTCCACCGCCGGTTCGGACGTCGACGTCCTCGACCGTCTGCCCGTGCCCTTCGGCCTCGTGCGCTACGGCGTGGCGCCGGACCACCACTCGATCCGTTCGGTGCGCGACACCCTGCAGAAGGTGCTCGAGAAGCCCGGCGTCCGCTTCCTCGGCGGCGTGGAGGTGGGACGCGACGTCTCGGTCCCGCAGCTGCTGGCGGCGTACGACGGAGTCCTCCTGACCTATGGCGCCTCCCGCGACCGACGGCTCGACGTGCCGGGCGAGGAGCTCGCCGGCAGCCTCGCCGCCACGGACTTCGTCGCCTGGTACTGCGGCCACCCCGACGCCGATCGAGCCACCGTCGAGGCGGCGCTGGCCGCCGCCCGGTCCGTGGTCGTCGTGGGCGTGGGCAACGTCGCGGTCGACGTCACCCGGGTCCTCACCGCTCCGCCGGACCGCCTCGAGGTCACCGAGATGCCCCAGCACGTCCTCGATGCGCTGCGCTCCTCGAGCATCAACGACGTGCACGTGCTCGGTCGTCGCGGCCCGGCGCAGGCGACCTGGACGACCAAGGAGCTCAAGGAGCTCGGCGAGCTCGACGGCGTCGACGTGCTCGTCGACGACCCGAACGACCTCGACCTCGAACCGGTCAGTGCCGCGCTCGTCGAGAGCGACCGCGTGGTCGCGCGCAACGTCGACGTCATCCGGAGCTGGTCCGAGCACGTCCTGGACGGCACGCAACGGCACATCCACCTGCACTTCCACTCCCGCCCCGCCGAGCTGCGCGGCACCGGCCGCGTGTCGTCGGTCGTCGTCGAGCGCACCACCGTCGACGACTCCGGAGCCGCCCACGGCACCGGGGAGACCTACGAGGTCGGTGCCCAGCTCGTGATCCGCTCGGTCGGCTACCGCGGGGTCGCCCTCGACGGCGTCCCCTTCGACGAGCGCCGCAACGTGGTCCCCAACGTCGACGGCCGGGTCGTCCACGCCGACGGCACGCCCGTGCCGGGCCTCTACGTCGCCGGCTGGATCAAGCGCGGCCCGACCGGCATCATCGGGACGAACAAGAAGGACGCCGCAGCGACGGTGGCGTCGCTGCTCGCCGACCTCGAGGGACGCGAGAGCAAGGGCGGCGAGGGCGTCGAGCGCACCCTGCGCGAGCAGGGGGTCGACGTCGTGACCCTCGCCGGCTGGCGGTCGATCGACGCGGCCGAGCGGGCGCTGGGTGCCACGCGCGGCCGTGAGCGGACCACGATCCACGAGATCGACGCGCTGCTCGGCGCCTCGCGCGGCTGAGCCTCCCGCGAGTCGCCCGACGCACCGTCCGGACGACCGACGGCTCAGACGTCGCGCGGGGTGATCCGGCCCGTGTGCACGTCGTAGATGGCTCCGGCCACCACCAGGTCGCGGGGCAGCAGCGGGTAGGACCGGATGCGTCGCACGTCGTAGGCCAGCGCGACCTCCTGGTCGGGCACGGTGCGGAACTCCACCGAGTTCGTGTCGATGCCGTACTGGTCGAGGATCGAGGCGTGGATCTCCTCCTCGGTCGCGCTCGCCATCTTGCAGTGTGTGTGCGGCATGACCAGCACCCGCGTCACGTCGAGCAGGTAGGCCGCGAGGACCAGGGTGCGCAGGACGTCGTCGGTCACGCGGGCACCGGCGTTGCGCAGGATCTTCACGTCGCCCTGCTCCATGCCGAGCAGCTGCAGCGGCTCGATGCGGCTGTCCATGCACGTCACGAGGGCGAGCCCTCTGGCCGCGCGCCCGCTGAGGCCGGTGCCGGGGAAGTGGGCGGCGTAGTCGGCGTTGCCCGCGAGGACGTCGGCGAAGGAGTCGTCAGGGAAGGAAGGCGTCACGTCTCGACGCTAGCGAACGACGGCCCCGAAACGCGCACGGGTGGGCGTCAGCGCCAGGACGGCGCGACCAGGACGGCACCGGCGACCCAGACGTGGGCGTCGACGGCCTTCTTGCCGCAGGACTCCGGCTTCGGGTCGGGCAGCGTCTCGCGCACCACGGTCACGTGCCAGGCGCGCCCGTCGCGGTGGCGCACCTCGGTCCGCGCCTCGCCGTCGTCACCGTCCCAGCGCAGGCCGGCCGGGACGGCCCCACCCGCCACGAGACGCAGGACGTCGAGGTCGTCGAGACCCGAGACGCCCTGGGTCGCACGGACTGCGGTCTCCGCGGCCTGAGCCGGCTGCGCGAGCGCCGTACGACCGCGGTGGTGCTCGACCGGACCGAGGTCGCCGGCGCGAGCGGAGTCGAGCACGGCGCGTGCGGCCGAGGGATCGAGACGGCCGAAGCAGTGACCGGTCGGCAGCAGGAGGGCCGTGGGGGCGAACCGGTGCCCGCCGAGATGGCTTACCTCCAGCACCCGGGAGGCGTACGCCGGGTCCTCGGCGAGACTCTCGGCGACCGGTCGTCCCTCGAGCGCGCAGCAGACGTCGCGACGCGAGTTCGTGCACACCAGGAGGAGCGGATCGTCGCTCCGCTCGCCCCACGGCAGCAGCTCCCCCGTGGCGGCCGCCGCGAGGACCTCCGCCAGGTCCGGGCGGACCAGCTCGGAGTCGTCGAGCAGCCCCGAACGCATCCGCACGGCGCCGGGAGCGACGTGGGCGAACCAGAAGCGTCGCCGGGCGATCGCGACGTGGTCGTCGGCGTGGCGACCGACGCGGCGGGCGAGCACGACCGTGGTGCCGACGTCCTTGGGCAGCGCGCCGAGGCAGGCGCGCACCTGCTCGGGCAGGTGCGACTCGGTGAGCGCGGCGAAGCCGTAGGGCCCGGGCTGCTCGACGACCAGCCAGGCGCGGGCCCGCGGTGCCGACCCGGCGAGCGGCTCACCAGCCTCGCGCGCCAGCACCGAGCAGCGTGCGGTGGCGGTGCCGGCGCTCACCCGGACGGCTCGGGCGAGGGTGTTCGCGGCCCGCCGGGGGCCAGCGGGCCGCCGACCGCGGCGACCGGCTTGGAGGTCGGCAGACCCGAGCCGTCGCGCCGCGGGTCGATCGGCGGCAGCGGCGCGGGGGAGCCCTGCGGGGTCGAGGCGCGCGCCGGCGCCGGACCGACCCACGCGACGAGGAGGGTGTCCTCGCCCTTGAGGAAGCGCTGCGCGCGCACGCCGCCGGTGGCGCGACCCTTGCCGGGGTACTCCGAGAACGGGGTGACCTTCACAGTCGCGCCCGACGTGCCCGGCAGCGCCCCGGTGGTGCCGGCCGCCGTGACCACCAGGCACTCGCGGTCGGTGTCGACCGCACCGAAGAACACCACGCGCTGACCGTCGGCTAGCCGGACACCGGCCATGCCGCCGGCGGGGCGGCCCTGCGGGCGGACCGACGAGGCGGGGAAGTGCAGCAGCTGGGCGTCGGTGGTCACGAAGACGAGCGCCTCCTCGCCGGTCGACAGCTCGACGGCGCCGACGACGCGGTCGCCGTCCTCCAGCCGGATGACCGACCACGAGTCGGCCGACGACGGGACGTCCGGAGCGACCCGCTTGACCACGCCGTCGGCGGTGCCGATCGCCAGCCCGGGTCCGTCCGGTGACAGCGCGCAGAGGCCTACCGGCTGCTCGCCCTTGTCGAGCTCGACGAGGGCCGCGAGCGGTACGCCGCCCGCGAGCGAGGGTGCGCCGTGGGTCTGCGGCAGCGTCGGGAGCTCGAGCACCGGCACGCGCAGCACCCGTCCCGCGCTGGTCACGAGTCCGACGTCGCCGCGGGCGGTGCCGCGCACGGCCGAGACGACGACGTCGTGCGGCCCGCGCTCGCCGTCGGCCGGGAGGTCGCGGTCGTCACCGGTGCGCGCGAGCAGGCCGGTGCTCGAGAGCAGGACGACGCACGGGTCGTCGGCGACCTCGAGCGGCACCGCGGTGCGGGTCGGGGCGCCGGCGGACTCCAGCAGCACCGTGCGTCGCGGGGTGCCGTGCTCCTTGGCCACCGCGGCGAGCTCGTCGCCCACGACGCGGCGCAGCCGCTTGTCGTCGTCGAGGATCTCGCTGAGCTCGGCGATGCGGGCGATCAGCTCGTCGCGCTCGGTCTCGAGCTCGAGCCGGCTGAACCGCGTGAGCCGCCGCAGCGGCATGTCGAGGATGTAGGTCGCCTGGACGTCGGAGAGGTCGAAGACCGCGATGAGCCGGACCTTGGCGGCGGCCGCATCGTCGCTGGACCGGATGAGCGCGATGACCTCGTCGATGTCGAGGATGGCGACGAGCAGCCCCTCGACGAGGTGCAGGCGCTCCTCGGCACGGCGGCGTCGGTACGCCGACCGGCGGCGTACGACCTCGAGGCGGTGGGCGACGAAGACCTCGAGCATCTCCTGCAGCCCGAGGGTCCGCGGCTGACCGTCGACGAGCGCGACGGCGTTGATCGCGAACGAGTCCTCCATCGGGGTGAGGGCGTAGAGCTGCTCGAGCACGGCCTCGGGGTGGAAGCCGTTCTTGATCTCGATGACCAGGCGCTGCCCGGACTCCATGTCGGAGAAGTCGTCGACCGCCGCGATGCCTGCGAGCCTCTTGGCGTCGACCGCCTCCTTGATCTTGGCGATCACCTTCTCCGGCCCGACGTTGTACGGCAGCTCCGTGACGACGATGCCCTTGCGGCGCGCGGTGACGCTCTCGACGTGCGCGGTCGCGCGGATGCGGAACGACCCGCGTCCGGTCTCGTAGGCCTCCCGGATGCCGTCGAGGCCGATGATCCGGCCGCCCCCGGGCAGGTCCGGGCCGGGCACGAAGCCCATGAGGTCGTCGAGGGTCGCGCGGGGGTGCGTGAGCAGGTGCCTCGCGGCGGCGATCACCTCGACGAGGTTGTGCGGCGCGACGTTGGTGGCCATGCCGACCGCGATGCCGGCAGCGCCGTTGACGAGCAGGTTGGGGTAGGCCGCCGGCAGCACGACCGGCTCCCGTTCGCGCCCGTCGTAGTTGGGGTTGAAGTCGACGACGTCCTCGTCGAGCGAGGCCGTCATGAGCAGCGCGCTCGATGCGAGGCGGCACTCGGTGTAGCGCATCGCGGCGGGCCCGTCGTCGAGCGAGCCGAAGTTGCCGTGCCCGTCGACCAGCGGCAGTCGCAGCGAGAAGGGCTGCGCCATGCGCACCAGGGCGTCGTAGATGGCGCCGTCCCCGTGCGGGTGCAGCTTGCCCATGACGTCGCCGACCACGCGGGCGCTCTTGACGTGCCCGCGGTCCGGGCGCAGACCCATCTCCGCCATCTGGAACAGGATGCGGCGCTGCACTGGCTTGAGACCGTCGCGCGCGTCCGGGAGCGCACGGGAGTAGATGACGGAGTAGGCGTACTCGAGGAACGAGCCGCGCATCTCCTCGCCGACGTCGATGTCGACGATCTTCTCCGGGACCCGAGGCGGGGGAGGCGTGCTACGGCGTGCCATGCGGTGTCGCTAGCTCCTGCATCAGGGCGTCGGCGCGGTTCGCCGGCGCAGTGGTCAGCGGGCGGTGGGGACTCGGGTGTCGGTGGCGACCGCGGCCAGGGTGAGGATGACGAAGCCCAGCACCGCGCATCCGTAGGCGCCGACCTGGATCCGGCTCATGGCGATCCCCGTGGAACCCGAGATCGCGTTGCTGAGGATCCAGACCGCCGGCAGCCCCACGGTGACCAGGCCGCCGAGGATCACCAGGGCGCGGGAGTTGAGCAGCGCCCCGAGGACGACGACGCCGGCGGCGACGGCGACACCCAGGCCGATCGAGGTCGCGAGCGAGCTCCCCGTGGTGCGCCCCGGACTCACCAGGGACCGCAGGGCGAGGTCCCACGCGTTGGTCGAGCCGACCCAGGGCAGGAAGCTGCAGGCCAGCACGGCCAGGGCCAGCAGGAAGGCGATCAGGCGGGCGAGCGTCGTCATGGCGCCCACTCTGCCATCGGCCGGGGCCGGCACCGCGCACCGCTCCGGGCTCGGCCCCGTGTCGGGGCGGCCCGCGCGCGGCAGGACGCTCCCGAGGGGGAGGTCACCCCGCGAGGTTCACGGGCGCGCGCCGACCCGCGCGACGACCTGCGCCGCCACCCGGTTGCCGCGCTCGAGCGCGACCACGGGCGCCACGCCCTCACGCCACGCGGGCAGCCAGCCGGCCGCGAACGCGTCGCCCGCACCGGTGGTGTCGACCACGTCGACCCCCTCGGCCGGGGAGTGGGCGGTCGCTCCGGCAGCGTCCTGGACGTAGGCGCCGCGGGCACCGAGCTTGACCACCGTCGCCCCCACCGAGCCGCACAGCGTCCGCGCCGCCAGCGTGGCACCGGCGAGGGCCGTGGCGTCGTCCTCGTCCGGTCGAGGGACCGGAAGGCCGGCGAGCAGGGCGGCCTCCGACTCGTTGGCCAGCAGCACGTCGACCCCGGTCACCCAGTCGAGGAAGCGTTCGCGGCCGACGTCGGCGAGCGGGCCGACGGACGCGACGTCGACGCTCGTGGTCATCCCGCGCAAGCGGGCCCGGTCGAGCGCGGACAGCCCCGCCATCCGGCTGCCGTCGACCAGCAGGGTGTAGCCGGACAGGTGCAGGTGGCGGCCCGGGGCGAACAGGTCGTCCGCGAGGTCGCGGGGGGCGAGCGCCTCGTTGGCCCCGGGGTCCGGGATCATCGTGCGCTCGCCGTCCGGGGCGACGAGGACGATGCACGTCCCGGAAGGCCGGCGCGGGTCGACGGCGAGGCTGCACTCGACGCCGATGGCCTCCAGCTCGGCGCGCCCGGCCCGGCCGAGGAGGTCGTCGCCGATGCGCGCCACCAGGGTGGTGTCGTAGCCGCCGTGAGCGAGCCACGCGGCGGTGTTGGCCGCCGCGCCGCCTCCGAGCACCTGCACCGACGCGTTGGTGTCCGTGCCCTCGCGCAGGGGTCCGGGCAGCTCGGCCACGACGTCGGTCATCCACTGGCCGACGACGACGAAGCGGACGCCGGGCCCGCTCATGCCGCGAGCGCGGACGCGATGGCCGCGGCGAGCTCGGCGTTGCTGCGGACGAGCGCCACGTTGACCTCGAGGCTGCGACCCGCCGTGGCCGTGTGGAAGAACTCGAGCAGGAACGGCGTGACGTCCTTGCCGCGCACCGCCGCGGCGTCCGCCGCCGCCAGCCCCGCGGCCAGCGTCTCGTCGTGCAGCGTCCGGTCGAGCTCGTCGGCCGCGGCCACCGGGTTGACGACGAGCACGCCGCCGTCGCACTCGAGGGCGGACCGGGCGCGCAGCACGGCCGCGACCTCTGCCGCGGAATCGACGCGCCAGTCCAGGGCGTACCCGGAGTCGGCGAGGTAGAAGCCGGGGAAGCGGTGGGTGCGGTAGCCCAGCACCGGGATGTTGAGGGTCTCGAGGCGCTCGAGGGTCGCGGCGACGTCGAGGATGGACTTCACGCCCGCGCAGACGACGGTCACCGGTGTGGTGGCCAGCGTGGTGAGGTCGGCCGACTCGTCCCACGTGTCGCGGGCGCCGCGGTGCACGCCGCCGAGACCTCCGGTCGCGAAGACCGTGATCCCCGCCAGCGCCGCGAGGTGCGAGGTCGCCGCGACGGTGGTGGCGCCGTGGCCGCCCTTCGCGACGAGCGTGCCGAGGTCCCGGACGCTCACCTTCACGACGCCGTCGTCCTCCGCGACCGTCCGCAGCGCGTCGTCGTCGAGCCCGATCCGCGGGATCCCCGCGACCACGGCGATGGTGGCGGGCACGGCTCCGCCGGCGCGCACGCTGTCCTCGATCTCACGGGCGACCCGCAGGTTGTCCGGTCGAGGGAGCCCGTGGCTGATGATCGTGGACTCGAGCGCGACCACGGGTCGGCCGGAGCCCAGTGCGTCGGCGACCTCGGGATGGATCTGCAGGTGCATGACGGCCACGCTACCGGCGGCCTGCGGACGACGGGTGGCGGGCGGCTGCCGCAGGCTCCTGGCCACTACGGTGGACCCGTGACCACGGGGACGGAGCCGGTCCAGCCCGCGCCGGCGCACTGGGAGGCCGACGTCGCCGTCCGCGACGGACGCACCGTGCGGATCCGCCCGATCACGCCCGAGGACGGCGAGCGCCTCGCCTCGTTCCACCGCTCGCTGTCCGACGAGACCGTGTACTTCCGGTTCTTCGCGCCCTACCCGGAGCTGACCGAGCGCGACATCCATCGCTTCACCCACGTCGACCATGACGCGCGCGTCGCCCTCGTCGCGACCGTCGGCGGTGAGTTCATCGGCGTCGCCCGCTACGACCGCATCGACGAGCGCGACGCCGAGGTCGCGTTCGTCGTCCGCGACGACCACCAGGGCCGCGGCCTCGGTTCGGTCCTCCTCGAGCACCTCGCCGCCGCGGCCCGCGAGCGCGGCGTACGGCGGTTCGTGGCGGAGGTGCTGCCGACGAACCGGCGCATGCTGTCGACGTTCGAGGAGGCTGGCTACCACCCGTCGCACCACATCGAGGACGGCGTGGTGAGCCTGGCGTTCGACATCGAGCCCTCGGAGTCGTCCGAGGCCGTGCGGGTGGCGCGCGAGCACCGCGCCGAGGCCAGGAGCGTCGCACGGCTCGTCGCGCCGGACTCGGTCGTCGTCGTCGGCGCCGGCCGCGATCCCGGCTCGCTGGGCCATCGTCTGCTGCACCACCTCGTCGTGGGTGGCTTCGCCGGTGAGCTGTGCGCCGTGAACCGAGGGGCGGCCGCCGAGGGGTCCCGGGTGCACGACGTCCCCACCTATGCCTCGGTCTCGGAGATCCCCCACCCCGTGACGCTCGCCGTCATCGCCGTCCCGGCCGACGAGGTGCCAGCCGTCGTCGACGAGTGCGGCGCCGCGGGAGTCGCCGGACTGCTCGTGGTCTCGAGCGGCTTCGCCGAGAGCGGCGCCGAGGGCCTCGCACGGCAGCGCGCACTCGTACGCCGGGCCCGCGGCCTCGGCATGCGGGTGATCGGGCCTAACGCGCTGGGAATCGTGAACACCGACCCCGCCGTCTCGCTCAACGCGTCGCTCGCCCCGGCGATGCCGGGGCGGGCCGCCATCGGCTTCTTCTGCCAGAGCGGCGCCCTCGGCGGGACCATCCTGGCCCGCGCGGTGCGTCGCGGTCTCGGCGTCTCGACCTTCGTCTCCGCGGGCAACCGGGCCGACGTGTCCGGGAACGACCTGCTGCAGTACTGGCAGGACGACGAGCAGACCTCCGTCGTCCTGCTCTACCTCGAGAGCCTCGGCAACCCGCGCAAGTTCACCCGGATCGCTCGTCGGCTCTCGCGCACGAAGCCCGTCGTCGCCATGCGCACCGGGCGTTCGACGCAGGCCTACCCGCTCGGGCACACGATCCGCCGGACGAACCTCCCGCCGCGTGCCGTCGACTCGATGTTCGAGCAGGCTGGTGTGATCCAGGTGGACTCGCTCGGGCAGCTCTACGACGTCGCCGGACTGCTCGCGTTCCAGCCCCTTCCCTCAGGGCGCAGGGTCGCGGTGGTGGGCAACTCCGACGCGCTCGCCGTCCTCGCAGCCGACGCGTGCGAAGGGGCAGGGCTCGACGTGGTCGGGCGGCCGACCACGCTGAAGCACGACGCGACACCGCAGGATCTCGCCCGCGCGCTGGCCGCGGTGCTCGACGACCCCGCGGTCGACTCGGTGGTCGTCACCCACATCCCGATGCTCGGCATGCACGGCAGGCCGTGGGAGCGAGTGGTCGCGGAGACGGTGGTGCGCGGCACCAAGCCGGTGGTGGCCGTCCTGGTCGCCGCGGAGGACGAGAGCGGGCTCATCCCCCCTCCCGGCGGCGCGGACGAGATGCCCGAGCACGGCTCGGTGCCGTTCTACGGCACCGTGGAGGAGGCCGTCGTCGCGCTTCAGCGGGTGACCCGATACTCCGAGTGGCGCTCGCGCGAGCTCGGCGAGGTGCCCGAGCTGGAGGACGTCGACCGCGCGGCTGGGCGCTCGGTGGTCGCCGAGGTGCTCGCCGCGGACCTGGTCGACACCGCCGTGATCCCGGTCGTGACCGCGGACGAGCCCCCGGACGCGCCTGGGGACGAGACCGCGGACGAGACCGCGGACGACGGGACCGCCGACGACGAGGATGCGACGTCGACCGAGGTCCTGCTCTTCGCGGAGGACCCGCAGGACGCCCTGACCCGGCTGCTCGCGGCGTACGGGATCCCGGTCTGGCCGGTCACGCCGGTCCTGAGCGAGGAGGAGGCGGTCGAGGCGGCGTCCCGGGCGGGATATCCCGTCGTGCTCAAGACGCTCGACCCGCGCTTCGTCTCCCGCACGGACCTCGGCGGCGTGCGGCTCAACATCGAGAACGACCGGGCGGCACGTACGGCGTTCCTCTCGATGGCCGCCTCGCTAGACCCCGTCGCGGTGCGGCGTCTCGTCGTGCAGCGGATGGCGGCCCCGGGCGTGGCCTGCGTCGTGTCGTCCGTCGAGGACCCGCTGTTCGGTCCTGTGGTGTCCTTCGGCCTCGCCGGCGTGGTGCCTGCGCTGCTCGGCGACCGCGCCTACCGGATCCCGCCGCTCACCGACGTCGAGGCCGCCGACCTCGTCGCGGAGCCGGGCGCTGCGCCGATGCTCGACGGCTACGGCGGCTCGGCCGCGGTCGACAAGGCCGCGTTGAGCGACCTCCTGCTCCGCGTCGGGGAGCTCGCTGACGACATCCCGGAGCTGGCCGAGCTGCGGCTCGAGCCGGTCGTTGTCTCGGGCTCGGGCCTCGCCGTCCTCGGCGCGAGGGCGGTCCTGCGCCGCGCCGCCGCCAGGACCGACACCGGGGCCCGCCGCCTCAGCACCTGACCCGCGGCGAGTACCTGGCGCAACCGTCGTCGCGCAGGGCGGGGGAGCCGCTGCTGGACCAGGTACTCGGCGCTCAGGGCGGCTGAGGCCCTGCGGAACTCGTTTCTCGGGTGTCGGGGGTTCGTGGTGGGATCGCGGGCATGAGCAGCGGCACCGGCGTCGCGGAGGGGTCGATCCGCGCCGTACTCACCCCGTCGCTCACTCGGATGCTCGCGGGCATCGGCGCCACCGCGTTCGGTGGCGGACTCACGATGGCCCTCTTCGTGGTCTACCTGCACTCCGTGCGCGGCTTCCCGCTGCAGACGGCCGGTCTCGTCCTGACCTACCAGGCGCTGCTCGGCCTCGTCCTGGCCCCGCTCGTGGGCACCGTCGTGGACCGCATCGGTCCCAAGCCGGTGCTGCTGGTCGCATGCCTCGTGGAGGCGGTCGCGACCTGCGCGTTCGGGCTCGTGACCTCCGTGCCCCAGGCCGTCGGGGTCGCCACGGTGATGGCTGTCGGCAACGCCGGCACCTGGCCGCCGCAGGCGGCCCTGCTCTCGAGGCTCGCGCCGCCCGAGCACCGCCAGCGGGTGTTCGGCCTGCAGTTCATGCTGCTCAACCTCGGCCTCGGCCTCGGCGGTCTGGTCGGCGCCTCGATACTCGACGTCACACGCCCCTCGACCTTCACCGCGATGTACTCGCTCAACGCGTCCTTCTACGTCTTCTACTTCGTCGCCGTCGCCTCCCTGCGCGGCGTCACCGGCCCCGAGGCGACCGAGCCCGACCCGGGCGACGGACCGGGTGGCTACCGCGAGGTGCTGGCCGACGTGCGCCTGCGGCGCTACGTGATCGGCGCCCTCGTGATGCTCACCTGCGGCTACGGCTCGATGGACGCCGGCCTGCCCGCGTTCATGACGACGGTGGCGCACCTGCCGGTCAACGCGATCGGCGTCGTGTTCTTCCTCAACACCCTGATCATCGTCGTGGCCCAGGTATGGGTGATCAAGCGGATCGAGGGTCGCTCACGCACGAGGATGCTCGCGGTCGCGGCCCTGCTCTGGGGCTCGTTCTGGCTCGTCGTCGCGGCCTCTGCGGGGTTCACGCCGGTCGTCGCCGGAGTCATGATCGCCCTCGGCTTCGGCGTCTTCGCACTCGGCGAGACGATCTTCTCGCCGGTCGGCCCGTCCCTGATCAACTCCTTCGCGCCGCCGCACCTGCGCGGACGCTACAACGCGTTCGGCGGCCTCACCTGGGGCGTCGCCAACGCCATCGGCCCGGCAGTGGCCGGCATCGTGATCGGAGGTGGCTGGGGCGTGCTCTGGGCCCTCGGCCTGGCCCTGGGCTGCGCGGTCGCGGCCTGGATCCTGTACTCGTTGCAGCATCTGCTCACCGCAGAGGAGGACGGCCGCACCGGACCGACCGCGGAGGTGGCGGTCGAGGTGGGAGGATGACCCCCATGACGAGCGACGCGACCCTCGCACCGCGGCTGCGGGCCGACATCGAACGCAGCGGCTACTACCCCGAGCTCGTCAGCGACACGCTCGACACCGCCCTCGCGGACGAGGCGGTGGTGTCCTACGTCGTGCACCACGAGGCCACCTTCGACCACGACGAGCTGCGCCGTCACGTCACCGTCCTGGCGCTGACACCGACCCGCCTCATCGTGGGTCACACCGACGAGCACCCGCCGGACGAGACCTCGACCACCTCCTACGCCACGGCGTCGACTGAGGCCGTCCGCCTCGAGCGGATCGACTCCGTCGTCGTGACCCGGGTCGCGGCGGACGCCGCGAAGCACCGCCGGGGCGCCGCGGTGAAGGAGGTCGTGCTCACCATCGGCTGGGGCGCGGTGAGCCGGATCGACCTCGAGCCCGCCTCGTGCGGCGACCCGAGCTGCGACGCCGACCACGGCTACACGGGCACCGCCTCGAACGACGACCTCGCGCTTCGGGTGTCCGAGGCGGCCGACGGCGCCGAGGTCGTGGCCCAGACCCTGATCTTCGCCGCGGCCCTCTCGCAGGCGACCTCCCACCGCACGCGCTGACCCTCGGCGGCGCGCCGGTCTGCCGGCCACCGCCACCAGGGCGATACTGGCGCCTTCCCGGACCCCCGCCGACCCCGCGTCCCATGGAGCAGCACCGCATGGCCGAGCTCGTGTTCTTCTCGGGGACGATGGACTGCGGCAAGTCCACCCTCGCCCTCCAGACCGACCACAACCATGCGGCCCGCGGTCGCGCGGGCATCGTGTTCACCTCGCTCGACCGCGCCGGCGAGGAGACGCTGAGCAGCCGCCTCGGGCTCAAGGTCCCCGCGGTCGAGGTCGCGCCGCACACCGACTTCTGGCGGCACGTCGTCGACCTGCTCGAGGCCGGCGGCCGCTGCGACTACCTCATCTGCGACGAGGCGCAGTTCTACTCCACCGAGCAGGTCGACCAGCTCGCGCGCATCGTGGACGAGCTCGGCGTCGACGTCTTCGCGTTCGGGATCCTCACCGACTTCCGCACCAAGATGTTCCCGGGGTCCCAGCGCCTCGTCGAGCTCGCGGACAAGGTGCAGGTGCTGCAGGTCGAGGCGCTGTGCTGGTGCGGCTCCCGCGCGACGCAGAACGCCCGCACGGTCAACGGCGAGATGGTCGTCGAGGGCGAGCAGGTCCTGGTCGGCGACACCAACAGCGAGGCCGTCGTGTCCTACGAGGTGCTCTGCCGACGGCACTACATGCGGCGGATGACGGCTGCGTCCTCGAAGGCCGCGCACATCAGTCCGACGCCGCTGCCCTTCGCGGAGGCCGAGGCCCGACCAGCAGCGAGGACGGCACCGCGATGAGCCCGTTCATCGACGTCGAGGGGCTGCGCACCGAGCTGGCCTCGGACCGGCCACCGGTCGTGCTCGACGTCCGCTGGAGCCTCACCGGCCCGCCGGGGGGCACCGTCGTCGCCGCGGGTCACGTGCCCGGAGCCGTCTGCCTCGACCTCGATCTGGACCTCGCCGGCCCGCCCGGGGCCGCTGGCCGCCACCCCTTGCCAGACCCGGACCGGTTCGCGACCGTCATGCGCCGCGCCGGCGTCACCCTCGACGGCCCCGTGGTCGTCATGGACGGCGCGGACGGCACGGTCGCGGCACGCGTCTGGTGGTTGCTGCGCCACCACGGGCACGACGACGTCCGGGTCCTCGACGGCGGCTACGCGGCGTGGGCCGCGTCCGGCGCCGAGATCGCGACCGGTGAGGCCGCCGCGCCTCACGACGCCGCCGGTCCGTCCACCGAGCACCCGTTCCTCGCCGACGTCGCCCGCTGCGCCGTGCTCGATGCCGACGGCGCCGCGCGTCTCGCCCGCGACGGCGTGCTCCTCGACGCACGGGCCCCCGCGCGCTATGCCGGCGAGGTCGAGCCCGTCGACCGCGTGGCCGGTCACATCCCCGGTGCGCTCAGCGCGCCCGCGTCGATGGCGCACGACGCCACGGGCCGGATCCTCGGCCGCGAGGAGCTTCTCCGCCGCTACGCCGACCTCGCCGTCGAGCCGGACGTGGAAGTCGGCGCCTACTGCGGCTCGGGGGTCACGGCCGCGCACACGGTGCTGGTGCTGCACTCCATCGGGATCGAGGCCGCGCTCTATCCCGGGTCGTGGTCGGAGTGGATCGCCGATCCGACCCGGCCCGTCGCCACGACCGCCAGGCGCGGCTAGCACCCGACATGGCCGAGCTCACCGTCCTCGGGGCGTGCCACCACGACTGCCCGGACACGTGCGCGTGGGAGGTCACCGTCGTGGACGGCGTGGCGACCCGGCTGCGCGGCAGCGCTGAGCACCCGGTCACCCGAGGCACGCTCTGCCCCAAGGTCAACCGCTTCCTCGACCGGGTCTACCACCCGGACCGGGTGCTCACGCCGCTGCGGCGTACGGGCCCCAAGGGCAGCGGCGAGTTCGAGCCGATCTCGTGGGTCGAGGCGATCGACGTCGTCGCGGGGCGGATGCGCGAGCTGATGGACGCCGGACGGGCCGAGTCGATCCTGCAGTTCTCCTTCGCGGGCACGCAGGGACTGATCCAGATGGGCGTGCTCATCGACCGCCTGTTCGACGCCGTCGGGGCGAGCGACGTGCACCGCGAGCTGTGCGGGGCGACAGCGTCGTGGGGCGCCGCGGACGTGCTCGGCGAGCCGTTCGGCGTCGACCCCGAGTCGCTGCGGCACTCCCGGACCATCGTGCTGTGGGGCACCAACACGAGGATCACGAACAGGCACCTGTGGCCCGTGCTCGAGCAGGCGCGGGCCGACGGCGCCGTGATCGTGGTGATCGACCCCGTGCGGACCGACACCGCTCGCGAGGCCGACGTCTTCCTCCAGCTGCGGCCCGGGAGCGACGTCGCGCTCGTCCTCGGCCTCGTCCACGTGCTCGCCCGGGACGGGCTGGTCGACGCGACCTGGATCGCGGAGCGCACGACCGGCTGGGTGGCGCTGCGCGAGAGTGCGGCGGGGTGGACGCCGGACCGCGCGGCTGCGGCGACCGGCCTGGACGCCGAGCGCATCGGATGGCTCGCGCACCGGATGGCGACGCACGGCCCGACCGCCATCCGCACGCTCATCGGTCCCGAGCACCGGGAGCACGGACGCGAGATCGTGCGCGCGGTCACGATGCTGCCGGCCGTGCTGGGGTCGTGGCGCGAGGTGGGCGGGGGACTCGCGAGGTCGAGCCAGCGCTGGCACGAGGCCGCCCTCGCGCAGGAGCGCCGACCTCGGCGACGAAGCGTGAACATGGCGCGGCTGGGCGAGGTGCTGACCCGACCCGGTCCGGCCGACCCGTCGATCGAGATGCTCGTGGTGCACAACTCCAACCCCGCGGTGGTCGTCCCCGACCAGAACCGGGTGGTCGCCGGTCTCGAGCGCGAGGACCTGGTCACGGTCGTGATCGAGCAGTTCGTCACCGACACCGCGCGCTACGCAGACATCGTGCTGCCCGCCACCACCCAGATCGAGCACCTCGACCTCGCCCAGTCGTGGGGCCACCTCTACCTCGCACTCAACCAGCCGGCCGTCGCACCGCGCGGCGCCGCGCTGCCGAACACCGAGATCGCCCGCAGGCTCGCCGTGGCGCTCGGGCTCGACGACCCGAGGCTGCACGAGAGCGACGAGGACCTGGTGCGTGCGCTGCTCGCGACCGGGCACCCGTTCCTCGACGGCATCAGCTACGAGCGGCTCGCGGCCGAGGGCTGGGCCCGGCTCGCCGTGCCGACGGGCTCCCGCCCGCACGTCGACGCGATCGCGAGCGTGCCGGTCGCGCCGATGCGCCTCGGTCGCCTCGAGCACACCCCCGGGCGTGAGACTGCGGACGGGGACCCGGACCTCGCCCGTCGCTTCCCGCTCGCCCTGATCTCGCGCAAGCAGCACCCGAAGTTCCTCAACGCCAACTACGGAGGGTTCCGCGCGCACCAGCCGTCGACCGGTGCGCCGACCCTGCAGATCCATCCGGCCGACGCGGCCGCACGGGGGATCGGCGAGGGTGACGTCGCGCGCGTGTACAACGACCGCGGAGAGCTGACCCTGGGGGTCGAGATCAGCGACGACGTGCAGCCCGGCCTGGTCGCGATCCCGTTCGGCTGGTGGCACCGCAGCACGCCGGAGGGTCGGGCCGTCAACGCTCTGACGAATCCGGCGGTCGACGGCGACGACCGTGGCACGGCGTACTTCCACGACACCCTGGTCGAGGTCACCCGCGTCGCCCGATGAGGCCCGGTCGGACCGACGCGCCGGGGGTCAGGTCTCGGGGTTGCGCGACCCGAAGAGGATCTCGTCCCAGCTGGGCACCTGGGCCCGCGGCTTGCTGCCCTTCTGCACATCGCCGGACGCAGGTGTGTCCCGTGAGGCCTTGCGACGGGCGCGACGCGAGACCCGGCCGGCCTCGGGGCGCGCGAGACCCGGCAGCGTGTCGTAGAGGTCGTCGAGGGGTGAGGAGTCGTCGGGCTCGGCGGGCGGCCGGTCGACGAGCTCCACCACCTGGGCACCGGAGTCCCGGTCGACCATGGCGGTCAACGCGGCGTCGGGGTCCTCGAGGTCGTCGTCCCACGCGTCGACGTCGTCAGGGCTCGGGAGGCCGACCAGCAGCGGCCGTCCCTCGACGTCGATGATCGCCACCGTCTGCTGCTCGCCGAGCAGCCATGCGCTCGCCGGGTCGTCGGAGGCGACGGTGCGACCGGCCGGGTCGTAGACCCACAGCGCCGCGGTGGCGCCGACGGCCACCGAGTCCACAGGGTCCCAGGACGCGAGCAGCGACCAGCGGCCGTCCTCGCGACGCCACGCGTCCCACTCGAGCAGCTCGACATCGACACCGCCGCGGGCGAGAACCTCGGTGACGGTGTCGCCGACGGTCCTCGAGCTGCCGCCCTCGCGGATCTCGACCTCACGGGCCTGGGCGGCGACGTGCTCGCGCTCGGCGAGGACCGGACCCGCGAAGCGCAGCACGCGCTCGACGGCCAGGCCCGAGCTCGCCGCGATGTCGTCGGGGCTCTGCCCGTGGCGGACCCGCTGCTGGATGTCGCGCGGCGTCGTGCCGTCGAGGGCGATCTCGAGCTGGCCGAGCCGGCTGCGGTCGCGGCGTACGGCGGCCTCGAGCCGCTCGTCGCACGGCACGGTGTAGCGGGTGCCGTCGGTGCTGCTGAGCACGAGCGACGTGCCGTCGTCCGACAGCCCGACGAAGGCCAGCTCGCGCATGGGGACTCCTCGAGGTCGCGGGCGCGCCCGGGTGCTCGGGGCGCCCCGCCAGTCTCGCCCGCGGGAGCGCCAGGGGCCAGCACCGCCACGCAGAAACCCGTGACACGCCGGGCCGGTGGGCACGCGACGGGGGCCGTCAGGCGTGCGCCGCGTCGTCGTCGGACGCGTGCGCCGAGACCCAGGCGCGCGCCAGGTTCTGCCGGGAGATCAGCACGACGCCGAACGTGAGCATCGTCGATCCCACGCAGATCCAGTAGGCGGTCGAGGCGCCACGCGTGTCGATGACCTGTCCGGCGAGGGCGGCCGCCACCGCGATGCCGACGCCGAGACCCGTGTTGGACCAGACGAGCCCCTCGGTCATGCGGGCGTTGGGCACCAGCCGCTCGATGAGGGCGAAGCCGCTGATGAGCACGGGCGAGACCGCGAGCCCGGCCACCAGGCACTGCACGCCGAGCACCCACGGGGAGTGGATGAACGGGAACGGGATCGTCACGACGGCGAGGAGCCCCGAGGAGAGCAGCAGCTGCCGGTCGAGCGTCGCCCGTACGTGCATCGCGCCGAGCACGACGCCGGAGGCGCCGGAGGCGAGCGCGTAGAGACCGAGCAGGAGACCGGTCCAGCCGCGCACGCCCTGCTCGTCGGCGAAGGCGACGGTGACGACCTCGAAGGACCCGAAGAGCGCACCGAGGAAGACGAAGGCGGCGGTCACGGCGAGCACGCCGGGGAACCGCAGCGCGGAGCCCTGCCCGCGCGGTGGGGTGCCGCCCGCCGTCGGCTCGGTGGCGCGCGACCCGACGAACAGCACCGTCCCGACCACGAGCAGGATCCCGACGGCGAGCAGCGCGCCGTAGTCGACGACCGAGACGGCGAGCACCGTGGCCAGCGGCGGACCCGCGACGTAGATGACCTCGTCGAGCACCGACTCCCAGGCGAACGCGGTCCGCAGGCTGCGCGGCTCGCCGGCGAGGATGAAGGCCCAGCGGGCGCGGACGAGGGCGCCGAGGTTGGGGAAGGTGCCGCCGGAGAGCGTGACCGACACGACGAGCGCCCAGGTGGGCGCGCCGTGCAGCACGAGGACGACGAAGGCCGCGAGCGACACGACGTGCACGGTCACGAGCAGCGGCAGGACACGGCTCTGGCCGTAACGGTCGGTGGCGCGGCCGAGCAGCGGCCCGAACGCCGCGTTCGCCAGCGCTGCGGTCGCCGAGAGCGCGCCCGCGAGGGCGTAGCTGCCGGTCTGGCTCGACACGAGCAGGACCTCGCCGAGGCCCAGCATCGACATCGGGAGGCGGGCGAGGAAACCCGTGGCCGACATGCGCAGCGCCCCGGGACGCCCGAGGACGTCGACGTAGGGCGTGAGCATGCTGCGACGCTATCCACCCGGTGTGCGAACCGCCGAATCGCACAGGAGGATGGCTGCCGTGACCCTGACCGGCCCGCGCGGGTCGTATGACGCCCTCCTGCTCGTCTCGTTCGGCGGCCCCGAGGGACCCGACGACGTCGTGCCGTTCCTCGAGAACGCGACCCGGGGCAGGGGCATCCCGCGCGAACGGCTCGTGGAGGTCGGGGCGCACTACTCGTCCTTCGGCGGCGTCTCGCCCATCAACGAGCAGAACCGCGCGCTGCTCGCCGCGGTGCGCGAGGACCTCGCCGGCCACGGACTCGATCTGCCGGTGTACTGGGGCAACCGCAACTGGCACCCGTACCTGGCCGAGGCGCTGGGCCAGATGCGCGCCGACGGCGTGGAGCGGGCCATCTGCCTGTTCACGAGCGCCTACGCGTCGTACTCCGGGTGCCGCCAGTACCGGGAGAACCTCGCCGACGCGGTCGCGGAGGTCGAGTCCGACGGGCTGGGCGCCGCGCCGGCGCTGGACAAGCTGCGGCACTACTTCGACCACCCCGGCTTCGTGGAACCCATGGTCGATGCGGCGATCGCGGCAGTCGCGGAGGTCGGTGTCGAACGACCTCGGCTGGTCTTCACGACCCACTCCATCCCGCTCGCGAGCGTCGCGACGAGCGGTCCGCAGGGAGACGCCTACCTCGAGCAGCACCTCGCGGTCGCGGGACTCATCCACGGTGCGGTGTCCTCGCGGGTGGCCGTCGAGGACACCTGGGACCTCGTGTTCCAGTCGCGCTCCGGCGCGCCGCACGTCCCGTGGCTCGAGCCGGACATCAGCGACCACCTCGACGACCTCGCCGCGCGCGGCGTACCCGGTGCCGTGATCGCGCCGATCGGGTTCGTGAGCGACCACATGGAGGTGGTGTGGGACCTCGACACCGTCGCGATGGGGCACGCGCGCGAGATCGGTCTGCCCGCCGCCCGCGCCGGCACGGCCGGCACGGACCCGGGCTTCGTCGCCATGGTCCGCGAGCTCGCGCTGGAGCGAGTGGGGCTGGCCGAGCCGCGCGCGATGTCGACCCTGGGACCGTCCTACGACGTCTGCCCCGGCGCCTGCTGCCCCAACCCCCGTGGCCCGAAGCCGGCCCTCTGCGAGCTGAGAGTGTGAGCGTGCCTCTGCGCCGCCAAGCGATCAGCCTTCGGCCGATCGCGTCGGCGCCGCTTCCGCTTGCGCGGCCTCGTCGGCGACCTGCGGTCGCCTCCGCTCGCCCGGCGCCGACCCTTCCGGGGCCCACTCCGGCCTCGGGCCGCTCCGCTTCGGCGTAAGGCCCGTGCCTCTCACTCGGGCCGCGACGCCCAGTGGGGCGATCATGACGAGACTCGCACGGCATGATGAGGCGCGTGAGGATTCATTACGCGCACGAGCTGGTGGACGAGTTGCACGAGGTCGCGGTCACCGCGGCGCGCGAGGCCGCGGGGATGGCCTACGCCGGGCAGCGCGCGGGGGTGACCGTCGCTGCGACCAAGTCGAGCGCGTCCGACGTCGTCACCGAGATGGACCGCCGGTGCGAGGCGCTGCTCGTCGACCGCATCCTCTCCGCCCGCCCGGACGACGGGCTCCTCGGCGAGGAGGGCGCGGATCACGTGGGGGAGACCGGGATCCGCTGGGTCATCGACCCCATCGACGGCACCGTGAACTATCTCTACGGCCTGCCGTCGTGGGCAGTCTCGGTCGCCGCCGAGATCGACGGCGTCACCGTGGTCGGCGTCGTGGTCGCGCCGGCGCTGGGGGAGATGTTCGTGGCCGTCCAGGGTCGAGGCGCGCACCTGCACGACCAGCACGGGGTGCACCGGCTGCACGCGAACGACCCGGTGGAGCTCGCCTCGGCGCTCGTCGCCACGGGGTTCGGCTACACCGTGGAGCGGCGGGTCGGGCAGGCCCGGGTCGTCGAGCAGGTGCTCCCTCGGGTGCGCGACATCCGGCGCGGGGGAGCCTGCAGCATCGACCTGTGCTCGGTGGCCGCAGGGCGCGTGGACGCCTACTACGAGCGCGGGCCGCACGCGTGGGACCTCGCTGCCGGGGGGCTCATCGCCCGGGAGGCGGGTGCGCACATCGCCGGACTGCACGGGGTCGCCGCGGGCGAGGACCTGATCGTGGCCTCTGGCTCGCACCTGTTCGGACCGCTGCACGACCTGCTCGCCAAGCTGCACGCCGACGAGGACTGACGCAAGCGACGCCCTTCGGCTCGAGGTGGCGCCGTTCGGCGTGCGGGTGTCGCTGGTCCGGCCCGGACCTGTCGTGTCGTCGTTCGTCGACGCTGCGGTCGACTCGGTGGACGTGACCGAGGGCCCGTACGCCCGGTTCAACCAGGACCTGGTGGACCGCTACCGGCAGGCCTACGACGGCAGCGCGTCCAACCTCGAGATCAGCCCGGGGAAGGTCGCCGACGTGATCGCGACCGCGGCGACCGCCGCGCGTCCGCGCTCGCGCTACGCCGTCGGAACGATGGCGAAGTCGCTCATCACCACCCGCCGCCTGCTGCCCGACGTCGCCTGGGACGCCGTCGCACGTCAGACCTGGCCCACCCCGAAACGCCCCTCCTGACCCCAGAGTTCTAGGTGAAGGACGCCTTTGTATGCACCAAAGGCGTCCTTCACCGAAAACCCAGCGGGGTCAGTCGAGGCGGCGGAGGTCGGCTCGGTACCAGTGGCCGTTGTGGACGTAGAGGTCGACGGCACGGGTGAAGGCCCCCTCGGCCACGGCGTCCTCGCGGATCCGCGCCGGCACCCCGAGCGCCATCGCGCGGCTCGGGACCTCCATGTCGTTGGGCACCAGTGCGGAGGCGCCGACGAGGGCCCCGCGGCGTACGACGACCCGGTGGAGCACGACCGAGCCGGAGCCGATCAGGCAGTCGTCCTCGATCGTGCAGCCCTCGAGGTGGGCGTTGTGGCCCACGACGCAGCGATCGCCGATCACGGTCGGGACCGAGGCCGTGCAATGGACCACGGTGCCGTCCTGGATCGACGTCCGCGCACCGACGGTGATCGTGCCGTGGTCGCCGCGCAGCACGGCGGTGGGCCAGACGGTGGACTCGGGGCCGATCTGCACGTCGCCGATGACCACGGCGTCGGGGTGGACGAACGCCGTCGGGTCGATCTGCGGCACGCGGTCGCCGAGCGCGTAGACGGGCACCGTTCCTCCTGGGCCGTGGCCTCGACCGTGACGCGGGTCACGTCGTGTGAGCCATCCCACCAGATCGCGTTCCCGCAGGTACGGGGGGTCGTCTCGCACATGTCGTCGGCGTCGGGCACAATCCCCGGACGTCGGACCGATCAGCGGGAATCGCCCACGACCCTCCGACGTTGACGCGCTGCACGCCGCAGCAGAGCCTCCGACGACGTAGGCCCGCACGAACCGCACGCGAAGACGAGGACGAGATGGCCACGGACTACGACGCACCGCGCAAGACCGACGAGGAGCTCGCCGAGGACTCCCTGGAGGAGCTGAAGGCGCAGCGTGCCGACAAGGCGGCGTCGAGCGTCGACGTCGACGAGGTCGAGCTCGCGGAGAACCTCGAGCTCCCCGGTGCCGACCTGTCCGACGAGGTGCTCACCACCCGGGTCGTGCCACGTCAGGCCGACGAGTTCACCTGCTCGAAGTGCTTCCTCGTGCACCACCGCAGCCAGCTCGCCAAGGAGGTCAAGGGCCAGGCGATCTGCGTCGACTGCGCCTGAGACCACCCGGCGTGCCGCCCGGCACGCGGGGACCGACCTTCGATCCAGGGGCGTGCGCATGAGCGAACCGGTCAGCCCCGACGACCGCGTCCCGCCGGTGCCCGTCGCTCCTGCGCCGTCCGGCGCCGACGTGCACCCTGCCGACGTGCAGCACCTCTCGGACCAGGAGGCCCGTCAGGTCGCAGACATCGTCGGACGCCTCGGCGACGACGATCTCGGCCGCGCGGAGAAGGCCAAGCAGCTCGTGGCGCTGTCCGGGATCGTCGGCGCCCGCGCTCGTCGCGCCGGTACGTCGGCGGTCGCGAGCGGCCGCATGCTCGCGGACCTCCTGCTCGACGCCGCACCCCACATCCCGATCCGCGACCTCGCCACGCTGTCCGAGCACCACCACGGGCTCACGGGCGAGGCGCTGGCCGACGCGATCGTGCGCAACGCCACCCGCGCCACTATGGGGATCGGGGCCGCGGGTGGCGCCGTCGCCGCGGCGGAGTGGGCCACCCTGCCCCTGCTCATCACGGTGCCGCTCGAGGTCGTGGTGGAGACGGTCGCGGTGGCGGCCGTCGAGGTGAAGCTCGTCGGCGAGCTGCACGCGGTCTATGGCGTCGACGTGCCCGGAACCGGCGCGCAGCGTGCGACCGCCTTCGCCGGATCGTGGGCGAGCCGGCGCGGGATCGACCCGCTCCGCCCGTGGACCATCCCGAACGTCCTCGGCATCGCCGGACGGCAGCAGCTCGGCAAGCGGATGATCAGCCGCTTCGCGCGCAACCTCGGGACGATCATCCCGTTCCTCATCGGGGCGGTCGTCGGCGCGCGGGTCAACAGTGCGGAGACCACCAAGCTGGCCGCCGAGATGCGCACCGACCTGCGTCGTGTCGCGGCCGAGGGGCTTGCCGGCCCGGGGGCCTGACCGGTCAGTCCTCGACGCGCCGCGGTGCGGTCATCCGGTCGATGACGACGCCGACCACGGCGACGGCCGCGGCGGTGGTCGCGGCCCACATGATGACGCGGGTCATGGTCTGCTGGGGGTCGCTCGCGTGCGGCGGGTTGTGCCCCGTGGTCTTCTTGTAGACCCGCTCCATGATCTCGCGCACCGCCCAGGTGGCGCCCAGGGCGATGATCGGCGCCATCAGCTTCGCCGACGTCGGCGCCTCGACGACCTCGACCTGGTCGGGGTCGGTCGGCAGGAGCCCCGCCTCGGCCATGGCGTCGTCGAGTGCGTTCTTGGCGTCCTCGGACACGATCTGCTCCCGGTGCTCTGGTTCGGCTGCTCGGACGCAGCCTGCCACGACGCCGCCCGCGACGTGACCTCAGTCGGCGGAAGCGGTGCGGGCCGCGTCGCGAGCGGCCGCGAGCAGCGGCGCAAGGTCCCGCCCGCGGCGGGTCGAGACCAGCCAGTACGGGTGCGGGTCGTCGGGGTCCTCCACCTCGACGAGGACCGCGCGCGACACCCACGAGCGCAGGCAGAGGTACGCCGCGGGGTCCGCGAGACGACCACGCGCGTCGCGCGTCTGCGCCGTGTCCAGGGGTGCGACGCGTCCCGCGTGACTTAGCGGCAGCCGCGCCCTCCCCGCGCGGAACACGAGGTCGTCGACGACCACCAGGGGAGCGGTGGCCAGCAGCCACCACGACACGAGCCCCTGCGAGACCACGAACGCGACGACGCCGGCAGGCGTGCCGAGACGGTACCCGTACGCGACGCCCAGCGAGGCCGTGAGGGCCAGGCCGAGCAGCCAGATCCAGACCGGTGCGTGCACCCGCTCGCGGTAGGCGACCTGGGTGCCGTCGACCCCCTCGGTCACCGCGGTCGGCTGCTCGCTCACGTCCGCAGCCTGCCACGGCGGGCCGCGCGCGTCGGCGGGTAGGGTCGGTGCTCGTGAGCACTCCCGCGGAGCCCGTGATCCCCTCGCGGGGCGGGCTGCTGCCGACCACGCCCCCGGCGGACTCCGTCCTCCCGCCACGCAGCCCCGCCGCGCCGGCTCCGGGCGAGCGGATCCCGAGCCACTACACCAAGTGCTACGGGTGCGGCAGCGACCACCCGACCGGCTTGCACCTCACGCTCTTCGCGGGGGAGGGCCTCTCGCTCTACGGCACCTTTGCCGTGACCGAGCTGCACCAGGGCGCCCCGGGGCTCGCGCACGGCGGACTGCTCACGACCGCCTTCGACGACGCGCTGGGCTCGTTGAACTGGCTGCTGTCCTCGCCGTCGGTGACCGGCCGCCTCGAGGTCGACTTCCGCCGTCCGGTGCCGGTCGGCTCCACCCTGCACATCGAGGCGGCGGTCGTCGGGGTGAAGGGACGCAAGATCTTCAGCCGGGCCGTCGGACGCCTCGACGCCGCGGACGGTCCGATCGCCATGACCGCTGCGTCACTGTTCGTCCAGGTGCCGGTCGAGCACTTCGTGTCCTACGGCCGGCCCGAGGACGTCGAGAGCGCGCGCGAGGACCGGCTCGTGCGCGGCAGCCTGCAGAACCTCGAGGTCAACCCGTGACCACTCGTCCGCCGAACGCCGTCGACGTCCTCGTGCGCCGGGTCGACCCGGACGTGCCCCTGCCGTCGTACGCGCACCCCGGCGACGCCGGGCTGGACCTGGTCACCACCGTGGCGGCAGAGGTGGCGCCCGGCGATCGCGTGCTCCTCCCGACCGGCATCGCGATCGCCCTGCCCGAGGGCTACGCCGCGTTCGTGCACCCGCGGTCCGGGCTGGCCGTCCGCTACGGCGTGTCCCTCGTCAACGCGCCGGGCACCATCGACGCCGGCTACCGCGGTGAGATCGCGGTGTCGCTGGTGAACCTCGACCCGCGCGACCCCGTCGTCCTCGCCCGAGGCGACCGCATCGCCCAGCTCGTCGTGCAGCGGGTGGAGCATGCCGTCCTCCACGAGGTCGACCGCCTGCCGGGGTCGGACCGCGGTGAGGGTGGATTCGGCTCGTCCGGCCGCTAGCGTCAGTCCTGGGACCCGACGTCCCGCCTCTCTCGTGAAGGAGTCCCGGTGTTCCGACGCCGTCGCAACGACCAGTCCGACAGCGCACCGCTCGCCGACGGGACGGTCGACGCCGAGGAGCTGTCCACCGACGGGTCCGACGTCGCGGAGGGTGACTCCGTCCCGTCGCCGGACGTGAGGGGGGACGGACCCTACGACGTCAGCGAGGAGCCCCAGGACGGGCTCACCCGGCTCGACCTCGGCGGTCTGCGCGTCCCTGGGGCCGACGGCATGGAGCTGCGCCTCGAGCTCGACGAGGCCGGTGAGACGGTTCAGGCCGTCACCGTGGTGAGCGGCGACTCGACCATGCAGCTCATGGCGTTCGCCGCTCCTCGCACCGAGGGCATCTGGGACGACGTGCGCGAGGAGATCCGCAAGAGCCTGGCCGCCCAGGGTCTCGTCGACACGGCCGAGGGGGACTTCGGCACCGAGCTGCGAGCCACGCTCACGGTGGCCGGACCGCAGGGACAGACCCTCATGCAGCCGGCCCGGTTCGTCGGGATCAACGGCCCGCGCTGGTTCCTGCGTGCGCTGTTCAGCGGCGCCGCAGCCCGCGACGCGGCCGCCGCGGCACCGCTGGAGGCGGTCCTGCGTGCCACGGTCGTCGTGCGCGGAACGGACCCGATGGCCCCCGGGGACCCGCTGGCGCTCAGCGTCCCCGGCCAGCTGCCGGAGGGGATGAGCCGATCGGCGGAAGCCGAGCGGCCTCCGCTGGCCGTTCCGCAGCGCGGACCGGAGATCACCGAGATCCGCTGACGCCGCGGCGCTCAGGCACCCAGCAGGAGCGTGCGCCCCGTTCGTCCCAGCGCGCCACGGTCCCTCGCCGGGTCCTGGCGGCCTACGATTCCCAGCGCCGCGCCGGGGATCGAGGCCGACCAGGTCCTGGCCACCGACTCCGGGTGCAGCGGGTCGTCGGCCAGGGCCACGACCGCAGTGGGCGTCCTGATCGCAGCCAGCTCCGTGCGGGTGGGACCGGTGCTGCCTGCAGCCGCCCGCAGGGCGGCGACCAGGGCGTCGTCGTCGTAGGTCTCCCACCCCCGGCGCAGCTCCTCGACGACCCAGTCGCCTTCTGCCGCCGCAGAGATCTCCGCCAGCACGGCTGCGCGCCCGCGCCGGGCGATCTCCTCGGCGCTGCGTTCGGTCAGGGCTGCCACGGGGTCGGGGGCGCCGGTCCACGCCGGCATCGCGAGCAGGAGTGAATCGGTCCGACCACCTCGGACGGTCCACAGGGCCGCGGCATGCGCTCCCAACGAGATGCCGGCCACCAGGACCACACGGCACCCGTGCGCCGCTGTGGCGATAGCGTCGACGACCGACTCGACGTCCGCGCGCGCCGTCACGGCGACCGGCGTCGCGCCGTCGGGGACCGCCGGCGCCAGGAGCAGCGCCGCGGTGGCCGGGCACGAGCCGGCGCCGTGGACGAGCACGGCGATGTCGGTCATGGGCGGATCGTGCCAGGCGCCCCCAGGTGACGGTTGCGCGGTGGGGTGCGCCGGGCGCCCAGGGCACTAGCCTGGGCCCATGTCCGCGTCGAGTCCCGGGTTCTTCCGGCGGTTCACCCGCACCCAGACCCAGGTCGACGCCGACCGGCTCGAGGACGAGGCGCGCCACATCGGTGCCACCCACATCCGGGACTGCGTCGGGGGAAGCACCACGACCGTCACGGGTCGACTCCGGTCGGTCACGCTGCGACCCGCCGCGAAGGCGCCCGCGGTCGAGGCCGAGCTCTGGGACGGAACCGGACGGATCACCCTGCTGTTCCTGGGTCGACGCCGCATCCCCGGCATCACGCCGGGCCGCCACGTCGTCGTGCACGGCCGCCCGATCGCGCGCGACGGCGAGACCGCGATGGTGAACCCGCGCTACGAGCTGCTCCCCGCGGTGCCGGAATGATCGCGTGACGGACGAGCCCGCACCCGACGGCCGCTCCGCCGACGAGCACCACCACCACGACGTCGCCGAGGTGCTCCTCGGCACCGACGACGGCACGGGCGCGCCGGGCGACGCCACCGCCGAGCAGCTGATGGCCAGCGCCATCGGCGGATGGCGTGGGCTGGTCGACAGCAGCCTGCCCGGCGCGGTGTTCCTGATCGTCTACGTCGTCAACGGCAACAGGCTCTCGCAGGCCGTGTGGGCCGCTGTGGCGGCGGGTGCCGTCATCGCGGTGCTGCGCCTCGTGCGGCGCCAGTCGCTCCAGCAGGTCGTCTCCGGTTTCGTCGGCATCGCCTTCTGCGCCTGGCTCGCGTCCCGGACGGGGCGGGCGGAGGACTTCTACCTGCCCGGCATCCTCATCAACATCGCCTACGCCGTCGGCCTGTCCGCCTCCTGCCTCGTAGGTCACCCGCTGCTCGGCTACGGCGTCGGCGCGGCCACGGGTGACGTCACCGGCTGGCGCCGCGTCCCTGAGCAGCGGCGCGCCTACTCCCTCGCGACCTGGTTCTTCGCCGCCGTCTTCGCGACGCGCGTGGTGGTCCAGGTGCCGCTCTACCTCGCCGGCTGGGTCGGCCCGCTCGGCGTCGCGAAGCTGGCCCTGGGCTGGCCCCTGTTCGCGCTCGCGGCCTATCTCAGCTACCGAGTCATCACCAAGGCCCGCGACGAAGCCCCGATCCCGGAAGCGACCGACCCCGAGCCCTGAGCCGACCCCGACGCGCACCCCCAGAGGGGGTGCCCTTGGAGGGGCGATAGATCAATCGCCGAGGAGGTCCTCGAGCGACTGCTCCTGCTCGGGCGAGGCGACGAACAGCAGCTCGTCCCCGGCCTCCAACGAGTCGTCCGGGCTCGGGGCGATGACCCGGGTGTCGCGGATGATCGCGACCAGCGACGTGTCGATGGGGAAGCTCACGTCGGCCACCCGCTTGCCGACGACTGACGCCGAGGGCGGGAGGGTGAGCTCGACGAGGTTGGCGTTGCCCTGGCGGAAGGAGAACAGGCGAACGAGGTCGCCGACGCTGACGGCCTCCTCGACGAGCGCGGAGAGCATCCGAGGGGTCGAGACGGCGACGTCGACCCCCCACGACTCGTCGAACATCCACTCGTTCTTCGGGTGGTTCACGCGCGCGACGACACGGGGGACGCCGTACTCGGTCTTGGCCAGCAGCGAGACGACGAGGTTGACCTTGTCGTCGCCCGTGGCGGCGATGAGCACCTGACAGGTCGGGAGATCGGCCTCGTCGAGCACCGCGATCTCGCAGGTGTCGCCGAGCAGCACCCGCGCGCCGGGGACGACGTCGGGCTCGGCCTTCGCGGGCTCGCGATCGATGAGCAGGACCTCGTGGCCGTTGGACAGCAGCTCGCGGGCGATGGCCCGGCCGACCTTGCCGGCGCCGGCGATGGCGACGCGCATCAGTGTGACTCCGGTCCGTGGGAGAAGACGGCGGCGAGCTCGTCGCGTCTCGTCGGGTCGATGAGCACGTGGACGATGTCGTCGGCCTGGATCACGGTGTCGACGTCCGGGATCACGCCCTCGCCGTAGCGGGTCAGGAACGCCACCCGCGCGCCCGACTCCTTCTCCAGACGCGTGATCCGGTGACCGACCCACGACTCGGCGAACCGGAACTGGGTGAGCGCGACCTTGCCGGAGCCGTCGCGCCACTCGTCGCCGGTCGCCTCCGGCAGGATGCGGCGCAGGATCTGGTCGGTCTGCCAGGCGACGCTGGCGACGGTCGGGATCCCCAGACGCTGGTAGACCTCGGCGCGGCGGGGGTCGTAGATGCGCGCGACCACGTTCTCGACGCCGAAGGTCTCGCGAGCCACCCGTGCGGCCAGGATGTTCGAGTTGTCGCCGCTGCTCACGGCCGCGAACGCGTCGGCCTTCTCGATCCCGGCGCGCAGCAGCGTGTCGCGGTCGAAGCCGATGCCCGTGACGGTGTCGCCGTGGAAATCGGGGGAGAGCTTCGAGAAGCTCGAGACCGTCTGGTCGATGACGGAGACGTGGTGCCCGGCCAGGTCCAGGGTGTGGGCCAGCGCGGACCCGACTCGGCCGCAACCCATGATGACGACGTGCACGCTGGCGAACGCTACACGGCGGCAGGGCCCTCCCGCGCGGCCGTGTGGGCCTAGAGTCAGCAAACGTGTCCAACGTGTCTGGCTTCGGCAAGCGCATCCTCGTCGGCCGAGCGCTGTCCAGCGAGCAGCTGCACGAGACCCTGCTCCCGAAGCGCATCGCCCTGCCCGTGTTCGCGTCGGACGCGTTGTCGTCGAACGCCTATGCGACGCAGGAGATCCTGCTCACCCTCGCCATCGGCGGGGCGACGCTCTACAAGTACGCACCGTGGGTCGCGGGGCTCGTGGTCCTGGTCTTCTTCGTGGTCGTGGCCTCCTACCGGCAGAACGTGCACGCCTACCCGTCGGGCGGGGGCGACTACGAGGTGGTGGGCACCAACCTCGGCCCCCGTGCGGGGGTCTTCGTCGCGTCGGCCCTGCTCGTGGACTACATCCTCACCGTCGCCGTCTCGATCTCCTCGGCGGTCGCGAACATCAGGTCCGCTCTGCCGTCGCTCGTGGGGGAGCACCAGGTGCTCTGGGCCGTGGGGCTGATCGTCCTCATCGTGCTCATGAACCTGCGCGGCGTCCGCGAGAGCGGATCGGCGTTCGCGGTCCCGGTCTACGGCTTCATCCTGAGCATCTACGGGATGGTCGCCTTCGCGATCTTCCGCATCGCGCGGGGGGACACCCTCACGGCGGAGAGCGCGAACTGGACCGTCGTCGCGGAGGGCACGTTCACCGGTCTCGCCCTTGCCTACCTCGTGGCCCGCGCGTTCTCCTCCGGCACCACCGCGCTCACCGGCATCGAGGCGATCAGCAACGGCGTGCCGGCGTTCAAGAAGCCCAAGAGCAAGAACGCCGCGACGACCCTCCTCCTGCTCGGTCTGATCGCGACGTCCATGTTCAGCCTCATCACCTGGCTGTCCATCTACACCGGTGTGAAGATCACCGAGAGCAACAGCGACCTGCTGCTTCCCAACGGTCAGCAGGCCTACACCGACCCGCAGCAGCAGAAGACCGTCATGGTGCAGATCGCCCAGGCGGTATTCGGGGACTTCCACCTCGGCACGTTCCTGGTCACGGCCACGACCGCCTTGATCCTCGCCCTCGCCGCGAACACGGCCTTCAACGGATTCCCGGTCCTCGGCTCCATCCTGGCGCGCGACGGCTACCTGCCGCGCCAGCTGCACACCCGCGGTGACCGGCTCGCGTTCAGCAACGGCATCGTCGTCCTCGCCGGCCTCGCGATCTTCCTGGTGCTCGTCTACAAGGCCGACGTCACGGCACTGATCCAGCTCTACATCCTCGGGGTGTTCGTCTCCTTCACGCTCAGCCAGTTCGGCATGATCCGGCACTGGACGCGGCTGCTGGCGGAGACGACGGACGGCAAGGACCGTGCGCGGATGATGCGCAGCCGCGTGGTCAACGCGGTCGGGTTCGTGCTGACGGGGTCCGTCCTCATCATCGTGCTCGGCACGAAGTTCACCCACGGCGCCTGGATCGTGTGCATCGCGATGCCGCTGCTCTACCTGCTCATGCAGTCGATCCACCGGCACTACGAGCGGGTCAAGGTCGAGCTCGCGGCCGAGGAGTCCGAGACCGTCACGCTGCCCTCGCGCGTCCACGCGATCGTCCTGGTGTCGAAGGTGCACAAGCCGACGCTGCGTGCGCTCGCCTTCGCCCGCGCGACACGACCGTCGAGCCTCGAGGCGATCACCGTCGACGTCGACGAGGCGGACACGCAGGCGCTCGCCGCCGAGTGGGAACGACGTAGCCTCCCGGTGCCGCTCAAGGTGCTCGACTCGCCCTACCGCGAGGTGACCCGGCCGATCCTCGACTACGTGCGCGGCCTGCACCGGTCGAGCCCGCGCGACCTCGTGATCGTCTATGTGCCCGAGTACGTCGTCGGTCGCTGGTGGGAGCAGATCCTGCACAACCAGAGCGCCCTGCGGCTCAAGGCACGTCTGCTGTTCGTGCCGGGCGTGATGGTGTGCGCCGTGCCGTGGCAGCTCGCGTCGAGCGCGCTCGTTGCCGACCGGCCCGAGTCGGTGGCCGTGGGCGCCGTCCGCCGGGGTGAGCCGAGGTCCGAGGTCCAGGAGGCGGTCGTCGCCTCGGAGTTCGTGGCGGGCGACGACGGCGACGCTCGTCCGTGACCGACTCCGACGGAGCCGCCGCCACGAGCCGGCCGCCGGCCGTGGGGTCGCGGATCAGCTTCGAGGTGGAGCGGGCCGCCCACGGCGGCCACTGCGTCGGCCGGCACGAGGGCCGCGTCGTGTTCGTCCGGCACGCTCTGCCGGGCGAGTCGGTCGTGGCCGTCGTCACCGGCCACGGCGCCAAGGGCCGCTTCGTCCGGGCGGACGCCGTGGAGGTCGTCGTCGCGTCGCCCGACCGGGTGGAGCCTCCCTGCGCGCACGCGCGCCCGGGCGGCTGCGGCGGCTGCGACTGGCAGCACGCCTCGCTCCCGGCCCAGCGTGCGATCAAGTCGGAGATCCTGCGCGAGCAGCTGCACCGCCTCGGCGGACTCGAGCACGTCGACGGCGTGCCGCTGACGGAGTGCGTCGCCGTGGAGGCCGTGCCCGGGGACCGTGACGGTCTCGGCTGGCGCACCCGGGTCCGCTACGCCGTGACCCCGGACGGCCGAGCCGGCTTCCGCCGGCACCGGTCGCACGTGGTCGAGCCGGTCGAGCACTGCCCGCTTGTGACCGAGCAGGTCGATGCCGTCGGTGCGAGCCGCCTGCCCTGGCCCGGCGCCGAGGAGGTCGAGGTCGTCGCGAGCTCGGGCGGAGAGCGCGCCGTCCTGGTGGAACCCGCGACCGCTTCGCGCACAACCGGTCTCGAGCGCGACGTCGCGGTGCGCGGACTGCGCGGCCGCACCTGGGTGCGCGAGCTGGCGGGGGGCCGCGAGTGGCGGGTGCAGAGCTCCGGGTTCTGGCAGGTCCACCCCGGTGCGGCCGACGCCCTCGTGGACGCCGTGCGCGCCGGGCTGGCGCCGGTCGCGGGGGAGCACCTGCTCGACCTCTACTCGGGGGTCGGCCTGTTCGCCGGCTGCCTGGCCGCCGACCTCGGCCCGGACGGGCGGGTCGACGCCGTGGAGTTCTCGGTCGACGCGTGCAAGGACGCGCGGCGCAACCTGCACGACCTGCCCCAGGTGCGGATCCACCAGGGCGACGTCGAGTCCTGGCTGGACTCGGCGACGATCGACACCGTCGACCTCGTCGTCCTCGACCCCCCGCGCAGCGGGGCCGGCGCGGCGGTCCTCGACCACGTCCTGGACCTCGCGCCGCGCGCGATCGCCTACGTCGCCTGCGACCCGGCGTCGCTGGGTCGCGACGTCGGGTTCCTGCGCGCGGCCGGCTGGCGGGTCGCGTCGGTCCGCGGCTTCGACCTGTTCCCGATGACCCAGCACCTCGAGGCCGTCGCGGTGCTGGTGCCGGACGCCTGACCCGTGGAGGGTGGCGCGGCCCGCTACGATGAAGTATCTTGACGTCAAGATAAATTCTCGGCTGGACGACGACGGCACCCGGCACGCACGAAGGGACACCGCACATGGCGAGCAAGGACAGTTTCGGCGCCCGCGCCGACCTCCAGGTCGGCGACGCGACGTACGAGATCTTCCGGGTCGATGCCGTGAAGGGCTCGAAGCACCTGCCTTTCACCCACAAGGTGCTCCTCGAGAACCTGCTGCGCACCGAGGACGGTGCCAACGTCACGGCCGAGCACATCCGTGCGATCGGCGGGTGGGACCCCAAGGCCGAGCCCGAGGACGAGATCCAGTTCACGCCGGCCCGCGTGATCATGCAGGACTTCACCGGCGTCGCCTGCGTCGTCGACCTCGCCACCATGCGCGAGGCCGTGAAGGACCTCGGGGGCGACCCCGACCAGATCAACCCGCTGTCGCCGGCCGAGCTCGTCATCGACCACTCCGTCATCGCGGACTTCTTCGCCGTGCCGGACGCCGCCGAGCGCAACGTGGAGCTCGAGTACCAGCGCAACCGCGAGCGCTACCAGTTCCTGCGTTGGGGTCAGACCGCGTTCGACGACTTCAAGGTCGTGCCCCCGGGGACCGGAATCGTGCACCAGGTCAACGTCGAGTCGCTGGCGCGGGTCGTGATGGTGCGGGGCGCTCAGGCCTACCCCGACACCTGCGTCGGCACCGACTCCCACACCACGATGGTCAACGGCCTCGGCGTGCTCGGCTGGGGCGTGGGCGGCATCGAGGCCGAGGCGGCGATGCTCGGCCAGCCCGTGTCGATGCTCATCCCGCGCGTGGTCGGGTTCAAGCTCACCGGCGCGCTGCCCGAGGGCGCGACCGCGACCGACCTCGTCCTCACCATCACCGAGATGCTGCGCAAGCACGGAGTGGTCGGGAAGTTCGTCGAGTTCTACGGCGACGGCGTCACCGCGGTGCCGCTGGCCAACCGCGCCACGATCGGCAACATGAGCCCGGAGTACGGCTCGACCGTCGCGATCTTCCCGATCGACGAGGAGACGCTGCGCTACCTGCGCCTCACCGGTCGCACCGACGAGCAGGTCGCGCTGGTCGAGGCCTATGCGAAGGCGCAGGGTCTCTGGCACGACCCGAGGCACGAGCCGCACTACTCCGAGCGGATCACCCTCGACCTCGGCACGGTCGTGCCCTCGCTGGCCGGGCCGAAGCGTCCGCAGGACCGCGTCGTGCTCGCGGACGCGCAGGAGTCGTTCCGTGCGGCGCTGCCGACGTACACGTCCGAACCCGACACGACCTCGACGTTCACGATCGACGGCGAGGAGGTCACGATCGGGCACGGCGCAGTCACGATCGCGGCGATCACGTCGTGCACCAACACCTCGAACCCGTCGGTCATGATCGGCGCGGCGCTGCTGGCGAAGAAGGCCGTCGAGAAGGGCCTGACGCGCAAGCCCTGGGTGAAGACCACGCTGGCTCCAGGCTCGAAGGTCGTCACCGACTACTACGACAAGGCGGGTCTGACCCCCTACCTCGACAAGATGGGCTTCGACCTCGTCGGCTACGGCTGCACCACGTGCATCGGCAACTCGGGCCCGCTGCCCGAGGAGGTCAGCGCCGCCGTCAACGCCGACGACCTGGCCGTCGTGTCGGTGCTCTCGGGCAACCGGAACTTCGAGGGGCGCATCAACCCCGACATCAAGATGAACTACCTCGCGTCACCTCCGCTCGTGGTCGCCTACGCGATCGCGGGGACGATGGACCTCGACATCACGACCGAGCCGCTGGGCACCGACCAGGACGGGAACCCGATCTACCTGCGCGACATCTGGCCCACTCCGGCCGAGGTGCAGACCACGATCGACGGCTGCATCGACGCCGACATGTACACCTCGCGCTACGCCGACGTCTTCGCCGGTGACGAGCGCTGGCAGTCGCTCCCGACGCCGACGGGGAGCACGTTCGACTGGCAGGACGACTCGACCTACATCCGCAAGGCGCCGTACTTCGACGGCATGAAGGCGCAGCCGGACCCGGTGTCCGACATCCACGGCGCCCGGGTGCTCGCCAAGCTCGGCGACTCCGTCACGACCGACCACATCAGCCCGGCCAGCTCCATCAAGCCGGACAGCCCCGCCGGGAAGTACCTCTCCGAGCACGGCGTCGAGCGCAAGGACTTCAACTCCTTCGGATCGCGCCGCGGCAACCACGAGGTGATGATCCGCGGCACCTTCGCGAACATCCGGCTGCGCAACCAGCTGCTCGACGGCGTGGAGGGCGGCTACACCCGTGACTTCACCCGGCCCGACGCTCCGCAGGCCTTCATCTTCGACGCCGCCCAGGCCTACGCCGCCGCGGGCACGCCGCTGGTGGTCCTCGCGGGCAAGGAGTACGGCTCCGGCTCCTCGCGCGACTGGGCGGCCAAGGGCACGGCGTTGCTCGGGGTGAAGGCGGTCATCGCCGAGTCCTACGAGCGCATCCACCGCTCCAACCTCATCGGGATGGGCGTCCTGCCACTGCAGTTCCCGGCGGACGAGAGCGCCGACTCCCTCGGCCTCGACGGCACCGAGACGTTCTCCGTCACCGGCGTCACCGAGCTCAACGAGGGCCGCACGCCGGCCAAGGTGCTCGTCTCGGCGCTGAAGTCCGACGGCGGCACGGTCGACTTCCACGCGGTGCTGCGCATCGACACCCCGGGCGAGGCGGACTACTACCGCAACGGCGGGATCCTGCAGTACGTGCTCCGCTCCCTCGTCGCCGGCTGACCGCCAGCCCGGCGTACCGACCCACGGACCCGACCGAGCCCGGGCCCGGACGCCGTCCTCAGCGTCGGCCCCAGAACGACGGCGGCCCCCACCTCTCGCCAGGTGAGGGGCCGTCGTCCTGCCCCCAGGAGTTCTCGGTGAAGGACGCCTTTGTTGCATAGAGCTCGACAAAGGCGTCCTTCACCGAGAACAGGGTGGCGAGGCGAGTCGTAGGTTGGGGGGATGCCGTCGTCCGCTGCCGCGCCGCCGGGGTGGCCCCGCGGGGTGCGGCCGCCCGGCGTGCCGGGCTGGGAGGAGTCGGCCGTGCCCTGGCTGCTCGACCTGTGCCCGGCGGACTACCGGGCGCACGAGGTGCTGCGCCGCCATCCCGAGGTGCTCGCACGCTTCGCGGCCCACCATGTCGAGGCAGCCCTCGAGGGCGCCAGGGCGGCCTACGCCGGTGCGCGACGCGAGCTGCGCGACCGGGTGGCCCCCGAAGTGCTCGACGCGGCGCTGCGGGCGCTCGAGGCCGAAGGCGCACGCCTGGCCCGCGCGTCGCGCGAGGTCGCGCTCGTCGAGGACGCGCTGCTGGGCAACCGGTGGCGTCCGCGGCTCTGAGCGGCAGGTGGGGCGAGGCCGGGCCCTGCTGGCGCCGTAACCGCTTGCACGGAAGGCGAAATCGGACATACCCCCCGAAGGTTGCGGGCGCGTGACGGAATTGTTACCAGACACAACGAATTCGTGACCTGTTGGTGTGGCCTGCGCCACTCCGGGGGGAATATGTTCGCGCTGGCAACATTCCTCCGACGCGTCACCGACGCGCTCGGTGCTCCCTCCCGGGTGGCTCACCCGGGGCCTTCAGGCACGGCGGACCCGTGCGAGAAAGGACGAGAATGAGCAAGCGTTACCTGGCAGTGGCAGGCGCCGCGGCCCTGTCCCTCCTGCTGGCTGCCTGTGGCAGCAGCTCCGGCGGTACCACCTCCTCCAGCGCTGCCGCGCCGTCGAGCTCCGGCTCGTCGAGCTCGGCCGCGGGCGGTGGCGCCAAGGTCGGCGTCATCCTCCCCGACACGGCCTCCTCGGCTCGTTGGGCGAACAACGACGCACCGCTCCTGGGCGACGCGTTCAAGGCTGCGGGCGTGGCCTCCGACATCCAGAACGCGGGTGGCGACAAGACCAAGTTCGCGTCCCTCTGCGACCAGATGATCGGTGAGGGCGTCGCCGTCCTCATGATCGTCAACCTCGACAGCGACTCCGGTGCGGCCTGCGAGACCAAGGCGGCCGCTCAGGGCATCAAGACGATCGACTACGACCGTCTGACCCTTGGTGGCAACGCGTCCTACTACGTGTCGTTCGACAACGTCGCCGTCGGCACCGCGCAAGGCAAGGGCCTCGTCAAGTGCATGCAGGCCAACGGCAAGACCACCGGCCCGGTGGCGCTGCTCAACGGCTCGCCGACCGACAACAACGCCACGCTGTTCAAGCAGGGCTACGAGGCCGCCATCCGCGCGGCCGGCTACAGCATCACCGCGGACCAGTCCGTTCCGGACTGGGACAACACCAAGGCCGGCACGATCTTCGAGCAGATGTTCACCAAGGCCAACGGTAACTTCGTCGGCGTCGACGCCGCGAACGACGGCCTCGGTGGCGCCGTGATCGCCGTCCTTGCGAAGAACAAGCTGGCCGGCAAGATCCCGGTCACGGGTCAGGACGCCACGGACACCGGCCTGCAGAACGTGCTCCTGGGCACGCAGTGCATGACGGTCTACAAGGCGATCAAGAAGGAGGCGGACGCCGCCTCGGCTCTCGCCATCAGCCTGGCCCAGGGCAACGCGCCCACGACCCAGCTGGGCAGCGTGAAGGACTCGAAGACCGGCAAGGACGTCCCGGCGCTGCTCCTGGTGCCGCAGGCGATCTTCAACGACAGCGTGAAGGACGTCGTCGCTGACGGCTTCACCACGGCTGCCAAGCTCTGCACCTCCGCCGAGCTCAAGGCCGCGTGCACCAAGTACGGCGTCTCCTGATCTGAGGAGAACGGGGGGTGGTCGCGGGATCTCTCCTGCGGCCACCCCCCGGCTGCACGGTTCGGCCACTCCCTCCGGCATCACCACCCCGCGGGCCTCGGCCCCGACCGACTGCTTGGCGCAATCGTGCGCGCCAGTCGGGTATCCGCGCCATCCTCCTGATGCAAGCGTCGCTGTCGGCTGTCTTCTACGAGGTGTCTCATGACCGTCACGTCCGAGTCGTCCCCTGCTGCGGCCGCGGGTGACCCGCCGCCCCTGTTGTCCCTCAGGGGCATCGACAAGAGCTTCGGTGCCGTCCACGTGCTGCGGGGCGTCGATCTCAACGTCTACCCAGGGCAGGTCACGGCCCTCGTCGGCGACAACGGCGCCGGCAAGTCCACGCTGATCAAGGGTGTCGCCGGGATCCACTCCTTCGACGCGGGCGAGTACCTCTTCGAGGGCAAGCCGGTCAGCGTGCACGACCCGAAGGCGGCGAACGCTCTCGGCATCGAGGTCGTCTACCAGGACCTCGCGCTGTGCGACAACCTCGACGTGGTGCACAACATGTTCCTCGGGCGCGAGGAGAAGAAGGGTTTCGCGCTCGACGAGGACGACATGGAGCAGCGCGCCCGCAAGACCCTCGACGGCTTGTCGGTGCGCACCTTGAAGTCGGTGCGCCAGCAGGTCTCGAGCCTGTCCGGTGGTCAGCGGCAGACCGTCGCGATCGCACGCGCCGTCCTCTGGAACTCGAAGCTGGTCATCCTCGACGAGCCGACCGCCGCGCTCGGCGTCGCGCAGACCGAGCAGGTCCTCAACCTCGTGCGTCGCCTCGCCGACAACGGCCTCGGCGTGATCCTGATCTCGCACAACATGAACGACGTCATGCAGGTGGCGGACAACATCGCGGCGCTCTACCTCGGCGCGATGGCGGCGCAGGTCAAGTCCTCCGAGGTCACGAGCGCGCGCATCGTCGAGCTCATCACGTCCGGGCGCAGCGGCGACCTCGGCATCCAGGCGAACGGAGGCGCGGCATGAGCGTCGCAGAGATACCCGCGGTGGCACCCCAGGAGGACACCAGCCTCCGAGGCGCGTTCAACGCCTACGTCGACAAGCTGCGCGGCGGCGAGCTCGGTTCGCTTCCCGCCGTGCTCGGCCTCGTCGCGATCGTCCTGATCTTCACCGTGCTCCAGGGGGAGACCTTCTTCTCGACCTTCAACTTCGCGAACCTGCTCACCCAGAGCGCCATGATCATCGTGCTGGCCATGGGCCTGGTGTTCGTACTGCTCCTGGGCGAGATCGACCTCTCGGCCGGCTACTGCGCCTCGACGTCCGCGGCGATCCTCGGAGTGGCGCTCACCACGAAGGGATGGTCCCTGCCGATCGCGCTCGTCGCCTGCCTCGGCACCGGTGCGATCATCGGTCTGCTCATCGGTCTGCTGGTCGCGAGGCTGGGCATCCCCTCGTTCGTCGTGACGCTGGCGTTCTTCCTCGCGCTGCAGGGTCTCCTCCTGCTCATCATCGGCGAGGGCGGCACCATTGGCATCACCGACCCGGCCATCCTGGCGATCGAGAACAACAACCTGAGCCCCCTCGCGGGCTGGGTCCTCTTCCTGATCGTGGTGGGCGGCTACGCGCTCCTGACCGGACTGCGCATGACCCGCCGCCGCAAGGCAGGGCTCACGGCACAGGTCACCGCGTTGTGGCTGTTCAAGGTCATCGGCATCGCCGTCATCGGCGGCCTCTCGGTCTTCTTCCTCAACCAGGAGCGGTCGCGGCACCCGGAGATCACGTCGATCAAGGGCGTGCCCTACGTCGTCGTGCTGATCCTGGTGCTCCTCGTCGGGCTGACGTTCCTGCTCGGGCGGACGGCCTTCGGCCGGCACGTCTACGCCGTCGGCGGCAACACGGAGGCCGCTCGTCGAGCCGGCATCAACGTGGCGATGGTCAAGATCACCTGCTTCATCGCCTGTTCCACGCTCGCCGCCGTGGCCGGCATTCTGTTCGCCTCCCGGGACAACTCGATCTCGCCGTCCACGGGTGGCTCCTCGACCTTGCTCTACGCGGTCGCAGCAGCCGTCATCGGCGGCACGAGCCTCTTCGGCGGCCGCGGCAAGATGCTGGACGCCGTCATCGGTGGCGCTGTCGTCGCCGTGATCGCCAACGGCCTCCCGCTCATCACCGAGCAGCCCGGCATCCAGTTTATCGTCACCGGCCTGGTGCTCTTGGTCGCGGCGAGCGTCGACGCGCTGTCGCGCAAGCGCTCCGTGGCGTCCTGACCGACGCCCGCATGCGGAAGGAGGTCGGCCCGTGTCGCTGGCGGGAGCCACGCAGGACGAGGTCCGCCGCCACAACCTGGCGGCGCTCGTCCGGTTCCTGCACGACCACGGGTCGACCTCCCGCTCTGAGCTCGTCAGTCACACCGGTCTGAACCGCAGCACCGTCGGCGGGCTGCTGTCGGACCTCGTCGCCGCCGACCTCGTGCGCGAGACCGAGCCGGTGGGGCGAGGCGTGGGCCGTCCGTCGTACGGGGTCGAACCCGTGGTCGAGAGTGCCTACGTCCTGGCGATCGACCTGCGGGTCGACCGCACGATCGCGGCCCTCGTGGGCTTCGGCGGTGTGGTGCTCGAGCGTCGGGAGCACCGCTACCGCAAGGGCCAGCCTCGGGAGGAGCGGATCGTGGCGCAACTCGTCGCGGTGTGCCAGGACCTGCTCCGGGCCGCCCCGCCCGGCGCCGTCATCGTCGGTGTCGGGGTGGGTGTGCCCGGTCTGGTGCGTCAGCCCGACGGCCTGGTCCGATTCGCGCCGAACCTCGGGTGGGTCGACGTACCGCTGGGGGAGCACCTCGTGGCCGCACTCGGCCTGTCGGTGCCCGTCGTGGTGGGCAACGACTCCGATCTCGGCGCCATCTCCGAGCGGCTGCGCGGCAGCGCCGTGGGCGCCGCCAACGTCATCTACCTCTCCGGTCAGGTCGGCGTCGGCGGCGGCATCGTCATCGATGGCAATCTCGTCATGGGGGCCCAGGGCTACGCCGGTGAGGTCGGCCACATGCGGGTCAACCCCCGCGGTCGGGCCTGCCGGTGCGGCGCGATCGGCTGCTGGGAGACCGAGATCGGCGAGCCCGCCGTGCGGCTGGCGACCGGGTGCCCGAACGGCATGCCCGTCGCCGAGATCGTGGCGCGCGCGGCGACGGGGGACAAGACGGCGGCCAAGGGGCTGCGCACCGTGGGGGGCTGGCTCGGGGTGGGCGTCGCGAACCTGGTGAACATCCTCAACCCGGACGTCGTCGTGTTCGGTGGCACCCTGCGGGAGATCCTGCCCGCCACGCGCGAGGCGGTGAGCGCGGCGGTGTCCGGCGCGCTGACGGCGCCCGGGGAGCACGTGGTGCTGGCGCTGCCCGCCCTCGGGGACGACTCCACCCTGCTCGGCGCCGCGGAGTCGGCGTTCGCCCCGCTCCTCGAGGACCCCCTCGGTGTGATCGCCGCAGGTCGGGGAACTCGTCTGGTGGGCCTGCACGCGGGCGCCGTGCCGAGCATGCGCGGGTGACCGAGGCCGCGCTGTGACGGGCACCACCGGCGTACCGTCACGACGTGCGAACGGGCCTGCGGTCCCTAGACTTGAGGACATGACGCTGCTGCGCGGGATCAGGTCGCCCGAGGACCTGCGAGCGCTTCCGGCGGACCAGCTGCCGCTGCTCGCGGAGGAGATCCGGGCCGAGCTCGTGGAGAAGGTCACGCGGTCCGGCGGCCATCTCGGGCCCAACCTCGGCGTGGTGGAGCTCACGATCGCGCTGCACCGCGTCTTCCGGTCACCCCAGGACGTCCTCGTCTTCGACACCGGTCACCAGTCCTACGTGCACAAGATGCTGACCGGCCGGCTCGAGGGCTTCGAACAGCTGCGGCAGGAGGGCCACCTGTCCGGCTACCCCAGCCGTGCAGAGTCCGAGCACGACGTCGTCGAGAACTCGCACGCCTCGACCGCGCTGTCGTGGGCCGACGGCATCGCGAAGGGGTTCGAGCGCCAAGGCGTGCTCGGCACGCGCCACGTCGTCGGGATCATCGGCGACGGCGCGCTCACGGGCGGCATGGCATGGGAGGCGATCAACAACATCGCCGCAGCGCCCGACCGTCCCGTCGTGATGGTGGTCAACGACAACGGCCGCAGCTACTCGCCCACCATCGGCGGCCTCGCCGACCACCTCGCGACGCTGCGGACCGCCCACAGCTATGAGCGGGTGCTCGACTGGGGCAAGTCCGTGCTCGGGTCCACGCCCGTCGTCGGGCCGCCGATCTACGAGACCCTCCACGGCGTCAAGAAGGGGCTCAAGGACGTGCTCGCGCCGCAGGGCATGTTCGAGGACCTCGGCCTCAAGTACATCGGTCCGGTCGACGGCCACGACATCGTCGCGCTGGAGCACGCGCTCGGACGGGCGCGCAGCTTCCCCGGGCCCGTCATCGTCCACGTGATCACCGAGAAGGGTCGCGGTTACCGCCCCGCCGAGCTCGACGACGCCGAGCGGTTCCACGCCGTCGGGGTCATCGACGCCGAGACGGGCCTGCCGCTGCGGGCGAGCGCCACCACGTGGACCGACGTGTTCTCCGACGAGCTCGTCACCCAGGGACGGCTCCGCCCCCGGCTCGTGGCCGTCACCGCTGCGATGATGGGCCCGACGGGCCTCGACGCCTTCTGCGCGCAGTTCCCGAGCCGCACCTACGACGTCGGCATCGCCGAGCAGCACGCGGCGACGAGCGCCGCGGGCATGGCGTTCGCCGGGCTGCACCCGGTGGTGGCGGTCTACGCGACCTTCATCAACCGAGCGTTCGACCAGGTGCTCATGGACTGCGCCCTGCACCACGCCGGCGTCACCTTCGTGCTCGACCGGGCCGGGGTCACGGGCGAGGACGGAGCGAGCCACAACGGCATGTGGGACATGTCGATCCTGCAGGTCGTGCCGGGTCTGCGGATCGCGGCGCCGCGCGACGCCGGCACCCTGCGCGAGGAGCTGCGCGAAGCGCTCGACGTCGACGACGCTCCCACGGTCGTGCGCTTCCCCAAGGGCGCCGTCGGAGCAGAGGTGCCGGCGCTCGAGCGGGTCGGCGGTGTCGACGTGCTCCGCAAGGACCCGGGCGCCGGGGTGCTGCTCGTGTCGGTCGGCTCCTTCGCGCCGCTCTGCCTCGAGGTGGCGGACCGCCTGGCGCAGCAGGGGATCGCGGTCACCGTCGTCGACCCGCGGTGGGTGGCTCCCGTGCCGCCGGCGCTCGTCGAGCTCGCCCGCGGGCACGCGCTGGTGGTCAGCGTCGAGGACAACGGCCGTACGGGGGGGATCGGCTCGTCGATCGCGGCTGCGCTGCGTGACGCCGACCTCGACGTGCCCTTCCGAGACTTCGGGATCGAGCGCCGCTTCCTGCACCACGGCACGCGGGCGTCGGTGCTGGCCGAGCTCGGGCTGACCGCCCAGGACGTGTCGAGGGCGATCGTGGAGACCGTGGCACGGCTCGACCACTCCGCACAGACCCCCGGAGAGCGCTCGACGTCCGAGGTGGAGCGCTCCGGCGACGCAGGCTGAGGCGGCCGGTCAGGCGCCGCGGCGCGCCGGGCGGCCCTGCTCGGCCGGCGCGGGGTCGGCCAGGGACTGGCGCACCGAGTCCCCGCCCGCGCGGACGAGGGTCACCTCGTCCGCCGTGACCAGCACCGGTCGCGGGAAGCCGCGGTCGTCGGGCTCGGTCAGCTGCGACGCCGCAGCGGCGAACGCCGGGTCGATGCGCCCGAGGTCGAGCCAGCCCCGGCTGCGCATCGGGATCGCCGCGGACCGCATCCCCTGGCCGTCGACGAGCGCCGTCCGGAAGGTCCCGGACGCGAGCAGGGTCAGGACGTCGGCGTCGCCCAGCGGGCGCAGCACGGCGGTCGGATCGCGGTGCAGGCGTTCACCCGCGAGCGCCGCCATGTCCGCGAGGTAGCAGTCGGCCC